>Ga0102935_1000267_pt1 | contig 18261 bp, 14 predicted proteins | sample SalPonR2_A_D2_MG_FD_78508 | JGI IMG/M metagenome (GOLD analysis project Ga0102935, IMG submission 78508) | Salt pond soil microbial communities from South San Francisco under conditions of wetland restoration - Salt Pond MetaG R2_A_D2_MG | ecosystem: Environmental > Aquatic > Marine > Intertidal... | reverse complement strand
TGGCGCGGCGCTCCCTCACTCCCTCAGAGAATTTGTCACAGCAGAATCTGCCACGATATCGAGATCTCTGAACGCAACGGCTTGGAAAGCGTCGAACAGAATTTGATTCGGCAACTACTGTTCAGGGCGGGGAGGATGTCAAGACGAACTGTACGGGCTCGAAAACGTCGCACTTAGATAGTTTAATGTGTACGGTCCCGGTCAGTCAGGAGGCGACTACGCCGGGGTTATCGACATCCTTCTTGAACAGGCCCGCAATGGGGATCCGATCACCATCTACGGGGACGGTAAACAGACCCGCGATTTTGTCCAAATCAGCGACGTGGTTCGGGCGAATCGTCTAGCCGCCGAGACCGACCACGTCGGCACCGCATACAACGTCGGGACTGGAGCGTCGACCAGTATTGCCGAACTCGCGGAACGTGTTCGGGAGGCAGTCGGGAGCGACTCGCCTATCGTCCACATGGACTCCCGCGAAGGAGATATCCGACATAGTCGCGCAGATCTCTCCCGCGCGCGCCAGAATGCCTAGGATACGAACCGACCGTTGGCCTGGACGAGGGACTCGAAACGCTTGTTTGCGGGGAGTAGTCCATGCTCGTTCGCTGCGCGTGGTTTACCGTTCGTGACTAGGAAATTAGAGAGTACAGACAGAAGTAGTTGACTCTTAACAATATACATACCGGGAGTATGTCATAGTAGTGGCTAGATCAAAAAACAGAGACAGTGGCGTCGTAACCACCGGAAAGTGACGAATCGTACCCGAAAATGGACCATTGGTACGGACCCATAACGAATGTCCGAGGAAACCTCACACGTCGTCATCGTCTCACAGCACTACCCGCCCGACCAGTCGGGAAATGCCTCCCGAATCAGCGACACCTCCACTAACCTCTGTCAGGAGGGCTGGGAGGTCACGGTTCTCGCTCCGCCTCCAGCGTTTCCGCATGGGGAGTTCTCGCGCACGTGGCGAAGACAGACCACAAGCGAGCGAGACGGCGTCACGATCCACCGTCTGTGGGCGTGGCAGCCGACCGCGACGGATCCGAGCTTCCTCAGTCGGATGGCGTACTATCTCCTTTTTCCGCTGCACGCGCTCATGTGGCTCATGTTTTATTACCGTGAGTACGACGCAGTTATCACTTCCTCGCCGCCGATATTTACCGGACTCGCCGGCCTGCCACTCGGCCTGTTGACAGCAGATCCGTGGGTTGTCGACGTCCGCGATCTCTGGATTGACGCCGCCGTCGGCCTCGGATTCATCACCGACGGCGGACTGATCGAGCGAGCGAGCCGATGGTACCAGGGACTCGTCCTCCGGACGGCCGACCGCATCACCGTCACGACGTCGGTCCTCGGGGAGCGGCTCATCGAGCAGTACGGCGTTAACGAGGTAGTCATCCGTCACGTTCCGAACGGGGTCGAAACCGACAAATTCCGCCCCGTGGATGCCGATCCTGATCCGAATATCGTCTATACAGGGAACGTCGGCCATGCTCAGGACCTCGAAGCCTGCGTGCGGGCAATGGCTTCGGTCGAAACCGACAGTGCAACCCTCAAGATCGTTGGCGACGGCGACATAATCGAACGGCTCAACCAGCTCGCAGTCGAAGAGAGCGTTGAGGATCGCGTCGAGTTCACTGGGCTCGTCTCCAGAGAGACGATCCCAGACGTGCTCAACAACGCAATGATCGGTGTCGCCCCGCTGAAGTCCGACCCGACGCTTGAGTACGCGGTGCCGACGAAAGCTTACGAATACGCATCTTGTGAACTGCCGATCGTCGCCACGGGCGTTGGAGAGATCGAGTCGCTGATAGCGGAGTCTGGCGGAGGCATCCACACCGACAACAACCCCGAGAAACTCGCCGAAACGTTCGACTCGCTGTTACGAGACGGCGAGCGACGTGAGACACTGGGCACAAAAGGTCGGGAACATATAGTCGAACAATACGACCGTACCGTCGTCGCGCGTGAGGTTGGCGAGATCCTCAAGGCGGTGACCGACCAGTGACCGACCGGGAGAAGAGGCCTTCGGATCCATGGACCGCCGGGCGGACGGAGCAGGACCAACGGTTCGAGAGAGAGGGCCTGCTCTTTTCGCCTAGCGAGTGGCCTCTGGTGCTTCAGACGTTACAGAACATGAAACCGGTCCAGCTCGCAGGTATCGCTGAACGGCACCTCCGACACGCTATCGTCCCCAAGTTGCCGATCGACTTCGACGAACGGTACGAAGACCGGATTCCCCAATGCCTCTCTGTCTCGCCAAGTCCGCTCTGCGAGAACCTCTCGACGCTCAGATCGAGCCTCTCAGAGATCGAACGACGGCAGTATCGGCGAGCCGCAGCCGAGGCGGCGGCCGGGCGATACACGTTCCTGAAACAAACGATCGACTTCGGCGACCGGATCGACTGGGACCACGAGGCGATTGACGAGCAGCCGCTGTTCTGGCGATTGAAGCTGGAAGGGTTCGAAGGGTTTGAGTGGCTGCTGCTGGGTGAGGCGTCGCCCTCAACCGTTGACGACCTCCGTTCCTCGCTCGAACGCCAAGCCCTCCGGTGGGATGCTGAAAACCCAATTGGCGAGAGGTCATATCTCCGCCGATCCTGGATCCCTCACTCCGTATCGCTTAGGGTGCTCCATTGGTGTCGGTACCTCGCGTGGTGTGCCGGTGACGACGACGCGACAGCCCCGGACCGATTGCCGCAGATCGCATACAAGAACGCACTATTCCTCGCGAACCACGTTGAACACGAAATCGGTGGGAACCACCTGCTGGAGAACGCCGTCGCCTTGGTCGCGGCCGGCGTGCTGTTTAGCGATCACGACACCGGGTGGGAGCGAACTGGACTAGATCTGTTTGAGACTGCGGCGAGAACCCAATTCCTCGCCGACGGCGGACACTTTGAGCGGAGCCCGATGTATCACGTGACGGTACTCCGCCGGTACGCGACGGTGTGTGATCTCCTTTCTGAGATGGAACTCCGGACGACCGCCATTAAGCGGACTGCCGAAGCTGCGATGGGGTTCCTCTGCCGACTGATCGGCCCGGGTGGCGAGATTCCGCTCCTGAACGACTCCGTTCATGCGGAGGCGATCGATGCGACGAGTTGTCTCTCGTACTGTCAGGCTGTTGGGTTGTCCGCTTCCAAGCCTCCCCTAGAATCCACGACGGGGTCAGGGTCAGGGTACCGGCTGCTCTCCACAGACGCTGGGACGCTGCTCTTCGACGTCGGTGACGTCGGACCACCTCACTTGCCAGCGCACTCCCACAACGATCAACTGAGCGTCCTCCTCTGGATCGACGGCAATCCGATTCTCGCCGACACTGGCGTCTACGACTACGCTGCGAACCGACGACGGCAGTATGCTCGGAGCGTCGTCGCGCACAACACCGCCCAGTACGACACAAGCGAACCGATACCGATCGGCGGCAGTTATCTGATGGGCAGGCGGACGTCGATTTCGCTTGTTACCGACAAAATCGACAGTATTACGGCTCAAAATGTCCGTCACTCGGTTGTCGGCCCCGAATACGAGCACCGACGGACGGTTGCGACAACCGGAGCCGGTTGGCAGATCGTTGACGCACTCTCAGGCGACGAAGGCGGACGGTACACTGTCCGGTACCACTTCCACCCGACAGTTGAGATCAATCCTTCTCGGAGCCACAAAGACAGATTCGACATCCGATCCAAGGGTGAGCGGGTCGGGTCGGTTCGATTCACCGGCGTAGATCAGTGCCGACTGTCGCAATCTCCGTACTTCCCCGAATACGGAACGGAGCGACGTCGTGCGATGGTAGTTGCGTCCGCACCCACGGAAACCGAGATCTGCACGACCTTCGACTCCGTAGCGACTGAGTAACACAGAATACTTTCCACCCGAGGTTTCGAGATGCGTCACGTATCCGCCTCCGGCAGGCTGAGAATGATAAACGGTCTATCAGAGGATACCGAGTTCCTGTGACCGGAGAAAGACGAAATATCCGAGCAGGAGGAACCCACCACGGGTGACCCAGCCAGCGATCCGCCACCACCGCGGGGTTGACATCGTTGGTTCGAACAGCACGCATGCGGAGAGCCATCCAACGAACACCAAGACGAACACCGACTCCAGTTGGGTGATCCCGAAAGACATCACGAGCGGGACCGTGATCGAGAGCCAGACAATCTGTGCAAGGAGGAAAAGACGGGGCTGGCCGGGGTCGGTAGGGTCAGCGTTTTGTTGCTGCAGGTAAGATTTGTGTCTCTCGCTCACTCGCGGTCAACCTCTCTGAGTGGGCAGTTGTCGCACCCGTCCAACGACACCCTTATCGGCTGCGTTTGAACTGCCTGCGTGAGACACCGGCGGCGCGCGCAACGGCTTCCGGACCAGCAGACAGACGGGCGACGTTCGGCTCTCGATCCACGCTACGTTTTTCATCGGTGTACAGACTTTGACCGCGCCCTGGCTTAATTAATGAGTGGAAAACAAGCCTCGAGAAGAGAGTGGACCGCCAGATTCGACGACAGCCGGAACGTGTACTTGGAACAAAACAGATTTGAACGAGAACGGTACCGGAACGATGAGTTGTGACACCGCTTTCTAGAGGTTACGTTGGTCGGGTAGACGTCTGTAGGTAGGAACTAACAAACAGTTCGTGGTCAAAGTAGCTAGTAAAGAGACCAAACGCGATGACAGGAACACGTGGTGAGCCGGCAAAGAGCCATTCGAGCCATTCGGATTCGAGTGCTGTCCGCACGCTAGGCCGAACTGCCCCGGCGACAACTCTCGGCGAGGACAGTCCGACTGACCGACTCGGCGTCCGGAGTGACCGCCGGTGAGACTTCTCTCGTCGAGGTCCCTCGCCGGTGTGGGATTTGGCGCCGTGATCATTGCTGCCGGCATCGCGCTTCTCACACCTCCGGCCGACGGCTACGAGATGTCGATTTATGCGGCGTTCCCATGGTATTTCTGGGCGCTTTTGATCGCGTCGGTACTAGTAGGGCAACTGATCGTTCTGCGGGCGGGCCTCACGGCGGACAAAGATGGATCTGACTGGTGGTTCGGCGTTCTCCTCGTACTACTCAGTAATGCGTTGCTACTCTTCCTCCCCTACGCTCGTGGATACCCCTACTTCGAGCGGGCGGATGTCCTCACACACCTAGGACACATACGGACGATCCAAACGACCGGCATGATCGGGCCCGAGAACATCTATCCGAACATCCACCAGCTCGTCCTCGCGCTCGCCTATGCGACAGGACTCAAACCGATCCGAGTTATCAACGCGGTTTCAGGAGTCGTCAGTCTCTTCTCAATACTCGCGTCCGTGGCGCTCGTCGCGGCGGTGTATGACAGGCGACGCGCGTTGTTTAGCATCCCCTTCGTTTCCGTGTTGATCGGCGGGACGGCGCACATGAATCCCTCGCCGTTCGCACAGAGTATGCTTCTTCTGCCGTTCGTCCTGTATCTGTTCGTCAGAGAACAGCAGACACACGCGCTCACCATCCGTATCGCACTCGTCCTGTCGCTCGTTGCACTCATCTTCTATCATCCGCTGACTACGCTGTTTGCAGTGGTGTTCTTTACCGTCTATGGCATCGCCCAAACGGCTGTCGTCCGGGATCTACTGTTGGATCCCGACGATGACGCCTCGGAATTGACAGGACCGGCCACCGCCTCCCGCCTCGTGCTTGGGACGTTCGTCGCGTGGTACTACAACTTCTCCGGGATGCTCATTCGAGCGGAGTCAGTTCTCAACACGCTGTTCGGCTCCGAAGGTGGTGAATCCACGCTGGACGCGTACAGTTCAACGGTCTCTCAGACGTCGCCCGCAGCGGTCGACCTGCTCAGGATACTCCTGCTTGAGTACGGTACCGCGATCGTCATCTTGGGCGTGAGCGGGTTCCACCTCGCGAAGGCCCTCGGCGATCGCCTATGGAACCGCGTTTCGATGACTGTGTTCGAGTTCTCTTTCTCGGTGACGGCGATGGCGTTCTCCAGTATCGCTGTGGTCTTCCTCGTCTTCGATCTCATCGTCGGGTTTGGGCGGCCCCTGATGGCTGCCCAGTACTTCGGGATTCTCGTTATGGGGTCGTTCTTTTTCGATCTCTACAGACAGAGTGGGGAGAGCCGCAACGTCGTCCGCGTGGTCGCAGTCGTGCTGGCGATTCTGGTCGTATTCTCGGCTTTCGGGGTGTACCACTCCCCGCTGACGATACAGATCAATCAGCAGGTCACTGAGGCGGAACTCGACGGCGCCGAGTGGTACCTTACCCAGACCGACCAGGACCTCCCACACGCGGAGTACGGGATCGACCTCTACCGGTTCGAGGACGCGATGCTCGGGTTCCAAGCTGACAATGTTACGAAAGACCCAGATCCGCCGCCCGATCACTTCGGGTACGCCGACGGTGAGACGCTCGGAGCGATGTACAATGAGAGTCACTACCTCGTTATTACTCCCGCTGGTCGACAATTCTATCCGGAGATCTGGCCGGACTACCGACAGTACTGGCAGTACACACCCCAAGACTTCGAACGTCTTGAAACCGACCCCACGGTCTCGAAGGTGTATATCAACGGCGGGTTCGAGACGTATACTGTTGAGGGCACGAACTCGACTGCGTGAGGTACATACAATGTCTGTAATTCCCGTTATAGATGGAGTAACAATGACTACCGGACCGAATACTCAAAACGAATGGATACATGAATCGTCACCGCAACCGGATCATGAGCCGGGTCCAAGAGCTTCGGTCGTCCTGGTTAGACAGGTTCGGACTCAATCTGTGATCGTCTGCGACCTACTATTCAACATGGTCCGATACTGATGACGCTCCACAGCAGAATATGATCGGCACCAACGGCAGACGGACGACGTTCGCGACGTGGATTGATCTTCTCATGACCCTGGGAGTCGCGCTTTTTGCGGGCGTCCCAGTCCTCCTCTTGGGCGATGCGAACGCCCTCGGCCAGATCCAAGTTCCCCTCGGATTCATCCTCGTGTTCTTCTTGCCCGGTTACGCCTTCGTCGCTGCATTCTATCCCACCTCTCCCTTCAAGGCCGAAACAGACGGGACGGCGCAGGAAGGGAGGCGAACGATACCGCCCAGCGGGCCGACAGCTCTGGAGCGCCTCGTTATAGCGATCGGTCTGAGCATCGTCGTGGTTCCGCTCGTCGGTCTGATCTGGAACTTCACCCCGTGGGGAATCGCGGCCCCACAGGTGCTCGGAAGCCTCATCGCTGTTGTTCTGGTCGGCTGTGTTGTTGCGGTGTATAGACGAATCACCGTTTCCGTCACGGGACGGTTCCGGCTCCCCTTGGCTCAACTCTCCACGTACCGCTCGGCGCTCACAGGAAACGCAACTCGCGAGATCACAATTTCTGTCGCCTTGGCCCTCCTCGTCGTCGTCTCCGTCGCAGCTGTGGGTGCTGCGATCACAGCCCCACAGAACGGCGAGTCGTACACTGAACTGTATCTGTTGAGCGAAGACCCTGAATCCGAAACGTTCGGTGCCGGCAACTATCCGGACACTCTCGATCCTGGCGAGCCGCGCGAGATGTTCGTCGGGATCGGGAACCACGAGTCACGGTCGGTCAGCTACACCGTTGTCGTGGAACTGCAGCGGCTCGAATCCCTCGATGAAAAGCGTGCCGTCGTCGAGACGACAGAACTCAACCGGTTCAGTACGATCGTTGAGCCTGGAGAGCAAACCCGGATCTCTCAGAAAATTACTACCGGTAGCGAGTTGAACGGTCAGGATCTCAGGCTGACGTTCCTTCTATACAAGGGGGAACCACCGGATGATCCGTCCGTCTCGAACGCGTATCGGGAAGTGCATATTTGGGTTTCGATTCCGTCGGCGTGATGGGTTCGCTAGGAAACACGCGATGTCGCCGACCAACTAGCGACTATCCGGTTCTTAACAATATCGCGCTGGCCGGAAGGAGGTAGCAATGCAACCCCACTTCTTCTCCGGTGTAAGATCACTTGGCCCTGAACTCGACCATCAGGGTAGTGGACGGCTCCTCGACGGAGAGGCCGATCGAACACGAGTGAATAGCTTTTCGAACGACGGACGGGGACAGGACGAACGATGGAGAACGAGCGTTCAGCCTGCCGCCTATTGGAATGGGTGCTGGCTTGCGGAGGTCGCCTCGACTGCCAGAATCAGCGCCGAGAGAAAACACTGCGAGGGCCAGGATGTGACCGGCTCGCCCCGAAGGCTCAATGGCCATGAGAACAACCGACTCTCGTTCTACATCCCGAGTCTCGCCGTCGGCGGCGCAGAGCAGGTGACCGTGAGCGTCGTCAACGGTCTTGCCGACCGCGGATACGACATTGAGCTCGTCATCTCACACCCCGGAGGGGAACTACAGTCGACGGTCGCCGACGACGTCAGTGTTACGTCGCTAGGCTCTTCCCGCGTTCCGATTGCCGGAATCGGCGCTCACGTTCCGGCATTTCGCAGATATCTCTCTCGCACCGACCCGGCAGCCGTCTTCACGCAGAAACTCGACGCGAGCGCCGTCTGTCTCGCCGCGAGTAGGTTTGCCGATGCCGACACGAAGGTAATTCCAACGGTTCACAGTGCGTTTGGAATGGTGTCGGAGCGGACGGTAAAGTCGCGCGCACTCGATGCCTTCGCCGCTCTGTCACTGGCGTCCGCGGACCACGTCGTAGCGGTGTCTGAATGTGTCGCCGATTCTGTCATTGAAGCAACCACAGTCCGTCCTGCAGACATCTCGGTACTGCACAACCCGGTCGACGTCGACTCTGTTCGGCACCAATCGCGCAATCCCGTCGAGGATACTTGGGTCGAGTCCGACGACATCCAGTTGGTACTTTTCGTTGGCCGACTGGAGCGTCAGAAAGACCTAGAAACGTGGCTCCGGGCGTTCGATCAACTTCACCAGTCGAACCCGGACACGCGGGGGATCATCGCGGGGAAAGGATCACAACGGGAGCAGCTCAAGACGCTACAGCGGGAACTGGACCTCAAGGATGTGGTATCGATCCCCGGGTACGTCGATAACCCCTACCGATATATGCGGAAGGCCGACGTATTCGCGCTCTCATCGCGGTTCGAGGGGCTCCCGACGGTCCTCATCGAGGCACTGGCGTGCGGTTGTCAGGTGGTTGCCACCGACTGTCCGTGTGGACCGCGGGAGATTCTCTGTGACGGTGAGTATGGACACCTGACGCCGGTGGGAGATGTCGATGCGTTGGCACGGGGCATCGAACAGTTGCTGGCCGATCCGGTTCAGTCGCCGCGACTCGAAGACCGCGCCGACGACTTCGCGCCGGAGGTTGTTTTGGACGAGTACGAACAATTTATCGACACGCAAGTCTTCGGATAGTAGAATCGTCGGTGTCAAGAGCATCGTGTGTCAACGAAAATCGTCGATTTTGATGAATCTAGTGAGGATGAGTCAAAATCGCGATCAGTAGTATCCTGACGCACCGACGTCTGAGGATTCAGGGACGTCGACGGTCACCGAGTCGTCCTTCCGAATGTTATCCACATCTACGTCGCTGAGCGGTCCCACGCCCTCAGGGTTGCCGTCGTGAACGAGTTGTTCGATGGACCCAGTGCAGTTCTCCAAGTGCAGAGCGGTCCCGCTCCCTGTCCCGTAAATAGCGAGTTCGTCCAGGTCAAACTCTCGGCCCTCGTCCTTGACAACGATCGCAGCGGGCTGTGACGCCTCAGTATTCGTGTTTCTGATGACGATTCGGTCACCAGAGATACTCCCTCCTGCCGGAAAGAGTATGGCCGGATCGGTCGCATTCTCAAAACAGACGTTGTTAAGAATCAAATCGCCTCCAGTGCGATCCTGCGGGATGTTGTAGACACCGGGTTCAGTTTGGAGGTTCGAAATCCGCGTGTTCTCGATGACTTGAACGTTGGTCGTGTCGTTCTGTTTGACGCCGTAGCCGCACTCGTCGATGACGCAGTCTCTAATGGTCATATTCCCACCTTTGTTGTCAGCTCCCGCCCCGGTATTCTCAGCGAGGAGACTACCCTGAATCAGCGTTTCCTGATTCTGGTTAGACGTAATAAATGCGGCCACGCCGTGACCATCTCTTCCCGTGGTTTGCTCTTGTTTCAGACCGTTTCTGAATATCGAACAGTTGTGAATTCGGGTTCCCGGTTCTCGTATCTGGAGCCCGTTGGTCGCCCAGTCTCGTATCGCGCAGTTCCGGATTTCGACCGGGAAGCCGGCGCCGCCTGCATCCAGTATCTCGATACCGTTGGCGATATTAAATTTCTGTTTGAGCCCCTGTCCGTTGAGCGTGAGGTCGCGAATTGTTATGCCGGTCAGGTCGTCCTTGTTGCTCGGCGAGATAACGATGCCCCGATGTACCGAGTTATGTCCGGCGGCCATTTTCAGCTGTGTTTGAAACGGGCTGGTGCCTGCGATAGTCACCCCTCGGTGCCGGTGCTCCAATAGCAGTGCGTCGGACATGTCGGAGCCAATAAGAATGTCACCAGAGGGTAGGTGGACGGTTCCCGCCGGTGCCGCCGCGTTCAGCGCCGACATCAGTGCGTCGGTGTCATCAGTCGTTCCGTCGGCGACGCCACCATGATCCTCCAATTGAACCTCTCGTTCCACCTTCTCCGGCGTTCCGGTGTCGGCCGACGTATCCGCCTGCGGATCCTCTCCTGGAGGCTGCTTTTCTCCCATGTTGGCGGGTAGCTCTCCACTCGGAGAGTCTAGGTTGCGTGCCACGATACCAACGCCAGCCGCTGCAAGGAGGGCGATGACCGTGCGGCGGCTGAAGTCTTCTTTATCCATGTAGTGATTACAGAAAGTTCTTGACCTAAGTATATAGTTATACAAATGCTACTAGTCGAATTTATACAAATTGCACTTCGTAGGTCAGAACACACACCAGCGATTGCGATCGTGCTGAGATCCGTCCTCTTATGAGTTCGCCCCTTCTTGCTTCTGTAGTGCCGGTGAAGAGGACGGACGCCGTCTCTCAGCCATCTGGAGATCGCATGTGCCGATTACTATCTACATAACAAACCGAGCGCCGCATGACTAGTTGATCGTATGTTCCAGCGGAGCACCACACAGACGTCCTCTCGGACGACACGGCTGCGGGCGCGTCGAGAGCAATGACGCGGTTTCGGTCCCAGCGATCGACAGTCGGAGACGCTCCGAAGGCTCGGACGGACGGGTCCGACACACCGACTGTGAGCGTCGTCATCACGACATACGATCGTCCCTCGTACCTCCCCGGGGCCGTCGAGACGGTGGCCGAACAGACCTACGATCCGATCGAACTGATCGTCGTCGACGACTCGTCGCCCACACCCGCTTCAGAGGTCCTGTCGTCAACGAACGAGTACGGATTCGCCTCCTTTGAGATCATTCGCCACGAGGAAAACAGAGGGCCGAACGCGGCGCGAAATACCGGCATATCAACCGCAGATGGGGAGTACATTGCCTTTCTCGACGATGACGATCGGTGGCATCCGGAGAAGGTCGCCCGGCAGGTCGGTCGCTTTGAGACGGCTAACCCAGACGTTGGGGTCGTCTCGACCGGCTGGAAGCGGGTTCGCAATGGCTCGACCGAGGAGAAGTGGTTACCGCCCGAGATCGGGGGCGACGTCACTAGGGCGATTTTGTGCCGAAACGTTGTTGGGACGCAATCAGCCGTGATGGTCCGTGCGGCGATCGCAAAGCGGATTCCGCTCGACGAGCGATTCCCTCGCTGGGCAGATCAAGAGTGGTACGTCTCATTGTCGACTGAGTGTGCGTTCGATCGGATCAGGGAACCCCTCGTCGTCCACGAGTTCGGGACGCACAACCGGATCACTGACGACACGGAGAAACTGTACGAGGCCCACCGCCTGTTCGTCGAAAAGTATCTGCCGCTGGCAGCAGAGTACGGATCGGTGATGCGTCGAAAGATGCGCGGTTGGGCGGATTTCCGCGTTGGCAAACCACTGCTCCGGATGGGTGAGTACGAGATGGCCCGTCGGTTCCTGATCAATGCCGTCCAGTGGTATCCTCTGGAGCCGAAGTTTTACACGTACGCCGGGGCCTCGCTTGGAGGCCGGTGGACGCACTCGGCGGCCCGATCATTAAACGAACTCGTCCCGTTATGATGAGCCGTTTCCGCGCTTGGCGGGCCCTCTCGATCTGTTCTCAAGCACTCAAGAGTCCGTTTCGATCTTTTATACGATATCATTTCAGCTCTCCTTCTCACTCGATCGCGGCTAAATGATGTCGGCGTACGCGCTCGGCGTGCGCCTCCCAGGTCCATCCCTGTTCTAGGAGCTGTTCCAGTCCTTTCTTTCCCATCGCTCGGAGCCGCTTCCGGTCGGTAAGCAGCGACTCCAGTGCTCGGTACAGCTCGGTGGCGTCACACGGCGGGACCAGTACGCCAGTCTTGCCGTCTCTGACCTGTTCGGGGACCCCACCCACCGACGACGCTAACACCGCCGTCTCGCTGGCCATCGCCTCGTAGACGACAGTGGGACGACCCTCGGTGTGGCTGGGCAGCCACAGTAGGTCTGCGAGGGCGAACCACCGGCGGAGCGCGACAGGTGGGAGGCCTTCAAAGACGAGCTTGGTCGATCGGTTCTCGGCGGCGAGCACGTTGCGCACATCGTCGGCCAGGCCGCCCCCGTGACCGACGAAGACAAAGACGACATTCGGATCCTTGATCCGAGGGACGACCTCAAGAATCTCACGGATACCCTTCCGCTCCAGGAAGTGTCCGACGAACAGAACGACTGTCGCGTCCTCAGAGATTCCGACTTCGCGCCGAAGTCGCTCGCGGCGGTCGACCGGGAATCGTTCGGGATCGGCCCCGAGCGGAACCGTCGAAACTGTGGCAGGATCCGTTATTTCCCGGGCCCGTTCCGCGAGCGCCTCACTGACACAGAGGACGCCGGTGGCCGCATCGAGGGTTTCGCTCACGTTCCGACGGACACCCCGGGGGAGGTCGTCGTAGGAGTTGAGGATCGTTCCGTGAGCGACGACAAACAGGGGGATGTCGTGCTCGCGAACGTACGGAAGCATCCCGTACCCGTCGAGATAGATATGGCAGGCGTGGACAACGTCGGCGACGCCGAACGTCCGGTTCGCGTACGCTGGAATGCGTTTGGCGAAGGAACCACCGGCAAGTCCATAGAAGAGTCGCTTCGGGAGGAGGTACCAGAACCGGGGATGATGAACGGCGTAGTCTCCCCACTCTTCAACTGCTGGGAGCGAACTGTACTCCGAGTACGGACCGACTGGCGGCGCGAACGGCCGCGGGGAGACGACATCTATCGCGGTTCCGGTCTCCGCGAGCGCACGGAGGATGCGGTGGTTGAAGATCCCGTAGTAACGCTTGATCATGTCCGGATGATTCACCGCGCTCGCGAGCACAGAGTACATTTGAGTGATTTCATCTCTATATTGAAGAGCCTGAATAAAATTATGAGCCAACTATTGTCAGCGAAGCATCGCCTCTCGATGAGGCGGCCGAGTGACTACACCTCAACCGCTTCGCTCACCGTCTCGTTCGACGTGTCGTTCGCCCACAGTCGAACGGTGTCGACATCCCCGCGGACGCGGAGAACGTGGGTGTAACTCGCCGTGCTGCCGGTCACAGTAGTGCTTTCGGCGGCGACGACCTGTCCCTCGTACTCCAGGGTGGTGATCACCGTGTTGAGGTCCTGTTCGTCGTCGTTGACGGTCCAGTCGACATCGAACCGGGTCCATCGAGAGCTGCTCCGGTCTGTGATGTCAAGTCTTTCGACAGTCGGTGCACTGTCAGGCGCAGGGGCAGCAAGGGTGGAAAACCTCACGGCCTTCCCCGTAACCGGCGATCCGTCCCCCTCGGCTACCGCCCGGAACTCATACTGAGTGTCAGCTTCGAGACCGGAGACGGTGTGGGAGAACTCGCCCGACATGTCGAGCGTGCGTGCGCCCGTAACAGTCCATTCAGTTCCCTGGACCGCCCGCCACTCAAATCGCGCGCTGACTACGTCCGAACCGCCTAAATTCCGGAGGTCACCGCGGAGCGTCGCTGTCTCAGCGGTCACATCCCATGGTTCAATAGTCGCGACTGACGGTTCGTTGTCGACTACGACGTCAACGGTCGCACCGGCCGTGGTACCGTGGGCGTCCGTCGCGCGCGCCTCGAGTGAGACGATTCCGCCGGCGACGGCAGTCAAATCCCACGTCGCTGCGTACGCGCTAATATCAGAATCGTAGGCCGCCGTCGACCAAGTTCCGTCGCCAACACGGTACTCCACGGCCAGCGCGTCCGGGTCGCCGCTGCTGTCCTCTGCATCGATCCTGACGGGTACCGATCCGTCAACCGTCTGCCCGTCCGTGGGCGCCCGGATTGAGACCGTCGGCCGGCTGCCGGGGACCAGCGGTGCCGACTCACCGCCCGTCGCGACGCTGAACACGTCGGTCTCAACAGTGCCAGTGTCGAACGATCCAAGCCCAACCCAGCCGCTGCTGTGGTCCGAATCCGAGACCTGGACATCCCACCCGGACGGTTCCGACTCGGAGGCCAGCCACACCTTGGCCTTGAGCGTCTCCCCCTCAGCACGGAAGCGCCGGTAAAAAAAGGTGTTCTCCTTCGGTTCTCCAAAGCGCTGTAGCGTTGTCATCCCATCTTCGGCGTACTTCGCCAGTCGAAACGAATTCGTCGCGTTTTCCACTTCCAACCAATATCCGAGTTCGTTACCGTCGTGAAATGAAGAGCGAACGTAGACCCGGCCGTGATAGCCGAGATCGACGTCGTTGGTGAATGTCGGCACCCGAAACTTATCAAGGACTTCAACATCGGCCGGCGTTCCGACGGCGTCCCAGGAGATAGCCCTGCGGGTCCGGTTGGTACCGGCATGTTTGTACTGCAGGGCCTGCCCGCCGTTGTACTCCGATCCCGAGACGACGCTCCAATCCTCAGCCTGGGAATCCCAGCGGAACGTCCAGTCGCTATCGTCACTGTTGGTCGCCTGCTCTTCAGTTTCACTATCTCCGTCATCAGAATCGGAGTCAGTGATCTCGCTCCAAGCCCCAACCTCGTCGGCCGTCGGAACTACGCTGAGATCGGATTTCTCGCCCTCGCCCACTGTGCCGAAACTGATGTTATCGTTGCTGCCGATTGCACCGCCATCGTTGCCGGAATGATAGTACGTTCCGATCCGACTGTCCGGGGCATCCGAGGCAGAGTTGACGCCCGCCCCGTCAATCTGACCGTTGACCCACACCGTTGCGTTGCTCGCATCAAAGACGGCCCGATCGGTCAGGAAAATCCCACCCCGCCGGTCGGGGCCGGTATCAGCGAGCACTAACTCGGAACCGTTCGTCACTTCGTACCGGCAGTCCTCGCTTAGTCGCACGCACTCGTCGTGGTTCACCGCGACAAAGTCTTCGAAACGGACCACTGCGTCGTTCCCGTTGGTGTTCAAGAAGGCGTGTCCTTTGTTATCTTCGAGACGGCACCGGCGGTAGGTCACCTCGTCGGTCTGCTCGGAACATTTCGTCGCCCCTGCGCCGCGGTTCTTCCGAATGACACAGTCCTCTGCAACCCCAATACCGCCCGAGAGATCAATCCCGTAGAACCCTCCGCTGAACCCGTTGCCGCGGGCGAGACAGCGCTCGAATCGGACGGCGGGTTTATTGAATGAATTGTTCCCTGTCTGGAGGCCAAACCCGTGCTGTCGGTTGGCAGTGGCCGTACAAGACACCACTGTCGTCCCGGCGGATCGGACGTCGATGCCGTTTCCGTAGCAGTTCGTCGCCTCGACGTTCTTGATGGTGATGTCGACGTTACCCTCCGAACTCGCATCGGGGTCGTGCACTTGGACAGCCGACGCGACGTAGGGACTTCCCGACACATTCTCCCGGCCGCCGTCGACTATCAGTTCTTCCAAGATGAAGTCGTCGAGGCCGCCGTTCGCGGGTTCGAGACTAAACACGTAGAGGTTCGATCCGCCGTTGCCCCCGCCGTATTTAATTCGACTCTCGGGGCCGTCTCCGTAGATTCTTACACCGGACTCCGTCGAGGTGATGTCGATGAGCCGCTCGGCCCCTTCGACGACGTACGCTGCGCTTGTCGCGGGGAAGTACACCTCGTCGCCGGCCCCCGCCGCGTCGATAGCCTCCTGGATCGCACCCCGATCGTTCGTGGACCCGTCGCCTTTTGCGCCGAAATCCTGAACATTCAGCACGCTCATAGCTGCGTCTCGCTGAAGTTCGTCCAGTGGATGTTCGATTCCTCGTTTGCCGCGGCACTACTCGCCGCGCCCCCGAGGAGCAGCGAAATGATAGCGGTGCCGCCGAGCTTGAGACAGTTCCGCCTGTTAATATCCAATTTATCGTTGCCATCCGCCGATTTGTGGCTCGATTGGTTGTCACTCTTCGTGCTGCTGCGTGCCAGTCTGTGTGCCATTCAAGTGTTAATACGCCCATAACATTGATAAACATATTGTTTGTTTTATATAAACAAGAGTGTGTGAATTTCCAGATGGATTACCAGAACAAAAAAATTGATACCGTCCAGCGGCAGTGTCACCCTGGCGTTATAAGACTCATTTAATCGTATTAATTCGCTATTAATAGGTCTACAGCAATTCAAGTCCGCTCCTCCGAACCTGTCGTTCGACTGCTCGGCCGTTCGAACAGACACTGGCAGTGAACTTCGCTTATCACGATGAGTTAACCTGCGGATCCTGCGCATCCCTCGTAGAGCGCACGTTCACGTCTCGGGTCTCGCGTACACGCCTATCAACAATTTGCAAGTTCGTCCCCAGTTTTGTGTGTGTGCCCGCTGATAGTTTGCACTACCGACGCGGTCGAGATCTCCAGACTCGTAGGTCCGCCTCAGCGCGCGGGTTAACCCGGCATCCTCGTTAGGATCGTACAGGAAGTCGTTCTCCGGCGGTACGGTCTCGGGGAGACAACCGATCGCAGGTGCTACAATCGGCGTCGCAAATGAGAGGCCCAAGTGTGCCGAACCTGAGTTGAGGATCCTCCGGTAAGGGAGCACCAGAACGTCGGCTGCGTTCAGGTAGTACTGCACTCGATCGGGGGGGATGAATGAGAGTCTTGTCTCGATCCGCGATTTGTCGGCGACGAGCCGCCTTATTTCGGCTTCGAGTTCGCTTGTGTACGGGCTCCCGACGATCCAAAGTTCACTATCCGGGATATCCAATGACATAAAAGACTCGATGAGTTCTGGGATCCCCTTGTATGGTCGGATCTGACCGAAGAACAGGTATACGAAGGTCGAGTCATCGATCTCGAGATCGGCTCTGCTCTCCGCCCGTGAGACGTCGTTCTCGTATGCCGTGATGTAGTTGCCATCAGGAACCACGTGCATCTCGTTAGCCTCTGGGACGTGGTACGCCGAGGCGATCTCGTCGGCGGCTGCCGAGCACTTGACCGTGATCGCGTCGGCAACCCAGAAGACGCATTCGTTAATGACCCGCTCGGTTCGAGGGTAGATCCCTTCGTGGCTCCGCTTGTTGTGAACGGAGCGGACGATGCGGACATCAAGGAACGAGATGATGAGTAAATCCATGAGAAACGCAACCGCACGAACATATGAGACGAGGTCGTTCAGTCGTGGCGAGGACAGATCGTCTGTCGCGTAATAGTCATAAATCCAGTCAAGTTGCATCACGTCGGCGGCGCGGTTGTGAAGGGCCGCCCGCGTGAGGGGGAAAGTCAGCAGGAGAGTAGGAGTCCGGACGTCGACGCCGTGCTCACGTAGCGCCGACGACAGTAGCGACATATAGGCGTTATTCTCGTACCAGCTGCCGCTCATCAGAAGTACCGTGAGTTCGTCGGCGGCGGTCATCTGGACGGTCTGGGTCTAGCCGGACATTGTCTCGTCGTGGCGTCAATACGGGTTCCCGAACCAGGCTGTCCCCCAATCTGTACATTGATCATTGTACGCCTGAGAATGGCCGATATAGGCATAATTATGAACTTGATACCGGACGCGGGGATCGGCGTAGGCTCTGATTAGGATTCAACTGAAGCGGTAGCGCGGAGTCCCCTTCCTCAAGGAGCGACCGAAGGGAGCGAGTAGGGAGGGGAGGAGCGCGTTCGTATAGGTCACAGAAATGATCTATAAGTGGCCACAATACTACATTGAAACTGTGGCAGACGACTACGTGCGTCGGACAGCAATTACCCGACTCTCGGTAGATGGTGAGCAACGCGAGTTGCTTGAGGAAACCATCGCTGAGTGGAAGCGTGGTTGCCAGCTCGCTACCGACATGGCGTGGGGCAAGTGCAACGCCAAG
>Ga0102935_1000266_pt1 | contig 18287 bp, 22 predicted proteins | sample SalPonR2_A_D2_MG_FD_78508 | JGI IMG/M metagenome (GOLD analysis project Ga0102935, IMG submission 78508) | Salt pond soil microbial communities from South San Francisco under conditions of wetland restoration - Salt Pond MetaG R2_A_D2_MG | ecosystem: Environmental > Aquatic > Marine > Intertidal... | reverse complement strand
GGTGAAATCGAGGACGCCACCGACGAGGGCAACAGCGACGACGCTGCCAACGACGCTCAGTCCGAGGCGAGCGAGCCACGACGTGCCCGACGATAGACTCGCTGTCTCGCCCGCGCGTGGGAACACGGCCGAGACGAGTGCGTACCCGGGAACGACGAGCACGAACGGGAGCCCGACGGCGATAGCGAGCGGCCGGACGGTCCCGGCCGGCGAGAAGACCACGGCGGCGACCAGCACGACGCTCGCCACGACAGCCCCGAGGTCGGCGGCGAGCACCCCGTCATTCGCGTCGGCCGACGTTTGGATAGCGCTTGCTCCGTCAAGGACGGATACAAAGGCGCGGTATACGGCCGGGGTGGCCCACGAAACGACGACACGACCCGTATTCGGGGGTAGTTTTTAGCCCCCCGATGTGGCAATACTTGATATGTCTTCACCCGGAGAGTTCGAAGAGTTCGGTGGTCGACACGTGCCGGAACCGCTCGAAGAGCCTCTCGCCCAGTTGGCGACGGCGTTCGACGACCTCAAAGACGACGAGGGGTTCCGCGAGGAGTTCGAGTACTTGCTGGAGCACTTCGCGGGTCGACCGACACCCGTCTTCCACGCCGAGACGCTCAGCGAGCGCTACGACGCGAACATCTACTTCAAACACGAGGACCTGCTCCACGGCGGGGCCCACAAACTCAACAACACGCTCGGACAGGCGTTGTTGGCGAAGCGAGCGGGGAAAGAGCGGCTCATCGCGGAGACCGGAGCTGGCCAACACGGCACCGCGACGGCGATGGTCGGGGCCTTACTCGACATGGACACGACGGTGTACATGGGCCGACACGACATCGGCCGGCAGCGGATGAACGTCTTCAGGATGCGCTTGATGGGCGCGGAGGTCGAGTCGGTCACGCGGGGCAACGAGGGGTTGGCCGAGGCCGTCGACGCCGCGATGGAAGACTTAATCGAGAACACCAAAGAAACGCACTATCTGGTCGGCAGCGCCGTCGGGCCGGACCCGTTCCCGCGGATGGTCAGGGAGTTCCAGTCGGTCATCGGCCGCGAGGCCCGCGAACAGATTCAGGAGCTGCACGGCGACCTGCCCGACGCCTGCGTGGCCGCCGTCGGCGGCGGGTCGAACTCCATCGGCCTGTTTCACGCGTTCAAAGAGGACGGCGTGGCCCTCTACGGGGCCGAACCCGCCGGCAAGGGGTTGGACTCGGGCCAACACTCGGCGGCGCTCACGGCGACCGAGCAGGACGACCCACAGGTGTTCCAAGGAATGATGACGAAGATGATAGACGAAGAGACGGAGAACCACTCCGTCAGCGCGGGGCTTGACTACCCAGCGGTCGGCCCGGAACACGCCGCTCTCCAGTCGCTCGGCCGCGCGGAGTACCACGGCGTCACCGACGAGGAGGCGCTGGCCGCGTTCCGTGAACTGAGCGAGACGGAGGGCATCATCCCCGCACTGGAGCCGAGCCACGCCATCGCGCTGGCTATCAAACTCGCGGAGGAGGACCGCCACGACACCATCCTCGTCAACCTCTGTGGCCGCGGGGATAAGGACATGGAGACTGCCGCCGAGAAGTTCGACCTCGCGCCGTGACCGGTGGTTTGCCCGACTGTCAGCGCTAGTGGGCGAGCGACGGCTCCCGAGCGTTACTCGCCGGAATCCTCGGCCCGAATCCGAGAGAGGCGCATGGCATTGCCGGTGACGCCGACGGTCATCCCCGCGTCGCCGGCGAGTACCGCAAGCCAGATAGGGACGTAGCCGAACGGCACCGCGACCGCGAGGCCGGCCTTGACCAGCAGACTCGCGCCGATGTTCTGCCGGATGACGCCGTTGGCGTTGCCGGCCAGTTCGTAGAGGTAAGGCAGTTTCGAGAGGTCGTCGCCCATCAGCGCCACGTCGGCGGTCTCCAGCGCCGTGTCGGTGCCGGCCGCGCCCATCGCCACGCCGACTGTCGCGGTCGCCATCGCGGGCGCGTCGTTGATGCCGTCGCCGACCATCGCCACGCCGGCCTCGAACTCGTCGACGAGGTCCTCGACGGCGTCGACCTTCTCGTCGGGGAGTAGTTCGGCCCGGTAGTCGTCGACACCGACTTCCGCCGCGATGGCCCCCGCGGTGCGCTCGTTGTCGCCGGTCAGCATGACCGTTCGGGAAACGCCGAGGTCGCGCAGGCGCTGGATGGTACGCTTCGCCTCGGGGCGGACCTCGTCGGCGACGGCGATGACGCCCTCCAGTTCGTCCTCCGTTCCGACGAGCACGACCGTCTTGCCCTCGGACTGGAGTTCGGGCACCGTCTCCGAGAGGAGGTCGAGACAGTCGTTTCGCTCACAGAGTTGCTGGCTCGTTCGCGTGACGACACCGCCGTCGGTGGTCGCGTGGACGTGCGAGAGGTCGAATCCCAACTCGCTGAAGAAGCCGGGCTTGCCGGCGTAGTGTGGTGTCCCGTCCAACGCCGCGCGGACGCCCTTGCCGGTGACGCTCTCGAAGTCGTCGACCTCTCGCTCTGCGACGGCAGCCCCGTCGGCGCGCTGAACGATGGCCTCCCCGATGGGGTGTTCGCTGCGCGTCTCCAGTCCGCGGGCACAGCGGAGTACGTCCTCCTCGGTGTTGCCGTTCAGCGCCACCACGTCGGTCACGGTGAGTTCCCCCTTGGTGAGCGTGCCGGTCTTGTCGAAGGCGACGGCCTCTACGTCGCCCATCGCTTCGAGGTGCGACCCACCCTTGATGAGTACACCGTTTTTCGCGGCCGAGGTGACGCCTGAGACGACGGAGACGGGCGTCGAGATGACGAACGCGCACGGACACGCGAGCACGAGCAGCGTCAGGCCGTAGACGAACGCCTCCGCAACCGTCACGCCCAAGACGGGCGGGCTAGCGGCCGTCACGAGAACGGCGAAGGCGACGACGACGGGCGTGTAGTAGGCCGCGAACCGCTCGACGAACTGCTCGCGGTCGGTCTTATTCGACTGGGCGTCCTCTATCATCTCGACAATGCGCGAGAGGGTGTTGTCGCCGGCCGCCGACGTGACCGTTACTTCGAGGTACCCCTCCTCGTTGATGGTGCCGGCGTACACCTCGTCGCCGGCCGTCTTATCGACCGGGACGCTCTCGCCAGTGATGGGCGCTTGGTTCACGGCGCTGTCACCGTCGACCACCGCGCCGTCCATCGGTATCTTCTCGCCGGGCTTGACGACGACCACGTCACCCACGGCCACGTCGTCGACGGGTATCGTCTCCGTATCGCCGCCACGTTTGACCGTCGCCTCGTCCGGCGAGAGGTCCATCAGTTCCTGTAACGAGTCGCGGGCGCGGTCCATCGACGCGCGCTCGAGCAACTCCGCGAAACTAAACAGTGTCGCGAGCGTCGCCGCTTCGAAGTACAGCGCCTCGCCGAAGGCCAGACTGGCTGCTAAGGCCCCGAGGATGGCGACGGTCATCAAGAAGTCGATATCGAGGTTCAGGTTCTTCGCGGAGTAGTAGCCGTTGCGGACGATGGCCTGCCCGCCGACGGCGACGGCGACGAGAAAGAGCACGTCGGCGGCGAACAGCGGTTCACCCAACAGCGTCGCTAGCGCGGCGTTCGCGCTCGGCAGAACGAACTCCAAGAGCAGGCCGGTACCGAGGAAGACGGCGCTGACAGCCGTCGTCTTGCCGCGGGTACTGCGCCAGACGCTGTCGGCTTCGGCGTCGCCGTTGGCGGTGTCCCCGTCCTCGGACTCACCACCCTCACTGTCGGCCACCGCGTAGCCAGCACCCTCGATGGCGTCCACGAGGTCGTTTTCGCTCGTCCGTTCGGCGTTGTACGTGACGACCACTCGTCCGGTCGTCGGCTGCGTCTCGTAGCCCGTGACGCCGTCGACCCGGTCGAGGCCGGTCTCGACTTTCCCGGCACAAGAGGCACAGTCCATGTCAGGCACGGAGAGGCGGGTTTCGCTCGCATCGCGTTCGGCAGTCCCAGGCTCGGAAGTGTCGTCGCTGGCGCGCCCCCGTGTTCCGGTATCGTCGGCGTCGTCTCCGCCGTCTGTCAGCATCGACGGTGAGTCGATGTCGGAGGGGGTCATTGGCGAAATCTAGCGTCTCACGTATTATTAAAGCGGCTGTTACGATGCCGCCATATAATCATATTTCTTACTAGCTTATCGAGAGTCAGTTAGCAATACGCCAGCGGACATCTCACAACACGCCGAAGCCGACCCGAGAAAACGGCCGGAAGTAGTGGACGAATATGGCGGTGCCGGCACCGTCACACCCCGGCAGCAGGCCGGAGAACGTTAGCGATGTCTAATTCGCGTCGCGTCCTCAATACCGCCGGCAGTGTGGTCCGACGAACGCGAACTCACGCCCAGCCGTAGCCCCACTCGTCGAGTTTCTCGCGGACGAGTTCCGGATTGTCTTCGGCGACGGCCATGGCCGCCTCGGTCACGTCCGTCTTGTAGACGTCTTCCCCGAACTCGGCTTCCATCCGCGCGACGAGGTCGTCGATGCCGGTTTCGATGTGCTCACGCAGGAACACCGGCCGCTGTTTGCGGCCGTCTTTGACGCCGTCGCGGGCGTGGATGTACGGGAGCGAACGGGCCCGCTGCGCGGCTGTCGCCGTGGAGTCGGTCGGCGTCGAATCGGCCGCGTCGCCGGGTTCCGACTGAGTCGTGCTGTCGGCCACCGGCGGTTCGTCCGGACGCTCCTCGCTGCCGGAGTCGTCGGCAAACGGGTCGTCCGCCGAGCCCTGTTTCATGCTTCCACCGCCGTTTCCTTGCGAATCCGGGCTGCGAGGTCGTCGAACTTCTCTACGGTGTCGAGTTCGTGGTCCCGTTCGCGTTCGCGGTGCTCGTCGATATAGCGGAATGCGGTACATTGCTCGGCCCAGCAGCCTTCGAGCAGCGACGACCGTTCGCGCAGTCGAATCGGACTCTCCCAGCCGTCGGCGGCCAGTTGGTCGAGAAATCGGTTCTGGTCGTTCATCCCCTTATATCGGTTCGGAACGACAGCGAGGACGCCGACCTCGATGTCGAGAGAGTCCTCTAGCCCACCGACGAGTTGGTCCAGTCCCTGCACCGATTCGTACCCCTTACCGCTTGGCTCGAACGGAATCACGAGGTGGCGGGTCGCGTGAATCGCGTTGTGGAGTTTGATATCGGCGCTGGCCGGCGGGTCGATGATGAGCGTGTCGTACGTCTCGTGGACGCCGGCCTCGCGCAACACCCTAAGCAACTGCTTGTTGGGGTTCCAAGACTCTCCGAAGTCGGCGGCCTCCTCCTCGCGGCGGCGGAGGTGTTTCGACGCGTATTCGAGGATGTTGTGGGCGGGCACCACGTCGATACCCTCACTCGACTCGATGAGTCTCTCGAACTCCCCCCGCGGGCGGTCTATCATGTGCCGCAGGAGGCTGTCGGCTCGGTCGTTGTTACGGTCCTCGGCAACGTCGAGCAGATGCGACAGCGACGCTTCCTGCGTATCGAGGTCTATCGCCAGCACCCGCCGTCCGGCCCGGACCTCGGCTTTCGCCAGGTTGGCGGCGAGCGTGGTCTTACCGACGCCGCCGGCCTCCGAATACACTGTGTAAGCCAGCATATTCAGGTAGTTAGCCCCAATAGCTATAAAACTCAGTCAGACGGTATAGCTGACCGGCTTAGCTAATTAGTATAGCTAATCAGTGCAGCCAATCTGTGTAGATTATTCATATAGCTGGACGGTGTAGCTACGTGAAGTAGCTGACTGGTGTGGCTACAGAGACTATCTGCGCGGCGTAGTCGAGCGGCGTGGCTGCGTCGGACAGCGACTCGCTGTCGGTACCGGTCGCCGACCGGCCAGTCGACCTCGTCGAGTCAGAGACAGGGCAGCACCCAGTCGACGCCCATCGCGGTCGATGGCCAGACGAGATGGCGCGCAGTCACCGGGTGGTTGGGACCCGACGATGACACGCGCCAGTCGTGCCTCCGCTTCCATCCGATAAAAATCTGTTGTGATTGTGCGGGTCACACAGACCGCCGGAACTCGCGGTAGGCGGGTGGAGTGGTCCTAAAATAGAGACAGGTGAGCACCGAAATAATCGTGAATACAGTACTATCGGATAGAAACATTTTACATGTGGTGTTGTCAATAATTCGGAAGGCCGGTTTGTCGGCTACTAGGTTGGGACCCATGGTTGGAAATTCGCCATCAAAAAAGGCGGTCGAACTGTTGCAAAAGCTCGGGCTAAAAGAGTACGAGGCAGAAGCGTTCATAGCCCTGACACAAATACCGAACGGGACGGCGCGGGAGGTGAGCAATGTCTCTGAAGTGCCCCGGACCCGGGTGTACGACGCCGTCGAGTCCCTCGAAGCGAAAGGGCTCGTCGAGATTCAACACACCAATCCGAAGCAGTTCAGAGCCGTCTCCATCGACGAGGCCGTGAACACGCTCCGGGCGGAGTACGAATCACGGACTGCCTCGCTGCGGGCGACGCTGAAAGATGTCAGGCCGATAGACAGAGAGACCGAGCAGGAAGTGCCACAGAAAGTGTGGTCACTGTCGGGCCAGTCCGCGATAACCTCGCGGGTCGTCCAACTCATCGAGGAGTGCAAAGCGGAGATACTCCTGTTTGTCGGCGGCGAGTCAGGGCTCACGCAGCAGGTCGTGGACGCGCTGACCGACGCGCTGGACCGCGGCGACGTGTCCGCCTACATCGGCGTGCTGACCGACGAGTTGCGGTCGCAAATCGAGCGCCGGGTGCCGAAAGCGACCGTGTTCACCTCTCAGTTAGGGTGGATGCAGTCACCCGCAGGCACGGACGACCAAACGACGATAAGCAAACTCCTGCTCGTGGATAAAGGTAATATACTGGTCAGTACGCTCGACGAGTCCACGTCAAGCAGCGACCAGCGCGAAACCGCCGTGTTCGGGCAGGGATTCGACAACGGATTTGTCACCGTCGTTCGCCGAATCATCTCGACCGGTGCGGTTCCCGTTCCCGCGAACAGCAGCGTCGGAAACTGAGACGGAGCCAGTATCGGCGGTCGTAGCGAGTTTTTACCCCAGCGACTCACGACGGCATTTTCGCGCGGTTTGGGGCCGTAAGCTCTGACTAGTCGTACACAGCGGGGTAACGAGGGTGTAACAAAACGGGACACAAGTTTCCATTACAGCATAGCGCTGCAGGTGGCCGACGGTAGTTAACGATACACGATGCCAGATGAGCAACTGTCCCGTGACGAGGTGTTCGATATACTCAGCAGTCCGAGACGCCGGTACGTGTTGTACTATCTCCGGGAGTACGGAGGGCCGGTCGAACTGACCGCCCTCGCGGAGAAACTGGCGGCGTGGGAGAACGACACGACCGTCGAGGAGCTGCCCCCGCAGGCTCGCAAGCGGGTGTACGTCTCCCTGTACCAGACACACGTACCGAAGCTACGTGACGCCGGCCTCATCGAGTACGACTCGGACTCCGGCGAACTCGAACTCGCTGACAACAGCTCCCCGGTCGATCCGTATCTCGGCGGGGCGAGAGCCGAACGGCCGTGGTACTGGTACTATCTCAGCTTGACCGTCTTGAGTACGGCCACGCTGGCGGCAGTGTTGACCGGACTCGTACAGATGTCGCTGGCAGTGACTGTCGGCGTCATCATCGGCGCGTTCCTGTTGCTCGCGGCGGTCCACACTATCGTCGGGCGTCGGGATACAGCGAAAAATACCGAGTTCGAGGACTCGTAGGGCGCGCCGGTGTGCCTAATCGGCGTTGACAGACTCGTCGTCAGGGAGCAGAAGGTCGGGCGTACGCTTGTAAGCCGGTGTTTCGACAAACTTTGCTATCCGTTCCATCTCACTGTCTGAGAGGTGGTTTGGCATCACACATTGGCTTTGCCCAGTGGCTATTAGTAATGGTTCGAGTAGCAGCCAGTAGATGTCTACTTACTGTCCGTATATATCAGGTGATGTTGGATGGGGAGCCACTAATTTGTGTCTACTGCTGCAACTAAGCTCGACAGGTATCCGGAAGTCAACGGCGTGGCCGGCGTTTAGTACGGGATAGGCTGTGCCTCCCACCGGTAGACCGTGCGGTGGACCGTAGCAGGTTGGTAACGAGAACTGGGGGCGGCGTGGCAGACGGCATGGTCAACCGAGGCCCCCTGTCTGTTCCCCGTGGGTGGAGTCCGGGTTCGCTGACCCGGTCCCGCCTCGCGTGGACGGTACTCGTCGGACTGGCGGCTGCCGATATACTGCTGACACTGGTCGGACTGCAGTCCTGTCTGACCGAGGAGAATCCGGTGGCAGAACGCGCCCTCGTGACGTTCGGCCCGGCCGGACTGGTCGGGCTGAAGGGAGTCGCGCTGGGGCTGCTCGTCGCGGTCGTCTGGCGAATGCCGAACCGGTACGGGCGGGCGGCTATGGGCGGGTTCTGTCTCACACAAGTGGTCGCGGTCGGCTGGAACGCGATGCTCGTCTCCTCACGAGCGTCACTGTGTGGCGGATAGCTAACGGCGCCTCCGGCCGGATAGCGCACGCTCAAGCGGTGTCGGCGGACCGGAGTACCCGCGACTCCGCCGTCGACGCGAGCCGGGCAATAGCGTCACACGGCGTGTGTGTTTCATCGTCGAGGCGACAGGGGAACACGCCCACCAGCGCGTCGTCCTCGTAAGCTAGCAACGTCCGGTGTGGCGGGACTATTCGCTCGAAGGACTCGCCTGACATCGACGAGTCGACGCGCTGCACGCGGAAAAACGGCGTGATAGATGCCCGAGCGTCGGCACTGAACGAGTAGATGTCGGTGACGGTGGCGAGCGTCTCGCTGATGCCGTCGATTTCGGGCGCGTGCGTGCAAATGCCGTCGCCCCACACGTGGACGGCGACGGCGTCGAGCGCGTTGGTCTCAGCGAGCCGACGGAGTCGGTCGAAACAATCAGTCTGTTTGGTGGTGTCCGTCGTCGGCGCGAGCGACCGGACGAAAAGCTCGACGCGGCCGGTGGCCCCGTCGGCAGGAAGGTAGCTGTCGATGGACGCGACCGCGGTGTCTGACTGTTGCATCAGTGGATGCAGATACCGACGGCGGATATAAACCTGCGCGATAGTTGCGACAGTAATTTGGTGTTTCGGAGCCTGAAACGTTCGATTGCGGGACAATAACCGATTTCAGTCGCTGTTACCACGGCGTGACGGCGACAGCGTCACACAGTAGCAGGTTTCACGGCCGCAGTCGCCAGCGCGAGTAAGACGATGTTACCAAGACGGTAACGTGTGGGTGGACAGTGGCTGAACGCTTTGTCAGTACGTGGTAACTACTCGGTACGTGGGCGGACAGTTCTGGTCAGAATGTATATGCCGGTAGGACAAACTTTCCACAGATATGCCCGTCAATCGCTGGTGTCGAGGTGCACGGAAGGACTGTGTTACCACGACTCCCTTCGGACGTGTGTTACGGTATGTATCTTCTTACCAGACGACTACCCGACCGACCGCTGGGGGTGCCAACGCGTGAACGTCGAGGAGTGGCAGTCGGTCCCCGACGACCCCGACCCGTGTTCCGACCTCGGCTACGAGATGGAGGAACTGAAAGTCATCGAGTCCGCGACGAACTCACAGTACATCTTCTTGCCGGAAAACGAGCGCCACCTCGACGACGAGGAGTTCATCATCGCCCACGGCGACGTGTTGTGCGAACTCGACCCGTAGTTGCCGGGGCCTTCGGCCGTAGATGGAGCCACTTTACTTTGTCCGTTGGCCGCGAGCGGCGGGCTGTAGGATGGCTTACAGCGAGTACATGGCGGGAAGGGAACTCGTCCTCTCGGTGGTGCCGACTGCGGCCGGCCGCATCGGGTCGGACGCGAAGTTGCCGGTCACACCGGAGTCCATCGCGACGCAGGTCAGTGAGTGCGGGGCCATCGGCGCAACGGTCGCCTCGCTGTACGGCTGGACCGAAGAGGGTGAGCCGAATCCAGCGGCCTTACCCGACGTGGCGGCGGCCGTCCGCGAGCAGACGCCGGAGATGCTCGTCGAGTACGCCGTCGGTCCGGAGACACCGCTTGGCGACTATCTCGCCGTCTTCGATACTGCCCCGCTGCCGGACCTCGCACAGGTCCGGCTGACGCCGACACAGTACGGCCGCCGCGGCGTGACCGACCTGACCCGGCGGGATGTCGACCGCTTCGTCGAGGAGCTGCAGGACCGGGGAATCAAACCGAACCTGCTGGTCGAGAGCGGCCGGGACGTCCACGAGTTACACCGACTGTTGGAGGCCAACCGCGTCACGGCACCCGTGGTGACGCTTCGACTCGGCGCGCGCGACGGTGCGGTGGCGACACCGCTGTCGCTGCAGGCCCTCCTCGACGCGCTACCGTCGGCCGCGCGCGTCCTCGTCGCCGCCACCGGCCCGAACCAGTACCCGATGACGATGCTAGCGCTGTTTCTCGGCGCGCACGTCCGGATTGGGATGGGCGACAACCGCTATCTCGGTCTCGATGACCCGGTCGATAGGAACATACAGTTGGTCCAGCGGGTGGCCGAGGCAGTGTACCACGGCGAGCGGTCGTTTGCCGATAGCGCGTGGGCAGCCGCGACGTTCGCTTTCGACAGCCGGCGCGCCAAATCGCAGTGACCGACTGGTCCAGTAAGTATATATCACTCCAACCATATTTGCCGATATGCGAGAGCGCAGCCGTATGACACCAGTTACTGCAGACACCGATTCGATTTCCATGCGGGTCGTCGATGCCATCGCGTCCGAGCGAAACTGTGCCCCGACCGACATCGAACCGTTGGCTAACTCGATCGACCCGGAAGCGCTAGACGAAATACTCGAGTCAGCCGGTGGAACGGCTGTATCGTTCGACCACGCCGGCTACACCGTGCAGGCGTCTACCAAAGGGACACACACCTCGATAGACATCACCCGCAATATCCAGCTCTGCGACTAGGTCATATTGCGTCGCTCTATCATCTGCCACACGGACGACCCCTGTTCCGTAATCCCGTAGACACGGCCCTTTTTGCGTTCCTCTGAGACCAGTAACGTGACCAGCTCGGATTCGCGCAGTTCCTGCAGCGCGCGCGAGATGTGAGCGATGTCCATCTCCTGGTCGGTCGCAATGAGCGAAGGCGTTGCCGGCCCCTCCGCGAGTCGCTTGAGCGTCTCAATACGGTACTGTGAACTGATGACGTAGCTGATTTCATCCCATTTGTCGGAATCTGGCATCTTGATGGTTTGCTGACTGCCGCGAATATCACAGAGACTGTTCAGCGACTAGTAATATCGGTTGCCGAATAACAGTTTCGCTCACCACCATCTGACCGTCGACGCGCCCGTTCTCAGCGGCGCTATTGGGAGATTTTTATGCGTTATATTTCCTATAAAAATTACTGTCGAGAATTCGATTAGACGGAGACTACAGTAATGAGTGTGATAGTGAACATAACAAAGAGTTAAGTAGTAACCGTGTGGGTTAACGAATATCACCGTCTGTCGGTGAAATTAAAGGTTGCCGAGTCGGCGGAGGCTCGGCCACCGGGTGAGAGAGAAAGGAAAACTATGCAAATGGAACACGACACGATGTCATCCGACGACGAGCCGTCAGCTGCCATAGACGACCCGCCGGGTGAGTCGACACACACCGAAGGGCAAGCCACCGAGGAGTCGCCGTCGCTCGACCTCGTCTTCGGGATACTGAAAAACGGTCGCCGCCGTCGGGTCATCAAGTATCTCCGGGACGCAGAGGGCGAGGTGACGCTGAGCGACCTCGCGGAGCACATCGCCGCCATCGAGAACGACACGACGCCGGCACAGCTAACGTCCAGCCAACGCAAACGGGTCTACGTCGGGCTGTATCAGTGCCATCTACCGAAGATGGACGATGCAGGGGTCATAGACTACAATCAGGCGCGCGGGCTGGTCGAACGGACGGCACAGGCGACGCACTTCGAACAGTATCTCGACCGGTCCGAAGCGGGGACCGGCCGGGAGTGGTACAGATACTACGGCGGCGTCACCGCACTCGGCGTGATACCGCTCGTGCTGGCGCTGGGCTTCGCCGTGCCTGCCGTCTACGTGAGCGGACTGATGATGGCCGTACTCGCGGCCATCGGTACCTGTGCAGTCTCGCACTGGTACACCGCGTCGAAAAAGGATGACGGGCGAACAGTGTCGCCCTGACTGGGAATAGGTCCCACGTGAGGGGTGACTCGCTCGGCAGTCGGGGGAGCGACAACGACTGAGTGAGAGTCGGCTCCCGACCACAGCGTACACGGTTGACGCCAGCACGCGTTCGCCTGCTGGCACTCGTAGTTACCGGACAGTGAGGATTAGTTACTACCCACTTATCAACGGAGTAGCCGTCAAGCCGACCCGCCGGGCGCGCGATAGTCGGCTGCTTCGCCACACACAGTGTGACGTGTGCGCACACCACAGTGTCCGCATTGAGTCGGGTAGCACACCCGACGTCGGGCGGTCCGCCGTGGAGTAGGAACTCCCTACCGCGACCGTCACCGCCCGTATTACTTTCTCCGCGCTGGGACTTCCGGACAACGCATGGAACGTGATGTATTCACGGGACGGACGGTGCTCGTCACGGGTGGGGCCGGCTTCATCGGCGGTCACATCGCGGACCGGCTCGCGTCAGTGGCCGACGTGCGCGTACTCGACGACCTCTCGACCGGCGACCCGGCTCGCATCCCGACCGAGGCGACGCTCATCGAGGGCGATATCCGCGACGTGGCGACACTGCGGCGGGCCATGACTGGCGTCGATATCGTCTTTCACGAAGCGGGGATGGTCAGCGTCCCGGTCTCGGTCGAGCGCCCCCGCGAGTGTCACGCGACGAACGGGACGGCGACGCTGGACCTGTTGGCGGCGGCCCGCCGAACCGACGCCCGCATCGTCTTCGCCTCTAGCGCCGCGATTTATGGCCAGCCCGACGACGTACCCGTCTCCGAGGCGGCGCCGAAACGGCCGAACTCGCCGTACGGTATCGAGAAACTCGCCGGCGACCAGTACGTCCGACTGTACGCAGAGCGGTACGGCCTCCCGGCCGTTGCGCTGCGCTACTTCAACGTCTACGGGCCGGGACAGGGGCACAATCAGTACGCGGGCGTCATCAGTACGTTCCTCGAACGGGCCCGCTCGGGCGACCCGATCACGGTCGAGGGAGACGGGGACCAGACGCGGGACTTCGTCCACGTCGACGACGTGGTCCGGGCGAACCTACTGGCCGCGACGAGCGACGCGAGCGGCGCGTTCAACGTCGGCACTGGCGCGTCGACGAGCATCAACGAACTGGCCCGAGCGGTGCGGGACGCGACGGGGACCGAGGTCCCGATAACCCACACGGACCCGCGGCCGAACGACATCCGACACAGCCGGGCCGATATCGCCCGAATCAGCGAACGCCTCGGATTCGAACCGCGGGTCACACTCCGCGAAGGGATAGCGACGCTTGCCGAGTGAGCTCACTCTTCGGTGGCTTCGGTTTTCGGTTCGGCGAGCGTCTCCGAGAGCCCGGTCGTCTTGACCATCGACGCGACGTAGTCGCCGGGGTCGTTGTCCTCCATCAGCCGTGTCGAGGAGTTGGACTGCTCCTGTGTCTCGACGAACCGCTCGACGCCGGTCACTTCGGTGAATATCTCGTTCAGGGCCTGTACGCTCGGGCTCCCGTCGGGTACCTCACCGTCGCGCAGTGTCATGGGTTTCTCTGGCATGGTCTTCGGTTTAGGAGCCATCGCACTGCGTTTACATGAGTATAACGCGGCTAGTCGGCCGGCGGTCGGGTAGCGTCGTCCTTGTCGGTCGTGGTGACGGACAGAATAACAACTGTACATTTGTTATATACAGCCATCGAGCGGGTGGCTGTCACCGGTGATGGTAGGAAGATACTACGGCGGCAGCCCCGCTCGGTTGTGTGACAAACACGGTGTTACCAAGCGTCTACTCGGATTACGCCGGGTACGCCTTCTATAACAATAGCCGCGCCGGGAGTTATCGTCCTTGGAGGCTCTAGAGATGACGCAGCTATTCGACTGCCCACAGCAGCGACACCCCCCGTTCGCCCGGGCCCGCGGCGGACAACGGGCAGGTAGCGCCACACAGCAGTGGCAGGGCCGACCAGCGCGGGCCACTCCGGTATCCAGTCGGCGGGGATACCCGTTCGGTCAGCGCCGCCGAGATAGCGACCACAGACGTACCGCCACAGCAACCAGTGGTGTCACCGGCCACCACGACCCAGCTCGCGCGGCGGGCAGCCGGTCTGAGTGAGACACATGAACGATTACCGAGACCGACCGACACGAACCGACCCGTACACACCGACACACCGACAAGTGCCGGCGAACGACGTCCCGAACGGGAGTTACGGCAGACCGGTGGGGATGGAGGGCGAGCCGCCGATACTCGGCACGCCAGCGGGACAGCCGGTCACGACAGTCGGCGGTGAGCCGTCCGACTCGACGGAGAGCGAACCGGCGACACAGATGCCGCCGGTGGACATCGTCGAGACGCCGGACGAGATACGCATCCTCGTGGAGCTACCCGGCTTCACCGAGGAGGACATCGTCCTCGAAGGCGTCGACCAGCGCGTCCAGATATTCGCGGAACGGGAGTCCGACCACGACGACGAGACGAAACTGCATCTCAAAGAGCGGCTACCACGGGCCGAACGGGTCGTCGAGCTACCGATGCCCGTCGACATCGAGGACGCCGACGCGAGCTTCGAGAACGGCGTCTGTCGAATCACGGTCCCGAAACTCGAAGAAGTGCGGGGCCACCGAATCGGGTTCCACTAGCCCGTCACGTAGTCGATACCGGTCGTGACCGCCGACAGCTCCGAATCGGAGAGGTGGGGGTGGACCGGCAGCGAAAGAACAGTGTCAGCCAGCCGCTCGGCAGCCGGGGCGTCCACCGTCTGGTCGTCGTAGGCCGGTTGCCGATGAATCGGCGTCGGGTAGTAGACGCCGGTGCCGATGCCGAAGTCGTCGAGCGACGCCTGCAGTGCGTCCCGGTCGTCGGTTCTGACGGTGTACTGATGATATGAGTGGTAGCTGTCGTCGGGTTCGACCGGTGCGGCGATGTCGGTGGCCGCGAGCGCGTCGGTCAGCGCGGCCGCGTTGTCCCGGCGTGCAGCCACGAAGTCGGGCAGGCGCTGGAGTTGCACGCGGCCGATAGCGGCGGCGATGTTGGGCAACCGGAAGTTGTGGCCGACGCGTTCGTGGGTGGCCCCGTCGTCCGGCGCGCGGCCGTGGTTGATGAACGAGCGGGCGCGACGAGCGACCTCGGCGTCGTCGGTGACGACCATCCCGCCCTCGCCGGTGGTCATGTTCTTCGTCGGGTAAAACGAGAAACAGCCGGCGTCCCCGATAGCGCCGACGTGGTCGCCGCCGTAGCGCGCGCCGTGAGCCTGTGCGGCGTCCTCGATGAGGACGGCGTCGTGGTCGGCCGCGAGCTCCCGGAGGCGGTCCATCTCGGCGGGACAGCCGTACAGGTGGACCGGCATGATGGCGTCGATATCGCCGTCGTGGGCCGCGATGGTCCGTTCGACGGCGTCCGGGTGGATGTTGGCCGTCTGCAGGTCGACGTCAGCGAAGACCGGGTCGGCACCGGCGAGTCGGATAGCGTTGGCCGTGGCGATAAACGAGAAGGGCGTCGTCACGACGGTGTCGCCGGCCCCGATTTCGAGGCCGGCCAGCGCGGCGTGCAGCGCCGTCGTTCCGTTGTTGGTGGCGACGGCGTGGTCGGTGCCGACGAAGTCGGCGAACTCCCGTTCGAACTGTCTGACGACCTCGCCGGCCGCGAGGTCGCCGCTGTCCAGCACCGCCCGGACCCGCTGTTTCGCCGTCTCGCTCAGCGAGGGGGCCACCAGCGGCACGTCGACCGCTGTCTGCTTGCTCATGCTATCTGATTCCCACCGACGAGATGTTCGGGCAGCGGTTCGTGACGCGCCGGTGCGCCGACGGCGAGGGTATCGGGCGGCACATCCTCGGTCACGACGGCCCCGGCCGCGACGAACGCGCCCTCGCCGATGGTCGTCCCGGGGAGGATGGAAGCGTTCGCGCCGATGGAGACGTGGTCTTCGATAACCGTCTCCTCGATGGTGCTCTCTTCGCGTATCGGGAACGGGTCGTTCGTGATGGTCGCGTGTGGCCCGACGAACACTTCGTCGCCGATGTGGGTGTTCCGGGGGACGTAGACGTTCGTCTGCAGGCTGACGTGGGAGCCGACCGTCACCGACCCGTCGAGGACGGTGTTGGTCCCGACGAGCACGTCGTCCCCGACGACGGTGTCGCCCCGAATCACGGCGTTGTGACCGGTCCGGAGTCCGGACCCGATGGCGACGCCCCGGTAGATGATGGTTCCCGAGCGGACGGTGGCGTCTGGGCCGATGGTCGTCGTCCCCTCGCCGTCGTTGGCGATAGCGGCGTCAGGGGACACCTGACTGTTGTCACCGATTGTCAACTCTGTCATGTGGCTGTGTGCCCCGTTGCCGACTGTGTTGTTTGTTATAGGGCCACTTTCGAGGGCGGGCGAGCAGACACGTAGCGAAACCGGCCCGCATCCGCCGAGAAGCCGGTGCTTATCCGATAGCAGCGGTGCTAACAATGCTACGTGTTTAGGTGGCTTCGACGCGCTACATCGGGTACGATGGATAGTGACCGTCCGACGGACACCCACGCACTGTACCCCCGCAAACGATGAGCGAGACAAATTGGGACGAGGTCAGTTACGTCATCAGCTCGCAGTACCGTATCGAGACGATGCGACGGCTCGCTACGGGACCGACGACGCCCTCCGAAATCGCGGCCGACGCCGCCGTCAGCCTCTCACACGTCTCTCGTGCGCTGCAGGAACTCAGCACCGAGTCGCTCGTGACGCTGAAGGTGTCCGAAGACCGGACCAAAGGACGGGTCTACGGGCTCACCGAACGGGGGGAGACGATTTGGAACATTATCGAGACTGAGAACATGGTCTAACGACAGAGGCAGAGGTCAACGTAGGAGCCTTCCTTCGCGCTTATCCACGTCGAAAGACGTTGGCGGTCGGGGATATCGGCTCTGAAAATCGTACACTCGTCGGGCTCCTCGTCGTAGCGCTCGATGACGCTCTCAACTTCGACCGGTGACGTATCCGTCGCTGCGTAGAGGTCGTCTGCCATGTGAACTCGATTGGAGGCTTCAGAGCCACGCAATTGGTTATACACAACCTTCAAGCCGGTCACACGGGAGTAAGTTGTCGACAGTCACTCCGCCGCGTCGGCGTCTAAGAGCCCTTCGATAGTCGGGTCGCCATCGTAGTCGATTGTCTTCCGGTCAGGGTGGTAGTCGACGACCCCGGCGGCGTCGAGTTTCGGGAGGTGGGTATGGTGAAGCATCGACCGCAACGACTGCTCGTCGGGGTCGGACAATCGGTCGGTCAACGAGGCGGCGAGCGCCGAGAGCGAAACCTGCGTCGAAGGCCGGTTACAGAGGTCGTGCAGCGCCGCACGGCGGACGCCGGCGGACAGTAGGTCGTGCGCGACGGAGATATCGACGCCGTCGTCGAAACCAGAGGAACCGGAGTCGGTCATCAGAAACAGGCGGTAGCGGTAGCGGGATTGTTATGTATTCGCTTCTACACGATTCGTGCTGACTAGCCGCGCTATTACAAATCCGTCCGCTGGCGTCCGTCTCGACGATGGCACGTGACGGGCCGGCGCTGTGCCTCCTGCTCCCCGGACCGACGGTTCCGGAGTGGCAGGCGTCGGCGCTTGCCCACCTACTGGAACACACCGAAGCGACGGTTACAGCCGTCGGCTACAACGGGCTGGACACGAGCCGATCACCGACAGAGACCCTCCGGCGCGTGGCCGAACTCCGGGAGTGGGCGGTCGTCAGTGCCATCGACGAGTGGGTTCGCGCTGACGACGTTTCCGGGCAGCGCGTCCCCATCTCTACGGTCTGTGACATCACTGCCGTGACGACGCGGACCATCGAGCCGACAGTCGTCGACGGGTGGAAACAGCGGCTCCCGGCCGAGCCCGTCGAGGCGCTCGCCGCCGAGGCGACACTGTGTATCCGCTTTGGCTTCGGCTTCATCGTCGGACCGGTGTTGTCGGCCTTCGAACACGGAGTCCTCAGTTACCACCACGGCGACCTCCGGGAGTACCGAGGCCAACCAATGGGATTTTGGGAGTTCGTCGAGGGCGCTGAGACGGCCGGCGTGACGGTCCAGCAGCTCACCGACGAACTGGACGCCGGGCGTGTGGCCGCGCGCACGACGGTCCCCATCGCGGACTGCCGGACGTGGGGCGCGGTCAAGCGTCGGCTGTACGACGCCTCTACGGACATGCTGCCCGAGGCGGTC
>Ga0102935_1000264_pt1 | contig 18383 bp, 17 predicted proteins | sample SalPonR2_A_D2_MG_FD_78508 | JGI IMG/M metagenome (GOLD analysis project Ga0102935, IMG submission 78508) | Salt pond soil microbial communities from South San Francisco under conditions of wetland restoration - Salt Pond MetaG R2_A_D2_MG | ecosystem: Environmental > Aquatic > Marine > Intertidal... | reverse complement strand
CTCCTCGTCGGTCAGGTACATCTGGCCGCCGTCGATCTCCACCTCGACGTCGAACAGCGTGGAGTCTGCGGCCGCGCCGCTGTCACAGCCCCCGACCACGCGCCGAACACCGAGCCGTGCTTGGGACAGACGACTCCGCCCTCCCTCGTCACCGCGCCGACCTCCTCGCGGTAGAGCCGCTGGTTCTCGTGCGCAGACCGCTTCACCCACGATTCCTCCGCCCTGACCGTCTCGACGCTCGTCAGCCGATACCGGGACGCCACATCCCAGCTAGGCTGCGGGGTAACTGTGGTCTTGCCGGCTACGCCCCCGCCCCGTCCGCGAGATTGAGTTCGGCGGCGAGCCGCGAGGTCACCACCTGCTCGACGATCGAACACAGCTGCGCGTCGTCGGTCGTGTAGTCCGCGAACACCCCGAGCGGGACCTCGCCGCCGGCCATATCGCGGTGTCCCCCGGCGCTGCCGACGTCTTCGAATGCCGCGTCGAGCACGTGTCCGATGTGGACGCGCGAGTCCGTCGAGCGCGCCGAGATCTGGATGCCGCCGTCGACGATCCCGAACACGATCGCGGTTTCGACGCCCTCGAGCGTCGCGAGGTAGTCCGCCGCCTGCGGCAGCGCGTCGCGTTCGCTGGTCCGGCCGATCCCGGATATCAGTACCGACCCCCGCACGGTCCGGTTCCGGATGGCGTTCGCGATCGAGTCGACGGTCGCACCGGTCACCGACGGCGTCGAGAGGGTTCGGAGCAGCTCAGCGTCGACGTGGGCGTGGAGCCACCCCGCGGCGTCGTACTCCTCGGGCGTCGCGCCACGGAGGAACCCGCGCGTCTCACGGCGGATCGCAAACAGCAGCGCCGTCCCGAGCGCCGAATCCATTTCGGTCTCCAGTTCCCGCACGTACTCCGTCAGAATCGTCGCCGTCGCGCCCACGTGCTCGCGGTGATCCACGAAGCCCGCGTCGATGCCCTCGATCGGGTGGTGATCGATCACGACGTCCACCGGGACGTCTTCCGGCACCCGGTTGTTCGCTCCGGGGACCGAGTGGTCGACGAACGCGAGCAGCGAGCCCTCCGAGGGCCCCGGACGGCGTCGGGCTCGAACTGCTTCAGGTCGATTCCCAACAGATTGACGAACGCCCGGTTCTGCTGGTGGGAGATCTCGCCGCTGTAGAGAATGCGTCGGTCGTCGATTCCGACGGCCGTCGCCAGCCGTCCAGCGCGAACGCGCTCGCCAGGCAGTCGGGGTCGGGGTTGTTGTGGCAGACGATAGTGAGTTCCTCGGCCACGCCGAGGCGTTCGTCGAGTTCGCGTGCCCGGGACATACGAAGCGATAGGATGTGGTGACACAAAATATGGCGTCCCTGCGCTCGACGTCTCCGCCCCGCCGTCCAGGTTCGGACGGCCGGACGTCGGCGTCCGCCCCGTCACAGGACGCTGCCCACGCCGGAGCCCCGCGACCGGTCTGACGACAGCGCTTCCCGCCGAGCAGATTTTCGCGCACCCTGAGTACACGGGTGGTTTAGCCGAGTTTAGGATGCTCGTTCGGTCCGTTTTGGCGCACTTACCTCTCTCTCGGATGGACTGTACTCGCGCACAGAACGATCATCGCCGTCGCGCTCGCCGCGACGGTCACGATCGAATAGCTCTCTCTCGGGCGACGTCGGTCCGCACCGAGAGGTCTTAGGGCAGTTCGACGTCAACGCCGCTCTCGTCGCTTGCGGCCTTCACCGTGTTCCACAGGAGCATCGCGCGGGTCATCGGGCCCACGCCGCCCGGGACCGGGGTGATCGCGCTGGCTTTGGCTTTGGCGCTCTCGAAGTCGACATCGCCGACGAGTGCCGACCCCTCGTCGGTCTCAACGCGGTTGATCCCGACGTCGATCACGACCGTGTCCTCGGAGAGCATATCGCCGGTGATCATCTCGGGGACGCCCGCGGCAGCCACGACGATGTCGGCGTCGCGGAGCTTTGCCTCGAGGTCGTTCGTCCGGGAGTGACACACTGTCGTGGTCGCATTTCCGCCGTCGGACTTCTGGATCAGGAGGTTTGCCATCGGCTTGCCCACGATGTTCGACCGACCGACAACGACGGCGTCGGCGCCTTCGGTCTCGACGTCGGCGGCGGCGAGCAGTTTCTGGACGCCGTGAGGTGTACACGGCTTGAAACGGGGGTTCCCCGCAACGAGCCGCCCGACGTTCTCGGGGTGGAAGCCGTCGACGTCTTTCGCGGGGTCGATCCGGCGGAGGACCTCCCGCTCGTCGACGTGGTCGGGCAGCGGCATCTGAACGAGGATGCCGTGGACCTCGGGGTCGGCATTGAGTTCGTCGACGGTGTCGAACAGCTCGGAGGCGGGCGCCTCGGGGTCGAGTTCGATGTCCCGGGTCGCGATCCCGACCTCCTCGCAGTCTTTGTGTTTCATCGAGACGTACGTCTGGCTCGCGGGGTCGTTGTTCATCAGCACGGTTGCGAGACGTGGGGTGGTCCCCGATTCGGTCAGGTCCTCGATTCCCGCTACCAGTCCGTCTCTGATCTCCTGGGCGACCTCGTTGCCGTCGATGATCTCCGTCATACCTCATCGGTGGCGGTCCCGCACTTCAAAGGTGCCGGTTCACTCCTCCGGGGGTTCATATCCCCGCGGGGTTGAGGCCGTCCGAGCCTACTCCAGCAGTTCCGCAGCGACGGCACCCATCCGCTCGGGTCCCGCCGTCCGGAGGCGTTCGTCGCCGAGCCGGAGCCGGAGTCGCGGGCGGCCGACGTCGATCGGGACCTTCTCGGTCTCGATCACACCCTGCGCTTCGAGTTCGGTCTTCGTGCGCGAGAACGTGGCCTTGCTCGCGATTCCGGCGTCTTCGCCCCACTTCGAGACGTCGTACAGGAGGATGTCGTTTCGGGCTGCCACGAGCAGGCTGACCACGACCTCGTCGAGGTCCGGGCCGCCCTCGGCCTTGAGCGACTCGAAGACCGCATCGAAGTCCGCTCGCACACCCTCCCCGAGCTCAGCCTCCAGCGACGCTCGGACCGCCGACAGCGGCGGTGTTCGGAGCGTGAACGGGTCGGCGGCCTCGAACCGTGCCCGGTAGGCGTCGTTCACCTCCGCGACGAACGCGTTGTCGTCGGTGACAAGCCCGGCGACCCGGCTTCCGATGGCGACGACAGCGACGACCGACGCGTCGGTCACGACCAATGCGTTCCCCGACTCGGCCTCCGAGACCCGGAGGTCGACCGCGCCGCTGTCGACCAGCTCAGCGGCGGTGGTCGCGACCGGGAACTCCTTCGCCATCGCTTTCAGCACAGCCCGGTCGGCGAGCACATAGACCGGCGCCGACCGGTCGGCGTCGACCCCCGTCTCGATCAGCGCTCGGAGCATCGACGGCGTCGGATCGACCACGTACGCTGCGCCCGACCCGGAGCGGAGGGCCGACGCGACGACGCTCCCGACGTCGGTGTCGAGAACGTTACTTTCGTGAGACATATTCTGTATGATTCTACGTCAGTTATTTAATTTTAACTCACTCTATCCTGCATATTCCGCGGGTTTTTTGTCCCGCCAACCGAGTTCGGAGGCGTGACTCACGACATTCGGATCGTCGGCGACGGCCCCGCCGCAGCCGCTGCGGCGGCCGCCTTCGACGACATCGACGCGGCGCTGACTGAGGTTGCCAAGCCGGCGATGACGGTGGTCGTCGTCCCCGCCGGCGGCGACGTCGCCGCACTCGACGGCGGCCACGGCCGAATCGCCCTCGTCGAGGTCGGCGGCGTCGGGGGGCGAGCGGTCGACGATCTTGATGCCGCAGTCTCCGTGTTCGACACCGATGGGCCGCAGTTCGACGACCTCCGCCGGCGGGTCGCTGCAACCACCGACGCCGACGGACCGCCCTCCGGTGACCGCAGCGCGGTCAGGTTCGCCGGCGCGGTCGCGGGACGGCGGGCGGTCGCGCTGCTGAGCGGTGACAGGAGCGTCGCCGGTACCGTGATCGAAGTCGCCGGCGCCGGCGTGACCGCCGAGCGGCGGCTCCTTCCGGTTCCGGCTCCCGAGAAGCGCGACCGGGCAGTCCGCCGCGACCACCGCGACGTCGACATCGATGACGCCGTAACCCGTGCGGAGCAGGCGCTCGACGGTCGGATCGGCCCGATCGAGCAGGTCGGTGAGCGGGAGTCGTTTCCGGTTCCGTACTACCTTGCGGGGGTCGCTGACACCCGCGGGTTCAGCGACGCCCGCGCCGCCGAGTTCGCCGCAGGCGTCGACCGCGACTGGGACCGAGCGTTTATGAAAGCGCTCGGAGAGGCGCTGGAACGGTACTGCGCGGGCATCTACCGCCGGGCGGAGTTTACAGTTGCCCCGGAACGCACCCGTTCGAACCCGGTCCCGCCGTCGCGGTTCGTCCGTCCCGCAGGGTGGGACGTCCCGAACGCCGACACCCCGATCCCGTGGGTCCGGGGGACCGACCTCGCCGTCGAGGAGTCGGTCTCGCTCCCGGCGGCGTTCGTCCACTACCCGCCACCGACCGAGGAGTACAAGCCGCCGATCACCACCGGGTTGGGGTTGGGAAACTCTGGTACCCAGGCGCTGCTGTCCGGGCTCTACGAGATCATCGAGCGGGACGCGACGATGCTCGCGTGGTACTCGTCGTTCGAGCCGCTGGAGCTCGAACTCTCGGACGACGGCTACGACGCCCTCCAACAGCGCGCCCGCGCCGCGGGCCTGTCGGTCACCACGCTCCTCGTCACGCAGGACATAGACGTCCCGGTCGTCGCCGCTGCCGTCCACCGGGAGGGCGAGTGGCCGCGGTTCGCCGCGGGGTCGGCGGCGTCACTGGACTCCGCTGCCGCGGCCCGGTCGGCGCTCGCGGAGGCGCTCCAGAATTGGATGGAGCTTCGGTCGATGGGGCCGGAGGCGGCCGCAGATGAGGGCGGCGCCATCGGCGACTATGCCGCGGATCCGACGCCCGCGGCGGAGTTCCTCGATCCTGACACTGCGGTCCCGGCCGACACCGTCGGTCCCGCGTCGCTGCCGACGGGGACGGCTGAACTGGACGCGGTGATCGACCGCGTGACGGCGGCGGGACTCGACCCCTACGCCGCCCGGACAACGACCCGGGACGTCGCGTCGCTCGGGTTCGAGGCCGTCCGGGTGCTGGTGCCGTCGGCGCAGCCGCTGTTTCAGGGCGACTCCTTCTTCGGTGACCGCGCTCGAACCGTCCCGGCGGAACTGGGCTTCGAGCCCCACCTCGATCGGGCGTACCACCCGTTCCCGTGACTGGGAGCCGCTGCACTCGCCGGGAGTAGCGGAGTTCGGGTGGCTGACAGCCGACACGGACGGCCCGGCCCGCGCGACGACGTGCCGGACACCCGCGGCCCATCGCGCGGCTCACTACGGGGTGATACCGGGAGTGGTCACGTTCTGATACAAAAACGCCAGGCCGAAGACCGGCTCAAACCCCGAACGTCGCCCGGAGCATATCCCGCGTCCCCGGGCCGAGCCCGACCGCGAGCACGGCCACTAGGAGCAACATCGTGTATCTGGGGCTCTCCTCGAAGATCTCCTCTTCGAAGACCCAGAGCACGAACGTCGCGGCCACGAGTTTGACCAAGAGGAACGGCCACGTGTCGCCCGTTACCGCGAGCACCGACGGCGGAAGCGTCGCGGCGGTGACGTCGACCACGAACTGGTTCACCGGATGCTTGGGGACGAGGTTCGGGCCGGCGCCGAGCGCGGTCATCCAGTCGAGCCCGACCACGTTCGCAACTCCGTCGACCGCGTGGCCCCACAGGATCACGAGCCCGATTGTCCCGGTGCCGGCGTTCACCTGTGGCGCGAACCGCTCGATGAGGACCCAGTTCACTAGCGCCGCTACCGTCGCCCCGACGAGCACGACGATCAGGACCTGCGAGTAGAACTCCACCCCCTCCGCGCCGGTGAGCCGGAGCGACGCGAGATAGCCGAGCGTGAGGACGAGAAACGCCGTCCCCATTCCGAACAGCGGCTTGGCGTAGCGCTCCACCACGCCCGCCCGCTCGGCCGCGACGGCGGCGACCACGGCGCCCAGCGTGAGCACGAAGACGGTGAAGTAGATGACCGGACTGATGAGCAGCGTGTTCAGCGGGTAGCTGATCAGCGCCTCCGCGGCGGGGACGGCGTCGTTGGCGTCCTCGACGACGCGGAGTGCCCCGCCGAGGAACGTGAACGGCAGCAGAGCGTAGAAGAACGCCCGGTCGGTGCCCAAATCGAGTCGCCGGAGGAGAAACACCACCCCGGTGAGCGCGACGAGCAGCGTGACCATGTATCCGACCTCCGAGACCAGCGTGTAGCCGGGGTACGCCACCGGTTCGGCCGCGTTCGCACACGCACCGGCGTCGTAGATGTACTCGACTGTGCTCCCCGGCCGGACCGCACAGACCGCGGAGTTGGCGTCCGCCTGCACGGGGCCCCAGAAGTAGTGCCAGATGAACCCGTCGTAGACGGCCTCGGGAAACGCGAGCGTCCCGACGACCAGTCCCAAGAGACCGACCGCCACCCCACCAGCCCAGAGGCGCTCGGGGGCGACGCCGACGCGGTCCGTGACTGTCGACATACCCGAATCCCCGGCGCCAGTGGTGTTGAGGATTCCGGTCTTCGGTGCAGCGCCCACACTCCCGTGAGAGCCGCCTACGAGTCGGCGCGAATCTCGCGGGCGGCGGCGAGCACGGAGTCGTGGATCCGGCCGTTCGACGCCACCAGCCCCACGGAGTCGTGTCGCCACCGGTCCCCGTCGAGGTCGGTCACGGTCCCGCCGGCCGCCCGCACCATCGCCACGCCCGCGAGGGTGTCCCAGGGGTTGGCCTGGATGTCTGTCACGACGCCGTCCAACGACCCCTCGGCGACGCCCGCGAGTTCCGCCTGTGCGCACCCGATCCGCCGAAGGTCGCCAAACTGTTCGACGATCGCCCGACACGCCCGATCGTACTGGTCACGGGCGTCGAAACCCCACCACATCGTCGGCGTGACGGCGCAGGCCTCCGGATCCGTCCGTCCGGAGACGGTCACCGGGTCGCCGTTGCGGTAGGTCCGGTCGCCGTCGGTCCAGTAGACGTCGCCGAGGGCGGGCATGTTCGTCACGCCCGCCACTGGGTTGCCGTCGCGGACCGAGGCGACCGCCGTTCCCCACAGTCGAGTCCCGCGGACGTAGTTATTAGTCCCGTCGATCGGGTCGATCACCCACGCGGCGCCGGACTCCGGCACCCGCTTCAGCGCCCCCGCTTCCTCGCCGACGATGGCGTCGTCGGGGTACGCCTCGGTGAGAACGTCGATCACGGCCGCTTGTGCGTCGCGGTCGGCTGCGGTCACGACGTCCGTCTTGTTGGCTTTCCGCTCGACGTCCATGTCTGTTCGGAACCGACCCGCGGCGACGTCGGCCCCCACCTCGGCCGCCCGCCGCGCCACCGACACCCGCTCGTCCTCGGTCATACGTACCTCCCCACGCCCCGGCCATCTAAACACCAGGGATCGCGTCCGCGCGTGCGACCGCCGGTCTCGTTCGCCGTTATTAACTCGATTTCGAGTCTGAGTACACTTTAGTAGGAACAGTACCTCATACACGATATGCGCCCATCAGACGCGGCACAGCAACTCCGGTATGCGGTGGCCTCCCGAACTGACACCTCCGATTACGAACTCACCCACTGGCAGGCGCACGCCTACGAGGACGTCTTCGCCGACGTCGCCGACCGCGGCGACCTCACCGACGTGATGAACGTCATCCAGGCCATCGGCGACCGGTCGGCCGACGGACGGCCGCCGACGTCGGTCGAGGCCCGACAGATCGCCGATCGGGTCCTCTCACCCGGCGGTCGCCCCCTCACCGACGGCGGCGACGGGGACTGAGCCGGACCGCGTCCCCGACGGCGACCCACCGACGCATCGGCCGCGTCCACCGTTCCGCGCATCGCTTCTACAGGCCCAGCACCGTACAGTGGCGACGTCGTCAGTTCTGAACCGGGGTGACCGACTGTCGGTTCTGCGGTCTGGTCACTCGGTCGGCCGCAGGTGTTCGCAGTCGCCAGCGTGGACCACGCGCTCCCCGCCGTCAGTCTCGACGACCAGGCTCCCGGGGAACCGGACGTCGACCGCCCGGCCTTCCACCGCTCCGCGGGGTGTTTCGACCCTGACGCGCCGGCCGAGGGTGCCCGCGTACTCGCGCCAGGCGCCGAGTACGGCCTCGAGGTCGGCACCCTCGCCGGTCAGGCCCTGAATTTCTTCCACCACTCGCTGGAGGAACTGTCGTCGATCGACGTCGCCAACCTCCGCTCTGAGACTGGTCGCGCCCGTCGGGAGGGTGTCGCGATCGACGTTGGCGTTCACGCCTAACCCGATCACCAGCCACGAGACGCGGTCGGCTTCGCCTTCCATCTCGGTCAGGATCCCGGCGAGCTTTCGCTCCCCGTCGATTCCGCCCGCGTCGGCCACCAGCACGTCGTTCGGCCACTTGATGCTCGCCCCGACGCCCGCCTCGTGCGCCGCGCGAGCCACCGCGACCGCGGCCGCGAGTGTGTACATCGGGACCTCCGCGGGGGGCCGCTCCGGCCTGAGCACCAAACTCGCCCACACCCCGCCAGCGGGAGCGGCCCACTCCCGATCCAACCGACCGCGCCCGCCGGTCTGTTCGTCGGCCACGACCACCACGTTCTCGGCCCCCGCCTCGGCGAGTTCACGGGCGCGGTCGTTCGTGCTCGCGATTCGGTCGTGGTACTCGACGTCGTATGGCGCATCGAGCCCGAACGTCAGCGCCGCGGCCCCGTACTCGGGGACCCCAACAACCCGGTACCCGCTATCGCCGGCCTCGATCCCGAAGCCCTCGTCTCTGAGCGCTTCGACCTGCTTCCAGACCGCCGCCCGGGAGACACCCAGCCGATCGGCCAGCGCCGGGCCGTCGACCGCCCCGTCTCCGAGGGCAGCCAACAGGGCGCGCCGCGTCGCGTTCATACTCCGCTCACTCCAGAATTACCAACGTTTCGTCCATATCCACACTGTCGCCCTCCGCGACGAGCACTTCGGCAACGGTCCCGCCGCGCTCGGCCACGATGTCGTTCTCCATCTTCATGGCCTCTAGCACGCAGACCACGTCGCCGGCGGCAACCTCCTCGCCCTTGCCGACGTCGACCGACAGGATCGTCCCCTGCATCTCGGCGGCGATCCGCTCGCCGTCGCCTTCGATCTCGGCCCCGTCGTCCCCCTCGGTGGCCTCGTCGGGTCGGGACCGGGTCGCTTGCCGGCCCCGATCCGCTGTGCTCGGAGCGTCTCCGCTCGCGACGTCGGCCGCCAAGCCCTGGGGGGCCCCGCGTTCTTCGAGAGCGACCTCGAACCGCTTGCCGTTGACCTCGACCGTGAACTCCCGTTCGGTGGTCGCGCCGTCGGGATCGTCGCCCTCGCCGTCGGCTGCCGCGTTCTCGGCCGCTCCGCCCCACTTCTCGACCGCGCGGTCGATCCGGCCGCGGTCGAGTTGCTCGTCGAGGTATTTGGTGGTGTGCTCGCCCGCGCGGAACGTCTCGTCGGTCACCATCAGCCGGTGGAACGGGATGATGGTGCGGAACCCCTCGATCTCGAACTCGCTGAGCGCCCGCTCCGACCGGGCGAGACACTCCTCGCGGTCACTGGCGTCGACGATCAGTTTCGCGATCATGGAGTCGTAGTCGCCGCCGATCTCGTCGGCCTGCCGGACGGCGTCGTCGATGCGGACGCCCACGCCACCCGGCGGGTCGTAGGTGTCTAAGGTCCCCGTCGCGGGCGCGAAGTCGGCGGCGGCGTTCTCCGCGTTGATCCGGAACTCGATTGCGTGGCCGTCGATCGACACCGACTCCTGGGCGAAGCCGATTTCTTCCCCGGCAGCGACCCGGAGCTGCCACTTCACGATGTCGATCCCCGTGACCTCCTCGGTCACGGTGTGTTCCACCTGGATCCGGGTGTTGACCTCCATGAAGTAGAAGTTCCTCCCCTCGTCCGTATCCTCCACGAGGAATTCGACGGTCCCGGCGTTGGTGTAGTCGGCCTCCCGGACGCCCCGGCGGGCCGCGTCGCCGATCCGCTCGCGGAGGTCGGCGTCGAGTGCGGGCGAGGGCGCTTCCTCGATCACCTTCTGGTGGCGGCGCTGGAGCGAGCAGTCCCGCTCTCCGAGGTGTCGCACGTTGCCGTGCTCGTCTGCGAGGATCTGCACCTCGACGTGCCGCGGGGCCTCGAGGTACTTCTCGACGTAGACCGAAGCGTTGTCGAAGTACGCCTCCCCTTCACGTTTCGCGGTCTCGAACTGCGATTCGACCTCCTCGGCGGAGCGGACCACCTTCAGCCCCCGGCCGCCGCCGCCGCCCTCGGCTTTGATTGCGACAGGGTAGCCGTACTCCGCGGCGACCTGCTTCACCGCGTCGGCGGACGCGACAGGTTCGGTCGTCCCCGGCACGACCGGCACGTCCGCCTCTTGCATCAGCGATCGGGCCTTGGTCTTCTCGCCGAGTCGCTCCATGGCGTCGGCGGAGGGCCCGATCCAGACCAGTTCGCTTTCTTCGACCGTCCGAGCGAACTCGGCGTTCTCCGCGAGGAACCCGTACCCGGGATGGACCGCGTCGGCGTCGGCCTTCCGCCCGGCCTCGAGCACGGCCTCGTGATCAAGATACGACTCCGCGGCGCGGGCGGGACCGACGTTGTACGCCTCGTCGGCCATCCGGACGTGGCCGGCGTGTCTGTCGGCGTCGCTGTAGACCGCGACGGTCCGGACGCCGAGGTCGCGACACGCCCGCATCACCCGGACGGCAATCTCTCCGCGGTTGGCCACGAGCACCTTGGTGAACATTTACCGACTCGTTCCTCGACACGCCACCTCTATCTGTCGGTTCCGTACGAACCCCCGTTCGACGATCGTCGATCCCTCCGCCCGCCGACCGGCCGTCTGAGTCCGCTCCGGCTTGCGCGTCCCGACTGAACGTTCGTGAGGATCGCTCCGAACCCAAACCGCCTTATGCGTGTGTCTCCCACGCCCACGATAATGCCAGTACGCGTCGGTATCCTCGGTGCAACGGGTGCGGTCGGACAGCGGTTCATCCAACTGCTGGACGGCCACCCCACCTTCGAGCTCGCGGCGGTCACCGCCTCGGAGTCGAGCGCGGGCAAGACGTACCGCGAGGCTGCGAAGTGGCGGGTGAACACGCCGATCCCCGACGACGTCGCGGGGATGACAGTCGGGAAGACGGATCCCTCGGCGGTCCCGGACGACGTCGACCTGCTCTTTTCTTCGTTGCCGTCCGGGGTCGCCGCGGAGGTCGAACCCGCGTTCTTGGAGGCGGGCTACGTGGTCTCCTCGAACTCCTCGAACGACCGAATGGCCGAGGACGTGCCGCTCACGATCCCGGAGATCAACCCCGGCCACCTCGACCTCATCGAGGTCCAGCGCGACGAGCGCGGGTGGGACGGCGCCCTCGTCAAGAATCCGAACTGCTCGACGATCACGATGGTGCCGACGCTCGCGGCGCTCGACCAGTTCGAGTTGGAGTCCGTCCGGGTCTCGACGCTGCAGGCGGTCTCGGGCGCGGGCTACTCCGGCGTCACCTCGATGGAGATCATCGACAACGCCATCCCGCACATCGGCGGCGAAGAGGAGAAGATGGAGACCGAGTCCCGGAAACTCCTCGGGGAGTTCGACGGCACCGGGGTGGATCTCCACGGAATGGACGTCGCTGCCTCCTGCAACCGGATTCCGACGCTGGACGGCCACCTGGAGAACGTGTTCGCGGAGACCGCCGAGGACGTTTCGCCCGAAGCCGCCGCCGAGGCGATGCGGGCGTACCCCGGCGTCGATCTTCCCTCTTCGCCCGAGCGGCTCATCCACGTCTTCGAGGAGTTCGAGCGGCCGCAGCCGCGGATGGACCGCGAGCGCGGCGACGGGATGCAGATCTCCGCCGGCGGCATCCAACGAACGGAGAGCGGCCTGAAGTACAACTGTCTCGCGCACAACACCATCCGCGGCGCCGCCGGCGCGTCGCTGCTCAACGGCGAACTGCTGGTCGAGGACGGCTGGGTGTAGGCCTCAACGAAGGCGAAACGCCTCCGGGCGACTGCGCCGGCCGTGGGTGCGTCTGAGTCACCGCGTCCGCGATGTGGCTGTGGGCATCGGGCCATAGACAATCTACGTCACGCGACGATCGCCGACAGTTGACCAGTCGACGGCCCCACAGCGCTTATTTTGCTGCCGCGCGCTGCGGGGTGTATGTACGATCGGATCCTCGTTCCGACCGATCGGAGCGACCACAGCGGCCTGGCCGCCGCCCACGCGATGGATCTTGCCGAGGAGTTCGGCGCGTCGGTCCACGCGCTGTTCGTCGTCGAACAGGCCGGTCCAAGCGGCCACTGGGATTTCGCGGTCGAGAAACGAGAAGCACTCGGTGAGGCGGCGCTCGACGCCGTGGTCGCACTGGGCGCCGAGCGCGACGTCCACGTGGAGCGTCACCTCCGTCGTGGAATGCCCAGCGAGGAAATCGTCGACGCCGCCGCCGACTACGACGTCGACCTGATCGTGATGGGGACGCAGGGTCGGACCGGGTTCTCACGCATCGCCACCGCCGGAAGTACGACGGAACGTGTGGTCAGACTGACGGCGATCCCGACGCTCGTCGTCGGCGGTGCGGGCGCCGGAGACGCGTGAAACTGGCTCTCGCTGCGTTCCGGGGTTCGTCACCACGCCGTTTCAGCTCTTTATCGCTCGCTCGAAAAGCTGGCCGAAAGGATCTGCCGTACTACCGCTTCGCGCCGGGGTTCGTCACCGCGCCGTTCGCCGCGGACCCGAAGTCGGTGCCGTACTTCGCGAGCACCCCGGAGGCGTACGCCGGCTCGCCGGGCTCCCACGAGTCGCGGCGCGCTTCGAGTTCCGCTTCCGAGAGGTCGACCGACAGCTCCCGCTCGGGGATGTCGACGGTGACCTCGTCGCCGTCTTCAAGCAGTGCGACCGGACCGCCGACCGCCGCCTCGGGGGCGACGTGGCCCACCATCGGGCCGCGAGTGGCTCCGGAGAACCGGCCGTCGGTCAGGAGCGCGACGTCGTCTTCGTGGCCCTGGCCGACGACCGCGGCGGTGACCCCCAGCATCTCGCGCATCCCGGGGCCGCCCTGTGGCCCCTCGTTGCGGATCACGAGCACGTCGCCCGACTCGATGCGGCCCTCCTGGACGTACCGCATCGCCGCCTCCTCGCCCTCGAAGACCCGTGCGGGCCCGGAGTGGTGGAACTTGTCGTCGCCAGTGACTTTCAGAACCGCGCCGTCGGGCGCGAGGTTGCCAGTGAGGATCTTGATCGCACCCTCCGCCTGGTATGGGTCGTCGACGGAGTAAATGAAGTCGCCGGTGATCTCGTCGTCCGCGGGGAGGTCGAGTTCCGCGAGCTCTTCGGCGATCGTCCGGCCGGTCACCGTCATCGCGTCGCCGTGGACCAGCCCCGCGTCGAGGAGCCGCCGGATCACGACCGGCACGCCACCTTCCTCGTGGAGATCGTTCATGGTCTTCGTCCCGCCGGGCTGGAGGTTCGCGATCTTCGGCGTTTGCTTCGAGATCTCGTCGAACTCCCCGATCGAGAGGTCGATGCCCGCTTCGGCGGCGAGCGCGAGCAGGTGCAGCACCGCGTTGGTAGAGCCGCCGATCGCGACCTGGAGTGCAATGGCGTTCTCGAAGGATTCCTTCGAGAGGACGTCGGAGGGGCGGAGGTCGTTCTCGACGGCTTGGAGGACAGCCTCGCCCGAGCGACGCGCGACGTCGTACCGGGCCTCGGACTCGGCCGGCGCGTCGGCGGTGCCGAGCGGCGCCAGCCCCAGCGCCTCCGAGATCGACGCCATCGTGTTCGCGGTGAACATCCCGCCGCAGGAGCCCGCCCCCGGACAGGCGTGGCGTTCGAGGTCGTCGAGTTCGTCCGCGCCCATCTCGCCTTGCGCGTAGGTGCCGACGCCCTCGAAGACGTTCTGGATGGTGACCTCTCGCCCCTCGTGTTTGCCGGGCATTATCGACCCGCCGTAGAGGAACACCGAGGGCAGATCGGTCCGGATCGACGCCATCATCATCCCGGGCAGGTTCTTGTCGCAACCCGCGACGGTCACTAACGCGTCCATCCGCTCGCCGAACGCGACGAGTTCCACCGAGTCGGCGATGACCTCCCGGGAGATCAGGGAGGCCTTCATACCCTCGGTGCCCATCGAGATGGCGTCGGAGATGGTGATGGTCCCGAACTCGATCGGCATCCCGCCGGCGGCGTCGACGCCCTCGATCGCGGCGTCGGCGACGTCGTCGAGGTGGACGTTACACGGCGTGATGTCCGCGGCGGGGTTTGCGATGCCGACCATCGGCGACCCCAAGTCGTCGTCGTCGAACCCCATCGCGCGGAACATCGCGCGGTGGGGCGCCTTGTCCGGGCCCTCGGTCACGTCGGTGCTGGGGAGGTCCGGGTCCTTCCCACTCGTGAACCGCTCCTCGTCGGCGTCGTCTTCGGGTTGGGGTGGCTCCTGTCTGCTCATACACGGAGGTGGGTCACAGGCGCATTAAAAGGCACGTTCGCACGCACGGCCACCCAGTCGGGCGCCGCTACGTCCCGCCCTCCGAACGCGTCGCCAACCCCGTCAGGTGGGGAGCTTCCGGCACGATCACCTCCTCGCTGCCCAGCCGAGCGGCGTTCTCGCTGCCCGGAAGACAGAACACGGGGACGCCCTGCACAATCCCGGCGGTCGCCCGCGTGCCGACGACTCGGGTGCCGATCTCGGCCTCGGAGCGCCGCCGGAACAGTTCGCCGAACCCGGGCAGCTCTTTCCCGAAGAGGCCGCTCACGGCTTCGATCGTCACGTCGTCAGGGGTGACGCCCGTTCCGCCGGTGGTCACCACCACGTCAACGTCGTCGCGCCCGATGAGGCGGTTGACAGTCGACTGCAGCGAGTCGAAGTCGTCGCCGGTCACCTCCCTGGCCGCGACCTCGTGGCCGGCGGACTCGAACGCGGTGGCGATGGCGTCGCCCGCGGGATCGTCTTCGAGCGTTCGGGAGGTCGAGACGGTGAGAACCGCTGCCGCGAGCGACTCGACGTCGTGGTGGTGGTGGTCGTGGCTGTGGTCGCTCCCCTCGTCGTCGGACTCGCCGTCAGAACCGTGGTCGTGGTCCGTCATACGACGGAGTTCTTGCCCGGCCAATAAAGCTTCCACGACGGGAAGCGGAGCCGCGCACCAGGGGGTGGTGCCGTTGCTCAGTTGTCGCCGGTCTTCGACTGCCACGCGTAGTCGCGCCGCTTCGCGGACTTTCCGAAGCCACACGAAGCGCAGACCTTCTTGGTAACGTGGTAAGACTTCTCTCCGCACCGGCGACACTTGACGTGCGTCGTTTTGTTCTTCTTGCCTTGACTCGGAGTTCCAGCGCCCGTCATACGTGTATGGTTACGACGTTATCGCCGCGTATAATCGTTGTGTCTTCGACCGGTGTGACGTCCAGCCCGCCGTCGAGATCGGCGTCGGCGTCGGCGTCGGCCGCCGGTTCCAGTACGGCGTTCATGTGCTGGTCGTAGCCCGCGAGCGCGCCGTAGTACGCGGTGCCGTCTTTCAGTGTCACCGTGACGACGTCTTCGAGCGCGGCTTCGAGCACGTCGAGGGGTCGTCCGCTCATACCGCAACGCCTCCCGTTTCGGTATTAAACCTGCCGGACCGCCCCGGCTCGCCGGGGTTACTCTCCGTGCGCGACTGGGACGGTGAGTTCCACCACGCTCCCGGCGGGGTCGCGGTCGCGAACGGCGACGCACCCGCCGAACTGCTCGACGACGAACCGGACCAGCCACAACCCGAGTCCGCTACCGTGACGAAGCGGCGTCTCGGCGTCCCCGAGGAGCGTGGCTCGTTCCTCCGCCGGGATCCCGGGGCCCTCGTCGGCGACGGCGATCGCGATCCACCCGGGCCGATCCGCGGCTGAGACGGTCACGGTGACAGTCGCGCTGCCGTTCTGCTCGGCTACGGCGTGTTTGATCCCGTTCTCGCAGAGCTCAACCAGCGGGGCGTACCACTGTTCGGACACCTCACGATCCGGCGCCACCCCGTCGAACTCGACCGCGACGGTCCCCTCGGGACTGTCCCGCTCTACAGCCGCCCGCACCGCCGACCCGAGGTTGCTTACGGTCACCGCCCGTGGCGACACGTTCCTCGACAGGCGTTCGAGCTTTCGTCCGGTCTCGGCCAGCCCCAGCCACCGATCGGCGATCCGGCCGATCACGTCCGCGGCCGCGAAAACCGGCTCGTCCCCGTGGTCGCGCAGCGTCCGCACGTGCCCTCGGAGCAGGTTCAGGTCGTTCCGGACGTTGTGGCGCAGTAGTCGGTTCAGGGCGGCAACCTGCTTCTCGCGTCGCTTCCGCCGGGTCACGTCGACGTGAACCACCACGTAGCCGTCACGCTCTTGCCGGGGGATCGACTCCGCAACCGTGTGGATCAGACGGCCGTCGGCGGCGACTAAGGCGCGTTCGGCGGCCGCCGGCTGCCACCCGCCGCCTCGGTCGCCGGCGGAGGCGACCGCAGAACCCGGCCCCGGCATCGATCCGTCGGCCGGAACCGAGTCCCCGCCGTCGGATCGCGGAGTACGATCGCGGCCGCGGTCGCGGTCGGCTGACGGCTCCGGGACGCCGTCGGTCTCGTAGAACTGCTCGAGAGGGTGACCGACGAGCGTCGACCGACACCGACCCAGCCGCTCCCGGAACCGGTCGGTACAGTCGTCGATAACGTGGGTGCCGTCGCCGTCGCAGACTGTGTACGCCGTCAGAATCGGCAGGTGATCGAAGTTGGACGGCTCCGACGGCGCGCTGTCCGGGATGCGGGACACACGTACTATCTGATGGGATCGGTCGGGGGGATCAAACTTCGCCTCTGAGAATCAATATCGATAACGGGATCCGTTCACCGCCCCAGCGGCGTCCGCGCCCAGAGCGGGCCGAACCCGGATAGTTTTTAATACCTGGCCGTAAACGTACAGTACCAACACTCCCGCGGGCAAGTGTCCCAACGACCGGGACACGCGGGGCCGACGACCGACGCGCTGTAAGACGCCGGGGCCGATCGGTCCCGAGACACGTCATCCATCGAGGTGGCTGTCGACACGACGGGACGTTTCAGTGAGCACCCCTCGCCACGCCGGAAGGGCGGTTCCGTCCGGGTACCGGGGATCGCGACCCTCCAGGGACGTGATCCCGACCCGGGTTCGCACCCGCACCTGTCCGTGGCTTTCGATGCTCGGACACGACTATGGAAATCGAAATTGCGACAATCGGCGGTTACGAAGAGGTCGGTCGACAGATGACGGCAGTTCGCGCGGGCGACGACGTCGTCATCTTCGATATGGGCCTGAATCTCAGTCAGGTCCTGATCCACGACAACGTGGAGACCGAGAAGATGCACAGCCTCGATCTGATCGACATGGGCGCCATCCCGGACGACCGGGTGATGTCCGACCTCGAGGGCGACGTGCAGGCCATCGTGCCGACGCACGGCCACCTCGATCACATCGGCGCGATCTCGAAGCTCGCCCACCGGTACGACGCGCCGGTGGTTGCGGCCCCCTTCACCATCGAACTGGTGAAACAACAGGTCGAAAGCGAGAGCAAGTTCAGCGGGAACTTTGACAACGACCTCGTGAAGATGGAGTCGGGCGAGACGATGTCGATCGGCGACACCGGGAACGTCGAACTCGAGTTCGTCCACGTCACCCACTCGATCATCGACGCGATCAACCCGGTCCTCCACACGCCCGAGGGCGCGGTGGTTTACGGCCTCGACAAGCGCCTGGACCACAACCCCGTGCTCGAGGACCCGATCGACATGGAGCGGTTCCGCGAGATCGGCCGCGAGGGCAACGGCGTCCTGTGTTACATCGAGGACTGCACCAACGCCGGTCGGAAGGGGCGGACGCCCTCGGAGTCCCACGCTCGGAACCATCTCAAAGACACCATCACCTCGATGGAGGACTACGACGGCGGGATCGTCGCGACGACGTTCTCATCGCACGTCTCCCGGGTGTCCTCGCTCGTGGAGTTCGCGAAAGAGATCGGGCGCCAGCCCGTGCTGCTCGGCCGGTCGATGGAGAAATACTCCGGGACCGCCGAACGCCTCGGCTTCGTCGACTTCCCCGACGACGTGGGGATGTACGGCCATCGGAAGTCGGTCGACCGGACGTTCAAGCGGATCATGAAGGAGGGCAAAGAGAAGTACCTCCCCGTCGTCACGGGGCATCAGGGCGAACCGCGGGCGATGCTCACCCGGATGGGCCGCGGCGAGACGCCGTATGAACTGGAGAACGGCGACAAGGTCATCTTCTCGGCGCGGGTCATCCCCGAGCCGACCAACGAGGGCCAGCGCTACCAGTCCGAGCGGCTCCTGCG
>Ga0102935_1000262_pt1 | contig 18409 bp, 18 predicted proteins | sample SalPonR2_A_D2_MG_FD_78508 | JGI IMG/M metagenome (GOLD analysis project Ga0102935, IMG submission 78508) | Salt pond soil microbial communities from South San Francisco under conditions of wetland restoration - Salt Pond MetaG R2_A_D2_MG | ecosystem: Environmental > Aquatic > Marine > Intertidal... | reverse complement strand
GGGGACGATAGAACCGTGGCGGCGTCCGGGAGATTCCTGCTCTACTTACGTTATAGAGGAGTCCCACGAGCTAATATGTAGGAATCAGACCGCAGTCGTTGGGTGCACGTATTTTCGTCTTGAGCCAAAACCAGTTTCTCTCGTTCGTCTGGATGTCGTTGCGCAAATTATTTTATTCCAAAACATATACTGCAAAATTATGAAAAGTATATGATAACTCACAAGAGCTTCTTCACCGTATCGCCTCTCTGTAGTGCCAACTATGGTATAACGGTCGTACGCCTGTTATTATTCTCAGCTTGCGCGTCGGTGATAGCCCACTGTGAGTCTCCGATCTTCGCCCATACGCGTATCAGTACCGCTGTTTGGAATACCCAAACGTCGGATTCGACTGGTGACTCACTCCTCAAACCGGCTGATTTTCTTCTCTAATCGATTCTTCGCGGACAGCACTTGATCGATCATCTCCTGTCCGTGATCCCCCTCCTCAATGCGGTAGCAGGGCGCGCCCAGACTCACCCCGCCAAAAATCGACCCGTCCGGTTCGTGGATCACGGCACCGACAACTTTGAGCCCGACGCTAAATTCCTGGTTAGTCCACGCGTAGCCTTGCTCCCGTATCTGGTCTAACTGATTGAGAAGCTTGTCGCGGTCGGTGATGGTGAACTCGGTCTGTGCTGGGAGTCCCCAGCGGTTTAGCACAGTTTCAACGTGTGCATCATCGAACTCAGCAAGCATTGCTTTGCCGACCGCAGTTGTATGCATATAGTAGTACCGAAACTCGAACTCGGGATCGTCGCCAATCTCATTATACAGCGAAATGAGGCGACCGTGCTGCTCCACGTTAAAATCGGCTTCCTCGTACGACCGCGTGGATAGACCGTCGATGGTCTCTCGAATCAGTTCATACCGTGGTTCCTCATTCTTTGCTGCACCACCGATGTGGAGGAATTTCAACCCAATTCGATATCTATTGCCGTCTTTGACCAGATACCCTCGTGATCGGAGCGTCGCCAGATGGCTGTGTATCGTCGCTTTCGAGGTGTCAAACGCCTCAGCGAGTTCCGTGACCCGAGCACCACCGTGTTCGACGATATACTCGATAATGCTCAACGTCGTATCCGTTGTTTTGAGAGTACGTGAGGACGTCGGCCGATTCATACTCCCGATTCCACGCTAGAGTATAAAACTATTTGCAATACCCAAACAGCAGTCGCAAGATGAGTCAATTACGAAGCTGTTCTCCCGCGAAATCGGCTGGGAGAATTGGTATTTCCCGATACTACGGGAGTAGAAGTGCGATTTGACTCCTGTGGGCGGTATACTGGCAAATACCTCCAAAAATTTGTTTACATATTCCGAATTGACTCGTTCAAGATTTAATTGCTCAAAAACAGAACGGTAAATGTTTAATACCTGCATATGTAGTGTGCTCCATATGCAAACTTGGACACTCGGCCACGGAACGCCCGAAGTAGCGGTGGTAGGCGCGATTCACGGCGATGAACCGTGTGGCGCCCAAGCGATCAAACGATTCCTTGCGGAAGATCACGATATCCGCCGTCCGGTGAAGCTGGTCATCGCGAACGAAGAGGCGCTTGCGGCCAGTACCCGGTATATCGACACGGATCTCAACAGAGTGATACCGGGCGATCCGACAAGCGATAAGCTCGAAGAACGACTCGCACACCGGCTTGTTTCGGAAGTGGCTGACTGCGCAACGCTCGGAGTCCATTCGACAGTCTCATACGATAAAGTGACCGGACTTGTGAATGATATTGAGGATCTGTCAGAATCAGTGCTGGCGGAGATGTCATTACAAACCATTATTGCTACTCCAAATCTGTCCGACGGCCGATGCACTAGTCTCCCTGGTTTCGTCGACATCGAGGCTGGCATCCAAGGCTCACAGGAGGCAGCGGATAACGCGTATCGGTCCCTGTTGGAGTTCCTCGCACTCAATGGCGTCATTGAGCACGAGTTCGAACCCACCCCATCGAGCATTTACGAGTTGTACGAGGTTGTTGAGAAGAAGCCAGGGTCCGCCTATCAGTTCGTCGGAGAGAACTTCTGTCAGGTGGCTGCCGGCGAGACGTTCGGGTATTCGGACGAGGCTCCGATCGTGGCTGACGAGGCATTTTGGCCAGTGTTGATGTCTGAGAACGGTCACGACGAGATCTTCGGGTACAAGGCTCGAAAGCTCGACCATCTCGGGGCGAATGAATCGCTCTCGGTCACCTGAACCCACACCCAATCGGTTGATGCTCAGTTCTAATCGATTCGGGTGTCCGAACACGGTGCTCTCGCCGGCAGGGGTTCCGTGTCAACACGTTGTCCGAGCAGAGAGCGGAAAAGTTTAAGAGAGTAATACACCTTTCGCCCTGTATGTCAGTTGATGGCGTAGATCTTGGAAACGATACTGATGGGATGGTCCTCCTCGAGTTTGCTGATCTTAACGGGTTATCCCGTGGTATTTTGATTAACGATGCAGACTTCGAAGATGCCGTTGACTCCGGGATTGGGTTCGGTTCGATCATCATCGATTGGATGGAGAGCCTCAACCACCGGGGAACAGTCGAACCACCGACGTTAGGCCCAAATCAAGGTGAAATTCTAGCAATCGCGGACCCAGACTCACGCGTTCCCGTTCCTTGGACAGATACCGATCTCACAAAGGCGAACTGCTCGTTGCTTCACCACGGGGAACCGTTCAATATGTGCAGTCGGACGATACTACAACGGATACTCGACCGGTTCGATGCACGTGATTTGGACGTAAACGTCGGCACAGAACTGGAGTTCAATGTCCTCGAAGACTGGGACGAAGATCGGGCGCGACGCGAGGGTTCAGCCTATCTTGCGGAGGCCGCTGTAACCGGTGGAACACCGTATCATACCCGTCCGCTCCTCGAGCAAAAGGACTATTTCAGGGATCTGAACACGGCGATGGCGCGGATGAATGGGCGGCTTACGGGGATTCACAAAGAGAGTTCTCCCGGTCTGTATGAGGCTATTTTGCGGTATTCCCCTGCATTACGCCAGGCTGATGCCATTATGTCGTTTCGGATGGCAGCGCGAGAAGTCGGAGCCAAATACGGGCTGCGGCCGACGTTTATGGCGCGGCCGATCAGTGACTATGAGGGTAATAGCCAGCATTACCACATCAGCCTCTGGAACGACGGCGAAAACAAATTTATTAATGCGGCCGACGCAAACGGGCTTTCCAGTCTCGGGTATCATTTCATAGGTGGTGTGCTCGCTCACGCGCGCGGACTTACTGCCCTCTGTGCCTCGACGGTGAATTCGTACAAGCGGCTGCAGCCAGGACTGTGGGCACCGATCGACATCTCCTATGGGTTCGATAACAAGACCTGTCCGGTGCGGATCCCATATGACAGAGGAAGCGGGACCCGCGTCGAGGTACGAATCCCCGACAGCTATGCCAACCCGTATCTCGCGCTGGCCGGCGTCCTGGCGGCAGGTCTCGACGGCATTACGGCTGAACTGGATCCCGGCGACCCGGTTACAAAGGATGTGTTCCAGGAGGGTGCGGATTCTGACAACCAACTGCCGACCTCGCTTTCGGACGCGCTTGACGCGCTGAAATCGGATTCGGTATTGGTTGACGCTCTCTCGGAGCAGGCAGTTGATCAGTACTGTAGCCTAAAACAGAGCGAGGCCGACCGGTACAATGCCGCAATCACAGATTGGGAGGTGCGAGAGTATGTCGATCGGTTCTAACCAATCGACGCGTTACCGTTCCCCGCTGATGGTGCACCCGTCATAGATGTCCGTCGAGCTCGAACTCTACGGCCCGTATCGGGACATCGTAGGCACCAAAGAGGCTTCATTGAATATTACGTCCGAAGCGTCACTTGCGACCGTCATCGAGTTGCTCTCGGATCGATGGCCCGAACTGCAGAAGAGACTAGCCGCTGAGGGCGACGGGCTCCCAGCAGATGTTATCTTACTCAAGAATGGACGCCCGGTCTCGAAACGAGAGTTCTCGACGACGACGGTCTCTCCCGGAGACACGCTCTCTCTTGCGCCAGCTATCTCCGGGGGATGAGCTGCTGCTGATGTGGAGCGTATCGACATCTCGTGAGCCTCGGGATCGAAAGCGCGTCTCTCACACAGTCGTCGAGGGGGTTGAAAACGCGGGTCGGCGACTGCTCAGGTCTCCGCGAGTTCGGTAATCCGATTATCCGGCACGACGCCCTCCGCACTCCAGCCACGGCGTTCGTAGTATTCGTCCAGTGCCGCCTCGAAGCCGGGAAGCTCGTACGGGAGTTGGTCGTCGGCCCGATCGAAGCCACGGCGGTTATTGAAATGTCGCTCGAGGTCGATAACGCGACCGCCAACCGATAGTAGATCCTCGAACGAAGCGCCCAGCAACTGTTCGTGATGCTTCTCGCTAAGACGGTCGCCCGCGAAGTCACAGATGACGCCGCTGTCTCGAATCACTGCACGGTTCTCGTCGGTAACCAGGATCTCTGCTTTATTGTCGAGCGTTTCGGGGTCGACCGCCCCGCCATACTCCTTTGAGAGCATCGTCGCGGAGTAGAGATGATCCGCACCTCGGTTCGAGACGGCGTAGCTCAGCCCCTGACCGTAGAGGACTCGCCCATCGTGGGCGGCAAAGTCCAGCCCTTTCACGGTCCAGTTCGCCACGTCTAGCTCGTCGTGGAACCGACCGATACCGTCTGCAAGGGTGTCACCAACGCCGTCGCGGTGTGCGATCTGTTCGATCAGTTCGTGAACCAGTTCCACGTTTCCGAACTCGTCGGTTGCGTCGAGATACGCCGATATCACATTACCACACGAGATCGTGTCCATCCCGTATCGGTCACACAGATCATTCGACTGCATAATCGCGACGAGGTCGCCGATCTCAGGGTTGCTTCCAAACGACATCAGCGTCTCGAACTCCGGGCCCTCGGTTTCGAGCCCGCTTTCTTCGTCTTTTGTCGGGAGTTTGCACGCGAACGCACACACGGAGCACGCTGCCTTTTTGTGTTTTTTCTCTTCGACGGCGTCGCCACCGATTGCTGCAGCATCGTCGAATGACATCTCGGAGAAGTACCGTGTCGGGAGTGAGAAGTTGTCGTTGATGAACTCCGTTCCACCCGTCGTGCCCTGTCGCCGCATAATGTCGTCGGATGTCGCTGCGGTCCTGTGAACCTCCTGTTGTGGGTCTTCCGGGAGCTCGATCTGTCTCGTGGCGTTGCCGCGGAACGAGATGCACTTGACGTTCTTTGCGCCAAGCGCGGCACCGAGGCCCCCGCGGCCGAACGCCCGAGAATCGTACGTCATCACGCTCGCGAACCGGACCTGGTTCTCGCCAGCCGGGCCGACAGTCGCCAAGTGTTCGCTCTCAAGACCGTGTCGCTCTTGCATTGCAGCGGTCACCTCGGGAACTTCAGCACCCGCCAACTCCGGGACTGCCTCGAATTCCACCCCCTCGGGGCTGATGTGTACCGCGGTGAGTTCGTCTGCTTGGCCGTTGATCTCGACCGCACTGTAGCCGGTTCCAGTGAAATTCCGCGACAGGTAACCCCCGGCGTTAGATGACAGCAACCCATTCGTCAGTGGTGAGAGGCCTGTGAGGTTCATCCGTCCCGTGAAACTCATCTGGGCGTGCTGTAGCGGGCCAGTCGTGAACACGAGACGGTTGTCGGGCCCGAGCGGGTCTGCGTCGAATGGGATGCGGTCGTGTGCAAGTTTTGTTGCGACCCCGCGCCCCCCGATATACGACGATAGGGTATCGTCGATAGACTCCTCTGTGGCGGTACTTGATTCTAGATTCACACTTAGTAGTGGGCCGACGCTGTGGCGCATCATCTCGCAAAAAGGCAAACACTGTATTAAAATTAGCCGTCCGAACGCGGTAGTATATCCCACATTCCACGGACGAATAGTTAAATACCTGCTTCGAATTAAATTACTTGATGATCGCGATAGTTGAGAACGACACCGATATCGCCGACGGTTCGTTCGTTGACGCGATCGTTCGGTACCTGCCGGACGCAGCGGTATTCGATGTCGTTCGAAATAGTGACTTGCCGTCTCTTATAGACGTTGACGCGCTTGTGCTTGCCGGGAGCAGGGCAGGTGTGTACGAGTCCGACGATTACGGCTGGATCCGTGAGGAAGCCGCGCTAGTCCGTGAAGCTGCACATCGCGGGATCCCTATACTCGGGATCTGCTTTGGGCACCAGCTCGTTCATTCTGCATTCGGTGGGCGGGTTGAGGAGGGTCGGACACGACATCAGCTGGTCCAAGCGACACTGGGCGACGACCCGCTCTTCGTGGATATGAAACCAGTCGTTCCAGTCCTTCACGGCGACTACGTCGTCGAGCCGGCAGCGGGATTCGAAACAATCGCCACTGCTGACTACTATGAACCACTTGCAACCCGGCACGCGACGCGACCGATCTGGACGGTACAATTCCACCCCGAGTATGGGCCCCAACTGACGCATCTCATCGACGAGTGGACTGAGACAGAGTGGTCGTTCGACGATTGCAACAGCAGCGTCCTGTTCAAGAAGTTCAATCAGATCGTTACCAGATACTGGGACGGACGGAGAAGACGAATCGACTGATCGGAGCGGTGCTACCCCACTACATTTATAAGATGATTCAGTATATGCTTCTGTGATGTCTGTAAAGCAGTATGCAGCAGGAGTTGTTGGTGTCGGAATTATGGGAAGTCAGCACGTCCGTGCGTACGCGGAGCATCCCCGAGTCAGCCTTGACGCAATAGTCGATCTTGACGAAGAAACCGCGTCAGAAATGGCCGACAAATACGGCGGCGTCGACACATACACCGACATCGGCAAGGCGATCGACGAACAGGGGCTTGATATGGTGTCAGTTGCGACGCCTGAATCGGTTCACCTCCCGCCCACGGAAGCGGCACTTGCGCGTGACTGTCACGTCCTCCTCGAGAAGCCGATTAGCGAGAATATCGGTGACGCACAAGAGATTGGCCGGCTCGTTGAGGAGTCAGCCGCATCGCTCATGCTCGGGTACGTCTGCCGGTTCGATCCTCGATATGCGGGGCTTCGCGAACGAATCGACGCTGGCGAATTCGGTGAGATACTCGGCGTGCAGGCTGCACGGATCGCGTCCGCCGAAATGTATGATGCGGTCGCCGACTGGACGAACGTGCTCTACTATATGGCGGTCCACGACATCGATATGCTGCAATGGTACGTTGGATCCGATATCGAACAGGTTTACGCGACGGCTAGCGCGGGGCTGAATGGTAACGAAACGCCGGCAGTCGTCACGGCAACACTCCGATTTGAAACCGGGACAGTCGGCACGTTGGAAGCAAACTGGTCTCGTCCTGCTGGCCACCCGGCGGGGCTGACCGAAGAGATCAGAGTGTCAGGGACGGACGCGTACGGACGACTGGACATCGAGAATGACGATGCGATCGTTACGACCGCCGATGGGTACGAACACGTGGACACGTCGTCGATCCACGGCGCTCTCGTGTCGAATATCACACGCGAAGTCGACCACTTTGTGACTGCCGTCGATAACGGGACCGAGCCCATCGTGGGGTGGGAGGATGGCCTGAGCTCGCTGGCGGCCGCGAACGCGATTCTTACCTCGATTGAGACCGGTGAACCGGTCAACGTCTAATCGGTCACAGACACTCCGCCCCGCTGCTGTCAGAGGCCGGCGTCGTCGATGAGGAATTCACTCGGCTACAAATCGAAACCGTCACAAACGTCGACGTAGCTCTCAACCGTGTGAAAGCAGTCAGCGACGCTGCTGCGGACGCTGAATCGAAGATCGATGCGAATCAGGGGTGGTCCCCGAAAGAGACGCCCCGCTCTGCGACACGCGCCGAATCGCTTGGAATCGATCTCGCGCTTATCGAATTTTCGATTGTGAAGGGGAGTTGAGTTTACAGTCGATCCGGTTCACTGCACTCAAGAACGATTTGCGTACTGTCCAAGATACGCCACTCGAAAATTAAGCACTACCAATGATGCGGGAGAATCTAGGCGACTCCCAGGATAATAGGGGTAATTGAGAAAAGTATATATACTTGTTTGATCACCACATAATTGGTATGCGGGAACATAACTCGAAAGGGAGGCGCAGTAATCGTTTCAGCCGCCGTGGGTTCCTGGCAGCGGGATCGGCCACGCTGGCTACAGGAATGGCTGGCTGTCTCGGTGGAGGATCCGGGTCTGGCGACAGTGATGGGGGCGGGAGCGACGGTGACAGTAGCAGCGGTGGTTCCGGAACGACCGTCGGAAGCGCCAATGAAGACGAGTACGCAGACACGCTCCGGATCCTGATGTGGCCGTACTACGACCTCGATATGATTAACGATCCCTTTAGCGAGGAGTACGGGATCGAAGTCGAGACAGCGTATTTCGACGGCAACTCCGAGGCGTACAATCAGCTTCGGAGCGGTGGTGCCGAGGAGTTCGACATTGTGATGGCCGATTCGTTCTGGCCGCTGCAGTACTACAACGACGGACTTATTCAGGAGATCGACCCGAGCCGTCTCCCCCACCTCGAGAACGTCTTCGACGCGTTCCACCCGGACAATCAGGACCTTCACCTCGCTGATGATGGGGCATACCTCGGGCCGCCGAACGCCTGGGGTGGCTACGGGATGACGTACAATCCGGATCAAGTCCCCGACAGCGATGTGGAGAGCTTTATGACCTCACTGTACAACGAGGACTACTCCGGCCACATCTCGACGAGCGCCCGGCAGACAATGAACATTGCCAACGCCGGGATGGCGCTGGGCTACAACGATCCCCAGGGGAGTATCTGGCAGACGTGTGACGACGCCAAACTGGAGGAGATCTCCAACCTACTCATCGATCAAAAGGACTGGGTCATCACGCGTTACAACGATTCGCGCAACCTTGACCGGCTGTACCAGCAGGGTGACCTCTGGCTGTTCCCGGAGTTCTCCGATTCTTACCGGCGACTCGCCATCAATGGCGAGAATGTCAAGCACCGGCTCCTCACCGATGAGGGCGGTCTCGGCTGGCTCGAAAATTGGATGATGACGTCGGGTGTCCAATCAGAGGCCAAAGAGAATGCGGTCTACGCCTTTATGGACTGGCGGCTCGAAAAGCAGTGGATGAAAGCGATCGCAGAGGAAGTCGGAGGGGCGCCCTCGGTCGACCTCCGCGACCAGTTCAGTGATACCGAAAACGAGATCTACTTCCAGGACCGCGTCGACGTGTTCAACGACCTCACCCAGTTCGACATTCCGAAGTGTCCGGAGAACTGGCAGGAGTACTGGTCGCAGGTCCAGTCGGCGTAACGGACGTCTGATCAGAAATTCGAGAAGGATCACCTACTAATTTACCCCCTAAATTGATTCCCACAACTATGTCTGACGAAGCCACTACAATAGGAAAGTCAACCACATCGGTCAGTGCCACTGATCCGGAGGTCGCGTCGCCGATCCTCGAGATTGAAAACATCGTCAAGGACTTTGGCGACCTGCGCGCTGTCGACGTACCCTCGCTAACGCTCCGCGATGGTGAATTTTTCACCCTCGTCGGGCCGTCCGGGAGCGGGAAATCAACGCTGCTCCGGATGATATCCGGATTGGAAACCCCCACGTCGGGGCACACCTACATCTCGGGTGAGGAGGTCACCGGTGCGCCGGCAAACAAGCGCCCGACGGCGCTGATTTTCCAAGACTTCCAACTGTTCCCGCATAAAACAGTCGTGGAAAATATTGCATTTCCCCTCAAAATGGATGGCGTCGGAAAAACCGAGCGACGAAGCCGCGCGAGTGAATTACTCGAATTTGTCGACCTCAAAGGATACGAAGAGAAGTACCCGAAACAGCTCTCGGGAGGTGAGCAGCAACGCATCTCTCTGGCCCGCGGGCTAATCTCGGAGCCAGATATACTGCTGTTGGACGAACCGCTTGCGAGTCTGGATCGGAACCTGCGCGAGCAGTTGCAGGTGGAGTTGCGGAAGTTCCAACGTCGCCTTGGCATTACGTTCATCTACGTCACCCACAACCAGGAGGTCGCACTGACTATGAGCGACCGGATTGCAGTGATGGATGGGGGCAATATCGAACAACTAGGTGAACCGATGGAGGTCTATCAGAAACCCGAGACAGAATTTGTTGCCACGTTCCTCGGCGAAGTAAACAGTATTGAGGGCACTGTCGAATCGACGGACGGATCCACTGCCGTCTTGAAACATAGGGATGTTCGCCTCTCGGGGCGGGTGGGAAGTGATCTTAGCGTCGGTGACTCCGCCCGGTTCAATGTCAAATCCGAGGCGCTCCGCATCGCGGCTGGGGACCCACCTGCGGACGCGACGCTCACCGGGACACTAACCGACGAGATCTTCACCGGGAAGAACATCAATTACCTCGTCAAACCTGTCGATATCGACATTGATGCGGACGAACTAATTGTGAGCGAGGCGGCTGTCAACAGACACGAACTGAGCCCTGGTGACACGGTCAGGTTATCGTGGGAGCCAAGCGATGCCCACATATTCCCCACGGAGGAGTAAATGAGTAGTATCAATCAGACCGTTCCGTCGTCGGTGTCGGCATTCCGCGACCGGATCGCATCAATGCCACTCGTTTGGAAGCTGCTGTTGGTTGGTGTCCCATTCGCGTTCATTCTGGTGCTATTCCTCGTGAGCATCGGGATAATCCTCGTGATGAGCTTCTGGCGTTCCCAGCAGTTCCAGATCATCGTCGATTGGAATCTCGGGAATTATCTGAACCTGCTGACGGCGAATTCCTACCAGACGCTCCTCGGCCGGTCGCTCGGAATGGCGCTGCTTGTGACCGCGGTTAGCTTGCTCGTCGCCTACCCCATCGCGTACTACATCTCGCGTGGTCTCGATGAGCAACAACTCCCGATCCTGTTGCTGTTTGCGGCGCCGTTCTTCGTCGGGACGATGCTCAGAGAATCGGCCCATCAAGCAATCGTCGGGCCGAGCGGGCTCGCAAATCAGTTCTTTGAAGTACTCGGGATCGGTTCGTCATCGCTGTTCGGATACGGCCTGTTTCAGGTGTTCCTGGGCGAGGTGTATCTGTGGTTCCCATTTATGCTGCTGTCAATTTACCTCTCGCTTGAACTCGTGGACCAGACGCTCGAAGAGGCGGCTGTTGATGCTGGCGCAGGCCCGTGGACGACGTTCCGAGAGGTCACCTTGCCGCTGAGTATGCCCGGTATCACCATCGGGTGCGTGCTTGTCTTCGTCTCCTCGTTCGTCAGTCACGTCCCGTCGAGATTCGTCGGCGGGCCCTCGGGGAGTCTCATCGGGAACACACTGAAGGACCTCTTCGGTGAATCGGGCGCGTGGCCGCTGGGTTCGGCCCTGGGCGTATTCATTATTCTGATCGCGCTTTTGTTTGTCGGCCTGCTCGGGGCCTACACGATGCGTACTGTCCCCACGTTGATTGGAGGTGAGCACGAATGATCGAGCATCTAACGCGGAATTACCGTTCGCACAAGCTACTGCTCGTCGCGATGCTCCTGTTTATGTATGTCCCGATCGGCGTACTGGTGCTCGTTTCCTTCAATGCGGATCCCTACCTGCTGTTCCCGTACGAATTCACACTGGGGAACTACGTCGAGGTGTTCGACGGCGCATACAACGACGAACTCGCCAACAGCCTGCGGATCGGGTTCGGAAGCGGGTTCATCTCGATGGTCATCGGCGCTGCCGCTGCGTGGGGCGTCACACGCTACCGGTTCCGGTTCCGGAACGCGGCCGTCGTCGTATTTGTTCTCCCGTTGGTCGTCCCGACGCTCATCACGGGTATCGGATCGTCGCTCCTCCACGCACAAATCACGAACATCTCCGGCAGTGTGAACCTCGCGATGGTAACGCAGTCGGTCAGAGGCAGCGCGTTCGCGTTCCTCATAATGATGGCGCAGCTGAATCAGTACCCAGTTGAGCTCGATGACGTGGCGGCAGCGTACGGCGCATCACTCCGCCAACGGTTCTTCGAAGTTACGCTGCCAATCATCTGGGGAGCACTTCTCGGCGCGTTCCTGATCGCAACGATCATCTCGTTCAATGATCTCAATCTGACCTTCTTCACGATCGGGTCGTCGAGTTCCATTCCGACGCTGACGTTCAATCAGATGCGGTATGGGCTTGACGCGTCACTGTTCGCACTGTCGGCAGTGATCGCCATTGTGTCGGTGGCGCTCGTGCTCAGTCTCTCGCTGCTCATCCAAGTGTCGGGGGTCCTCAACACTGATGGACAGTAATCCGTCGTCGATCGCTGTTCGGTGGCGATCTGGCTCCCAGTAGCGAGACCGCCTGGGAGTTTCGGGGTGACGAATACGACGGGGCCTTACACGTTTACCACGTGAACAACTGATTGTACGCGGCGCTCGCCGCATTGACCATCGCCATCGCCTCGTCGTAGGCCTCGGGGTACGTCGCTGCCTCCACACGTGTGGTCCGACCGTTGACCCGGTCAACTCCCTGAAGTTCCGCTGCCCGGGCTGCGTGGTTGGTCGCAGCCCACTCGATTTCGATGCCGACCGGTTCATCAAACTGGGGTTGGCTGAAGTCGTTGGACGCAGCCCGACCGACGGCCGTTTCAGCCGCAGTCTTGATTTCTTCCCGCGCCTGTGGAAGCGGCTTGCTGTTCGCGGTGAACCGGTCGATCCCTTCTTTCACCGCCACTGTCTCGACGTTTCCCTCGCCGAACTCATCGACTGCTTCCACGGCAGTCTTGTCGTCACCAGTAACAAGTCCGACCGGTACTGAATGGTGTTTCGGAAGCCCTGCGTTGATTCCCATCTCACCGACTTCCGTTCCGTTTATGACGATCTTATGCAGCATCTGCGGGAACATTGTATGGTTTAACACCCCACCGGCGGTCCCTGCCTTCGCGTGGTAGCCGACGAAGAACGCCACGTCGTGGTCGGGCTCGAATCCCTGCATCATAAGCCGGCGTTTGCTGGAACCGCGAATGAGCCGAGCCTTCTTGTGCAGCCCCGCAGGATGAATGTTCGTCATCGTCCAATGAGAGTCGTTGACGACGATCTCATCGGCGCCGGCGGAACGCGCTCCCTCGATCGCCGCGTTGACATCACCGAGCATCAGTTCCTGCCCGCGTGCATACGCTGTCTCGTCTTCGAGGATATCTCGCGGGTCGGCGATGCCGGCTATTCCCTCCATATCCGCTGAAATAAACACTTGCACGGGCAACAATGGAGACGAGTCTAGATAATTGTATCCCTCATCTGGCCGAATACTCACAGAGAGAGAAATATATACTCCGTGAGTGTATACTGGACAGTGGACATCGAGAGAATACCGTTAGTATGAGTCTACAGAGCGCATACACCGCGCGGGAGACGGTGGAGTCAATGCTCAGTGTCGTAGCTGTTGAACTGGTTTGTGCTACACGAGCACTCGATTTTGCCCAGGACTGTTCGCCTGGTAGAGTGCTCCAGGCGGCATACCGAACGATCCGCGAACAGGTCCTCTGCCTTGATGAAGACCGACCGGTCTACGACGACGTTACGATCGTAACGGAGCAGGTCTCACCTGATGTCCTGCTCGACACTGCTGAAACTGTAATAGACACGATTCGACGAACACAGATGTGCTATGCGACATTTAAGTCAGATTGATATGACCGTAGATCTACTTCAGCGAAATACGTTGAAAATGCGGGTATCAGCCGGATTTGATTCTTACACTGTTACCTTCCGGTCTCCTGATTGCCCATCGATATCATATGAAACAGATGAAATTACTGTGTATTAGTAAGTAACCCGTTATACAAAATGAACTTCGAATTCAATCACGGACCAAGGATAATCTCGGAAGACCACGGCAGTGGAGCTATCGGTTCAGAGTTGGGAGCAATCGGGATATCACGCCCACTGGTTGTTACGGATCAAGCACTCAGCGCCGCGGGTGTCGTTGATCCCATCTTGGAGGGTCTTTCGGATTCCGGGTATACGTACGTCCGCTTCGACGAGATTGAAGCAAACCCAACGGCCTCGCTCGTTGAACGTGGAACAGAAGTGGCGCTCGATACCGACGTTGATGGCATCATTGCTGTCGGCGGCGGAAGCACGATCGATACCGCGAAAGCGATCTCTCTGCTGGTCCCCAACGGCGGCGATTGGATCGCGTACGAGGGGACGCCCAATATCGAACACGGAAGTCTTCCCGTAATCGCTATCCCGACGACCATCGGGACCGGAAGCGAAGTCACGCGTGCGAGCGTCATCACTGACACCGACCGCAGTGTCAAGATGACCACGACAGCGGACGAACTGTATCCTGACATCGCACTGCTCGACCCGACGTTATTGCAATCGCTCCCTCCTGCAGTGACTGCAGCCACCGGTATGGACTCTCTCACGCAAGCCATCGAAGCGTACATCAGCCCAGGTGCGAGTCCGATCACGGATGCGCTGGCGATCGAGGCTACGCGGATGATCGCACAGAATCTCGAACCCGCTTTCTCGACGGGTGATTATGACGTTCTCGCAACGATGCAAGTCGCGACCACAATGGGGGGAATGGCCTTCGACGACGCCGGACTCGGGTTGGTTCACGGGATGTCCGAGCCAGTCAGCGGCGCATTCCATACTGGCCACGGGATCACGAACGCCGTGCTCCTCCCATCTGTTCTCGAATTCAATCTGACGACGTGTGTTGATGAATACGCAGCCCTTGCCGAGGCGATAGACGTGGAGACGGATGGCCTCACACGCCGTGACACAGCCGAGGAACTGATTCGCGTGCTACGGGATATTTCGGATGATATCGGTATTCCTGCAGGACTAGCCGAACTGGGAGTAGAGGAGTCGGCTATCCCAGAGCTCGCTGCAGAAGCGTCTGATCATATCAACAGTAAAAACAACCCGAGGGAGTACGATACGACCGATTTAGCACGGATCTATCATCGAGCGTTTTGAGCGCTTTCGGCGGTGGACGCTCAGAGACGTGGCCATCGAGGTGTTCTTTTGGCTCCCAGCTGCGTTCTCCCTCAAGACGTTTACTCATCCCCTCCAAGAATCACTCACAGCGCATCCACACTCTCCTCACACTGGTCGACGCTTCTCCTGCTGATCGTCGCTGCTATCGCGCCGTGTGAGATGATCGATCCACGAAGCCGCGTGGTGGTGTACTAGGTGGACCGTACGCCCGTCGTCCTGTTTTCACACGTACCGATAGAATCCATCTATTCGATAGCATCGCGGTTTGCCCGTTCCCGGTGCGTGGCCAACTGCCTTATTCGGTCGTCGCCCAAAGGGCAAACCCTCTCCAAGCAGGTTTCGCGCTCAGCACGGACTCGAGGAGTCGCCGTTGGTTCAGGTACGAATCGGCGCTCTCTGTTACGATACGCAGATGATTGAGGTCACTCATAGAGATCCCTCGCGGGGGATCCCGTCGCCGTGGCTGGTGTGCAGAATTTGTGCGGGCAAATTGAAACCCGGTAGACAGCGTGGGGGACGTCGTCGTTCCTGCGAATCGGGTGGCCCGGCAAAACGGCATAATCGCAGGACAGCGTGGTCGTGTGTGAGTTCTTCTAACTCCGAGGGCCTGAGCGCTGAGTCGATTATGGGTGGGTGACGCAGGTCAAAACCGCCAGAAGACGACGGGACCGGGATGCTCCGTCAGGGATTCGAACCCTGGTCCTTGCCGTGAGAGGGCAAGATGATTGGCCGGACTACACCAACGGAGCGCGCTGGCACTACCGGGTATCCTTGGGATGGGTAAAACGGTTCCGTTTTACCGGCGCCCGGCGCCGACACGGCGACCGGGACCGGGGGTCGAACCCGGGGACTACTCCGACGTGTCGTCGGCGTCGTCGGACTCCGGTGCGTACTCTTCGATCACGGATTCGAGGTCACGTTCGGGGACCGACTGATAACCGTCAGCGGTGATCGTCGCGACACTCACACTCGTCGCGTCGAGTTCCTCGTCGGTCTCCAAGAGCGCTCGTACCGCCACCTCGACCCCATCGTCGAGCGTGAGGTCTTCGGACCACTCGGCTTCGAGAAACTCCTGGATGTCGTCGCGGCCGGACCCGATCGCTACGGCCCGCCACTCTTGAGGCGCACCCGAGGGGTCGGTCTGGAAGAGCCGCGGCGCCGAGCCGGAGTCGCTTCCGTCCATACCGGCAACCAGGAGTGCAGCACCGAACGGGCGCGTACCGCCGATCTGGGTCGTCTCCTGGATCTCGTCGGAGAGGGTCTTTGTCAGCATCTCGACGCCGACGGGCTCGCCGTACCGCAGGCGGTTCCGCTGGGCAGCGGTCCGCGCACCGTCGATCAGCCGCCGGGCGTCGGCGACGTGCCCCGCAGAGGCTGCGCCGAGGTAGTCGTCCAGTTTGTGGAGTTTCTCGATGCTGTCGCCTTCCATCAGGGAAGAACTGGTCCGGCGCTGTGCAGCGAGCACGACGCCCTCGGACGTCCGGATCCCGAGGCTCGGCGCGCCGCGTTTGACCGCCTCGCGGGCGTACTCGACCTGGTAGATCCGTCCGTCCGGGGAGAACAGCGATGTGCCCCGGTCGTACGCCTGCTGGTCGTTTCGGTTCATATGTCTGCGTTCCGGTCCGTGGACGGATAAAGCCACCACCGCCGCACGATATTACCGGAACCGGCAGCCGTCGAGCCGCGTGTGCTCGACGCGGAGACGGGCAAGGAGGCGACGAGCAAGGGTTCGGCGGCGCCAACCGACGCGCAGTCGGGCAATCACCCGATCCGCCGCTCGTAGATCACGAAGTCGAACGCCCCGCGCTCGTCGCGTTCGACCTCGGCCCACTCGTTGTCGTCCCACGCGGGAAACCGAGTGTCGCCCTCGTAGGCGTCGTGGATCTCGGTCAGCACGAGCCGACTCGCGTACGGGAGAAACTGGTCGTACACCCGGCCGCCGCCCGCGACGTACGCGGTGTCGACCCCCCGCGCTCGCGCGTCGGCTTCGGCGCGGTCGATCGCTTCCTCGACGGAGTTTGCCACCACCGCACCCGCCGGCAGATCGAGCGACTGCGAGGTCAGGACGACGCTGGTCCGACCCGGAAACGGCTCGCCGAGCGCGTCGACCACCGTCTCGTAGGTCCGCCGCCCCACGATCACGGGGTGGCCGGTGGTCGTCCGTTTGAAATACTTCAGATCCTCGCTGAACCGCCACGGCATCGCCTTGTCGCGGCCGATGACGCGGTTCGCTGCGACCGCAGCGATCACCGCAATCTCGATGTCGGTCGGGACGGCCGGACGCGCGTCGGCGCCCGCGTCGCCGTCGGTCACTCCGCCACCCCGAACCGGATGCCGGGCGCAGGATCGTACCCCGACAGCTCGATGTCGTCGACCGAGAGGTCGTCGAGCGGGACGTCCGCCACGTCGATCTCGGGGCGTTCCCGTGGAGCCCGCGCGCACTGCTCCAGCAGCCCAGGCACGTGGTCGTCGCGCTCGTGGCCCTCGGGCTCGGGCGGTGCGGTCGACTCCACCCACGCCCGGACGTCGCGGTACGCCTCGGGGTCGTCGACCGCGGCGACGCGCGACTGGACGGCGTCGAGGTTGTCGGCGTACCACGCACCGCGGTCGCCCGCGCCGCAGTAGACGTGTGCGTCGACGATGGTGTGCGCGAACGTGCCCGGGTCGAACCCGGTCCGTCGCGCGATGGCGGTCACCAGAAGCGAATACGCCGCGATATTGAACGGAATCCCGAGAGCGACGTCTCCGGAGCGCTGCGTGAGATGCACGTTGAGTTCGTCGCCCTGGACGTTCAGTACGAACGTGTAGTGACACGGCGGGAGCGTCGAGACCGCGGCGTTTGCGGGGTGCCACGCGCTGATCACGATCCGCCGGGAGGTGGGGTTCTCCCGAAGTTGGTCTACGGCGTACGCGATCTGGTCGAACGTTCCCTCCTCGTTGCGCCACCGGTGGTCGTCGTCTGGCCACGACTCCCCGGACAGCCCTTCGTCCGGAACCGGAAACCGTCGCCAAAAGCGGCCGTAAGCGGTGTCCAGGTTCCCGTCTTCGTCGGCCCACGCGTCCCAGATCCCCGTCTCCTCACGGAGCTCCCGGATGTGCTCGTCGCCGGAGAGGTACCACACGAGTTCGTGGAGCAGCGAGTTCCACCTAGCCCCCGAGAGGTCCTTGGTAGTGAGCAGCGGGAACCCCTCGTCGAGGTCGATCGCGTAGTGGCGGCTGAACGCAGCGATGGTGTCTACGCCCGTCCGGTTCGGCTTGTACGTCCCGGACTCGAGGACGTCGGTGACGAGATCGAGATACTGACGCATCGTTAAACAGTCGACTCTCGCGCGTGCGGAATCTTGACTGTTCGGGTGGCGTCGCGGGTCGTGTTTAGTTAAGCAAATGCTGGTCGAACAACCGCCACGGGCGGGACTGGAAGGGGCTGCGCTCTCGACGAAGACGGG
>Ga0102935_1000258_pt1 | contig 18507 bp, 20 predicted proteins | sample SalPonR2_A_D2_MG_FD_78508 | JGI IMG/M metagenome (GOLD analysis project Ga0102935, IMG submission 78508) | Salt pond soil microbial communities from South San Francisco under conditions of wetland restoration - Salt Pond MetaG R2_A_D2_MG | ecosystem: Environmental > Aquatic > Marine > Intertidal... | reverse complement strand
GGCGACGAGACGGACGGGACCGAGACGGATGGCGACGAGACGGACGGGACCGAGACGGATGGCGACGAGACCGAAACGGACGGCGGGACCGAAACGGACGGCGGGACCGAAACGGACGACGACGGCACCGATACTGATGACGGCGGGACGGACGACGGCACCGATACTGACGACGGCACCGATACTGATGACGGCGGGACGGACGGCGGGGAGACGGACGACGGTAGTAGCGACGAGAGCGGCGACGACGGCAGCGAGACGACCGATAGCAGCGAGACGTCGGACGGCAGCACGGACCAATGACTCCTAGCGGCGTCGAACTATCACGAGTCGTCCGCCGATTCCGCCGGGCCGTCAGCGACCCATCCAAACACCGGTGGCTCCGTCCCGTCGTCGCGACCGGATCGTGGTTCCTCAGGCTCCCCGGAATGCGGCCACACGCACCGAAACGGAACGTCATTCTGTGCCTCCTCTATCTCTACGGGTTGCTCATTCTGGCGTCGATCGGTGCCGTCTGACTGTCGTAACGCCTAATAGTCGAACACTCCTTTTTTGGATAATGAGAGCAACACGTACGCAACGGAGGTGGGATCGTGGGGGTTGAAATAAAGGAGTCCGCCGTCTCCGACGCCGCCTTCGAGGAGATGAAAGGATTCGTCGCCGACTATCTCGCGGCGAGCGTCGAGAACGAGGAGGACGGCGGCCGGATGCGGTGGTACCCGTGGCACAGCGCCGAGTATCGGTTCAATCACACGCTGAACGTCGTCGACTTGGCGGCCGACATCGCTCGCCGCGAGGGCGCCGACGTCGACGTGGTTCGCGTAGCGGCGCTGTTTCACGACATCGCGAAACTCGAAGCCGAGCAGGAGCGCCACGCCGACGAAGGCGCCCGCGTCGCCCGCGAGTACCTCACGACGCGTGGCGACTACCCGGCGTCGTTCGTCGATCAGGTGACACAGTCCGTCCGCGAGCACTCCTATCAGGGGGGGCTCGGCGACGTGTCGCTGGAGACGCAGTGTCTCATCGAGGCCGACATCCTGGACAAGATCGGCGCCAACGGCGCCGTGTTGATGCTCCTTCGGATGGGCTACGAGTCACGAACACACATGGACGCCGGCGAGATGATCGACCGCGTCCTCGAACGCGGGCGCGACGCCGCCCGGCGCGTACAGAGCGACGCGGCCGAGAGCGTCGCACACCAGCGGCTGAAACGGGTGAAGTGGTTCCGGGAGTGGCTCGAAGACGAAGTTCCGGGAATCGAGGGGCCGGACGGAGACGACGAGTAACGCCACCGCTATTTTCCGATCCTTCGGTGAGAACGTCGTGCGGCGTGAGCGGCGCGACGCGGCCGTCGTCCGACCCGATCAGTCGTCGCCGGTCTGGACCGTGCCCGCGTCGACCTCGGCACCGCCGGCTTTCGAGGCCGGTTCGGGGAGGCTGGTGCGCACGTCCTCGCGGCTCTCCTCGGCGATGACTTCGGCGTAGGCGTCGGGCATCACCTTCGTGAAGTTCAGCACTTCGGTGCCCCAGTCGTCGAGCAGCGTCGCCGCGCGGTCGCTGTCGGTGTACGCCGCGTGGTTCTCCACGAGACGGCGGAGCATGGTCTCGTCCGACTCTTCGAGGTCGTGGTGGATGGTCACCATGCCGGTGTTGGCGCGTTCCTCGAAGTCGCCGTCGGGGTCGTAGACGTAGGCGATGCCGCCGGACATCCCGGCCGCGAAGTTCCGCCCCGTCTCGCCGAGGACGGCGACGACGCCGCCGGTCATGTACTCACACCCGTGGTCGCCGACGCCCTCGACGACGGCTTTCACGCCGCTGTTACGGACGGCAAAGCGCTCGCCCGCGAGGCCGTTGACGTAGAGTTCGCCCTGCGTCGCGCCGTAGAGGCAGACGTTGCCGACGAGGATGTTCTCCGAGGGCGTGTAGGCCGCCGTTTCGGGCGTCCGGACGATCACCTTACCGCCGGAGAGCCCCTTGCCGACGTAGTCGTTGGCGGCGCCGACGAGCTCCATCGTCACCCCGTTGGCGAGGAAGGCGCCGAAACTCTGGCCGGCGATGCCGTCGAAGGTACAGGAGATGGTGTCCTCGGGCAGGCCGCTCTCGCCGTAGCGCCGCGAGATGCGGTTCGAGAGCATGGCACCGACCGCGCGGTCGCCGTTCGAGATGTCTCCACGGATGTGGATGGGTTCGCCCTCCTCGATGGCGTCGGTCGCCTCGCCGATCAGGTCGTGATCGAGGTGGTCCTCCACGTCCGCGTGTTTCTGCTCGCGGACTTTGTGGCGCGCGCCACCCTCGGGTTCGGCGATGATGGCCGACAGATCGAGATGCTTGGCCTTCGGGTGGTCGGTCTCGGTCTGTTTCAGCAGGCTCGGCCGGCCGATCATCTCCTCGACCGTCCGGAAGCCGAGGTCGGCCATAATCTCGCGCAGTTCCTGCGCGAGGAAGACCATGTAGTTGATGACGTGATCCGGCTGGCCGGAGAAGCGGTCGCGAAGGTTCTCGTCCTGCGTGGCGACGCCAGTCGGGCAGTTGTTGGTGTGGCAGATGCGTGCCATCACGCAACCGGAGGTGATGAGACTCGAGGTGCCGAAGACGTACTCCTCGGCGCCGAGGAGTGCGGCGACGGCCACGTCGCGTCCGGTCATCATGCCACCGTCGGTGGTGACGCGGATGCGGTCACGAAGCCCCGTCGCGCGGAGCATCTGGTTGGCCTCGGCGACGCCGAGTTCCCACGGAAGACCCGCGTTCTTTATCGACGTCTTCGGCGACGCGCCCGTCCCGCCGGAGTGACCGGAGATGTGGACCACGTCGGCGTTGGCCTTGGCGACGCCGGCGGCGATGGTGCCGATACCCGCCTCGGCGACGAGTTTCACGTTGATGTCGGCTTCGGGGTTGGCCGTTTTCAGGTCGTGGATCAGCTGCTTGAGGTCCTCGATGGAGTAGATGTCGTGGAGCGGCGGCGGCGAGATGAGGCCGACGCCCGGCGTGGAGTAGCGGACGTGGGCGATCATCTCGTTGACCTTTTTGCCGGGCAGGTGGCCACCCTCGCCGGGCTTTGATCCCTGAGCCATCTTGATCTGGATCTCCTCGGCCGACGAGAGGTAGTTCGACGTGACGCCGAAGCGGCCCGAGGCGACCTGCTTGATGTTACACTCCTTCTCGGTGCCGAACCGTTCCGGCGGCTCGCCCCCTTCGCCGCTCCCCGACTTCCCGCCGATGCGGTTCATGGCGATGGAGTTGGTCTCGTGGGCTTCGGGCGAGAGCGATCCGAGCGACATCGACGCCGTCGCGAACCGGGTTACGATCTCGTGGACCGGCTCCACCTCGTCGAGGGGGACTGACTCGCGGTCGCTGTCGAACTCCAGCAGTCCGCGCAGGGTCTGGAGATTCTCCCGCTGGTCGTTGATGAGGTCGGCGAACTCCTCGTACTTCTCGTAGCTTCCCGAGCGGACCGCCTGCTGGAGCGTTCCGACCGTCTTCGGGTTCCACTGGTGGTGGATGCCGTTCGAACGGTGTTCGTACTCGCCCTGCCGTTCGAGGTCCGGATCGGCGCCGTAGGCGACGGCGTGCCGCGTCAGGAGGTCGTCTTCGAGCTCCGGAACACCGATGCCCTCCGTCCGAATCTCTGTTCCCTCGAAGTACTCGCGGACGAAGTCAGAGGAGAGGCCGACGGCCTCGAAAATCTGAGCACCTTGGTAGCTCTCGACGGTCGAAATACCCATCTTCGCCATCGTCTTCAGGAGGCCGTCCTCGAGGGCTTTCTTGTACTTCGCGATGGCGTCGGCCTCTTCGGCACCGTCGGGGCCGGCAACGATGTCGCAGATGCTCTGGTAGGCGAGGTAGGGGTTGACCGCGTCGGCGCCGTAGCCGACGAGCGTGGCGAGGTGGTGGACCTCGCGGGGGTCGCCCGATTCGATCACGAGGCCGGCGTGGTTGCGGAGGCCGTTCCGAACGAGCGCGTGGTGGACGCCGCCGGTCGCGAGCAGGCTCGGAATCGGCACGCGATCCGGGCCCGTGTTCCGGTCGGAGAGCACGACGATGTCCGCCCCGTCCTCGATGGCCGCCCGGGCGTCGCGGCGCAGGTCCTCGACGGCCGCTCGGAGGTCGCCCTCTTTCTCGTAGGTCATGTCGACGACGGCCGAGTCGAACTCGCCGTCGAGCGACTTGATCTGGGCCGTCTGGGCGTCGGTTAGCACCGGCGAATCGACCACGAGCTGTCTGGCGTGTTCGGGCGTCTCGTCCAGCAAGTTGCGTTGTGGGCCGAGCCGGGACTCCAGACTCGTCACCAACTCCTCGCGGATGTAGTCGATCGGTGGGTTCGACACCTGCGCGAACAGCTGTTTGAAGTAGGTAAAGAGCGGCCGGTTGAAATCGGAGAGCACCGACAGCGGCGTGTCGTCACCCATCGAGCCGACGGGGTCCTTGCCCTCCTCCGCCATCGGTTCGACGAGGTGGTCGAGCTGGTCGTACGTGTAGCCGAAGGCGGCCTGCTGGGCGCGTAGCGACGCCACGTCGTCTCGGGGGTCGTAGTCGGTCGCCGCACCGTCGCTGAGGTGGCGTTGCTCCTGTTCGACCCACTCGCCGTACTGCTCGTCGGTGAGCTCGTCGAACACCTCGTCGTCGGGCACGACGCGGCCACGCTCGGGGTCGGCGACGAGCAGCTGACCGGGCTGGAGGCGGTGGCGCTCCTCGATGTTCGCGGGGTCGATGTCGAGTGCACCGGCCTCGCTGGCCATGATCAGTCGGTTGTCCTGGGTCACGTCGTAGCGGCAGGGCCGGAGCCCGTTGCGGTCGAGGGCCGCGGCGATCTGTTCGCCGTCGGTGCCGACGACGAGCGCCGGGCCGTCCCACGGTTCGACGAGGCTCGCGTGGTAGTCGTAGAAGTCCCGCCGCTTCTCGCTCATCTCGTCGTTCTTGCGGAACGCCTCGGGGATGAGCATCCGGAGCGCGTGAGGCAGGTCACGGCCACCCTGCACGAGCAGTTCGAGCGCGTTGTCGACCGAGGCCGTGTCGCTCTGGTTCGGGTCGTTGATGATCGGCTTCAGCGTGTCGATGTCGTCGCCGAACGCCGGCTGTTCGAGATCCGTCTCGCGGGCCCGCATCCAGTTGATGTTGCCGCGAATGGTGTTGAACTCGCCGTTGTGGATGATATTGCGGTAGGGATGCGCGAGATGCCACGCGCCGAGCGTGTTCGTCGAGAAGCGCGCGTGGACGAGCACGAGCGTCGATTTGACGCGCTCGTCGACGAGGTCCGGGTAGTACGTCGGCAGCTGAGTCGCTTTGAGAAGGCCCTTGTAGACCAGGGTCTTGCGGTCGAGCGAGCAGATGTAGAACCGTCCGGCGCCGGCCGAATCGAGTTCGTCGATGGCGTTCTCGACGGCGCGGCGGCCGACGTAGAGCGCGCGGTCGAACTCGTCGTCGTCCATCCCCTCGGTCGGCCGCACGAACGGCTGGTAGACGTCGGGTTCGGAGTCGAGAGCGGTCTGGCCGAGTTCCGAGTTGTCCGTCGGCACGTCCCGCCAGTGGAACACGTCGACGCCGTGTTCGGCGAGCGTCCGCTCGAAGATGGTCATGAGTCCCTGCCGGGCCGCGCCGTCCTGGGGCATGAACACCGAGCCGACCGCGTACGTCTCGGGGAGGTCGGCGTCGACGACGTCGTCGAAGAACTCGTCGGGCCGCTGGATCATGATGCCGGCGCCGTCGCCGGTCGCCTCCTCGGCACCCGTGGTGCCCCGGTGTTCGAGGTTGATCAGCAGGTCGATACCGTCGGCGACCGTCTGGTGGGAGTCATCGCCGTCGAGGTCGAGAACGACACCTACACCACAGTTCGATCGTTCGTCGGTCGGGGTCGCCAATCCCTCTCCCGTGGCGTGGGCGTCTCTCCGCGGCTTGGTCATATCCCCCCTTCTATGTTCCCACTTATCAGCCTGTCCCTGTTACCGTAAGGCTTCATTAGTCACATACAAGGTAATATATATCATACTAAGTCTGCAAAAGCCCTTAGCGAATTTGTATAATTATTAATCGGGGGCGGCGATTCGGGCGACGATGCGCCGTCGTGAAGCTCCCGACGCGATTCAGTACGATTTGGCGAAGTACGCCGTCTCGACCGCCTCGTCGCCACAGAGGGCACACGTCTCGCCCTCGTGGATCGGCTCGGTGTCACCTGCTTCCTCGCCCTCCTCGAAGGGCACGAGCACGATTTCGGCCGCGATCTGGTCTTTGATCTCCGTTTCACACGCCTCGTCGCCACACCACGGCGCCTTCACGTAGCCGCCGTGCTGGCCGATGGTGCCCAGAATCTCCGCGCGGTCGAACGCTTCGCGGACGTTCCCTTCCAGGTTCTCCGCCGCGGCCGCGTAGAGCTTGGCGTACACCGTCTCGAAGCCCTCTTGGACGGTGTCGACGATGCCGTCGCGGTCCTCGTTCACCGACTCCCCGTCCGGTCGGTGAACGAGCGTCACCGACTCCTCGTCGACCTCGTTCGGCCCAACTTCGATCCGCAGGGGGACCCCCTTCAGCTCCCACTCGTTGAACTTGAAGCCGGGGTTGCGCTCGTCGCGGTCGTCGAGTTCGACGCGGACGCCCGCCTCCTGTAGGTCGTCGGCGATGCCTTCGGCGTAGTCGAGCACCTCGTCGTGGGTCTCGTCCTGCCAGATGGGGACGATCACGACCTGTTCGGGCGCGATCGTCGGCGGGAGCACGAGTCCCTGATCGTCGCTGTGAGTCATGACGAGCGCGCCGAGCGCGCGCCACGAGATGCCCCACGACGTCGTGTGCGCGACGCGTTCGTTCTCGTCCTCGTCGGTGAAGGTGATGTCGAACGCCTCCGCGAAGCTCTGGCCGAGGTAGTGGCTGGTCGCCCCTTGGACGGATTTGCCGTCGGGCATCAGCGCCTCGACGGTCGTCGTCGTGTCCGCCCCGGGGAACTTGTCGTGTTCCGGTTTCTTCCCGCGGAGGACGGGAATCGCCAACACGTCCTCGTACACCGCCTCGTACTGGTCGAGGCGGGTCGTCGTCTCCGACCACGCGTCGTCCTCGCTCGCGTGCGCGGTGTGGCCCTCCTGCCAGAGGAACTCCTTCGTGCGGAAGAACGGCTTGGTCTCCGTGGCCTCCCAGCGGACGACGCTACACCACTGGTTGACGCGCATCGGGAGATCACGGTAGCTCCGGATCCACTGGCTCAGATACGGCGCGATGATGCTCTCGCTGGTCGGCCGGACCGCGAGCCGTTCCTCCAGCTCCTCGTAGCCGCCGTGGGTGACCCACGCCACCTCGGGGTCGAACCCCTCGACCACGTCCTTCTCGCGTTCTAAGTACGACTCGGGGATGAACAGCGGGAAGTACGCGTTCTGGACGCCGGTCGCCTTGAATCGTGCGTCGAGTTCGTTCTGGATCGCCTCCCAGAGCGCGTATCCGCGCGGGCGAGTCACGATGAATCCGCTCATTCCCTCCGGGCCGTAGTTCGCGAGACCGGCCTTCCGGACGACTTCGGCGTACCACTCACCGGTGCTGTGTTCTTTCGACTCGGTGATCCCGAGTTCCTGATCGTCGGTCATTACCGAACGGTGACGGAGATGCGGCTTAAAACGTGCGAAGCCCCCCTACACATGCCCTTTGCACTCGTCGGCGTACCGATCCGCCAGCCGCGTCGGCTCCGGGAGCTTGTACCCTCCACACAGCCGTTCCACCAGTTCGACCGTCGTCTCGGCGCTCACGCGGTGTCCGGGGCTGACGTACAGCGGGTTGATGATCGGATTCGACTCGTACTGCCGGGACTGGTAGGCGTAGCCGAGCACCGTCCCCTCGGGGGCGTCCACCCGGTCGTCCGCGACGACGGGCGCTCGCCACCCTTCGGACCGGCCGTCGGTGTCGCCCTCGACCCGCCCACAGAGGAGGTTCTTGGCGACGCCGAGACTCGGCGTGTCGAGGACGACGCCGAGGTGGGTTGCGAGGCCGGCCTGCCGGAAGTGGATGCGGCCGCTCCCGTCGAAGACCACGAGGTCGGGGACCGAGTCCAGCGCGTCGAAGGCGGCGAGGATCGGTCCCCCCTCACGAAAGGAGAGGAGGCCGGGGATGTAGGGTACGGAGAGGTCGGTCACGGCGTGGGCGCGTTCGACCACCTCGCCGCCACGGAGGCAGACGACGGCGCTGACCGCCCGGTCGTCGTCGAGGAAGGCCTGATCGACGCCGGCGACGAGGGGTCGGTCCCCGGTGAGCGACGCGTCGCCGCCGACGGCGACGGCCGCCGGGTCGAACCCGAAGTCGTCGGCGAACCGAGCGGCGTCGGCGACCCGTCGCTGGAGCGCCTCCATCTCCGCACGGGACTGCGACGGGTCGGGGACGAACTCCGGTCGGGCCGGTGTCACGGTCACCGCCGTCCCGGACCGCCGGGACCACCCGGGCCACCTGGCCCTCGACCGCCGCCGAACGACAGGCGGTCGGGAACCCGTCGCGGTTGCTTGATCCGCTTGCCGTACGCCAGTCCGATCACCAAGCCGATGAGGTGAGCGAGGTGGGCGACGTTGCCCTGTCCAACCGAGGCGGCCGACTGTGGCTGGAGGAAAAAGAGCACGGAGATGACGGCGAAGGCGCCGGTGAACAGCCACAGGGGAATGGGGATGATGAAGTAGAGGTAGATCCGCAGCCCCGGGTTGAGTACGGTCAACACGCCGAGGACGGCGAAGATGGCGCCGCTGGCGCCGACGACCGAGACGCTGCCCGCGCCGAGGACGATGCTGGTGACGGCGAATCCGAGGCCCGCGAGGGCGCCGCTCGCGAGAAACAGGGCGGCGAAGCGCCGGGATCCGACGTAGCGCTCGACGAGCGGGCCGAAAAAGTACAGCACGATGCTGTTGCCGGCGATGTGGTAGAGTCCGCCGTGGGCGAAGATGGAGGTGAGCCACGTCCAGGCGAACAGGAGGCGGTCGGACCGGAGCACGAACAGCGTCTCCATCGCTCCGCGCCCGAACAGCCCCCCGACCAGAAACTGGAGCGCGAAGGTGATCCACATGAGTGCGAGAAACAGGTACGCGACGTTGCCCCGGAAGTAGCCGAGGACGCCACCCGTGCCGGTCAGGGCGCCGATACGGTCACCGAGGCTTCGGCTCCCCCCCTCGTCCCCGACGCTGTCGTCGAAACCGCTGTCGAAGACGCCGGAGGGGTCGTTCCACTCGTTCAGGCCGGGACACTCGTGGTTCTCGGGCAACCGATGTTCGGCACAGAACGTCCCGCCACAGCGCCGACACTGGTACGGCAGGTTCTCGTGACTGCCGCACTCGTCGCACTGAGCCATTACCTCCCACTAACGGTGGCGCCGACAAAAAGGGGTGCGTTCGCCGACGGCGCTATCGACCGACATCGTCGGTCCCCGGACCGTCGCCGTCCGCGTCGTCCCCTTCGTAGTTCGACGGGACGACGGTCACGTGGTGGAGGCCGAGACGCGCGCGTGAGTCCCCACGGGTCGTACTCATACGACGACGTACGGCTCCACCACTCAAAAAATTACTCATACGCATAACACATCCCGGACGCCGGCGGGATAACCGTGGGGTATCGTTTCCTACGCGAACGTCTCTTCGTAGAGGTCGAGCGCGTGTTCGATAGCGTCCTTCGCGGCGGCTTTGTCCTCCCAGCCCAGCGTCTCGACTTCTTTCCCCTCCTCGAGGTTCTTGTACGTCGAGAAGAACTCGTCTATCTCGTCGATGGTCTGCTGGGGGATGTCCTCGAGGTCCTGCAGATGGTCGAACCGGGGGTCCTCCGTCGGGACGGCGATGACCTTGTCGTCCTGTTCGCCGTCGTCGTCCATCTTCATGAGTGCGATGGGACGGGCTTCGACGATGCAGCCGGGGAACGTTGCGTCCTCGACGAGCACCAAGACGTCGAAGGGGTCCTCGTCGTCGTAGTACGACTGGGGAATGAACCCGTAGTCGCTCGGATAGTGGACGTTACTGTGGAGAACGCGGTCGAGGACGACCCCGGGCACGTCCTTGTCGTACTCGTACTTGTTGCGCTCGCCTTTGAGACACTCGACGACCGCGGTGATGGTCTCGGGCGGGTTCGGGCCGGGCTCGAGATCTGTCCACAGGTTCACCATACGGATAGGACGGCCGAAGCGCCAAATAGTCCTTTCGGGACACGCCGACAACACGAATGAAAAAGTACATGAACGGCTGGTCCCGAGAATATGCCACTGTAACGAACGGTCGGCCGGACGTGCCGGTCGCCCGTCCCGCACCGGGCACGAGACGAGCCAGCTGTCGACGACCGGGCAGTCGTCGTCACGATACGTCGATTCGAACTGGTTCGATGAGCGATGTGTCCGGATTTAATAACGTCGCATTCGACCGATCCACGCTTCCTCGTGAGCGTTGACGGCCAAGTTGAGAAAGGTTAAATATCCCCGTGACATTTCGATAAGCATGTCAGAGGCACAAACAGTCAGCAGTGACCCCGGCATCGTTCGCGACCTCACCGCGTTCCAGCACAACATCCTCGTCATCCTCGCCGAGGAACCCATGTACGGCCTGGCGATCAAACGCCAGCTCGAGGAGTACTACGGCACCGAAGTCAACCACGGTCGCCTGTACCCCAACCTCGACAGCCTCGTCGACATGGACCTCGTCGAAAAGAGCGAACTCGACAAGCGGACGAACCAGTACGAGCTCACCGAGGACGGCCACGAGGCGGTCCTCAACCGGATGAACTGGGTGCTCTCGAAGTTCGTCACCGACGACGATCGGGCCGAGTCGGTCCGCGATCTCGTCGACGCCCAGGACTGAACTCGGGCATCGACGTTTCCGTTACGGTGAAGACGTGTTCGAGCGACTGCTCCACCGCGTCCCGTTGCTCGTCGCTCGGCCACGCGTTCCGCGGGTAGTACTCCGTCAGGAACTCCGCTAGCTCCGCCGCCGTCGCCGTCTCCACCCGCCGGGCGTAGTGATTGCCCATGAAGTCGGCGAAGGCCCGGGCGTTGGCGGCGTGGACCTCGCCGGCCTGCTCGGCCACCCGCTCGACCACCGCGGCGTTGTGGGTCTCCACCTCGTCCCACGCTTCGGGGTCGCCACTCCCGGAGAGCGACACCTCGACCGCACGGTCCGTATCCTCGATCCGATCCATCCGGGCCGTATCGCCGTCGAGCCACTCCGCCGGATGCAGGACGAGCGTGTCGTCGCTCTCGCGGATGCGCGCCGTGAAGCCGTGTTCGGCGAGCCGTTCCTCCCGGTCCCGTTCGTAGGCCGCCGCCTCGGCGTCGTCGACCGCCCGGCGGGCGAGCCGGGTCAGTCGCTCCGCCGCCGCGACGACTTCGCGTGGCAGATCAGTCATCGTCGAGCGCCTCGTTTGCCAGTCCGTCCGCGCGGTCGTTTATCTCCCGCGGTACGTGTTCCAGCGACCAGCGGTCGAACGAATCGAGCAACTCCCGAACCCGAACGCGCCGTTCGCGCAGGTCCGGGTCGTTCGTGTTCCACTCCCCCCGAACCTGTTTGACGATCAGTTCCGAGTCGCCCCGTGCGTCCACCTCGTCGAAGCCGTGATCCCGGGCCACCTCCAGCGCCCGGATCAGCGCCTCGTACTCCGCGCGGTTGTTCGTCGTCCGTCCGATGGTCTCGCTCCCCTCGTCGGCGATACCGTCGCCCGTGACGATGACCCACCCCACCGCGCCCGGGCCGGGGTTGCCGCGGCTCGCCCCGTCGAAGTAGACGTGTGCCCGGCCGCTCGAGTCGGCGAGCAGAGCGGTCAGATCCGTCGGTCGCGCACCCTGCACGACCACCGAGTCGTCGTAGGCGACCGCCACCGCGTCGCCGCGTTCGGCGCGCCAGCGCTCGTGTTCCGTGTTCCCCGCCTCCACGTCGACGCCGGCCTCTTCCAGCCGGTGGCGCGCAGTCGCGGGATCGCAGTCGATCGTCGGCATTACCGCGTCTTGGGCGGAGCCGTTGATAGGGGTTGTCGTCCGCCGCGACGCGCCGGCGGCCGCGTTCGAAGACCCTTTCTCGCCCGTCCGCCACCCCTCTCCCGATGGACGCCGCCCAGCCCTCCCGTTCCATCGAGACCGTTCGCATAGCTGGTCACCGCCACGTCGCGTACGCCGAGTACGGCGACCCGGCGGGCCGCCCCGTCCTTTTCCTCCACGGAACGCCGGGTTCGCACCGGCTCTATCGCCTGTTTGCCGACGCCGCGCGTCGCCACGGCGTCCGGCTGCTGGCTCCCGACCGCCCCGACTACGGCGACTCGTCCCCGTGGCCGGAGCGCGATCTGACCGACACCGGCGCGTTCGTCGCCACAAACGGTGACCGCGTCACGTCGGTCGATATCGTCGCCGGTGCGACGCCGCCCTCCGGCCCCCCACCGACGCCACCCGCCCAACGCCTCCTCGGCCGACTCGCGTCGACGACGCGGGCCACCTGACCTCACTGCTCCGGAGTCGTGATACGGTTTATTGTAAGTCAGTACCGGTGGTTCGCCGGCCCGTCTCGGCGAACCACTGAAAATAGTTACAATAATCCGTATGAGCCGGTCGTCGCACGCCACGCCGGGTGACGGCCGGGCCGCGTCGCTCCGGGGGGCTCACGCCGGAGTGACCGATGTCCGGCCGGCGTTATCGGGGGGAGGCGCCGGCCTCGGCGTCGACGTCGACCCGGTCGTGGATCGGCCCCGCTCGCGCTTGCAGGTGCCGCGGCGTCCGGTCGTTGACGACCGCCAGCACCTCCGCGACGATGCTGTGGGCGATCTGATACGGCGACCCGCCGCCGAGGTCGAGGCCGATCGGCGTGTAGAGCGGGGCCAGGTCGTCGTCGGTGAACGTCTGCCCCTCTTCCTCGAAGGCCGCCAGCACCTCCTCGAACCGGTCCCGTGGCCCCATCAGGCCAACGTAGGGTACCGACGCGTCGAGCAACGCCTCGACCGTCAGGCGGTCGTCGACGAAGTTGTGCGTCATCACCACCGCGTACGTGTCGTCGCCGAGGTCGATGTCCGTCGCGAGCGTCCCGGGCGAGGTGGTCAGCGTCCGATCCGCCGCGGGGAACCGCGCCACGAGGTCGACCGCGCCACGGAAGCCGACGACGGTCACGCGGAAGTCGTTTTTCGCGGCGAGCTCCGTCACCGGCCCCACGTCGTGTCCGGTGCCGAAGACGACGAGCTCCGGCGGCGCCGACAGGCCGTCTACGAACAGCGTCGCGCCGTCGACGGTCACGGTGCCGCCCCGGCCGCGGTCGGCGAATTCCGCCGCCGGCGTCGAGAGCGCGGCCGTCGGCCACGCGTCGGCGTCGCCGTCCGGGGCCGACAGCGATCCCTCCGCCGGGTCGTAGTAGGCGCGGTCGCCACGTTCGAGCGGGCCGTCCCCGCCGTCGAGGACCGTCACGACGGCCACATCGCGGCCGTCGGTGAACGCCTCGACCGCCGGCCGGTAGGTCTCCGTCAGCGGTTCGAGCAGAATCTCGATGACGCCGTTACAGCCGATGCCGAGGCCCCAGACCTCCTCCTCGCCCTCCATCAGGTCGTACGTGACGAGTCGTGGCTCGCCCGTATCCCGGACCTCGTCGGCGACGCTGGCGAGTTCGTCCTCCAGACAGCCGGCAGTGATGCTGCCGACGCCCTCGCCACCCTCGTCGAGGAGCATCTTCGCCCCCGGCCGCCGGTAGGCGTTGCCCTCGATGTCGACGACCGTCGCGAGTACGTCCGTCCCGTCCGCGTCGAGTCGCTCACGGATTCGCTGTACGACTTCCGTCTCCGGCACGCTCCAGTTGCTCCCTGTCATGTGTCTACCTCGTCGGTCGTATCGAATCGCACGCCTCCCGCCCGGTCGGCCGTGACGTACCCCTTCCGGACGCCGGCGTCGTGCAGGTCGGTACCGCAGGCTCCCGCCCGGACCGCGGTGCGGGCCCGCTCGGCGTCGTCGATGACCGCCCCCGCAACGGCGTCCGCGCCCGCCTCGAACAGCGGATCGGGAAGGAACGACGCCGTCGCCCCGACGACGACGAGCGTCGCCGACGGGGGTGCCGCGTCGAGATACCGCTCCGCACCGCCGTAGACGAACGCCGACCCGGTGAGAAAGATGACTTCGGCCCCCGCCATCGCCGCCGCCGTCGCGTCCGGCGTGAACGTCTCGACCCGGACCCCCGCCGGCGCGGATACGTCGTCGACGGGCTCGCGTTCGATGACGCGGACGGTCACGTCCGCGAACTTCCGCAGGGCGGGGCGGAAGAACCCGACGGTCGTCACCCGGTCCACCGACGGGTCGAGCAACGCCATCGGATCGCCCGTCCGCCACTCGACGAGCGGTGCCGACAGCGCGTTCAGCGTCGCGAAGCCGAGCGCCCGGTGGACGGGGTCGGCGTCCGCTCCCGACGCCCACGACGACAGCCGCGCCACGTCGACGCCATCCGTCGCCGGCATCGCGCCCGGCGGTCGGTGGGCGAGCCCCGCGACGTGGCCGGCCGCGTCGTCTACCAACTCCACCAGCACGGCGGCGTCCCCGACGGTGATCCGGTCCACCGTCGCCCCCCGGTCCTGGAGGAGACGGGCGACCCGTGTCGGTACCGAGGCGGTCACGAACGGTCACCGTCCTCCGTCCGGCGGCGGTCGTACTCGTATCCGATCGGGCCGTCGAGCCCCGACGCTCCCGAGACGAGCGTCGCTCGCAACGCCGCCTCGTCGACCTTCGTGGGTTCGTGGTGTTCGAACGGTGCGGCTTTCATAGCATGTTCCGGAGTCGGTCGGTGACGCCGGAGCTGGTCTGCTCGTCGACGTCGGTCATCTGCTGCTCGATGTTGCCGAAGAAGTTGTTCACGATCTTGTCGGGGACGGGCTTGATGACGCGAGAGCCCAGTTGGGCGATCCGCCCCGAGATGTCGGCCTCGGTCCACCACTCGATGCGCGACCCGTCGCCGTCCTCCAGCTCGTGGATCCGCATGCCCGAGTTCATGCTGAAGCTACTGCCGTTGGCGTCGCCGCCGCCGCTCGCCAGCATCTCGAAGGCCTCGCCGTCGCGCTCGTCGATAGTGACCGTCGTCTCGAATTTCGGTTTCACGCTCCCGACGCCGACCTGCATCAGCGCCGCGTACTTCCGTCCGGCCACGAACGCCCGGCCCGCAACGTCGTCGGCGTCCGTCCGGCAGCGTCTCCAGCCCCTCCGCGGGCTCGTACTCGTCGAAATTGAAGTCGTCCCCCATCGGGGCGATGTACCGGCACCCCTTCAGTGCGTCCCGGATCGCGATGGATCCGAGAGCACGATCCACGCCTTCTCGGGTGGAACCCCGTCGAGTTCGAACTAGCCTTCGAAATTCATCCGTCGATGCCTCCGAACGGTCGGCCACTGCACATCGTCATTTTTTATAACTCTTCACTATGTGCATACTATTAGTACGGATCGTGGTATGGTTAATCATGGCTATAAAGCTTGGTGAAGACATTCCAGATCTATAGGAATACCATGACCGGAGAAACCGCACACGACCACGACGACCTGATCGCGTGGGACGAGGGCGCCGAACGGGTCCGCAGCCTCCGCGAGGCGTGGTTACCACGGCTCGGCACGGCGACGGTCCCGCTCGATCGGATCGCCGGCCGCACCGTCGCGGAGTCGATCCACGCTCCCGCGGACGTGCCCGCCCACAGCCACGCCACGATGGACGGCTTCGCGTTCGACGCGACCGATCCATATCCGCTCGACCTCGCCGATGTCGAGGTGTTCCCGGAGGACGAGCCGCCGACTCTCGGCCCCGGTGAAGCGGTCCGTATCGCCACCGGTGCCCCCCTGCCCGAGGGGGCGAACGCGGTGTTGAAACGCGAGGAGGCACACGTCGACGCCGGCCAGTTGCGGGGGACCGACCTCACCCCCGGCACCTACGTCTACGAGCGCGGGAGCAACGTCGCCGAGGGCGAAGCGTTGTTCGCGGCCGGGGAGCGACTCTCCCCGAAGGACGCGCTCCTCCTCGCGGATCTCGGGATCGACTCCGTGACCGTCCGCGACCGGTTCTCGGTGGGGCTACTCGCCACCGGGACGGAGATTCACGAGGGGCGCCAGCGTGACCTCGACTCCGCGATGCTCGCCGGCCTCGTCCGGTCGTGGGGTCACGAAGCGACACACGAGGGGAGCGTCCCCGACGACTACGACCGCGTCGAGTCGCGAATCGCCGCCCTCGCACACGAGTACGATGTCGTGGTGACCACCGGCGGCACCAGCGTCGGCGACAAGGACTTCGTGATCCGGGCGCTCGACGCCCTCGGCGACTTGCACTTTCACCGCGTGCGCCTCCGACCGGGGAAACCGATCGCCGTCGCCGAACTCCCCGACTACGACGCCGTCGCCTTCGCCATCCCCGGCAAACCCGTCGGCGCCCACGCCGTCACGACGCTCGTCGCCCGACCCTTTTTCACCGGCGACGCGTCGCTCCCGACGGTCACCGCACGGCTGGCCCGCGCCGTCGACATCGCCGCTCCCGGCTTCGCGTACGCGATTCCCGTCACCCTCGACGACGGCGTGGCGATGCCTCTCGGCCACGCGGACTCACCCCTTCCGGTGTACGACGACGCCTTCGATCCGAGCGTCCTCTCGTCGAGTACGCGCGCGACGCGAGCGGACGGGTTCGTCCTCACCGAGTCGGCACTCGACCGCGACCGATCCGTCGAGGTGACTCCCTACCCCGTCGTGGAGCGATGAGCCTCCCCGTCGTCTCCCCGCCGTTCGACGCCTCGGGCGAGTCGCCGTCGGTGGCCGGTGTCCTCCTCGCCGCCGGCACCAGCGACCGGTACGGCGACCGAAACAAACTCCTCGCGACCCACGACGGCGCCCCCCTCGTCCGGGCCGCCGCGCGGACGCTCCTCGCGGCCCCAGTCGATCCCGTCGTCGTCGTCGTCGGCCACGATGCTGACCGGGTTTCGGCCGCGCTCGACGGTCTCGACCTCGAACTCGTCCACAACGACGCCTACGCCACCGGTCAGGCGTCGTCGGTTCGCGCCGGCGTGCACGCGGTTCGTGACCGGGCGGACGCCGCCGTCGTCGCCCTCGGCGACATGCCCTTCGTCGCGCCGGAGACGGTGGCGCGGCTAGTCGACGCCTACGCCGCGGGCGCCGGGGACGCCTTGGCGGCCGCCCACGACGGGCGCCGGGGGAATCCCGTCTGCTTCGACCGCCGCTTCTTCGACGCCCTCACCGACGTGACGGGCGACGTTGGCGGGCGGTCGATCCTCCTCGAGAACGGAACGCTCGTCGACACCGACGACCCCGGCGTCCGGCGCGACGTGGACCAGTCGTCGGACCTGTAACTACTCGCCGTCCTCACGACGGACGACGATGTGGCCGTCCTCGACGTGCCACTCGACCCGGTCGCCGGCGCCGACGTCGAGAAAGTTCCGAACCGGTTTCGGGACGGTCGTCAGGTTCTTCTCCGAGATTTTCGTATCGCTGAGCTTCCCCATTACCCCGGTCTACGGACATAGCATACACATAGTTTACACTATACCGTGTCGGTCGCGTCACCCGGTCGACTTCCAGCGGTGGGCGCCGCCGTCGGAGGCTCGGTCGAAGTCGAGTTGGAACCGATCCGAGTTCAGGAGCACCGGCCCCGGCACGTAGGCATCCCCCTCGACGGGTTCGAGGAGGTCGCGGGCGGCCATCGTCGAGAGCACGTCGCGGACGGTCCGTTCGCGGCCGGGAATCAGGTTCGCCTCCTCGACCACGCCCGCGACGGTGACCCGCCCTTCGAGCAGCGCCAGCCGAGTGGCCGACACCCAGGCGGGCTCCCGTTTCATTTCTCGACACATTGCTGAACAGCAATACGGGTCGTCAAGTAAGTCCTTCGCCGACTCGGTCATCGAACGACGGTCCGGGGGCGCCTGCCGTCCGCCGCCGCCCTAACTGTCCAAGGATTTAAGTAAATCCCAGCTACGACTATATAAACGCGATGACACGGCCCACCCGCCAGCGGGACGACCGGACGCGATGGCAGGGCGAGAAGGAGGAGGACGAAGCCGACGGGGACGTCGACCTCGACGATCTCGACCCGGAAGACCTCGTGAGGACGGCTGACGGGGAACTGATTCACGAAGAGACCGGACTCATCATCGAGGAGGAGCAGATCGATCCCGGTCCGGAGTGGCGGGCGTTCAACCACCAGGAACGGCAGGAGAAATCACGAGTGGGCGCCCCGACCACCCAGACGATGCACGACAAGGGGTTGACGACGACCATCGACTGGAAGGACAAGGACGCCTACGGGCGCTCCATCTCCTCGCGGAAGCGTTCGCAGATGCACCGCCTGCGCAAGTGGCAAGAGCGGATTCGGACGAAGGACGCGGGCGAGCGCAACCTGCAGTTCGCGCTCTCCGAAACCGACCGCATGGCGTCCGCACTCGGCGTCCCCCGTTCCGTCCGCGAAGTCGCCTCCGTCATCTATCGACGCGCGCTCAGTGAGGACCTCATCCGCGGGCGCTCCATCGAGGGCGTCGCCACCGCCGCCCTCTACGCCGCCTGCCGGAAGGAGGGCATCCCTCGATCGCTGGAGGAGATTT
>Ga0102935_1000254_pt1 | contig 18626 bp, 20 predicted proteins | sample SalPonR2_A_D2_MG_FD_78508 | JGI IMG/M metagenome (GOLD analysis project Ga0102935, IMG submission 78508) | Salt pond soil microbial communities from South San Francisco under conditions of wetland restoration - Salt Pond MetaG R2_A_D2_MG | ecosystem: Environmental > Aquatic > Marine > Intertidal... | reverse complement strand
TATCGTGGTTGAGCAGGTCGAGCCGAACCACACGAGCCAGCGGTGTTCGCACACCGACTGTGGCTTCACCCACGAAGACAACCGCGACGGTGAGCAGTTCAAGTGTCTGAAATGCGGGTACGAGATCAACGCGGACTACAACGGCGCGAAAAACGTCGGGCTCCGATATATGCGGAAGCGACACCACAGACTGCGTTCCTCGCCCACGTCGGGGAGCGCAGACGCACCAGTAGACGTGCGTATACATGGTGGGATGTTGAACGGTGACGGCTATCGGCCACCCGCCGACAGTTGATCGCCGGGAGTCCACATCAAAGCCCCACCCTCAACGAGCGAACCCGTTAGGGTGAGCGAAGTAGGGTGGGGTCGTTTACTTGGCCTGCCCCGGCGCCGTTAGGCGTCCTCGCTGATGGACTCCCAGACGGAACACCAGTCCTCGGCCGCGATATACCCCTCGACCGCGGCGCAGGCGCCCCAGGTGTCCCCGTTCTTGTCCGGAATAAAATCGGCGCAGTTCCCGCAGGACTGTCCCGGCCTGGCGGTCCCGTCGGCGATCGCCTCCACGGATTCGGTCAGTCCGACCTCCTCGTGGGTCCGGAGGTCGTCGGGAGTCCGCTCTTCGCCGGCCTGCGAACTCGCGGTTCGGTACTCCTCGGGAACGTCCGCGGTCGCCAGGTCGTCTTCGGACATCCCCTCGGGGACCTCCGGTTCGGGCAACCCCTCGTAGATCGCACACCAGTCCGCGCCGTCGATATAGCCCTTGACCTCGGCACAGGCTCCGAACGTGTCCGCGTTCTTGTCGGGGATGTAGTCGGCGCAGTTCGCACAGCACGATCCCGGCTCGTAGGCCGACTTCTCCTGTGCTTCGTCGAATTCCGAGAAGCTGACTTCCGATTTCACGCTGAGATCGTCCGGGTTCCGCTCTTCGTTGCCGAGCGAAGTCGCGGTCATGTACGCGTCGGGAACCGGGCCCGATTCGAACGCTTCTTCGGAGACACCCTCGGGACGTTCTTCCGCTTCGTCTTCTTCCGCTTCGCCTTCCTCCCCTTCGCCTTCCTCCTCTTCGCCTTCCTTCCCTTCGCCTTCCGTCTCTCCATCACCGTCACCCGTCCCATTACCGCCCGTACAGCCCGCTAATCCCCCAGCAGCCGCACCCAGCGTCGCGTATTTGAGATACTGGCGGCGTTTGACTATCGATTCTCCGTCGGTTGGCCGCTCCTCTCGCGCCATGGTGGCCCACTCCACTCCGTGCGTGTTATAGTCATACGAGCGGCTTCATCGGGTGAAGCTACCCTTCGGCGCTGGCCTCTCGGTCGCTCTCAGTGAATCGGTCGGGGCTGTCGTCGAAGACGACAATCCCTATCAGGGTCCCCGCCGTCGAACGCGTATGCGGATCGCGCCCTTCGCCCTCGAACGCTGGTTCGCCGAGGTCGAAGCCGACGCCGACGTGATGCTCGCCGAAAGCGGCGTTCGACCCCTCGCCGCGGGTCGCTTCGATACCGACCCCGGTGATCTCGGGTACGTCATTCCGACCGCGGGCGAGCCCGAATTCAGGGAAGCGGTCGGCGATCACCACAGCCGGAGCACCGAGGAGACGCTTTTCACTTGCGGCACGCAGGAGGCGAACCTCCTTGCGCTCCTGACGCTCGTCGAGACGCACGCCGTCGTCGTGACGCCGACGTACGGCTCGTTGACCGGCCTCTCCGAGGCGCTCGCCGAGGTGACCCGCGTCCCGCTGGATCCGTCCGACTGGACGCTCGACCCGGAGGCGATCGCGGCGGCTATCCGGCCCGAAACTGACGTCGTCATCGTCGTCAATCCGAACAATCCGACCGGGCGACGCCACGACGAGGCGACGATGCGGGCAGTCTACGACCACTGTGCGGACGCCGGGGTCTATCTCCTCTGTGACGAGGTCTATCGACTGTTGGACCCCGAGCCGATCGATCCGGTCGCGAGTTTCGGCCGGTACGGAATCTCGACCGGCGGCGTCTCGAAGGCCTTCGGCCTCGCCGGCCTCCGGTTCGGCTGGCTCTGTGGGCCGCGTGCGGTCGTCGCCGCCGCCGAGAACTGGAAGGACTACACGACGATTTCGCCGCCGAAGATCGGCCAGTACGTCGCCGAACAGGCGTTCGAACGCCGCGGGACGATCCTCGCTGAGAACCGCGAGCACGTCGCGACAAACCGCGCCGTCCTCGAAGCGTTCCTCGACGAGTACGACCTCGGGTGGTCCGATCCCGACTGCGGCGTCAACGCCTTTCTCGAAGTCCCCGATGGGTTCGCCGGCGGCGAGTCCTTCTGTCGGAGTCTCGTCGCCGAGACGTCGGTCGTCCTCGCGCCCGGCGAGGCGTTCGATCGTCCCGACTGGGTGCGGATCGGGTTTGGCCTCCCGCGGGCGGAACTCGACGAGGGGCTTTCGCGACTCGGGGCGTTCCTCGATCGACACGATTGAGCACTCCCGCCCAGGTTCCTCGTGTGGTGATCGGATATGCACCGCCGTCAGATCCGAGCCACGTTCTCGTTCGATGTCGCTACCGTCCGTCGGACCGGGCGCTTGCTCGAAGGTACTACTATCGCCTCGATTCGGAGAGGAAACCTCTTTGACGATAGCGCCGACAGGACGGCGTATGCCCTCCACCCCACGAACGGTACGTACTAAAGTCCCCACTGAGACTGCCGTCGGCCTCGTGCTCGTCGGTCTTCTCGCCGGGGGACTCGCCGGTGACATAATCGTCGGGCTGCTCTTTTTCGTGCTCGCGCTGCTCGTCTATCTTCTCTATCGGATCCTGCGCACGCTCGAACTGATCGCGGCGAAGCGCTGATTTTCGCGACCGGTTCACCCGGAAGTCGCCGACGCGATCGCCGGTGGGATATATGAGCCGACGGGGTCTACCGGCCACATGGTCGAGTGTTTGATCAACCACGTCGCGATCGACGTCGACGATATCGAGGAAGCAATCGATTTCTACACCGATCTCTTCGACATGGAACGGGTGCCCAAACCGGAGAGCGATCTCACCTACGTCTGGCTCGAGTTCGGCGATCAACAGCTCCACATCGTCGAACGGGGCGAGGAGCGATCGCCGACACAGCACTTCGCGTTGATCGTCGATGATTTCGAGACCGTCTGGGACCGCGCCGTCGAGTGGGGCGTGCTCGGCGAGGACACCGGCTACGTGCGCGCGCTCCCGAGCGGCCTCGTCCAGTGTTACATCCACGATCCGAGCGGAAACCGCGTCGAGTTCATGTGGCCCGACGCCGAGACGCTTCCGGACCGGATCACGAGCCACGTCGATTACATCGACACCACCGCGCCGACGGACGGACCCGCCGGTGCGACCATCGCGTCGAACATCGACGCCTTCCAGGATTGAGCGAACTGTCCGTGTAGTGTTTGTGTCGGGTTCGTAGCGGTTCGGAAGACGCGTCGTTCTCGTCCGACTCGGCCAACTCTAGGAGCTGGCGATACTATTTTCAGCTGCGAGGTCTGTCACCGTACATGGCCAAGACACAGCCAGAGCCGGTCATCAAGCGGGCTGAGGACATCGAGTACGAGACGCTTTCGAAGGCGGACGGTGTCAGCAAAGCGGTCGTCCTCGACGAATCCGACGGCGCTCCGAACTTCCGGATGCGACGATACCGCCTCGAACCGGGCGCAGAGGTACCGAAGCACACCAACGCCATCGAGCACGAAGTCCATACGGTAACCGGGGAGTACGTCGTTGGTCTCGGAAATGAAGAGCATACCGTCTCCGAAGGCGACTCACTGTTGATTCCGGCTGATACGGTCCACTGGTTCCGCAACGAGACGGACGAAGAGAGCGCGTTCGTCTGTATGGTCCCGAACGGCGATGCCGGGCTCGAACTGGTGGAAGACGCCTGAGATCCTCCGGAGGCATATTCCACCGAATCGAAGCTCCGACATATGACACGGGCGAACGGTTTACTTCGCCGTGTGTGGACCTTCGAGTATGAAAACAGTCGTATGCCACGACTTCGGCGAGTCGACGCTTGAGGAGGTCCCGGATCCGACGCCCGGTTCCGGAGAGGTGCTACTGGAGATCGAGCGCGTCCAGTTGAGCGTCACCGAGTGCAATCTCTATCTCGGCAACGAGATCGCCCACTACGAGACGGTTCGCGACCGCCTCGCCTCGGGCGACGCTCGGCTCTTCGGCCACGAGTTCTGCGGCACCGTCCTCGAAACGGGATCGGGGGTCGACGGCTTCGAGGCGGACGAGCGCGTCTACGCGCCCGGCAAAGTCCCGTGTCACGAGTGTCGGCAGTGTCGCACCGGCTTCGAACTCCACTGTCCGAACAAGACCTATATCGGCTACGACATCCCCGGGGCGCTCGCCGAACGGGCGGCGCTTCCCGCGGAGGCGCTCTGTCCCGTTCCCGACGACGTCTCGGACGCCGAGGCGGCGGCCATGCAGCCGCTGGCGAGCGCCCAGCTGACGGTCGAAGAGGCTTCGATCGACCCCGGTGACGTTGTCGCTGTCGTCGGGACGGGCGTCATGGGTTATCAGTGTGCCCAACTGGCGGCGTTGCAGGGCGCCGGCCGAGTGATCGTCACCGACGTCGACCCGGAGAAACTCGCCATCGCCGAAGACCGCGGCCTGACCGCGGTGAACGCGGCCGAAACCGACCCGGTCGAGCGGATCCTGACGGCGACTGACGGGATCGGTGCGGATGTCGTCTTCGAGGCCGTCGGCGGCACTCAATCCGACGCGACCGGCGGTAGGGAGCCGCTGGCACAAGCGTTCGCGGCCGCACGGCCCGGCGGCCGGGTCGTACAGGTCGGCTACATCATCGGCGAGGTCTCGCTTTCCCCACGACGGCTCCGCTCGAAGAGCGTCGACTGGATCAATCCTACTACCGGCGTGACCGCCTACACGCCGAACGCGACCACCGGCGAACACGTCGCCGAGTTGGTCGCCGACGACCGCGTCTCGATCACCGAGTACGTCACCCACGAACTCGACGGGCTGGAGCGCTTCGCGGACGCGATCGACATCACGATGAACAAGGCCGAACACGGCGCGCGCGGTCCGGCCCAACTGGTCCTGTGATCCGGCCGCCGAAATCGGACGCCCATCGGACACGGTTTTCCGGCCGCTCAGACATTATTCGATCCCGGCTAGATCCTCGTACAGCGCCATGACGCCGGCAAAATCGAGATCCCCCCGCCCCTGCTCTTCTAAGGACTTGTACAGCTCGTGGTTCGTCGACGTGATCAACTGCGGGGCGCCGTACTCCTCGCCGTCGCTGGTGGCGATGCGGAGGTCCTTGTACATGTACGACGCAAAAAACCCCGGATCGAACTCCCCCGCGATCATGTCCTCGGCGCGCGCGTCCAGCGCCCAGGTCTGTGCGGCGCCGCCGCGGATGGCCTCCACGAGATTCCCCTGGTCGATGCCGGCCTTCTCGGCGAAGACGAGCGCCTCGGCGAGACTCGTCACCTCCGCAGCGGCGATCATGTTGTTACAGATCTTCGCGACCTGTCCGGCGCCCGTCTCACCGACGCGGACGACGTTGCCGCCCATCACGTCGAACAGATCCCGGTGCTCCTCGACCGTCCCCTCGTCGCCGCCGATCATGATGCTCATCCACGCTTCCTTGGCACCCTCTTCAGAGCCACTGACCGGCGCGTCGATGGTGTCGACGCCCTCGGTTTTGAGTTCCTCGGCGACCTCCCGGATGGCGCTGGAACCGATTGTGCTCATATCGATGTACACCTGTCCCGACTCGACGCCCTCGATGACCCCGTCCTCGCCGAGGACCACTTCCCGGACGTGTTTGCCCTCCGGCAGGAACGTGATCACGACGTCGGAATCGGCCGCAACCGCCCGCGGCGTCGCCCGCGATCCCGCCCCGTACGCTTCGAGTTCCTCGACTGGCTCGTCGCGAACGTCGTTGACGAGCAACTCATAGCCCGCGTCGACGAGGTTCTTCGCTGCCGGTTTGCCCATGATTCCGAGCCCGATGAAGCCGATGGTTCGGTCTGTCTCAGACATTATCGGATCGTTTCGGCACGGTCGATTAAATCTATCGCCGAGTGTAGCGCATCAGTACTGGGCGACCGCCCGGACCGGAGCCCCATCGCCCTCTGTCAACTTCATCGGGAACGCGAGAAACTCGAACCGTTCCGGTAGCCCCGAGAGGTTCGTCAGGTTCTCGAATATCAGCAGCTGTTCGCTCAACAACTGATGATGGACGGGGAACCCGGAGGGCTCTCCAGGCTTTGCCCGGTCGGTCGGCGTCGGATCCGGATTCAGCGCATCTACGGCGATATCGTATCTCTGCTCGACGCAGAACTCCGCGGCCGCGGGAGTCAAGAATGGGTGGTCCCGGTACGTTCGATCGTTCCAGTGGTCGCTCCATCCGGTCTGAACGACGAGGAGGTCGGCTTCGGTGGCGGGGAGTCGTTCCGGACCGATCGGCTCGCGTGAATCGCACTCCGTACAATCGATCAAAACAGCGTCCAGCACAAACCGCTCGACAGAGAACGCATCGAGCGTCTCGCCGTCCGCGACGACGTGGCTTGGCGCATCGACGTGCGTTCCCGAATGCGAACCACAATAGAGACTGTGAACTCGGTAGCCGTCTGCCGGTACGGTGGCGTGTTCGCTCAGTTCCACCTCCGGATCACCGGGAAAGACGGGCATCCCGCTTTGGACAGTCTGTGTCAGATCTTGGTACGCCACGCTACCTGATTCGACGGATCGGCACAAATAATTGGGGTTGAGGTACATTTTAGTAGGCCCATGATATCTATGCACTTGATGTGGCAACTGATTTCCACCATGTACGGCCCCCGGTCGTGTCGAACCGGTACCACCAGAGGTGATCTCTGTGGTTAATCCGACCGGCGGGTACGGATTGATCGGTGCGTGGGCGGTACTGATGATCGGTATCGCGTACTTCATCTACAAACGACAGCACGTCGACGACACGAACGAATTCATCACTGCCGGTGGGCGGGCCCAGGTTGGGTTGACGACGGCCAGTTTCGCAGTGACGTGGATGTGGGCCGGCGACATACTGGGCGTCCCAGAGTACGTCGGCTTCGTCGGCGTTGCCGGCATCTGGATGTACGCCGGTCCGGCGGTCCTGTCGTCGTTTATCGTGATGCCGTTTGCGCTCCGGATGCGCAAACTGTTCCCCCAGGGGCTGACCTACAGCGAATACTTCATCAAACGGTTCAACAAGCGTGCACATCTGGCGGTCATCTTTATCATCCTGTACACGATGGTGCTGGGCGGTGTCATCCAGTTGTACGTCGGTGGGACCGTCATCGGTGGCCTCACAGGCATCGACCCCACGATCGTGATGGCGTTGCTGATGGCCGTTATCGGCATCTACATTCTGCTCGGTGGCCTGTGGGGGTCGATGACGACGGACTTCGTCCAGTTCATCAGCGCTATCGTACTGACACTGGTGTTTGCCCCGCTTTTGGTCTTCGAAGTCGGTGGTCCATCGGTCGTCTATCAGGACATGGTGACAAACCTCGGGGATCAGTCCTCGACCTTCCTAAGTATGGCCAACTTCGCGCCCATCGAGGACTTCTTCCTCCCTTACGCGCTCGGGCTTGGCGTCTGGGGCGTTGTCAGTCTCTCGACGTGGCAGCGGATCTTCGCCGTGCGTCGTGACAAGACGACCCGGTTTTTAACCGTCGGTGGGATCGGGGTCTTCTCGACGATCGCGATGTACAGCCTCATTGGCTTCGTCGGACTGGCCGCACTTCCGGACGTGGCCCCCGGCGCAATCGCGACGGAAGCGCTCGCGTTGCTGCCCGACTGGGCGACGATTGCCTTCTTGCTCGTGGCGCTGATGGTGCTTGGATCCTCGACAGATTCCTATCTGACCGCCATCGCGAGCCTGTTTTCGCGCGACATCTACTACCGACAGTTCGATTCCGATGCAGACGATCAAAGCCAATTGCGGGTGGCACGAATCGCGAGTCTGGCGTTCGCGGCTATCATCTTTCTTGCGACGGAGTTTGCACTCCAAAGCAGCGTAACGTTCATTCAGTTGCTGCTCATCGGTGGAATCGGCTCAACTGCCCTCGTCGGTCCGTTCGCGCTGTCGCTGTTTTGGTCCCGGACGAGTACCACTGGGTTCATCACCGGTATCGTTGTGAGCCAGATCGTGACGGCGGCGTTACTGGTGGTCTCGTTTGAAGTGTACGCCATTCCGGCCCTTCCGGCCCTGAAGCTGTGGGAAATCATGCTCGTCGGGCATCTCGCTTCCACTTCGCTCGCGGGCGTTATCAGCGCGGCCGCTCCCGATGATTTCGATTTCGACGGCGTGGCGAGTGAAAGAGCCGTAACCGACGGGGGTGAGAACTCATGATGAGTGAAACGCTGTTCGTCGGCATGCTGGCGTTGTTCTGGACCGCTGAATTCGTCTTCGGACTCGTCGTCGTCTACTGGTTCGTCCGGCAAGGCTTTGCCGACGAAGGAACCACCAGCGGGACCGACTTTCCGCTCGAGGATCCCCGACTCACGAAACAGTCCCTGGCGATCTGGGGGCTGTTCTTCCTCGGGATCGCGCTGATGATCGTGATCGGTGCGTGAACAGTCGACGGTGTGACTGGCCGCTTTGCCCCGTCAAAACTCGGCCGCCGCAACCGTAGCAGGTTCGAACACGTTTCTCGGAACCGTCCCATAGAGGGTCGTCCACTCCTCCGTAATCCCGCGTTCGGTCAACAGCCCGAGCCCGAGACCGTCGAGTGCAGCGTAGGACAGCGAACAGAACTCCCAATCGGGCGCCCCCATCGGGAACGGACCATTCCCGCGAGGTCTCCGGAGATCGACGACACCACCGAGGGCGTCCCGGGTCTCGATGGCGAAGTCCCGGCCTTCCTCGAAGCGAGTCATCGGAAACTCGCGGTTGTCGATGATCACTTGCCCTTGTCCGTTATCGACAACGTCCCCGACGGTCGTCCGGTCGGCCTCGAGCAGGAGGCTCACGATATCGACCGTCGATCCCTCACCGTTGATAACGTCGATGTATCGGCTGATACCGCCACCAGCCTCGGCTGGATCCGAGGGTGAGACTGCCTGTTCGCCCGGACCCGGATCGTATTCAGCGATCCCCCCAGTGACGAGTCGGGCATTGATCCCACCCGAGAGCAACACCCCGTCGAGCGTTAGCGACGATGGAAACGCCAGCCGGTAGTCCCCGGGTTCAGTGACGTCGGCGGTGTCGATCGCGACCGGGCACGGACCGAGCGGGGTTGTCTCCAGCGCAGCCACCGTTTCGAGTGCCTGCCCGACGACCGATTCGTCCAAGTACGCGGCCGCAACGACCAGTTCGCCCGTGTCCTCTATGGGATCGTAGGTGACACGACTTGTAAGAGTCGCAATACGGGCCCGGGCCCGTTCACGGCGGGCGTTGACGTGTCCGGTTTCGAGCGCTTCCCTGCCGGCAGTCGTCAGCCGACGGCCCTTCCCGGGCACCTTCTCGGTCAAGCCACGCTCATCGAGGTCCGAAAGGGTAAGCCGGATGGTCCGTCCCTGGATGGCGTATCCGTGCCGCTTCATCAACTCCACCAAGCGTATTGACCCGATGGGCTCGTGTCGGTCGATAAGCCGTAGCAGATCGTAGGCCCGTTCGTCCAGGTCCCGCTCCATACGCCTCAGCACTAATGGCGGCCACTCATAATTTCCGGAGGGCCAGCATAATGATTAAGTCCGGCGAGGCGGTTCGTTATTTACGGTGGCAATCAATTTCCAGACCCAGGTGCGTTCTAATGTCAAAACAACTCATAGAATCGAGGAACGACGACGCTCTCGAACAGTACAACGATCATCTGCGGCTGATCTGGAACAGCCCCGATACCCCGACCAAACAGGACGCTGATTGCACGCTCGGGAGTCCCCGATCAGACGAGTTCGTTAATCGACGTTCGAACGTCCACCCGGGAGAACCGATAACAGAGTTGGGCCAGCGACTGGTGGAAAGACCGCCCAACGACCTCGCCGCCGCTGTCCTCGAGTCAGTGCTTATTACAAGTAGTATCACAATTCCATCGGAAAGGTGGGTCCAGCCACGTTTAATTATCGATAGAGCTCGATTCACTCCGACGGTCGATAGCCCCAACGGGGCCCCTACGGAGGTCACGGCATGACTCGACAGCGAAACGGATCTCCACCGAGATCCGATCCCGGAGTCGAACTCCCGTATGCCGGTATCGAGACGTTTCTGAAGGCGGATCACCGCGATGTCGACGAACTGGACGAGTACGACGCCGGGGTGGTCGGTGTCCCCTACGACGGGGCCGTGAGCAACCGACCGGGGGCCCGATACGGGCCGCAAGCGATTCGCCGGGCCAGCAGCTGGTGGGCGTACCTCTCCGGTTACAAAGGGGGCCTGACAAACATGCGAACCGAAAAGCAGGTCGATTTCTCTAGACTTTCGGTCGCTGACTGTGGCGATGTCCCGGTCTTTCCGATGGACCACCATCGGACCGCCGAGAGCGTCAAAGCCCACGTCGCGGCTATTGCGGATCGATCGTTCCCGGTCGTTCTCGGCGGCGATCACTACTGTACCGCCCCGTCGTTTCGAGGCTTTGCCGAAGGAGCGGGCCACGATACCGTCGGGTTCGTACAGATCGACGCCCACACGGACACAAGTACGGACAGCCCATTGTTTGGCGACGAATTCCACGGTTCCAGCACAGCACTCGTGGCCGACTCCCCGTACTGTGACTACGAGCACGTCAGCCAGGTCGGGATTCGTGGATACGAGGCGCCCGGCTTCTTCGAGTTCGCTGAGGAAACCGGTCTGAATCTCTACACGATGCGTGACGTGGAGGATCGGGGCATCGAAACTGTCGTCGAAGACGCCGTCGCCGCCGCTGCCGCCGAAACGGATGCCGTCTACGTGACGTTCGACATCGACGCCATCGATCCGAGTGTTGCACCGGGTACTGGGACCCCGGAGCCTGGTGGGCTCTCGGCGGCACAGGCCCTGACTGTCGTCGAAACGCTCGGAGGACACGAAGCCGTCGAAGCCGCGGACCTGATGGAAGTCGCACCCGGATTCGACACCAGCGAGGGTACCCAGCGGCTCGCAGCGTACCTGCTCATCACCCTCCTGGAACGGCAGTTTGCGGAGTAAGCCGCGTATCGCGTCTCTACCGCTCTGCAGGGGTGATCCAGAGCCCTGATTTTCGGCCGCCTGTTTCGAGGCGGGACCCCCGGCGTTCCTCCGCCTACACGCACCGTCAGTGTTCGATACCAGGCTGTCCGACCGGGCGGCTCGTGCCGATCTCGGAACTTCGCGGATCAGTAGATTAAAAATTCGTGCTCCCTATTTAGACGGTACGATACTGCATGGAAGAGAGGGAAAATCTCATCCAGACGATCCGCGTTATATTTGCGATTATCGTCGGATTAGTCATGGTCCTTCTCGTTCTTTTGATCGTCTACGGGGTCGTCATCGAACCCTATCTTCGCATCGTCTAGCCGTGAGTACCTATCCACGAGTTGACGGATCATCCGTCATCTCCCTCCCGGTCACACCAGATGATACCCTTCGCTGCCTTCATGCGAGGCTGCCCGCTGCCGGCCTCGTCGGCGAGTCGAAAGCGACGTCTTGTTGTGTCGGTTCGTGCCTGAATCCCTTGGCGATCCACCGGGCGAGTTCGCTGTCTTTCGGTCGCGAGGTCAGCGTGGGCGTCGAAGTGACCACCGGAGACGAAGCCTCGACGGGCTGTCTTGCCTGTTCGAATCACGGACAATACAGATTCGGCTGACGCCGGCGACGTGGCATCGACAGAAATCTGATGGGACCGCCGTGATTCGAACACGGGTCCAACGCACCCCATGCGCAGAGGATACCACTACCCCACGGTCCCTCGCGTTTCGAGAGATGACAGACGGACGTTTAATCTCTTCGTTTCGACCGCACTACACGAGGACGCGCTCTAACTCGACGGCGACTCCGCGCTCGGCTTCGCGATCAAAACCGTCGGCCAGGTGGCCGAGACAGACCGCGGCCCCGTCGGGTGTATAGCAGGCGACGAGCGCACCGCCTTTCGCCCCGCCGAGATCGGTGTCGATCACGCCGGGGGCGTACACCGGTGCCCCCTCGGCGATCTCCTCGGCGGCCGAGGGTGCGACAGTCAGGCTCGGCAACCCTTCCAGCGCTCGTTCGGCCGGCGAGACGACTTCACGAAGGAGTTCGGCATCGTCGTTCTCGCGCCAGAAGGCCAGTCCGTCGGCCAGATCCTCCATCGTCGACAGCGTCCGGTCGTCGAAGCCGCCGGTTTTCGTCCGCCGGAGGTCGCCCATGTGGCCTCCAGTGCCGACGGCGAGTCCGAGGTCGTGACAGAGCTTTCTGATGTACGTCCCGCTTTCACACTCGACATCGAGAAGGACGCGGCGATCCTCGCATTCGAGCGCTTTGAGGCCATGGATCTCCCGCACCCGAAGCCGGCGAGCGACGGCGGATTTCCGCGGCGGCTTCTGGTAGAGCGGTCCCTCGAACTCAGCGAGTGTCGCTTCGAGGTCGGCTGGCGCGGGCGCGTGAAGCTCCAGTACAGTGACGTACCCCTTTCGGCTCTCGTCGAACACCTGGGCCGCCCGTGTCGCGGTTCCTGTCAACACCGGTAGACAGCCCGTTACTTTCGGGTCGAGGGTGCCTGCGTGAGCCGCGCGCTCGACGTCGGCCATATCGCGGACCCAGGCGGCGACCTGATGGGCGGAGGGGCCGGGCGGTTTGTCGAGATTGATGACCCCGAACTCGAGCAGGGTCTCGGGCGAACGGTCGTCAGGGGGCCCGCGAACACGCATGGTTAGAACTCGTAATTGACGCCGTCGATCGGGGTTTTGCCTTCGTCGTCGGCCGGCTCGTACGCCTCGATCGCCGTTTCGACGACTTCGAGGACAGCGTCGGGCGAAAGACGGGCAGTGTTGACCGAGAGGTCGTAGATGTCCAGCGTCCCGATGTCGATGTTGTAGTACGCCTCGTATCGGTGTGCCTCGCTCGCGGCCCGCTCGATGGTCTCTTTGCGGGCCGTCTCGACGGTCTTGTCCTCGCGGTCGGCGATCCGCTCGGCCCTGACGTCGAGCGGCGCGTCGAGCCAGACGCGGAAGTCAGCGTACTCGCCGGCCATCCAGCCGGCCAGCCTGGACTCCAAGACGAGATCGTCCCGCGTCGACGCCAGTTCGCGCTGTCGCCGGTCGAGATCGCGGTCGATCGACTCTTCGTCCTCCGCGAGTCGGTTCAGTTCCAGCGGCGTCAGTCCCCGTTCGTCGGCCAGCTGTCTGAAGATATCACCGCCGCTGACGTGTTCGCTCCCGAGCGTCTCCGCGAGCCCGCTGGCAACGGTGCTCTTGCCGCTGCCGGCGGGCCCGGAGATCGTTATCAACATATCAATACTGTGCCGGTGTGGCTAAAAGACGTTACCCTTCGCGCCGGGTCAACGAAGCCGCGAGATCGGGCCGATCAGGTCGGCGTCGTCTGGATGTTCAGCGCCTTCCGGAGGATCTGGGTGAAACACATCGAGCAGACGAAATACCAGACGATCCACGTCTGGATCGGGCCGAGTAGTGACTGCGTCCAGCCCACTTCGCCGGCCATCGGCAGGACGACGGTCGCGAGTTCGTACTCGGCTGTGCCGCCACGGAAGCCGACCGCCCAGTACATCCACAGGAAGACGGGGATCGTGAGCACCATGATCCACACCATCGGGCGGAACTGCTCTTTGAACATCCCGAGGTTGTCGGCCATCGCGTCCATTTGTTCGTCTTGGATCCGCTCTAGTTCCTCGTCGTCGCCGCGTTTCTTGGCCTCCTTTCGGCGCTCTTGTATTTCCTTCATGCGGCCCTGGTAGGCGCCCATCACCTCCATGTCCATGAGGTTCGACTGCAGGAGCGTCGAGTACATTCCGGTGAACAGCGCGAGCACCATCACGACGGCGAAAAACGGGAGCAGATCCAAGAGCGGCCCCAGGGCGATATCGAGCGTGCTCGCCAGCGGATCGCGGACGGAACTGAACGTGTAGCCGGCAAACATCGAGATCGAACCGACCGCCGCCATCTTGTCCCACTTCGACCACGAGGAGTCGGTGTCGGGCGCGTCCGGGAGTTCGAGTTCGTCGTCCGCGAGCGCGTCCTGGACGCCCTCGGGGTCCGAAACGTCGAACCCCTCCCCGTCGGAATCGACGAGAATTCCCGTCTCGATGAGCCGACCCCACTGCCCGCTCGTGAGTTCATCCGAGACGTCGCCCCAGGAGACCGTTCCCTCGTCGGCCCGATCGAGGATGTACTCGAGGGAGTCCTCCATTTCGGGGTCTTCCTTGACGAGTTCCTGTACTTTCGAAGCTGTGCGTGCCATTATGGCCTTGTTATCGACGGTGGGTAATCAACCTTTTACTCCCGACCGCCGAGCGACGGCACGACCCACGCTTCCGATCGAAGAGCGACAGGTCGATTGCGTGCTAAGAACGTCGGCCGACTCAGGCGGCTTCGTCGATCGCAGTCTTCAGTTCGGCCCAGACCTCGTCGGGGGACTGTTCGCCGTCGATCCTGACGAGTTCGCCCGCCTCGTCGTAGTGATCGATGACTGGCTGTGTGTTTTCATCGAAGACGCGGAGCCGTTCGCGGACGGTTTCTTCGGTGTCGTCGTCTCGCTGGACGAGTCGCTCCGTGATCCCCTCGTCGTCGGGCATGTTGAACTCGGTGTGGTAGATGTCGCCCGTTTCGGGGTCCATCCGGCGACCGGTGAGCCGACGGACGAGTTCCTCTTTGTCCACGTCTAGGAGGGCGACGAGATCTAGTTCGGTGATGTCGCTGAGATACTCCGCCTGTGAGAGGTTCCGCGGGTAACCGTCGAGCACGAACCCCTCGGATTCCTCGAGGGCGGCCTTGACGATCTCGTTGACCACTGGATCCGGAACGAGTTCGCCGGCTTCCATGTACTCCCGCGGCGTCCCGTGTTCGGTCTCCATGTCCTTGTTGGCCCGCAGCGCGTCGCCCGTCGTGATGTGCTCGACGTCGTACTCCTCGACGATGTTGCTCGATTGGGTTCCCTTTCCGGCCCCCGGCGCACCGAGCAGCAGTATCTTCGGTTGGCTCATGTGTGGCCGTTCAAACCACCGCCTAAAAGAGTTGTCTGAACGCGCCGAGCGCGGGGTTGATGCGTCTCGATCCCCGAGGATCGCCAATGACGGCCGATTCTCCCGACGACCGAAAGCGATCGTTCGTCCGCCGAATCGTCGAGGCGAGAGGAGCGTCCGAGTCCGTCGTCTTCGAGGCCAACGAGGCTACGATCGAGTACGACGACCGGAGCCTCCGGCTCGAACTGACGTCGGCGGAGCAAGATCGTCTCGAAGGGCTCCTCGAGACGTATCACGTGTTCAAGATCGAACAGCCCCAGACGAGAAAGGCCGACCCCGGCGTCGTCTATCTGTCGGCCGTCACCGACGCGAAACACGCCGCCGACTTCATCGAGGCGCTGTTTCGGGACGTCTACGGGCTCGCAGCCGGCTACGAACTGAGGGAATGACACACACCACTACCGCCGGTACCGGTGGGTCAGTCCCCGACGGTCGCTGATCCACTGTCGAAAACTTCTTCTAGAGACCGGATCCCTTCATCCGTCCCGACAATGACGAGATCGTCCCCCGATTCGATCGTCGTCTCCGGTCCGATATCGGTGATCGCCTCCCCGTCGCGTTCGATCGTCACCACCGTACAGCCGGTCTTACTGCGGATGTCCGCTTCACCGATCGTTTCGCCGGCGAGCGCCGGCACCCGCTGGCGTACGACCTCGACTTGCTGGTTCAGCGACATCACGTCTCGCCCCTCCAGCAGACGCGACCCCGACATCCGACCAGTAACCATCGCCAGCGACAGCACGTAGTCACCCCCGGCGCGGTACGTCTTTTTGATGTTCGTCTTCTGTTCGACCCTGGCGAGGATCTGTGTGTCCGGGGCCAGATCACGGACGACGAGCGTGGCGAACTCGGTCGTGGTATCGTCCGGCAACGCGAGGATCACCGTCTCCGCCGCCCGGATACCGGCCGCTTCGAGCGTCTCCGGGTCGGTCGCGTCCCCGACCACGTCTGTGTCCTCTAGGTCCGCCTGGTCGACGACTGTGTACGGAACGTCCGCGCTATCGAGAGCCGCAGCGACCGCCTGTCCGACTTGTCCGTACCCGACAACGATCGTCTTTCCGGCCCGGAACTCCCGGATCGGGGACTGGGTCATCTCGACCAGCCGCTCCAGTTGCTCCTCGTGGCCCGAAACGAGCAGCACACTCCCCTCCGTCAGTTCCATATCCGGGGACGGTGCCGGATAGAACTCGCCGTGAACCCACGCCCCGACTACGCTGACGCCCGAGCGCTCCCGAATGTGGCTGTCGGCCAGCGTCGATCCCGCCAGATCGCTGCCGTGTCTGATCGAGATCTCCGCGAGTTGTAGCTGATCGCCGATCGAAACCGCCTCGTCGATGTTCGCCCGCGTAGCCGTCGTGACTTTCGCCGCCAGGCTCTCCCCGAGTAACGCACGCGGCGAGAGCACGTGATCGGCCCCGGCCAGCCGGTGATACGCCTCGGCGTCCGGGTCCTCGATCACGCTCACGACCGGCACGCTCTCGGCGATTTCCTTGGCGGCGAGTACGATGCTCGCATCGACTTGATCAGACACGTCGGCGAACAGCGCCCGGGCAGACGGCAACCCGGCGGCCTCCAGTCCGGCCGTCGATTCGGGATCGGCGTTAATCACGCGATGGCCGTCGTCGTACAGTTCGTCCGCCCGCTCGTCGTCGTGCTCGACGATCACGTAGGGAACGGCGTTCGCGTCGAGTTCCTTGATTAGTTCCTCCGCCCGGGTCGTGTCCGAACAGATGACGACGTGATCATCGAGGGAGCGCTCCAGTTCCCCCGGAGCCGACGGCGAGAGCGTATTCTCTACGAGCGGGCCGACGAACACCGGTAGCGCGCCAACGAGGATCGCCATCCCGAGCAGATCGGCCACAGTGATGAACGCGTGCATCTGGGGGCTCTCCCAGGGCGCATCACCCCCGAATCCGGTCGTAGTGAACATTTCGACGGCGAACTGGAGCGAATTGAGGAACGTCTGCGGCCGCCCCTCGTACACCCCCATCCCCCACTGATATCCGAGCGCGGTCGCCACGAGCGCCGTGGCTACGAAGCCGAGATATCCGATCGCCCGCCGTTTCCATCCCTGCATAGCTGTGTGAGTTATGTGACTTCCCGCTGAAATATGAGCGTTCCCCGTTGATGATCGGGCCGAAACGAATCACCGCTTCCAGAACGCCCCGGTGAACACGGCGAGTACCGGGACGATCTCCAGTCGGCCGATCCACATCAGAAACACCATTACAAGCTTTGTCTCCGGCGGGAACGCAGCGTAGCTACCGAAAGGACCGAGCGAGCCGAATCCGGGCCCGATGTTGCCGAGCGTAGCGATGGCGGCTCCCGCCGCTTCGAGCGTGCTCAATTCGTATCCGACCCGGAGCGAATCGACGACGAAAAACACCGTCGCGACGCCGAACAGAACGAAATAAAGCAGCGTGAACGCCATAATGCCGCGAACGACATCCTCATCGATTACGTATCCCCCCAGACGGATCGGCTTGACGGCGCTTGGGCGGGCAGTCCGAAAGAGTTCCCGGCGCACCGATTTGATGACGACGAGCCAACGGATCACCTTGATTCCCCCGCCGGTCGAGCCCGCCGATCCGCCGATGAACATAGCGAACAAAAGCAGCGTCTGCGCGGCGGGGCTCCACTGCGCGAAATCGCTCGTTGCGAACCCGGTCGAGTTCAGAAGCGAGCCGATCTGGAAGGCAGCCTGTCGGAAGGCGTTCTCGGCGTTGCCGGCCGTCGTCCCGCCCAGTTCCTGTGGCGGCGCGGCACCGCCGTACAACAGCACGGCAAGGATCGCGGTCAGCACCGCGATCGCGCCCGCGTAGGCCCGGAACTCGACGTCTTCGAGCAGCGTCCGGATGTCCCCATCCAGGAGGTGCCAAAACAGCGCGAAGTTCGTCCCCGCCACGACCATGAAGGGGATGATGACCCACTGGACGGTCGCGGAGAAGGCAGCGATGCTGTCGCTTTCCGGGGAGAATCCACCTGTCGGAAGCGTACTGAACGCATGGGCGATGGCGTTGTAGGCGGTCATGTTCGGCGCGAAACCGCCGAGGTGGAGCCCGTACAGCAACATGGCGAGCAGCGCGGTGAATCCAAAATAGACCAGCCAGAGGACTCGCGCCGTCTCGGCGATCCGTGGGGTGAGCTTCTGGAGATCTGGGCCTGGCGCTTCGGTCTTCATCAGCTGTGCGCCGTTGACCGCCAACTCGGGCAGAATGGCGACCATCAGGACGATGATCCCCATTCCGCCGAGCCACTGAGTGAGCTGTCGCCACAGCATGATCGCGTGCGAGTGGCGGTCCGTCGATATCTCGCCCATCACTGTCGCGCCCGTCGTGGTGAACCCCGACATCGATTCGAACAACGCGTTGATTGGGTGTGCGAGCGTCGAGGACGTCCCATAGCCGGCCAAGAGATACGGAATCGTCCCGACAAGCGCGACGGCGAACCATGAGATAGCGACGAGCAACAGCGCCTCGGCGGGACCGATCTCGGAGTC
>Ga0102935_1000253_pt1 | contig 18669 bp, 19 predicted proteins | sample SalPonR2_A_D2_MG_FD_78508 | JGI IMG/M metagenome (GOLD analysis project Ga0102935, IMG submission 78508) | Salt pond soil microbial communities from South San Francisco under conditions of wetland restoration - Salt Pond MetaG R2_A_D2_MG | ecosystem: Environmental > Aquatic > Marine > Intertidal... | reverse complement strand
GTCGAGGCCTTCGAGAGTATCACCGGAAAGGGCGTCCGGGCGGCCCTCGACGGGACGCCCCACTACGCCGGCAACCCCGACTTCTTCGACGAACTTGGGTTCGACCTCTCGCACGTCCACGCGACGACCGACGGGGGCGTCGTCACGCGAACGAGCCAACAGCTCTGTGAGCGCCACGACTGTCTCGACTTGCTCTCGGACACCGTCCCGGCGCTCCAGTCGGAGGGAAAGACCGTGGTCCTCGTGGGCAGCGACGAGGAACTCGAAGGGCTCATCGCCGTCGCCGACGGGGTTCGCCCCGAGGCGGCGCGGACTATCGAGCGACTGCGGGAACTCGGCGTCGAGCGGACGGTGATGCTCACCGGCGACAACGAGCGGACCGCCCGCGCCATCGCGGCGTCGGTCGGCGTCGACGACTACCGTGCCGAACTCCTGCCCGACGAGAAGGTGGCGGCCGTCGAGGAACTCGTCGACGAGTACGACGGCGGCGTCGCGATGGTCGGCGACGGCATCAACGACGCGCCGGCGATGGTGACGGCCTCCGTCGGCGTCGCGATGGGCGCCGCGGGCACTGACACGGCGATCGAAACGGCCGACGTGGCGCTGATGGGCGACGACCTCTCGAAACTGCCCTACCTCTACGAACTCGCCCGCGACGCCAACCGCGTCATCCGGCAGAACATCGCCGCCAGCCTCGCGGTCAAGGCCGGCCTCGCGCTCGCCGTCCCCTTCGGCTACGTCCCCATCTGGCTCGCGGTCCTCGCCGGCGACGCCGGAATGACCGTTGGCGTCACCGGCAACGCGATGCGGCTCTCACGGGTGCGGGCGGACGGGGACGACTAGCCGCCGGGAACCCCGCTCCGCGTCGACTGCGACCCCGTCTCGGCATCGTTACGGGGATGTCGCGTCGGGGCGCCGTCGTCCTCCCCGCTGCCGCCACCGTGACGGGTCCCAGTCGGTCGACCGCCTCGGATGCACACCGAAGCCTCCGCGATGGACGCTTTCGTCTCCCGCCTGAGTCATCTGCCGACTGTAAGTCGAGCCCGCTAGTGTGGCGGCCGTCTCGAAACAGCTACAGTCGGCAGCCTCAGTCGAGGTCGAACCGATCGAGCTGCATCACCTTCGACCACGTATCCACGAAGTCCTGGACGAACTGCTCCTCGCCGTCGCTCGCTCCGTAGACTTCCGCGATGGCCCGTAGCCGGTCGTGTGAGCCGAAAACGAGGTCGACGCGGGTCCCCCGCCACTCGACCGCTCCCGTCTCCCGGTCACGCAGTTCGTACACGCCCTCGGCGTCCGTCGCCGGTTCCCACTCCAAGCCCATGTCGAGCAGGGTCACGAAGAAGTCGTTCGTGAGCGTTCCCGGCTGGTCGGTGAAGACGCCGAGGTCGGATCCCTGGTAGTTCGCGCCCAGCACACGCATACCACCGACCAGCACCGTCATCTCGTCTGCGGTCAGGTTCAGCAGCTCCGCCTTATCGACCAGTTGCTCCTCCGGCCGCACGTCGGCCCCGTCCGGCAGGTAGTTACGGAATCCGTCGGCCGTCGGCTTGAGCGCCTCGAACGACTCGACGTCGGTCTGCTCCGGCGCGGCGTCGGTCCGCCCCGCCTCGAACGGCACGTCAACGTCGTAGCCGGCGTCGGCCGCCGCCTGCTCGACGGCGGCGGTACCGCCCAGCACGATCAGGTCGGCGAGCGAGACCCGCACGTCGTCGGAGCGCGAGCCGTTGAAGTCGGTTTGGATGCCCTCCAAAGTCTCTAGGACGGTCTCCAGCTCTGCCGGTTCGTTGACTTCCCAGCTTTTCTGGGGTTCGAGGCGGATGCGAGCGCCGTTCGCGCCGCCGCGCTTGTCACTATCGCGGTACGTCGACGCCGACGCCCAGGCGGTTTTGACCAGCTGGGAGACCGATAGATCCGACGCGAGAATCTCGTCCGCGAGCTCGGCGGCGTCCGACTCGTCGATCCGGTCGTAGTCGGCGTCGGGGAGGGGGTCCTGCCACAGCATCTCCTCGTCCGGGACCTCCGGGCCGAGGAACCGGGACGGCGGGCCCATGTCGCGGTGGATCAGCTTGTACCACGCCTTCGCGAAGGCGATGCCGAACGCCATGGGATCGTCCTGGAACCGTTCGACGATCTCCCGGTAGTCCGGGTCGCGCTTCAACGCCACGTCGGTCGTGAGCATCATCGGAGTTGCACTCCCAGACGAATCGTGGGCGTCCTGTGCGGAGCCGTGTAACTCCTCGTCTTTCGGCTTCCACTGCCACGCACCGCCGGGACCCTTGTGGGGCTCCCACTCGTAGTCGAGTAGGTTGTCGAGATAGTCCATGTCCCACTCGATAGGCGACTGCGTCCACGGTCCCTCGATGCCGCTGGTGATCGTGTCCGGTCCCTTACCGGAGCCGTATTCGTTCTCCCAGCCCAGCCCCTGTTCCTCGATGGGGGCCGCTTCGGGCTCGGCGCCGAGGTTGTCGTCGCTGTCGGCGCCGTGGACTTTCCCGAACGTGTGCCCGCCGGCACAGAGCGCGACCGTCTCCTCGTCGTTCATCGCCATCCGGTCGAAGGACTGTCGAACCTTCTCCGCCGACGCGAGCGGGTCGGGTTCGCTGTCCGGTCCTTCCGGATTTACGTAGATGAGGCCCATCATCGTCGCACCGAGCGGGCCTTCGAGTTCTCCGCTCTCGTCGAACCGGTCGACATCTCCCATCTCCGCCTCGGGACCCCAGTCCACGGCCTTGTTCGGCTCGAAGGCGTCCTCACGCCCGCCGGCGAAGCCGAACGTCTCGAAGCCCATCGACTCCATGGCGACGTTTCCGGCCAATACTAAGAGATCGGCCCACGAGAGCTTGCGGCCGTACTTCTGTTTGACCGGCTGGAGCAGCCGGCGCGCCTTGTCGAGGTTTGCGTTGTCGGGCCAGCTGTTAACAGGCGCGAAGCGCTGTGTCCCGCCGGACGCGCCACCGCGCCCGTCGGTGGTGCGGTACGTCCCGGCACTGTGCCACGACATCCGAATCAAGAGCGGCCCGTAGTGGCCGTAGTCGGCCGGCCACCAGTCTTTCGAATCCGTCATTACCTCCTCGATATCCTGTTTCACCTCCTCGAACGGGAGTGTCTGGAACTCCTCCGCGTAGTCGAAGTCCTCGCCCCTCGGATCCACGCTGCGCGCGTTCTGATCGAGGACATCCAAACTCAGCCGATCCGGCCACCAATCCTGTGTAGACTTACTCATAATGTTTGCCTCTGATGCCGCGTATGCACGTTCCGTCGGTCCGGGCATCAAACTATTCTTAGCATATGCTAATCATAACGAACGTCGAAAATCGAAACACCGGTTCCGCGACCGACCGCGTAGTGTCACATTCGTTATCATCTGTCGTCGGGGGGCGTTCCAACGCACCGCCCGGCACGGAGGGTCCACCCACCGGCGACGGGCGTCGAACGTGACAGCGCCCGCGCTCCCCGGTGTCCGAGTGAACGCTCAGAACGTGCCCTCGACGAACTGTGACACGATGCGGTCCTCGGCGGTCCGAAGGCGGTACTGCACGGTGGAGCGGGGTTCGTCGAGTATCGACGCCAGATCGGAGACTGAAACCGCCCGCGGACGCTCGTAGTAGCCGTGGGTGACCGCGGCTTCGAGCACCCGCCAGTGTTCAGGCGAAAAGTCCGTTGCAATCCGCTCGGTCGCCGTCCAGTTGCCGGCGCTGGTGATACGGGACACCGACAGTGACACCCCCTCCCGAAGGTGTGACTCCAGTGTATCGTACACCTCACCGATCGGATAGGCACCGGGATAGAGGATCCGCCAGCGATACTCGTCGCCGACTCGGCGGGATTCGAACACGGTTCCCTTCCGGATGTGGTTCAGAACGAAACGTGGCAGCGAGTGGCACTTCTCGACTTCGCGACGGAGCGTGTACGTCGTCCGACTCGTTTTCCCGTGATTCAGGACGTGATACGAACGCTCCGTGTCACAGGTGTCGACGTCGAAACACTCGTTACAGCGGGTTTCGTCCAGAAACACATCGTCGAACGCACGCAACGCGTCGGCCGTCCCCTTGGCGTGGTCGAGACGCCACATGTGGTCGTTGCTGACGAAAATCGCGGACGACCACAGCGATAGGCTCCGGTGCTGCCGGAACACGTCCATCAGTTCGTCGGCCCCCGACTCGAACTGCAGGACGAACTCGAACTCGCGCGCCTCGTCTACCGTGCTCGATTCGGAATCCATCTCTGCTATGAGTAAAACTTGTCAAGACAAAAATTACGGTCATTACCCGCTCCCGTGGTCGTCGCCCGGACCACGATTAGTTTATGCTAAACAAGGGCTGATTACGGTTCCGTGAGTATCACACGCTTGCGACGAACGCCCGAGTAATCGCGAAGCCGACCACCAATCGAAACTATGGCACAGTGTGATAATTGCGGCGAACACATCTCGGAACGCTTCAAACGGGTATTTAGTGACAGGGCGGGAAACGTCTACGCCTGTATCCACTGCTCGGCGAACGCCGGTATCGGTGCGGTCACGCGCGACCGGGGCGAACGACGGTGAGCACCACGCTCGCCGTCCGGCGTCGTTGCGGAGTGGGGGACCGGTGTAACTAGTCGACGCATGCACTCCCTCGATTCAGATTATCGGAAGATAGACCGGTACGAAGCCGCGGACTCCTTCATACGCCGGTGTTACGGGGAACTCGGCCGAGAAGCGGATATCGGACCCAGACGACGGGCGGTCCTGGAATCGATCGGTCGCCGGGACCATTACGAGCACACGACGGCGGAGCTCGAACGCGGGGCCAAGATGGCCTGGCGCAACAGCAACCGCTGTATCGGTCGGTACTTCTGGGACGACCTGCGCGTTCTCGACCGACGCGAGGTCGACACCGCGACGGGCGTGTACGATGCGTTGCTTGAACACGTCGAGTTCGCGACGAACGGGGGCAACGTCCGGCCGACGATTTCGGTCTTTCCCCCGGCCGTCAGCGGGGACCCACAGGTCCGCATCTGGAACCATCAGCTGATACGCTACGCCGGATACGAGACGGACCACGGTGTGGTCGGTGATCCCGACTCGGTGACGCTGACCGACTACTGCCAATCCCGTGGCTGGTCGGCTCAGGGTACCGATTTCGACGTCCTGCCGCTGGTGATTCAGGTCGGCGACGACGAGCCGGCGCTGTTCGAAATCCCGGAGGAACTCGTCTTGCGCGTTCCGCTCACTCACCCCGACTACGAGTGGTTCGGCGGGCTCGGCCTCCAGTGGTACGCCGTCCCCATCGTCTCGGACATGGATCTGGAGATCGGCGGCCTCCGGTACCCCGCTGCCCCGTTCAACGGCTGGTACATGGGCACTGAAATCGGAAGCCGCGACCTCGGGGACGAGGACCGGTACGACGTGCTCCCGCGGATAGCGGACCGCCTGGGGGTAGATACGACGAACGAGCGGTCGCTGTGGAAAGACCGAGCTCAGACGGTGCTCAACCGGGCAGTGTTACACTCCTTCGAGGAGCACGGGGTAAGGATCGTCGATCACCACAACGCAGCCAAGCAGTTCGAGCGCTTCGAGCACGAAGAACGAGCGGCCGGCCGGCAAGTGACCGGTGATCGGTCGTGGCTTCTCCCACCAACCGCGTCGTCGACGACACACATCTTCTACTCCACGTACGACGACGAGGTGAAGACGCCGAACTTCTTCTCCCGCGAGGATCCGATTCGGTCGGGTCGGCTGACGTCGTGGTGACGGTAACTGGTCTCCGCGCGCCGTCGAACGCGTACGCCCGAACCTACCCGCTGACGGCATCGAGCGCCCGATCGGTACCGCGCACGCCGGTGGTACCGGAGCCTGCTCCGACGCTCACGCCCCCAATTCGCTATCGCGAAATACGGTTTACGACCCGACGCGGGGGGCTTTTGTCCCTCGGCCGCGGAGTCGAGGTATGGTCAAAAACGTCGCCAGCGTGGTGGCCGACCTCGACCCCGAGGATTTCTATCTGCTCTCCGGGGTCGAGCAGGGGATGCGGTTCAGCGAGTGGGTCAACCGGGGAAAGCTGCCGGAGTACGCGAATCTGACGGCCGAGGAAGTCGACTACCGACTGGATCGCTGCATGAAACGCGACCTGGTCGAGCGCCGGACCATCCAATACGAGGGCTACCAGCTCACCTTCGAGGGGTACGACGTGCTCGCCCTCCACACCTTCGCGGAGCGTGACACCATCGAAGGCGTCGGTGCCCCCCTCGGCGTCGGTAAGGAAAGCGACGTGTACGAGGCCCAGTCTTATCGACCGCTGGCGCTGAAGTTCCACCGCGAGGGCTACACCAACTTCCGGGAAGTGAACAAGGAGCGCGAGTACACCGCCGACCACAATCACGTCTCGTGGCTCTACACGGCACGAAAGGCGGCCGAACGCGAACACGACGCGCTCGAAACCCTCTACCCCGACGTGTCGGTCCCCCGGCCGGTCGATCACAACCGTCACGCCATCCTGATGACGAAGTTCGAGGGGGTCGAACTCGCGCGCGCGAAACTCGAAGAGACACAGGCCGTCGGCGTTCTCGACTTGATCCTCGAGGAGGTGGCCGACGCCTACGCGGCGGGGATGGTCCACGCCGACCTCAGCGAGCACAACGTCGCCGTCGCGGAGTCGGGGATCACCATCTTCGACTGGCCCCAGTCGGTCCCGACGGATCACGCGAACGCCGCCGAACTCCTCGAACGCGACGTGTCGAACCTGATCGGGTTCTTCCGCCGGAAGTACCCCGCCGTCGTCCCCGACGTGGACGCGACGCGGGTGGCCGACGCCATCGTCGACGGCGACTTCGAGACGGTGCGCGCGGCGAGTCGAAGTTCTTAAACGGAGCCGGGCGGTAGACCGACCAACTCGCTGGCTGACGGGCCCCAGCGGGCACCCGACTCGTCGGGACGACATGTAGCCCGCCGACTTCGGCGGCGCCGAATCGCAAGCGCCCGTGGGTAAATCATGGCACGAAGCTTCTACTCCCACATCCGGGACGCATGGCAGAACCCCGACGACGGGGCTCTCGCCGAACTGCAGTGGCAACGAAAACAGGAGTGGCGCGAGCAGGGCGCCATCGAGCGAATCGAGCGGCCGACCCGCCTCGACAAGGCGCGTAACCTCGGCTACAAGGCCAAACAGGGCATCGTCGTCGTGCGGACCTCGGTCCGCAAGGGCGGCGCCCGCAAACGCCGATTCAAGGCCGGTCGCCGCTCGAAGCGCCAGGGCGTCAACCGCCTCGGTCGCCGCAAGAGCATCCAGCGCATCGCGGAAGAGCGCACGTCGCGCAAGTACCCCAACCTCCGCGTACTCAACTCCTACTGGGTGGGCGAGGACGGCTCGCAGAAGTGGCACGAAGTGATCCTCGTCGACCCCGAACATCCCGCCATTCGGAACGACGACGACCTGAACTGGATCTGCGACGACAGTCACCGCGGCCGGGCGTTCCGCGGCAAGACCAGCGCCGGCAAGAAAGGCCGCGGCCAGCGCAACCGCGGGAAGGGGACGGAACACACCCGACCCAGCATCGGCGGCGACCGGCGTCGCGGCAAGTAGAGCGGCTCTCGCCGATTTTTCGCATTCAGTATCGCTCTAGCGACAGCGACCCCGCGCGCTCCGATAAACTTCATGTCGCGATACAGAATGCCGGGGGTGTGATCGTTGCCGGGATACGGACAACGAACGAGCACCGTGAGACATGCGGATAGTTATTTCAGTGCGGAAACAACTACGGGTATGTCTCGTTACGAGGTGTCGTTCGACATAGACTCGAAGACCGATTCGTACGCCGCTCGACGCATTCTAGAACGGGTATACGACACGATTCGAGAAGAATCACAGAACGTTCGAGAAGGGACGGACAATGCCGATGAACTCCTGCGAGAGTTCCAGACGCTTCGAGACGCAGCGAAACGGCCCACGCCGGGACGATTGACCATCACCTACGAACAGTACGACGGCGGATTCGAAGACTGATATCGTGGACTTTTCGTTGGGGGCGACCCGGCTGTCCGAGTTCCGGACGCGGGCTACGTTCTTCGGGCCTCCGCGTGCCCGTGTTGCCCGACCAGTGCGCCTACCACCACCGACTGAACGTGTCATACGAACGTTCATTGGCCTGCCCGTCGTTCTATGGACATGGCCGAGTTTCCAGACGAACGACAGCTCATCCTCCAAGCGCGCTCTCAATTGGATCAGTGGACGAAGCGTGCCCGGACCGAGGCGTACGCGGAGTTGTTCGAAGGTGACGACCCCATCCTCTCTCCCGACGAAATCCAACTTCTCGATGCACTCGATTCGGAACTGGAGCGACAGGGCGGCGACGGTGTCTGGGGGACCGATCAGTACGGCATCCACACGGCGGGAACCTCGAGTTCGGATACCTCACTCGGCGTCGTCTGTGTCTACCATCCACAGATCACCACGGATTCCGTCCTCCGTGGTGGCGACGATCTCGACGACGAGACCGAAGAGCGACTCAACGCGGCACTCTGGCAATACAGCGCACGCGTCGCGACACTCATCGAAGCCGAACTCGACGAGTACATCGGGCAAACCTAAGGGGAAGTCCTACCTGACCGTCGGGAGATCGGACGCCGACACGGACTTCGACGGTGAGCATCCCTCCGACGGCGTGGCGGCTGTCACACGCTCGCGACGGATTCGTTCATGAACGCGAACGCCATCCGCTTTGCCGTTTCGAGGTCGGCGGTGGTTCCGATATCTCCATCCCATCCCGAGTGATGCACGATGTATTTCCAGACGTTCTCCCCGTCGATGACCTCGTTGATGTACACTGCGCCTCTGGTGTGTTCCTGTCGGTAGAGAACCGTGGTGTACTCCCGGCCCATGAGTTCGTCGTGTGTCGTCCGCTCGGATTCCAACACCCATCCTGCCGGGAGGGTTCGTTCGGAAGTCATGCTGGATCGGTGGCCTCCTCATCGGCGTGGTCGGCACCCTCGGGTGCCCCCTCCTTGACCGCCTTGGCCTGTTGCTCTAGCTCTTCGATATCCATCTCCGCAGCTTGATCGATTTCGCCAAGAATCTCTCTGATGTCGTCGAGTCCGACGAGTTCGCGTGTCTCGGCGTCGAACTGAAGGCTATCTAGTTGCTGTCCGTCGGCCGCGACGTCGCTCCCCGTGAGGTGCTTGCCGTAGCGGCCCACCAGCGAGGTGAGCTCCTGCGGGAGGACGAACGTCGTCGACTCCCCCTGCCCGATACGTTCGAGCGTGTCCATCCCTTTATCGATGATCGCACGTTCGCCCATCGACTCCGCGGACTTCGCGCGGAGGACGGTCGAGATGGCGTCACCCTGTGCTTCGAGAATCTGGCTCTGCTTTTCGCCTTGCGCTCTGATGATGTTCGACTGCTTGTCCCCTTCGGCTTTCTCGACTGCACTCCGGCGTTCACCCTGTGCTTCGAGAATCGTCGCCCGGCGCCTCCGCTCCGCACCGGTTTGCTGTTCCATCGCGTTCTGAACCTCCGGACTGGGATTGACCTCCCGGACTTCGACTGATTCGACGCGAATCCCCCATTCGTCGGTGGGTTCGTCCAGTTCCTTGCGAATGCGAGCGTTGATCTCCTGGCGTTTGTTCAGCGTGTCGTCGAGTTCCATATCACCGATGACCGCCCGGAGCGTGGTCTGAGCGAGGTTCGAAACCGCCGTCTTGTAGTTTTCGACCTCCAGAAACGCCTTCTTCGCATCCATCACACGGAGGTAGACGACGGCGTCCGCCGTCACGGGGGAGTTGTCCCGTGTAATCGCCTCCTGGCGGGGTACGTCCATCGTCTGCGTACGCATATCGAACGTGTACGTGCGCGAAACGAACGGCGGAACGAAATTGATGCCCGGTTCGAGCAACCCGCGATACTCGCCGAACACGGTGAGCGCCTGTTTATCGTAGGCATCGACGAACCGAACCATCTGCCAGACGGTTACCACCGCCAGCACCAGTACGAACAGGCCAACTATCGTGAACCCGAGAGCGGAAACCTGCAGCGGGACGAGATCATACATGTGGTATATGTTCGTTCCACGACTACATCAAGGGACGATATTTTCACACGCTGCGGATTTTTGATTACACGAGTCACACGGCGGGCGTGGACGTCCTCTCACCCACCGAGCCACCAGCCGTAGAGTCGCTCCTGTTCCGCAGTGTCGGGATGCTTCTTCGACTGACCGTAGGTTTTCCCCTTGAGGAGCTGTCGTTCGACCGCATTGGCGGCGAGTCGAAGGGCGTGGGAGGCACCGTACCCCTCCCCGTCGGCAGTGAAGTAGCCGCGGTCAGTGACCAGTCGAATCCGTGCTAGTACCAGCGGTACGCCCCGGCTCTGTTCCTTGTGCTCCTGCAGTTGGATGCTGGCCGTGATCACGCTCATCTCACCGTACTTCGAGGTCATGCCCTCGATCAGCGCGGCGACGTCGTCGTAGTCCATCCCCTCCAGTAGGTCGAGCCCGAACACCTGTACGGCGTTCCGATCGTCGCGCTCCCAGGTGAGCGCCTCGATGACGTCCGTTTTCGTGATGATACCGACCGGCTCGTCGGTGCCGTCGGCCGTGACGACGAGCGAGGAAATCTCTCGCTCGAACATCGTCCCGACGACTTCGTCGAGCGGTGCGCTCCGCTCGACCGTCGCGACTGCGTCGGACATCAGGTTCCGTACCGGAAGATCGAGCAGCCGGTCGGCGTCGCCCTCTCGTGCGCCGAACCCACCACGGTTCTGCCCCCCGCCGCCGCGGTCACCGAGGTTACTCGACGACCCACCCTGGCTCTTGCTGCCGCCTCGCGTCGTGAAATCGATGACGTCGTACAGGCTCAGCATCCCCGTGAGGTCGTCCCCGTCGACGACCGGAAGGTGAGCGATGCCGGCTTCTCGAAGCAGATTGAGCGCTTTTCCGATCGTGGTCTCGAAGGTCACACTGATCAACTCCGCCGTGTAGGCGTCCTCGACAGTCACCGCGTCGAGAAACGGCCGCACAGCGTCGAGGACGGCGTCGCCGGTCACCACACCGACGACACGGTCGTCATCGAGCACGGGGAGCGTTTTCGCGTCGCTCCCGATCATGAGCCGCGCGACTTCGCGGACGTCCTCGGTGTGTTCGACAGTCGGGACGTGCTGTACTTGTGAGCCGACCTTCGCGGACGGCTGGTTGGACGAGGACGCCAACTGTCGCCGACTCACGATACCGCGATACTCGTCGCCATCCGTTACGACGACGGCATCGAGTTCCTGGTTCTCGAACGCCCCGGCGACCTTCGAGAGTGGCGTGCCGATGTCGAACTCGGTGAACTTCGGGGAGAGGATCTCGGATATATCCATGTGTGACCTTGTGCTAGGAGGGGCGTGGGACGGTTATGCTTGTTCCACCCTCTATTTTGGACGGAACGGGATGCTGCGTACTGAGCGGAGTCTAAACCGCGTTTCCGAGACGGACGCTCCGTGCATCGAGAATCCTGCCGGAGATGCCGGCGAGACACGGATCACGCGGCCGGCGACGCTCGCACTTCGGCGTTACTGGACGGCGCGGTACTCCCCGTGTTTCATCCCGAGGGCGAACGCGACGACGGCGAAGGCGATCATCGAGGGCAACACCATCATGAAGACGGTTCCGGGCGCCATCACGCTAGTGAGGGCGACAGTGGCGACGGCTGTGATTGCGACCAGTACCCCGGCCGACCGAAGGAAGTCGAACTCCATACCCGACGGTGAGTTTCGGGCAGTGAAAAGGATTTCAGTGATCGAGTCGACTCGTCGGCGTCCGGCCCGTTGTGTCGCAGGCGACACAGGCAAACGATTTGTGCGCGGAGCGTCGTCTTTCCGCCATGCAACGTACGATCACCGTGCCCGTCCGGCGGCCCACGTCGCCGGAGGGGGTGTAGTGTGTCGGCGTCCGATCTCCCCCCCGTCTACGGCGGCCGGGAGCTTCACGTCCACCTCGACGAGGGCGACGACGCCATCGAGACCATAGACCCCGAGGACGCTCGACGGTTCCTCGGCGGCAACGGGTTCGCGGCGAAGGCAGTCCACGATCACGTCCCCGCCGACGCCGACCCGTTCGACCCCGAAAACGTCGCGGCCTTCACCGTCGGCCCGATGAACGGCACGCCGTTCCAGTCGACGAGCCGGGGCGTCGTCGGCTTCGTCAGCCCGCAGACGAACGGCTTCTTCGACAGCACGTTCGGCGGCACCTTCCCCCGCGCCCAGAAGACGACGGGCTTCGAGAGCATCGTGCTTCACGGCGCCGCCGACGAACTCTCGTACGTCCACGTCGACAGCGAGGGTGCCGACGTCGTCCCGGCACCCGACTTGGCCGGTCTGGACACCTACGAAACCTGTGCCGAAGTCGAGGCGTTGGCGAGCGAACACGCCGATGGCGACGTACACGTCATCGCCGCCGGTCCCGCCGGCGAGAATCTCGTGCGCTTTGCCTGCCTGCTCCACGACTCCGAGATGCGCGAGGGGGTCGCGGGCCGCGGCGGCGCGGGCGCCGTCCTCGGGTCGAAAAACGTCAAAGCCGTCGTGATCGAGGAAGGCGACTTCCGGGCCGAACCGGCCGCCGACGGCGACTTGCGTGAACTTGTCGGCAGTCGGATGGGGCCGCTGATGAAGGAGACGGAGATGCTCCAAGACTACGGCACCGCCGGTCTCGTCAACCCGATCAACGAGATGGGGAAACTCGGGCGCCAGAACAACCGGGTCGAACACTCGCCCCGCGAGGAGGCCGAGGCGATCAGCGGCGAACTGATCCGCGAGGAGTACGTCACCGAGGACACGACGTGTGCGAACTGCGCCGTCGCCTGCGGGAAACACGTCACCGTCGAGAGCGAGGGCGTCGTCGACGCCAAGATTCCGGAGTTCGAGAGCCTGTTCGGCACGGCGACGATGACCGACACCTTCGACATCGAGCGGGTGATCAAGGCCAACGACCTCTGTGACCGCCTCGGCATGGACACCATCTCGTGGGGCGTTAGCGTCGCCTTCGCCCGCGAATGTTACGACGAGGGGCTGTTGACCGACGACGACTCGCCACATCTCGCCTTCGGCGACGCGGACGGCCTCGTGGAACTCGCGCGGCGAACGGCGCGTCGGGAGGGGTTCGGCGACCGTCTCGCGGAGGGATCGTTCCGCCTCGCGGCCGACCTCGACGACGAGGCCGAGCGCTACCTCCACGGGGTGAAGGGGCTTGAGTTCGCCGCTCACTCGCCACGGGGGCTGAAAGGCATGAGCATCGGCTACGCCACCTCGACCCGCGGCGGCTCTCACCACGACACCCGGCCGACGCCCCAGTACGACGGCGAACACGCCGAGACGACCGAGGGCACGCCGGCGTTCGCCGCCCGTACCCAGCATTTCACCGCCCTCGGCGACTCCCTCACCCAGTGTCGGTTCGTGAGCGAGGGTGGCTACGACAAACGCGTCACTCACCGCTACCGCGACGCCATCAACGCGGCGACGGGCTGGGAGCTCTCGACCGACGAGGTGGAGCGGATCGGCGAGCGGATCTACAACCTCGAACGCCTGATCAACGTCGAACGCGGCGTCGCGCGCCGGGAGACGGACACGCTCTCCCATCGCGTGATGCACGAACCTATCCCCGACGGCCCGGCCGAAGGGATGTACTGCCCCCCGGAGGAACTCGCCGCGATGCTCGACGAGTACTACGAGTTCCGCGGCTGGGACGACGACGGGATTCCGACCACCGAGCGCCTCGACGCCCTCGACATGGCGGAGCTGGCCGACTGATCGGCCGGGGATATACGTCCGCCGCTCCGAAACACCCGCCGTGTCCGCCCTCCGCTCGGCCGTCCACGCCACGCTGAACAGCTCCCGCCTCCTCGCCCTCGCCAGCGGCGTCGCCCTCGGCGAGATGGCGAGTCGCATCGCCCTCGGACTCCTCGGCCCGCCCGTTCTCGCCGTCCTCTGGCCGCCCGTCGTCGCCGTCGTCGGATTCGGGCTGGCGGCCCCGACGGTTCGGGCGGCGCTCCCCGATGACGCCCGCCCCGACGACGGCGACGGCCCGTCCGCCGTCGCGTTGGCTTCCGCCGCGGTCCTCGGTCACGCCGCCGCCCTCCTCCTCGGCACGGCGGGCTTTCTCCTCCTCGATACGCCGATCCGTGCCGCCCTGTACGCGCTCGGTCACGGCGACGCGCTCGGTATCCCGGTACAGATCGGCGGTGCGGCCTTCGGCGTCGTCGTCGGGACGCTCCTCGCGTGGACCCTCCCTGGCATCGCGGTCGGCCGCCTCGTCGCCGGTGCAACCTCGCAGCGAGCGACCCGGACGGCGCTGCTCGCCCCGGCTCGATCACCCCGCGCCGTCGCCGGGGCGCTCGGCGTCCACGCCGCGATTGCCCTCCTGCTCACCCTCTCGCTCGCCGCGGGAGTCGGGGCCGGCCAGCTTCGACGGTCCGCCGTCGTCGCCGCGGGGGTCGGCGGCGGTCTCGCCCTCCCGGTCCTGATACTCGCACCCGCCGTTCTCGCCGCCCGCTACCGGGCGTGGGCGGCGCCAGTGCGGGCGGTTGGCCCGGGTCGTCGGCGCCTCGCGCTCGCGGCCCTCCTTCTCTCCGGCCTCGTCGTCGGCGCTGCCGGGGTCCGAACGGCGGAGCTGCGGCCCGGGGTCGCCCCCGCGCCCGACGCCCTCCCCGCGGACCCCGACGAGGCGTACGCGACGGCGCTCACGAACACCTTCCGGGCCGACCACCGGTACCGGATCACGATCCTCGACGGCGACGACCCGGACGGGGAGCCGTTCGTGGTCGACCGACTCCTCGACCGGGCGGATCGGCAGTACCGACAGCGGTCCCTCGGGGAGGCGCGAGGGCCGTCGGTTTACGCCAGTGCCGGAACCGGAGCGCCGCCGATCCGCGGGCTCGACCCCGTGGCGCTCGGGGAGCGATCCGTCGGTGACGACCGGACGGTTCGAGCCTCGCCGGACTACCTACTGTACACCGACGGCTACGACTGGGACGACGGCGGGTTCCAGCCGCCGAGACCCGTCGACGGCTGGCGCATCGTCGACCGGAGCGAGAATCGACTCGTCCTCGAACTCGCGGGGGCACGGCCGACCTTCGAGGCGGTCCAGAGCGTTACACCCGACCGGATCACGAACGTGAGCGCCGCGCGGATTCGAGCCGTGATCGACCGCGAGGGCCGGACGCTCGACCGAATCGAGGTTCGGTTCGCCGCGACGGTCACGGCCGGCGAGACGACCGACCGGATCGAGCTTCGCGTCGACCACGAGTTCGCCGTCGGAATCGACGTGGAGCGGCCGGCCGCGCTCGGGCCACCGGGGCCGGGCGAACTCGTCTGGAAGCTGCTCGTCTACTGACTCGGCTCCGCCTCCCGGTAGCCGGCGACGAACCACGCGCCCAGCGCGACGACGGCGGCGACGATAACGAACACCCAGAACGCCGCCCACGCGCCGACCCCGGCGCTGTCGAACCGGAGGGCGACGCCGACGCCCGCGGCGCCGGCGGCGACGAAGGGAGTCAGGAAGGGCAGGTCGGTCCACGACCCGCCGGCGTTCCGGTACTCGACCGCGTACCCCCAGACGTTGCCGACGGTGAACTGGAAGAGCACGAGGCTGAGGAGGCCGGCGAGGACGGCGCGGAGGACCGCACCGCCGGTCGGTGCGTCGGCGCGCAGGAGGGAGACGGCCGTGCCGACGAGGAAGACGGCGAGCATCAGGGCGTGCCAGGGACGGAGGCGGTGACGGAGGGCCATGCCGGCGCCTCGGTCGCCGGGCGGAAGAGCGTAGCGACGCCGCCCGCGTCGACCGAGTCTCGTCAGTAGCTAGCGTGATTCTCGGGACTGGGACTCTCCGCGCGTCTCGGCGGCGTTTCCACTCGGAAGCTCGCTTTCGCCCGGACTGAACGCCCTCCTCCGATCCGCGAGTGTTCGTACGCCCCAGTCGATTCGACCTGCACGAGCAGATCGACCGCTCGATCCCGTGACACCTGCGCTCTGGACGGTGACGGGAATCGTCCGACAGCCGTCTCTACAGTGTCGCGGAGGTCGGCACTCGCCGTGGCTCACAGTGATCGTTGTGAGTCAGTACCGGTGTTGCCGCCCCGTCGGGGCAACACACCGGTACACGGTCACAACTACTATCAGGCGTCGCGAGGTGGTTTCCGGGCCTCGATGGTTGCAGCCACGAGGTAGTCACCGAGATTTCGGTTGGCGTCCCAGTCACTGATGAACTCGGTGCTCTCGTCTTTGGGGGCTATCTCGATCGTCTCGAAGCCGGCTCCGTCGAGGATCGCTTCGAGGGTGTCGACGGTCGAGGCACCGGCGACGCAGCCAGTCAGCGAGTCCGGATCCATCTCGATGTCGTCCGGGAACGGCGCGGTTTGGACGACGTCCGAAATGGCGACGCGGCCGCCGGGCTTGAGGACCCGATAGGCCTCGTCGAACACGCGCTGTTTTTCGGGGGCGAGATTGACGACGCAGTTCGAGATGACGACGTCGACGGTCGCGTCGGCGACGGGGAGGTGACTGATCTCGCCGAGGCGAAACTCGACGTTGTCGGCGTCGTTTTTGGCCACGTTCTCCCTCGCTTTCGAGACCATCTCCGGCGTCATGTCGACACCGATGACGTCGCCGTCCGGACCGACCTCCTGTGCGGCGAGGAAGCAGTCGAAGCCCGCACCGGAGCCGAGGTCGAGTACCGTCTCGCCGGGCGTCATCTCGGCGAACGCCTTCGGGTTCCCACACCCGAGGCCGAGGTCCGCACCGTCGGCGACCGACGCGACATCGTCCGCGTCGTAGCCGAGGCGTTCGCTCCCGGTCGCGTCCGTATCGCCGTCACAGCACCCACCGCCGTCGGTGACATCGATGCCGACGTCGCTACAGCAGTCTTGACCGTCCGAAGCGATAGCCCCATAGCGTTCGCGCACCAGCTCGCGGGTCTCCTCCGGGTCGCGGTCGCCGGTCGTCGTCTCAGTGTCGTTACTCATGGGTGCCTCGCAGGTCGTCGAGCGTTTCGAGGAGAGCCGAGGTCGTTTCGGTCGCCTCGTAGTACCGCCAAGACCCCTCCTTGCGGCGCGTGACCAGTTGTGCGGTGTACAAGCGAGAGAGCGCTTGACTGACCGCACTCTGACTGACGCCGACGGCGGCTTCGAGATCACAGACGCAGACGCCGTCGTCGGCGTTCGCGATTCGGCGAAGCAGTTCGTATCGCGTGTCGTTCCCCATCGCGGTCAGAACCTGGAGATCCGTCGCCATCGCATCCGGGTCAACATCACCGGACGGTGCACAGCAGGGATCGGGCCCGCCCGCGGTTCGGTCAGTGATCGCCTCTTCGGTCATATCATCGCTAGCTTATACAAGCAAACAGTAATATGTTTTCCTCGACGGGACCCGGTTCGGACACCCGTCGCCGTCCCACCACCCCGAGTCGACCCCCGGATCAGCGTTTCGGAGGAGCTTTTCCATGGACCCGAACCTCCGATTTCGCGGGAGGTGGTGGTCGAGGTAGCCGACCGAACGGTCGTCACTCGAGGGACTTCGACCACCGTCTGCCGCAAGGCGACCGGTCTCGTCTTCCCCTGGCCCCATTTCGTATCGCGACATACGATTCATGTGGTCGGGGGACCCCGGCGCACGGACAACACGGATTTATCCACGTCGGTCACGGTACGTAGGCTATGAGCGACCTCTCGCTGGACGCCACGCAGCTGGACCGCTACTCCCGGCACATCATCATGGACGAGGTGGGGCCGGACGGGCAGAAGCGCCTGCTGGATTCGAGCGCACTCGTCGTCGGTGCCGGCGGCCTCGGCGCGCCCGTCATCCAGTATCTCGCGGCCGCGGGCGTGGGAACCCTCGGCGTCGTCGACGACGACGCCGTCGAGCGCTCGAACCTGCAACGACAGGTGATCCACGGCGACGACGACGTCGGTCGGCCGAAAGTAGACAGCGCGAAGGACTTCGTCGCCTCGCTCAACCCCGACGTGGACGTGACGACCCACGAGACGCGACTCGACCGGGCGAACGCCGACATCCTCACCGACTACGACATCGTCGTCGACGCCTCCGACAACTTCCCGACGCGCTATCTCGTCAACGACGTCTGTCGGCTCGAAGGGATTCCCGTCTCCCACGGCGCCATCTACAAGTTCGAGGGACAGGTGACGACGCTCCATCCCGACGGCCCCTGTTACCGGTGTCTGTTCCGCGAGGCGCCCGAACCCGGCACCGTCCCCGACTGCGCGACGACGGGCGTCCTCGGCGTCCTCCCCGGCACCGTCGGCTGTATCCAGGCCACCGAGGCCGTGAAAATCCTCCTCGACGCCGGCGACCCCCTGATCGGCCGCCTGCTCTTCTACGACGCGATGGACATGAGCTTCGAGACGGTACCCTACGCCGAGGACCCCGACTGCCCCGTCTGTGGCGACGACCCCATCGACTCCATCGACGACATCGAGTACGTCGACGGGTGTGCCATCGGCGCGGACTAAACGCCGCCATCACGGTGGACTCCCGCTGCGGTCGGCTCACGGCCGAACGAAATCCTTTAGCGCCCGCGCGGAGGAGTTCGAAACGTGGGACCGTGGGTTAGCCTGGTATACTTCGGGCCTTGGGTGCCCGTGACCCCGGTTCGAATCCGGGCGGTCCCATAGCGTTTATAAGTAAAGCGGCTGTTCTTGCCGCTACTTTT
>Ga0102935_1000246_pt1 | contig 18948 bp, 13 predicted proteins | sample SalPonR2_A_D2_MG_FD_78508 | JGI IMG/M metagenome (GOLD analysis project Ga0102935, IMG submission 78508) | Salt pond soil microbial communities from South San Francisco under conditions of wetland restoration - Salt Pond MetaG R2_A_D2_MG | ecosystem: Environmental > Aquatic > Marine > Intertidal... | reverse complement strand
GTGCCGTCGTCGCCGGTCGGTTGGAGCAGTATCTGGTCGACGTTGCCGGCGTCCTCACCGGTCGTCTCTATGGCCAGTTCCGTCGCGCCGCTCGGAACCTCGACCGCGCCGGTCACGGCCGACCAGTCGGCCCAGCCGTCCGTCTGTGGGAAGGTAATCGCTGTCTCCGCCCCGCTCAGCCTCATCACCGCCGTCCGGCCGCCGGCTCCGCCGTTGGCGTACCGAATCCGGTAGTTGTACTCGCCGGGCGCGGTCACGTCGAGCGACCAGCGGGCGACACTGCCGGCGTCCGACGTGAAGTTGATGTAGCCGCTGCCGTTGTAGCCGTCGTTCCCGGTCTGGAGCACGGCGTCGGCGGTCCGCTCGGCGTCGCTCGCGGCGAGCCTCGCCTCGCCGTCGACGGTCACGGTGGGGGCCGGTTCGGCGCGCAGTGTCCCGTCGTACTGGAACGCGCCCAAGTCCGGCGGGTCGTTCAGCCCCTCGATGGGGACGGCCACGCCGGCTCCGCGGTACGGACTCGCCTCGCTCAAGCGGAGGAAGCCGTCCGCGTCGGGGTCGAGGCTCCGGAAGCCGGGGTCCGAGGCGCTCAGGTTCCACGAGTTGGCGTCTTCGACGACCTCGCCGCCGATGTCGACGCCGCCGCCGTAGGAGACGTTGTTCTTGAGTGTGTGGTCGGTGTCGTCGAAGGCGAAGTCGATGCCGTTGTCCCACGCGGTGCAGTTGTACACCTCGATTGGGTTGTCGTCCTCGCCGTTCCACCAGAAGCCGCTGCCGGGGCTGTTGCTGTCGTTGTCGACCTGATTGCCGTAGGAGACGCAGTTGTGGACGAGGTGGCCGCCGCCCGCGCCCGTTCGCGAGGAGCCGAGCTTGAAGCCGTTGCCGTTGCCAGTACCGCCGAAGCCGTTGTTCCACGCCCAGCAGTACCGGACCGTGTGGTTCTCCGAGACCCACAGGTCGTAGCCGTCGTCGCCGTTGTTCCACGCCCGACACCCCTCGATGAGCCCGTTGTTCGCCGGGCCGGTCATGTTGATACCGTCGGAGTTCTGGCCGTTGTTCTGCGGGTCGAAGTTGTCGTGGGAATCGCAGTTACGGAAGACGACGTCGTCGTTCCCGTTGTTCATGATGCCCCAGACGTTGCAGTGGTGGACATCGAGGTCTTCGAACACCACGTCGTGGCCGTCGCTGCCGGCGAAGATGCCCTTGAACCCCGAATCAGAGATTTCGAAGCCCCGAACGGTGACGTACGGAACGTTGACCTTGATACCGCTGTCGTTGGTCGGGTTGTCCTGTCCGGCGGCGAACTGGATGTGCGGACGTTCGCCGTTGGCCGCTCGGATGACGAGTTGGTCGGTTTCGTCCCCGCCGGTGTTGATGTTCCACCGGCCGGACATCTCGTAGGTGCCGCCGCGGGCCACGATGACCGACCCCGGGCCACCGTCGGCGACGGCGTCCCGTAGTTCGTCCGCAGTCGAGACTGTCGTCACCATTCGGACCGCGCCTCCCCTGTCCGGACTGTCTGTCTAGCACTCGCTGCCGCCGAACCGCTACCGAATACGCTGTGAATGTATATCATATCAATCAGTCACTCGAAGCTGGCACGCCGCCGTAGCCTGCGAAGCCGTACTCTTCGTCACCGTAGCCGTACCATTCCCCGACGGTGCTACCCCGCCCCGTCGACAGACCGCCGGCGGCGGTCAGCGGGGTCACGGCAACACCAACCGAACTGAGGACGGTCCGCCGGTCGACGGGTGGTCCCGCGCCGTCCGTCTCGCCGTCCGCTCGGTCAGGGCTACTTTGTTTGTCGGACATTACGGGTCAGTGGTTTTCGCTCGTAGAGATATTCGTTATTACCTTCTGATACGAATAACGTTGTCAGTTCGCGTTGGGTATCTACAAGATAAAATCCGCTTACGTACCACTCTACACGTCAATAAGCCAAAAATTGTCTCTTACAGTAGTTGTTACATACCGACTAATATATAAGAATAGTAACTATACAATCGACTTCGAGAGATATCGTGACCGATGGTAGCGAGTGCATACCACCGATTGCATGGATGCTTCGAGGGAATCGCGCCTGCGAGGTGGCCGCGGGCTCAGGACCGCAACACGAGCGGTTCGTACCACTCGCGGTTGTCGAGATACCACTCGACGAAGCTGTCGACGCCCGCTCGGATGTCGGTCGTCGGGTCGTAGCCGAGGTGGTCGCGGGCCTTCGTCACGTCGGCGTGCGTGTGTCTGGCGTCGGCCTCCTTCGCGGATTCGTGGACGGGCGAGACGGCTGCGCCGGTGGCCTCGACGACGTGGGCCGCGAGGTCGGTGATGCTGATGTTGTCGGTCGAGCCGATATTCAACACCTCGCCGTCGGCCGCGTCGGTCGAGAGCAGTCGGCGGTTCGCCGCTACCACGTCCTCAATATAGGTGAAATCCCGCGTCTGCTCGCCGTCGCCGTAGACGACCGGTGGCTCGCCGTTCACACAGCGCGAGACGAAGTTCGAGATGGCCATGTTGGGGCGCATCCGCGGGCCGTAGACGGTGAAGTAGCGGAGACTCACCGTCGGCAGGCCGTGGACCGCGTGATACACGTCACAGTAGTGTTCGCCGGCGAGTTTCGTCGTCCCGTAGGGGCTCTTCGGCCGGGTCGGGTGGGCCTCGTCGTAGGGGAGGTATTCGGGGTGGCCGTACACTGACGACGACGACGCGTTGACGAAGCGCTCTACGCCGTGGTCGGCGGCCGCTTCCAGCAGCGTGAGCAGGCCGCCGACGTTGTTTCGCTCGTAGCGCAACGGCTGTTCGACGCTGGTCCTGACGCCGGCCCGAGCCGCCTCGTGGTAGACGAACTGCACGTCGAAGTCGGAAAACACCTCCCTGACCAACGCCTCGTCGGTTATCGACCCCTCGACGAACTCGTAGCGGTTCCCGCCGACGGCGCGACACGTCTCGACGTTGTGGCGTTTGAGCGCCACGTCGTAGTACGGGTCGAGGTTGTCCACCACGACGACCCGGTGGCCGCGGTCCAGCAGCGCCTCGGTGATGTGTGAGCCGACGAAGCCGGCACCGCCGGTGACGAGGACGGTCATCGGCTCACCCCTCGCAGGTCGACCGAAGCGGCGTCGGCGGTGCCGTGCGGTCGACCGATGGCTGCCGTAGCCGCTCGACTACCGACCGGGTCTCGAACGCGGGTGGCTGGTCGTCTGCCGTCCGTTGAGTCTGCGTCCCGTGACATTCACGCCGACAGTTCGGCGGTAGCCGCTTAGTTACCGGACGTATACCACGTCACTACGCCCGGCCGACGCTGCCCGCGCTCACCCCAACCGAACCGGGCCGTCGGCGGTCTGCCCGTAGAACCCCTCGTCGGCGTCGCCGGTGCCGTCTTCGTACCAGATGTCTCCGAGCGCGAGGTCGTCAGCGCCCACGCTGGCGTTGGCACTGGTGTCGGCCGTCGCGGCGAGACCGGTCCACGAGCTGTCGGTCTCGTTGTACACCAGCCCGCCGACACGGCCCTCGTACTGCGGGGTGCCCGTCAGGTCCCCCTCCTGTCCGACCGTGATTTTCGCGTTCTGCGTCGACAGGAACGCCGGACCGCTGACGCTGCCGCGGATATCCGTCGCCACGATGCTCCCGTGGCGCTTGGCGTGGATGCCTCGGTCGACGTTCCCTCGGCCCAAGTCGACGACGGCGGCTTTCATCTTCGCGCCGTAGGCCAACACGCCGTTGGTCGGCCCGTCGGTGACGGCGACGTCGTAGAGGTGGACCTCGCCGGTTCCGTAGGCCGAGATGCCGTACGCCTCGTCGTCGTACGGGCTGTCCCGCGTCACCGTCGCGAACAGGAGTTGGACCGTCGATGTGCCGACCGCGTTGCCGAACATGACACTGCCGAGTTCGACGGCCGACGGGTCGCCTTCGGCCCCTCGAATGAGAAGGTTCATCATTGGGCCGCCGCTCGGGGCGTCCCTCTCCTGTCCGGCCTGTCCGGTGCCGATGACCGTCGGGACGAGGACGTCCTCGTCGTAGCTGACGGGGGTCTCGGGGACTGTCGCGAGGTCGATGACGTACTGGTGGCGGAGGTAGATTGGCACCTCTCGGACCGCGGCCTGCACCGTCGCCAGCGGGTCGGCTTCCGTGCCGGCGGCCGCGTCGTCACCGTCGTTCGGGTCGACGTAGATGGTCCGATTCCCGTTGCTTATCAGCGGTCTCCCGGCGGGGTCGTCCCCGACGAGTACCTGTGCCGCCTCTAGCAACTGCATCGCCTCGTCCGGCGTCCGCTGGGGGGCGACGCTGTCGCCGTCGTCGAGCAGTGTCTGGCATCCAGCACTCATCCCGAGCAGGGCAACGCTACCGCCAAGCAACTGACGACGCGTGGGTTCGTCCATACCGGCATGCTCCGCTCACCCGGCCTAAGTTAAACAGTTACTTCGGCGGGGCTCTGCTGGCTCGCGATAAAATAACCCGTCTCAGTCGAGCAGTTCGGGCGTCAGCTCTACCTGTCCGGGCGGGGTCTGCTTGATGCGGATGACTTGGAACGCCTCGGCGTAGCGGGTGTTCGCCTGCCGACCGCGAAAGCGCGCGAGCCCTTTCATCGCCTCGGCCTCCAGATACTTCTTCTCCTGTTGGCTCTCGTGGGTCCGAATCGCCTCTATCTTCCGTTCGAGGAACTCCTTCGAGAGGGAGATGTAGTACTGTGGGTCGAACGACGACCGCGTCGACGGCGACTCGAAGGCCAACACTTCGTCGGTGTTGCGGCCGGCCGCGATGGAGGCTAACGCGGCACGACGGTGGTCCTGATGCGTGTCCTCCTCGGTGTGGATGTAGACGCGGTCGGTTCCCATCTCGGTGAGGTGGTCGTCGATTCGTTCGACGATGTCGTCGTCGTACGGCACTTGCGTGTCGTCGTAGCCCATGAACCGCACGTCGCCGACGTCTAGTACGTCCGCCGCCGCCCTCGCTTCGGCCGCTCGCTGTGACGGCGCTGAGAGTTTCCCCCCTTGGGTCAGTACGAGAAACCGAACCGTGTGTCCCCGTGCTCGATGGAGCGCGAGCGCCCCACCCGCACCGATTTCGATATCGTCCGGATGCGCTCCGATAGCGGTGATGTCCATGCTGCTGGGGCGACTATCAGCGGGAGACTCCCTTAGTAATAAACCGCCCGGAGAGTCATAAGCAGCCACATAAGATTTGTCAGATAACGGATTAAATTTGTGCCGCCGTCGGGATAGTCGCGCAAGTACGGACCGAGAACGGAGTACGTGAGTCGCGCAGAGCCCGCGGCTGTCGGTCGGTTCGTGTCTGCCGGCATATCACTATCATAACAGTTCTTTCGAGCGTTACCCCAACGACGTTTGTCGTCTATTTTATCCAGTAGACGGACTATTATTATACTGTTTCTGGCCGCCAGATAGCTTGGCCGCCCGTGCTACTCGACCGACCGTGAGGTGGTCGTCGAATACGCGATGAGGTGACATCATGAGAAGTGCCAGAATCGACAACAAGGTCGAACTCACGAAGACGATGAACGTCTCGGGCGACGTCGTCCGGGTGACGTATCGGATTACCCCGTCGGACGACAGCGCCGAACAGGTGCAACTCGTCGAGACGCTGCCCGAGCCCATCCCCCGCTCTGCGATTACGTGTAGCGCACACGACGACGGTCACTGGGAGTTCAAAGACGACAGGAAACTGGTGTTCGTCAACGCCATATCCGACGCAGAGCCAATCAGGGCGACGCTGCGCATCGAATCTCCGACGCTGGACCCCGAAGACTGCGTCTCGGCGGTCACGCTGGTTTCGGACGGCCCGCGCGACCATTACCGCCGCATCGGTCCGAAAGTCGACGCCAGCGGGAGCGACAGGGCCGCCCTAGCGGCCCCGCCGCCGGGCGAGGCGCGACCGGCCATCGGGCTCGTCGCGACGGACGAGCGAATCGCCGCGGTCGCACAGACGGCCGTTCGGGCCATCGATAGCGGGCTGTCGGTGTACGTCGCAGTCGCCGACGAACACGGGACCGCGGCCCGCATCGGCGAGCGACTCGGCGCGACCGTCGTGCGCCTCGACACCGACGGCCGAAGCGACGACGAACTCGCCGCCGAACTCGACAGCCTCGTGCGCAAGCGCGGCCATCCGGGGCTCGTCTTCTGTGGCACGTGTCACGACCCGGTTGCCATCGAGGAGTCGGTAGCGGCGTTCGAAGCTAGCCCGGACTCGGTCGTCGACGGCGTGCAGGCCACCGAGGCGACCAGCGTCCTCGTCGGCATCCCGGCCTACAACGAGAGCGAGACCGTCGGTGAGGTCGTCGCCGAAGCCGCCGACTACGCCGACGAAGTGCTGGTCGTCGACGACGGCAGCACCGACGGGACGGCCGACCGGGCACGCGAGGCCGCCGCGACCGTCGTCGAACACGACCGCAATCGTGGGTACGGGCACACGTTACAGACCATCTTCGTCGAGGCCGACAAACGCGACGTGGACGTCCTCGTCACCCTCGACGCCGACGGCCAACACGACCCCGCCGACGTCCGACGCATCGTCGAGAAACAGCGGGAGACGACGGCCGAAATCGTCATCGGAAGCCGGTTCGACGACGACAGCACTACCGATATCCCGTCGTACCGACGGTTCGGCCTCCGGGTCATCACGCTGCTGACGAACGTCAGCATCGGTGGGTTCGGTCATCGGATTCGGGACCCACAGAGCGGGTTCCGGTCGTACGACGCCACCGCCATCGCGTCGCTTGCCGCTCACACCGACGCCATGGACGACAGCATGAGCGCGAGCATCGATATCCTGTCGGTCGCACACGCGCAGGGCTTCACCACGGTCGAAGTGCCGATATCGATCTCGTACGACGTCGAAAACCCAAGCACCAGAAACCCGATAACACACGGGATGACCCTCGTCAACAAGATTCGCAAGACGCTCCAGCGCGACCGACCGGTCGCCGCCCTCGGGATTCCGGGTATCTGTCTGGTGCTGACCGGCGTTGGCCTCACCCACTGGACGCTCTCGAACTACCTCGCCCGCGGGACCGTCTCGTTGGAGCTGACGCTGCTGTCGGCGCTGTTGGTTCTGACCGGCCTGCTCTCCTCGTTTCTCTCCGTCGTCCGACACTCGCTGAACACGCACCTCGATTCGGCGGCGTGGCTCGGCCGGAACTGACGGCCCGCCGGATTCAGTGTCTCCGACAGTGACGGACGGGTTCGGCTGTGGACCCTGCCCAGCGGCCCCGTCGCAGTCGGGCGGGTGAAGCGAGTGTATAACTTTTGACTACCCAGTCTCAGTCCCGAGCGATGCTAAAGTCACTCGTTCGGACCGCAACCGACGACGTCGGACGGTACTTCTACCCGTTCGCTATCGGGGCGACTGTCGCCACGCTGGCAACGGTGTACCTGTACCTGCCGGGGCGGTTCGTCGTCTATGGGCTGTACGGGCTCTTGGGACTCATCGGTGGGGCGACAATCTACTACCGGCGTGACGACCTGAGCGGGGCGGTACAGCCCCGCGGAAACATCTTCCAGTGGACCACCAGTGAACGGGGATACGGCCGGGAACTGTACGCCGTGAGCGCCGTGTCCATCGGCCTCGTTGCACTCACCGACGAGGCGCTGTTCGTCGCCATCGGCCTCGGATTCGGCTACGCGCTCGTCGTTCGGCAACTGGTCGGGTCGCCGGAGCCGAGACAGATACTCCCGCAGTTGACGGTCCTGTTCGCGCTCTCGCCGCTCGCGAAGTATCTCACTGCCGGTCGGTACATCGGCCACAGTGACGTCGTCACGCACTCGCGACTGGTCGAGGACGTTCTCGCGGGCGGCTCGCTCGACGCGATTGCTTACGCGAGCTACCAGTGGTTCCCGGGGTTGCATCTGGCCGCCGCCACCGTCTCCTCGCTCGCCGGTGTGAGCGCGTACGACGGGCTCATGCTGGTCACGTTCGGGACGTCTCTGGTCGTCGTGCCCGCCGTCTATCTGGTCGCGTCGAAACTCACCGCTAACACGTCGCTGGCGTTGCTGACGGCGTTCGGCGCGACGGTGCTCGACGACCTCTCGTTTTACGCCTCGTACGCGTTTCCACAGTCGCTCGCGACGGTGTTGTTCGTCGTCCTCGTCGTCCTCGCGACCATCGCCGAACGGGACGCAGTCAAGTGGCCCGCAGTCGCCGGGTTCGGCCTCGTCGCGGTCGCAATCGCGTACGTCCACCACCTGACACAGCTCCTCTTTTTGCCCGTCGTGCTCTGTGTCGGTGGCGTGTACGTGGTCGTCACGCGAGTCTCACCGGCGCGGGTCCTCCGGACTCGGGCGGCGATGCTCCTGACCGTCGCCATGGCGGTAAGCGGCTTTCGCCTCTGGCAGACCGGCTTCTTCGAACGACTCGTAGAGCCAGCGCGGCTTATCGTACAGGGCGGTCCGCTCGGGGGGTACACGCAGGGTGTGACCAGAGCCTTCGGCGTCGGGGCCCAACCCTCGTCGGTGGCGGTGGCGACCGAGTGGCTCCTCAGCCCCTACGCCCTTTACGGCGTCCTCCTGCTCACGGTGTTCTCACTCGGCCTCGTCGGGCTGTTGCGGACTACGCGGCTGTCCGCCGGCCACGCGGCGTTCGCGTGGGCGGGCGTCCTCGGAGCCGTCCTCATCTTCGAGACGCCGCTGTCGATACCATCGCTGATTCGCATCCGCGCGCCGTGGCTGTTCGTGTTCGCGTTCGTCGTCGGCGTCGGCTGTTACCAGTTCCGCGACCGGTTCCGAGCGGCCGACGGCGGCCGGGTCGTCTTGGCGCTGCTGGTCGTCATCGCGGCGGTCGGTCCGCTCGTGACCGCCGACAACTACTACGGCCTCGACCCTCGGCCGACGACACAGACCTCGTTCTCCGATGCGGAGTACGACGCACTGCTCGCGACGGCCTCGTTCGTCGACACGAGCGAGGAGCCGACGGCGGCCTTCTGGTTGGGACGGCTCATGCTGTCGCGGGCGGGCGTCGGCGATATCGGGCGGGCGTCGGTCGAGAACGACCGGATACTGCTGCCGGCGGGCCACTTCGTCTATCGGTCGGCGTGGGCCGACCACAAGGTGCAGTTCACCGCCGGCTCCGACAGCGCCATCTACTCGAACACGTTGTATCTCTCCGAAGCGTGGCTGTCACAGCGTGTCGGGACCGCTAATCAGGTGTACACCGCCGGCGGCACGGGTGTCCTTTGGAGCGCGACGCGACAGCCCTTGGCGGTCGAAAACACGACGGCTCAGTCGAGCAGTTCGTAGTACAGGTCGGTCGTCAGCTCGACCGTCTCCTCCCACGCGTAGTTCTCGACGACCCGCCGACGGCCGGTCGCGCCGAACTCGCGTCGCGTCGCCTCGTCGGCGACGAGTCGGTCTATCGCCGCGACGAAATCCTCGATAGCGCCCGCCTCGACCGTGTAGCCGGCTCCGGCGACCACGTCTTCTAACTGCGGGAGGGCGGTCGTCACGACGGGAATCTCACACGCCATCGCCTCCAGCACGGTCCGGGGCAGGCCCTCGTTCTTGCTCGGCAGGACGAACGCCAGACTGTCCTGGTACTGCTCGACCATCTCGCGGTACGGAACGTCGCCGACGAAGGTAACGCGGTCGGCAACCCCGAGCGACTCACACCGGGCCTCGTACGCATCGCGTTGTGGACCGTCGCCCACGATGCGAAGCGAGAGCGTCGGATACCGCTCCGCGAGGCGGGCGAAGGCGTCCAACAGGACCGGGACGCCCTTCACGTCGGTGAGTCGACCCACGTAGAGGAGATACTGCTCCGACTGCCCCTCGGCGGGCGTGAACCGCTCGCAGTCGATACCGTTTTCGACGACCGATATCGGCGCGGTGACTCGTCGGTCGCGCAGTCGCTTCCGGTCGGTGTCGGTGTAACAGCAGATGCGGTCGGCCGAGTTGAACGTAAACCGTGCGACCGTCGGGATGAACAGTCGCTGGACCCACTTGGGAGCCGTCTGGGAGATGAGGCCGTGGTTCGTGATTACGAGCGGCGTCTCCGAGAGCCGCGAGACGGCGGCCGCGAGGTTCGTGGTGAAATACAGGTGTGAGTGGGCGTGGACCACGTCGGCCTCCGGGAGGCGGCGGCGAAGCGACCGGAGGACCGTCGGCGTGATGCTGTTCTCCATCGGCCGGGCTAGCTCCCGGTGGCGGACGGTGGTGTAGCCGTCGCTCTCGGTGACGTTCGGGCGGGCGTCGTCGCCGTGGTCGGAGGTCAGGACGGTCACGTCGTGGCCCCACGCGGCCTGTCGCTTCGACATGGCGTGGGCGTGTATCGCACCGCCGCCGGTCACGTCGTCGTACAGGTCGGTCGCGACGCGGAGGATGTTCAGCGGTCGGGCGTCGCTGCGGGGGCCGTCGCCGGCGTCCGTCGGTGCTGGCGGCTGGCGAGTTCGTCTCGTCTCTTGGGCCATCTCGTGAGGACGGACACCTGTTTTTCATTTCGTTATCAGTCTTGTACCGATACCGTCGTCGGCACGCGGAACCGGCGGCGGCGAGGGGCACTGCCGGAACGGCGAGAATGCGGGGCCTACCCGTCGAGCGTTCGATATCCGGTCGGTCTCGTTCCAGACTCGGTTACAGTTCGTCGTCGAGATAGCCCATGTTCATCAGCCGCGATTTGGTCGCGTCCGAAATCGCGCCGTCGTCGCCCGCCGCATCGGGGTCACGGACCGGTTCGCGGTCGGCAAGCCACGCCGTGAGTTCCTCCTCACAGACCGCCGCCGTCCGCGGCGCGTCGGCGGCAACATCGGTCGTCTCGTCGGGCAGTCGGAACAGCGCGCCCGTCCCGTCGGCCCCGCGGACGTAGCGGTGTGTGGCCGTCCGCATCGCGGTCCGCCGCGGCAGCGTGTCGTCCGCGCCCGGAAAGAACTGCGACGCGTCGAAGTCGGGGTTGACCTCGTGTATCGGCTCCAGCGAGCGGGCTGCGTCCTGACTGACGGCGAACTCCCGCGTCTCCTCGCGCAGGTCGATACCGTCGACGAACCCCGACTCGGCTCCGGCCTCGGCCAGCAGCGTCCGCATCAGGTCCGTGTGCTGGACTGGCGTTGCTGTCGAAGGAACGGCGAGCCCGGAGAGCACGAGCGGCACGCGAAGCACGGCGTCGTCGAGGACGTACTTGTGGCCGAGCGCACCGCGCTCGCCGAGATGCTCGCCGTGGTCGGCCGTGACGGCGACGACGCTGTCGTCGAAGCGCTCGCGAACGCGGTCGAACAGCGACCCGACGAACGTGTCGGTGTACTCGACGCCGGCGTCGTACAGCGCGCGCAACGCCGCCCACTCGTCGTCGGTGAACGGACAGCCCTCGGCCACTTTCTCGACTAAATTCTCGTGGACGTCCATCACGAAATCCCCGGCTTCGCTTCGGGACATATCGAATCGGTCGCCGTACGTCTCGAACCACGACAGCGGCGGGTAGTACGGCCGGTGTGGCTGATTGAAGTGGACGTACAGAAAGAACGGCTCGTCGGTCGATTCGAGCGCGTCGAGTCGCTGTTCGACCAGCTTCGCGGTCAGATACGCACCGGAGTGGCGGTACTTATCAGGCTCGAAACCGGCCGAGTGGCGTCGGATGTTCGCCAGCCAGCGGGCGACGGGACCGACGCCGACCGTCTTGAGGAGGTCGACGGGCGAATCCGGCAACACCGTCGCCGTCTCGAAGCCGCGGTCGAGCCCCGTCTCCGGGCTGACGAAGTAGTTGTTCGACACCAGCGCGGTCTGATAGCCGGCCTCGCGGAACGACTCCGCCACCGTCGGGACGGTCGGTTCGAGGCTGTTCGACCCGAAACCGACGCCGTGGTCGCCGGGATGGCGGCCAGTGAGTATCGATGCACTCGACGGCAGCGTGTAGCGCGTGTGGGCGATAGCGGCCCCGTAGGACGCTCCGTCGGCCCGGTCGGCAATTCGCCGCAGGTTCGGCGTCGTCCCGTCGCCCGCGAGCGACGTGTGGTCGTACCGCACGCTGTCGAGGACGAACACGACGACGTTCGGTCTGCGTGCCGACTCACTCATGAGTACCACCGGCCAACACCCGCCGGAACAGTCGGGCCGGATAGGCGTACAGTGCCGCGAGAACTGTCAGCCCGAGCGCGCCGACGGGGATGACGCTCGGGTCGGCCCGCAGCGCCCGAAGATAGTACCCAGCGGCGGCCCCGTACGCACCGTCGAAGTGGTGTCGCCGGCCCAGATACGTGTAGGCGGTCCGGTAGTACGGTCCCTCGAACTTGGCTGCCTCGGGGACGACGCCGACGACGCGCTCGAAGAACGTGTCTATCTGCTCGGGTGACGTTTCGACGTACTTGCTGAAGCCGTCTTCGTGGGTCCGTCCCTCGAAGGTCGCCGGCGTGAAACAGATGCCGCCTTCTGTCGCGGCCTCTATCATGAACAGGTGGTCCTCGCGCCGTTCCAGTGACTCGTCGAAGCGGACCGTGGCCTGTTCGGTGTCGAGCAGAATCGATGACGTGAGCGAGTGCGTCTCACCAGTCAGCAACGCCCCGGTGAACTCCACGGGCGACCAGCCGTGGTCCCCGTCGACACACAGCGCCGCGCCGGTGCGGCCCATCTCGGCCAACTGCGTCTGCAGTTTGTCCGAGTGCCAGATGTCGTCGGCGTCGAGGAAGGCCACGTACCGCGTTTCGGCCCGTTCGAGCCCGACGTTTCGCGCCCACGCCGGTCCGCGCTCGTCCTCGTCTTCGACGACGACCACCGCCGTCTCGACGGTTTGCTCGTCGGCGCTCGCTATCGCCTCTGTAAGCATCGCCTCAGGCGTGTACGTCTCACAGAACGGGATGACGACCGTGACGACCGGATCTGTATCTGCGACTGACATAGTAGTGGGGTTGTATCGTCCAACAGACCCCCCCGAAAAAGTTAGTCGCCGGCTGACCCGAATATAGAGCGGCTACTGCCTGTTTCGCGACCGACCGCGCTCAGAGGGCCTCGGTGTCTCGCTCTAGGCGCTCGACCATCGAAACGACGAGGTAGAGCCTGAACGCCAAGTGGTTCGGGTCGACGGTTATCTTCGGCGGCTCGACCGGCGTGTGCGCGGCGACGAGGCTCGTCACCGACGACGGCAGCGTGTTCGCTACGGCGTATTTCACCGCGTCGGTGGCCGAGGACCACTCGGCGGCCGAAGGCGCGGTGCCCGCGCCGGCTTCGCTTCGCTCGCCCATCGCGTCGAGCGTCCACTCGACTAGTTCCGTGCCGAGGAGCGACCGCGCCCGGTCGGTGTCTATCGAGCGATGGAGGTACTCGACCGTCCCGGACGCACCGAAGATGTCCGCGTACCCCGGCACCGCACCCGACTCCGCGATGCGAACGTCGGGGCCGTTGGTCCGGACGTAGTCGCCGAACAGTCGCTTGCCGGTGCGGGCCTCGTCCGGAAGCTCGCGGAACGCCTCGACGCTGCGGTGTGTCAACAGCGGATTGACGATTTCCAGATACGGCAGCTTGAGGTCCGACAGCGGCGCGAGCACGTACGGAATCCGGTACTGCTGATACACCCGGTCGCGCCACGTCGACAGCGACTCGCCCGTCCGCCGGCCGAACCGGTCGGGCCACGCCTGCTGGTCGCCCGCCGGCACGGACACCGAAGCGAGGTCGGCGTAGTCCGACAGCAGCCGCGCGCCGACGTTCACGCGGACGTGGTCGGGGGACTTGACGACCGTCTGTGACTGGGCCACGTCGCCGCGGATGATGCCGTTGACGCCGCGCTGTGCGAGCGAACTGAACGTCTCGAAGCCGTCGACGTAGCCGCCGACGTGGTCGATGCGGCCCTCGCCGGCGGTTAGGAACCGTTCGAAGACGGTTTCCACGTCGTCGGGTGCCGTCGGCAGTTCGTAGTAGCTGTGTGGCACGTCACAGGCGGCCGCGACGTCGCGGGCGACGGCGGCGTCGTTGTCGGGGTCGGCGGGGGCGTCGGCGGTCCCCCACGTCACCGTTTCGAGCCCATCGGCGTCGCGGTACTCTAAGAGTAGCGCCCGACTGTCGACACCGCCCGACAACGGGAGCACCCACTCCGACGTGTCGATGTCGAACCCGTTGCACGACCCGCCCAGGGCCGCCCCGAGTCGGGCCTCGTGGCGGGGTTGGCCGTTGCCGTCGGAAAACGAGGGCCGCGAGCGCTCAACCGAACACTCCCACGCCGACCGGTCGAGGCGCAGTCGGCTGTCCGGCGGGAGCAACTCGACGCGGCCGTCCCACGCTTGGTGGTGGCCGAGCGTCCCGCTCGCGACCATCCACGGCACCGTCCGCGGTTCGAACTCGACGGCGTCGGCGAAGTGCATCACCGCCCGCTGGGAGGTCGCGGCGACGAAGAGGTCCTCGAACAGCCGGTAGTACAGCGACCGGGAGCCGACGATGTCGCTGCACAGCTCGACCGTCTCGGCGTCGTCGCGGACGATGGCGTACGTCCCCTCGGGTGCCGGTGTGCCCGGCTCCGCCCACTCGGCCGTCTGGTCGAGTATCTGTCCCATACAGACGCTCGTTCCGCGGACGGGGACGACGCCCGCGTCGCCGACGAGACACATCGCGGTGTCGCCGTCGCGGACGATACGCGTCTCGCTCGGGGCGTTCTCGGGCGTGATTCGGGCCGCGACCCGCCGGAGGTCGTCGTCGGTGTAACTGCGGCTCGCGGGGCCACAGAGGTAGATGAGGTTGGCCATCTGCCCCTAGCTCACCGCTGGTCCGCTGCTCGTTGCTCGGTGGCGACACCGGTCCGGGGAGACGTATCTCGGTTGCACACGCGCAGATGAGACCGAATACGGGGATAAGAATACACTCGCTACGACCGCTTCGCCCGCGACCGACGGTCAGTGTGCCGGCAGCACGGCGCGTCCGCTTTGTCTGTCAGGTTCGTTTCAGACCCGTAGGCGGTCTATATCTTTGGGTCCGTCCCGAGTCCCGCCGAGTACAACGGAGCCCAGCGGACGGTATGTCACGACACACGTCACTACAGTTGAGCGGTATCGGACGCAGAGTAACGGACCTCGTGGTGGTCCTCGCCCTGTCGGCGCTGACCGCACTGGTGGTCCTAGTGGACGGGCCGGCCGCCGTCCGCGTCCCGGCGGCGCTTCTCTCGGTGTTGTGTCTCCCGGGCTACGCGCTGACGGTTGCGCTGTTTCCCGTAGACGACCGCCACTCGCCTTCGGCCAGCCCTTCGAAACGGTCGGTCACGCCCCTCGAACGGGCCGTCCTCTCCGTCGGGTTCAGCGTCGCAAGCGTGGTGCTGGCCGGGTTGGTCCTCGACGCGCTGGTCGGCCGGCTGACCACGACGACGCTACTGACAACGGTGCTCTCGCTCACGGTCGGGCTGGTCGCCGCGGCGACGGCCCGGCGACGGCGCGTGCCGGCGTCGGTTCGCTACGCACCCGCCCTCGACGCGCTCGGTCCGCGCTTGCGGCGGCCGGACGCGCTCACGGTGGGCCTCGCGGTCTGCGTGTTGTTCGCCGGCGGGGCGATTGCGGCCCCGGGCACCGTCGGCGGCCCCTCCGACGGCGTGACGGAGCTGTACTTCCTGACCGAAGCCGACGACGGGAGCCTCCAAGCGTCGGACTACCCGACGGAACTCACACGGGGAGACGGCCAGCCGATTTCGGTCGCCGTCGGCAACCGCGGGGACGCCGCCGTGACGTACACACTCGTCGGGCAGCTACAGCGCGTCGAGCGCAGCGAGAACGGCACCGTGGTCAGGGACCGCCGGCAGCTATCGAACAGCCGCGTCCGCGTCGGGGCCGGCGAGACACGCGTCTTCAACGAGACCGTGACCGCCGGCGCCACCGGCAGCTACCGGCTGGTCTACTTGCTCTACCGCGGCGACCTCCCCGCGACGCTGGGTATGGACACCGCGTACCGCGAGATTCACCTCTGGCTGACGGTCACGGAGGCGAGCGGCTGATGTCGGCGGCCGCCTCGGAACGCGACCGCGTGTCGGTGTGGCTCTGTATCACCGCGCTGTGTGTCGGCGGAGCCGAACAGACGCTCGTCGACCTCGCCAACGCACTCGATACGGACCGCTACGACGTGACTGTCTGGACGATTTTCGAGACCGGGCCGCTCAAGGCCGACCTCAAATCCGACGTTACCGTCCGGTCGCTGACGGCCCGCGGCGTCGTCGAGAACGGGTCGGTCGCGGCCGCGACGACGCCGCTCGCGTACGTGCGGGCCGTGACGGCGTTCTGCTATTTCGCCGCCGTCGAGCGACCCGACATCGTCCACTCGTTTCTCCTGTTCGATAATCTGCTCGCGCGGTTGGCCGGGCTCTGTAGTCCGGCGACGGTCGTGACCGGCGTCCGCGCCGTCCCCGACGAACCCCCGGCGACGCGGGCGGCGCTGGACCGCCTGACTATCGGCCTCTCGGACCGCATCGTCTCGAACTCACGGGCCGGGGCACAGCTGGCCGTCGAGCGCGGCGCGGCCCCCGAAACTGTCTCAGTCGTCCACAACGGCCGTCACATCCCGACCTACCGGGACGCGAGCGCCGACGCCGTCCGAGCCGAGTTGGGCATCGACGACTCGGAACTGGTCGTCGGTACCGTTGGCCGCCTGCTCGAACGCAAGGGCCACTTCGAACTGGTGGCCGCGTGGGCACAGGTCGAACAGACGCACCCCGACGCCCGCCTCGTCTTCGTCGGCGACGGACAGGACCGCGCCGAAATCGAGGCTCACGCTCGCGAACTGGGCTGTGCCGACAGCATCGACTTTCTGGGCACCCGCCGCGACGTGCCCCAGTTACTCGCGGCGATGGACGTCTTCGCCTTCCCTTCGCACTTCGAGGGGCTCCCCGGTGCGGTCATCGAGGCGATGGCCGCTGGTCGCCCTATCGTCGCGACGCCCGTCGACGGCACCGCCGAACTGCTCGACAGCTACCACACCGGCCTGTTCGTCTCGCCCGACGCGCCCGACGAACTGGCGTGGGCGCTGACCCGACTGCTCGATACCCCCCGGCTCCGGGAGTCGCTGGGCGCGGCCGCACAGCGCCGGGCGGGTGAGGACTTCGCCATCGACAGTATGGTCTCCGAGTTCGAGGCGTTGTACCGCGACATAGAGCCCGCAGAACCGAAGCCTCGGGCTGCCGTGAGCTGAGACGCGTCTTAGCTGGGTGAGCCGCCTTCTCGCTCCGAGTCGACGGGCGCGTCCCGGTCGCGTCCGGGCTGTTCGCCGTACTCGTCGAGCGTCGACGCCGACGAGACGGCGGGGCGCTCTCGTTCGGGGTGTGCCAGAATCGGGAGAATCCGCTGCATGAACACGACGATCGAGACGAGCAGCAGCGGCCCCAGAAAGATGCCGTACCAACTGAACAGCGCCGGGCCGAGGAGGTAGGCGAACATCACGAGCGCGGTGGCGAACAGCCGGCCGGAGAGGTACGGACGGATGTAGGTTCGAACGACGTTGTCGAACGCGAGCGCCATCACGACGAGCAACAACAGCGGGTACCAGAGCAGTCTGGGGTCGGTCGAGACGGCTTGCACCCCGAGCAACACGGCGATGAAGAGGTACACTATCGACCGACCGACCAGCGGCACGAGGGTGAAGAGACCGGTGATGACGCCTAACAGTACCACCGACGGAATCGCGAGCGACCCGGGCGCGAAGAGATTGAACACGGTGTAGATGACCGCCGAGAGAATCATGATGGCGAAGATGGTCATCGTGTAGCCGAAGTAGACGGAGGTCAGACCCGCGTCGACGCCGCGGGCGTAGTGGGTCGCGAGACTCCCTTCGTCGAATATCTCTGTCGTGAACCAGCCCGCGAGCCGGCGGTCGTTGACGAGCAAGAAGAAGGCAAGCAGTATCGAGAGAAACAGGTTGTACAGCGTCGAGCCGATGACGCCGAGCGTGCCGGTGACGACGCCGACCGCCGACTGGACCGACGGCTCTTGGACGAGGACGATAGCGGTCTGGTACGCGTCTTCGGGTGTGGTCGGAAGCGCCGGCAGCTGGAACGGGAGTTGTGCGACCATCGACTGTATCGAGACGCCGGACAACACGTTGACGAACTGGCCGAGTGCGACCAACAGGAACGCCGCGAAGAAGGCGACGAGCGGGACGACGATGAGCAGTATCGTCGCGACCGCGGCCACCCCAGTCGAACCGAGGCGAGGTTCGAGCCGTCGCGTAATCGGCCGAGCAACGTAGTACACGAACAGCCCGAACACTATCCACGGGAGGTACGCGTACCCGACGAAGGCGACGACACCGAGAAACACGAGGCCGAGAAGCCACCACGCGAGGTGCTTTCGTCCGAGCAACACCCGAATCGGGTCAGACGCTGATTGTTCGAAATCCATGTATCGTGACTACTACGTGATAGACAATGAACAGGATGCTTGATATCCCGCGGCCGACGCTCCGCCCTCGCCCGCGACGCGCTCTCGAACCGTCGCGACCGGTGAATTTAAACGGCGTTTACTGATATACCGACGCCGACTCCGGTGTACCATGCCGATTCGAAACGTCTTGCTGTACGTCTGTGACGCCTTGCGCTGGGATACGTTGCCGGCGAGCGTCGCAGAGCGGGGGGTCGCGTTCAAGACGGTCGCCCAATCCACGTGGAGCCCGCCCTGTTTCACCACGCTCTCGACCGGGCGATATCCACAGCAACACGGCGTCCTCGAATTCAGTCACGGGCTGGCCGAGGGCGTCGAGACGGTGTACGACATCCCCGGACTGGACGGGGCGTACTACAACAAACACCCGAACGACAGGCTCGCCGACGTCTTCGGCGTGCCACAGGACCGCTCCATCGCTGAGTTGACCGAGCCGTTTCTCTTCCTCGAACGTGATCTGACCACGCACACGCCCTACAGCGAGCGAGCGGCGACGGGTACCGAAGGGTATCTCAGCGACGTGGGTAGCGACTGGCACCGCATCACCGACGAGTACGAACGCGGCGTCGAGATGAACGTCGACATCTTCGAGGAGCGGTTGGACGAACTCCGCGCACGCGACGCGCTCG
>Ga0102935_1000238_pt1 | contig 19131 bp, 25 predicted proteins | sample SalPonR2_A_D2_MG_FD_78508 | JGI IMG/M metagenome (GOLD analysis project Ga0102935, IMG submission 78508) | Salt pond soil microbial communities from South San Francisco under conditions of wetland restoration - Salt Pond MetaG R2_A_D2_MG | ecosystem: Environmental > Aquatic > Marine > Intertidal... | reverse complement strand
GCTCCGTCCCGTTCGATACGCACGTCGAAGCGGTGGTCGCTCTCTTGGTGATAGTTGTACACGGCGAACATGCCGAGAGTCGTCTCCCCGACGAGCGGAACAGCTCCGGTACAGCCACTGAGGCCCAACAATCCGGTCAGACCGGCCGCTCGAAGCACATCCCGCCGATCCATACCGGCCGATATTCGACCATTCGGTAAAGATGTTGCCGACGGGCAGATCAATACACAACTGGCGGTCACGAAGTGCCGGCGCCGGTGAGTGCGCCTCAAGCGCGATCGCCATCGGTTCACGAACGCCGAGGCGCGTCATCGAACGCCTCGCACGTACTTTTGTTCCAAGAGTTCTCGTCGAGATACGGAGCGCAACTTCCGTAGTGCACCTCCTGTGAACGGCTCGCGCGTGAGCCTCTGTAAGACCTACTTCGCCGCCTCTCCAGTCAGATATTTGTCGGCAGTAACAGTATGCAGGGGTATGAATAGCATATCCACGGAGGGCGGGGACCGTGATGGCTCTGTCAGTAACGGCGACGGAGACTCGTCTCTGGAGGTAGCCGCAGCGGGCGCGGTCACCGCTATCACGCTCGGAGTCGCCTTCGGTTTGTTGGCGCTGGGGCAGCCGTACTTTTGGATTGCGTTCCCGATCGGATTCGGCGCCGGGATGCCGCTGTCGGTCGGACTCGCGCGGTGGTACCGATCGAGCGCAGCGACCGATCGGAGCGCCAGACAGGATCATGCCGGGACCGACGCAGCGCTCACGCACCTGCGCGAGCGTTACGCTCGCGGCGAACTCACCGACGAGGAGTTCGAGAGCCGCGTCGAGCGTCTGCTCGAAACCGAGTCGGTCGCTGACGCGAAGACCGTCGCGGAACGCGAACGAGAAACCGGCGAAGATGCCCGGAGCGTATCGGAACGTGAACCCGCTACCAGCACTGCCAAGGAGGACCGTCAGACCTGACCGCTCGTTACCGACTCACGGAATGTGACGGGGGAGGCTTCGATGCGTTCTACAGGCGGAGCAGGGCGAGTGCCTCGGGGCTTGCCCCCGGAGCAGTTCACACCGGTTGCTTGGTGTACTCATCTCTATATTTTGCACCCCCTCTGTAATCATCGCAGTCCACGTCTCGCCACCCGCTCGAATCGGAGTCCGTCGGTGAATGTTTCTATGATACGCTGACGCCAACGAATTCCTCTGAGACTTTTTTGATGTATCCAGCGAACTTAGAGAGAATCTAGAACGACGTTGAACCGAAACCGAGCGGAGTTTGTGTTTTTCTTGAAAAATCTATTTTCAACCTCCATGTGTCGCCCCGGATGGTATGTCCGATACCTCACGCCGACGGTTCGTGACGCTGACAAGTAGCACCGTGCTCGTCGCCCTCGCTGGGTGTTCAGGCCTCGGGGATAGCGACGGCGATGAATCGATGGACGACGGTGATGGCGATGAATCGATGGACGATGGGTCGATGGACAACGAGACGATGGACGATGGGTCGATGGACAACGCGACGATGGACAACGAGACGATGGACGACGGGTCGATGGACAATGATGGATGACGACCAGTGTCTGAGGGATGACGGTTCGATCGAATTCCACACGCTTCGCCGGCGGGGGCTACACCCATTAGCTGTGTTCGACGGAGCATGCGCACGAAAGCAGCGCACCGAACCCGCAGAACTGGGACAGAATCTAGACGGAATTCGCAAAACACCCTTTAAGTATCGGGCCGGATGACGAGTATGAACAAGTACCTCCGGAGACTGGAACCCCTCTCGCTCGGCGATCTCCTGTTCGCCGTCCTCGCTGGAGTCACGGGCGTCGCGGGCTCGTACGCCGTCGCGGGGTACACCCGACAATTCATCGTCGCCCCGATCGACGCCACGGTCGTCCGCCTGACGCCCGGGGAAATCGTCGCGTTCGTGATTCAGAACGTCGGCGAATCGGGGCATCTCCTGCATATCGCGCTCTCGTTTGCCGTCGCAACCGGATTGCTCGCGGCGATCGCGATTCTCGGACTTTACGTCGGTCGGAGACTCGCCCACCCGGCGATCGGTGTCGGTCTCGCGGGTGTCCTCGCGTGGGGGCTTGCAACCGCGATCACGGCGCGGCCGGTACTCGCAGTGGGTACTGCTGGCCCTGTCATGCTATGGCTCGTCGTCGGTTTCGTGTCGCTCGTTTCCCCCGATCACGACCCGTCCCGACGGCGGGTGCTCGCCTCGAGCGCAGGTGCCCTCGCGTTCATCGGTGCGTCTTTCGGGGTCGGTCAGTGGGTGCGGGACACCGGTACCGACAACAGCGGGACAGCGGACATGGACGACGAGGTAGCCACGCTCATGCAGGACGCCGAGGCGAAGTCACTCGATATCGAGGGTGACGTCCCCGGCCTCGTGAGTTCCTTCGAGGAGTTCTACAACGTCGACATCGCCGAGTTCGATCCGGACCTGTCCCCCGAGGACTGGTCGCTGACGATCACCGGGGAAGTCGGCGAGGACGTTACGATCACGTTCGACGAACTGACCGACATGCCGACCGAGCGGCGGTTCGTAACCCTTCGGTGTGTCGGCGAGGACCTCAACGGACAGAAACTGGACACCGCCGTGTGGACGGGGACGCCGATCAAGCCGCTGCTCGAGGACGCTGATCCCGGCGGCGAGTGTAGCTGTGCGATGCTTCGGGCGGCCGACGATTACTTCGTCCAGTTCCCGATCGAGGCACTCGAGGATGGCTTTCTCGCCTGGGGGATGAACGGTCAGTCACTCCCGCAGTCTCACGGCCATCCCGTTCGGGTGTTGATCCCCGGTCACTGGGGCGAGACGAACGTCAAGTGGCTCTCCGAGATCGAGCTACTTGACGAGGAGATGAACGGGTACTGGGAACAGCGCGGATGGCACGGAACCGGGCCGGTGAACACCGTGGCCAAACTCTGGAGTACCACCACACTCGAAGACGGGCGCGTCGAGGTAGCCGGCCACGCGTACGCCGGGACGCGCGGTGTCGAACGCGTCGAGGTTTCGATCGACGCTGGCGAGACCTGGCAGGACGCGGCGCTCTCCGAGCCGCTCCCCGGTGATGACACCTGGCGACAGTGGCGCTACGAGTTCGAGCCCAACGGGAGCCATGAGGTCGTCGTGCGAGCGGTCGACGGGACCGGAGCCGTCCAGCCCGAAGACCGGTCGGAGTCGTTCCCGAGCGGGGCCACCGGCTGGGTACGACAGACGGTCAACTGATGAGCGCCGAACTGATAATCGTTGGATACGAGGTCACTGACGGATGGAAAAGGCACTCTGGTATCTCCTTGTCGGAACCCGTGGCGGCGAGAACCGAGCGCGGATCATCGCTGCACTCGACGAGCGGCCCCGGAACGCCAACCAACTCGCGGAGTGCCTCGACGTCGACTACAACACAGTGAGACACCACCTTGACATGCTACTGGAACACGACGTGATCGAATCCGGCGGCGAGGAATACGGTAAGCTGTATTTCCTGACGGACCGGTTCGAACAGCATCGAGAGGCGTTCGAGACCGTTCTGGAGGCGATGTGAATGGCCGGATCGATGGGCACCTGGGTACTGGTCGCGACCGCCCTCTCGGTCGTGAACGTGTTCTTTTTGCTGGTGTTAACGGTCATTTGGGTCCGTAATTACCGAACGTTCGGATCGGAGATGACCGCCGGGCTGGCCGTCTTCGGTGGTGCGATGATCTTAGAGAACTTCGTCGCCGTCTACTTCTTTTTCAGTAGCGGAATGCTCTATGTGGACTCCCCGGCTGTCCAACAGACAGTAGCGGCCCTCCGCGCGCTGCAGACGATCGCGTTAGCGTTCCTGACTCGCGTCACGACAAAGTAGGCTACTTCGGGTGACGATTCGCTACTCGGATCCGGATCGGTGTCACTCGCCCTGCATCTGAACGAACCGAACGGCCCCGTGTCGGCTCCGATCGAGTCCAGTGTCGGTCTTTTCGGCCCGGACGAGCGTCTGGCTCCCCGTTCCGATCGGGGCGAGGATCCGGCCACCGACTCGGAGCTGTTCGATGACCGGATCAGGGAGTGCGGGTGCTGCACAGGTGAAGTACGCGGCGTCGTAGGGTGCGTGTTCGTCCCATCCCTCCGCGCCGTCGCCGACCCGGACGCTCACGTCGCCATAGCCGAGCCGTTCGAGTCGTCCCCGAGCTTCGACGGCCAGCGATTCCACGTACTCGACGCTGTAGACGTTCTCGCTGCCGACGATTTCGGCGGTCACGGCGGCGTGATAGCCGCATCCGGTTCCGATTTCCAGCACTCGATCGCCCGCCTTGAGTTCGAGCAGATCGCACATGATCCCGACCATATGTGGCGCCGAGATCGTCTGTCCGTCTCCGATCGGGAGCGGCCGGTCAGCGTAGGCGCCGTCGCGGCGCGACTCGGGGACGAACTCGTGGCGCGGGACGGTCCGAAGGGCCTCGATGGTCGATTCACGTTCGATCCGTCCGGCTTCGATGAGCCGATCGACCATCCGGTCGCGGGCTGTCTCGAAATCGCCGCCGCCGTCGTCGGCCGAATCGCGCCCAAACATCACCTTACCAGCCCGACCACGCCCGCGTCTGAGCGTCCTCGTCGCGGGCGTAGATGCGTTTGATGTCCTTCGCGAGAACCGCATCTCCCCCGAAGTCGTACCCTTCGCGTTCGTATCCGGTCGCGTCGTCGCGGACGAGGATCCGCTCGACTTCGAACTCCTCGCCGCCGTATTCGTGGGTTCGGCCGACGACGAACTCCTCGTCGCCGGGGACCTGAATGCGAACGCTTCGGGTGTCGTCGTGATAGCCGTCCTTCGGGTGCAGTGTCAGGTTCACCGAGACGTTTCCGACCGCGCGGGTCCACAGCGTCCGGACGTCGCTCGCCTTCGCTTCGTCGACGCGAGCGCCTTCGACCGATTCCAGTGAGGTGATCCGGGCCGTCAGGATGGCCTCATCGGTCTCGACGAGGAACTCGTCGCCGGCCGAAAGCGTCTCGTCGGGCGGAATCTCGACGCGTGCTTCGGTCGATTCGTCGTCCTGGGAGACGATGACCCGCCGTTCGACGGTGGCTGTCTCTTCGAGGCTTGTCTTGTGGACGTGGCCGCACTCGCCGCACCGAACCGTCGCCTGTCCACCGCGATTGAGGACCTCGTGGGCCGTCTCGGCGGCCGGCGAGCAGGACGGACAGCGAACCGCGACGCGCTGGTGACTCATTGATTGTACCTGACTGTCCGGACGTATAACAGTTCTCGCTGGTAGTAGAAAACGACGCCAATGCAACTCCGGCCGGCGGGGACAGAGCCCCTCCGCCGATCGATCAGTTCCGGAGCGCCGGCGCTACCCCATCATCCCGGTATCCTGCGTGACGAACAGATCGAATTGGGTATCGGCCGGCTCGTCGTCGGGCGTGAGATAGCCCGCGGCGAAGGCCGTGTACACCTGTCCCGCTTCTACGGACACGTCGAAGGAGGCGACCGTCTCGCCGTCGTTACTCTCGGTGTCGCCGCGGAAATTGAGCGTGTAGTCACCGGCCGGGACCTCGACGTATCCGGACTCTCGGTACGCAACGCCGTCGAAAAGCGCGTCGCCACCGGCGGTGATGTCGACTGCGGGAGCGTCCGGCGAGACGTGCACCGCTCGGAGCCGGGCCATTTCCTCTCCGGGGGCGGAGTTGTCGTCGGTCAACACGAGCGGCTCGAACGCCTGGTCGGCGTCGTCGCCGATCTCGCCGGCGGCCGCGATCGTGTAGTCCGTGCCGGCCGACAGCGAGACGTCGCCCTCGAACACCGACGTCTCGGCATCGCCGGCCGGCGTGATCCTCACCGTGTGTGTCCCCGCCGTGAGCTCGAGGTACGCACTGGTCGTCCCGAACGGAACGTCCTCGAGCACAGCGTTGCCGTCGACGTAGACGTCGACGTTGGGCGCGTTCGGGGACATGTGCGCGATGCGGGCGCGAGCAGTTTCCTCGTCCATGTCGGCCTCGCTCGCCACATCACCTCGGGCGAACAGGAGGTCGAAGGGGGTATCGGCCGACTCGTCGTCCGGCGTGAGATAGCCCGCGGCGAACGCCCGATACACCTCACCGCCCTCGAGCGACACGTCGAAGGAGGCGACGATATCGCCGTCGTTGCCCTCCGTATTCCCCCGAATGTTGAGCGTGTAGTCGCCGGCCGGAACCTCGACGGAGCCGGAGGATCCGAAGCCGACCCCATCGAACAGCGCGTCGCCACCGGCCGTGACATCGACCGCAGGCGCGTCCGGCGCGGCGTGCAGCAGCTGTACCCGGGCCGTCTCACCGCTGGGATCGGCGTTGTTATCGGTCAGCACGATCGGTTCGAACGCCTGGTCGGCGTCGTCGCCGATCTCGCCGGCGGCCGCGACCGTATAATCCGTGTCGCTTTCGACGGTCACAGCGCCGCTGAAGACGACCGTCTCCCGGTCGCCCGCCGGCGTGATCTCGACGTTTCGCTCCCCCGCGGGAACCTCCAGGTAGTCGCTCGTCGTCCCGAACGGAACGTCTTCGAGGACCGCGCTCTCGTCGACGAGCACGTCGACGTTGGGCGCGTTCGGAGAGACGTGTGCGACACGCACTCGCGCCGTTCCCTCCGGCTCGTCGCTCGACGTCTCGTCCGTTGTGTCGGAGCCGTCTTCCGATTCCATCTCAGTGTCATCGCTATCTCCGTTCCCGTTTCCGTTTCCGTTCCCATTGCCGTTCCCGCCGGCACAGCCGGCGAGCGTGATCGTTGCCGTGCCACCGACGCCCGAAAGGACGCGTCGGCGCGTTATGAGTTCTCTGTCTACCATCGTCCAGTGGTCCGTATGACAGATATTTAATATATTTCGTGAATCAGGCTAGAATCTCTCTATATTCGGGGTAAATTCAGTATGAACGGTGCCTAGCCGAACCTTCCAGACTCGGTCGAAAGCGTTTTGTCCTTATTCATACATATATCTAGCATGGGGAGCACGGGCAACCGTCGCGTGGTCGGCGTCCGATCGGTGCTCTCGGACGGAGACCGGCGCCACGCCGAGGACGGTCCGTCTCGAAGGCTCAGCGATCGCCCCCCGCTTGCTCTGAAGACGGTGGTTTCTTACCAGTTCTTAGAGAACATGGGCGGTAATGGATACGGTCCTCTGGCAGACGCTTGCCGGTACCCGCGGGGGACCCAACCGGGCCCGTATCCTTCGTGCGCTGGACGAGCGTCCGCGGAACGCGAATCAACTGACCGAGGAGTTCGACCTCGCCTACAACACCATACGCCATCACCTCGACGTCCTCGAAAAGAACGGGGTCATCACCAGCGGCGAGGCGGATTACGGGACGATCTATCTCCCGAGCGACCGGACGAAGAGTCACTGGAATACCGTCGAGGAGATCATCTCACAACTGGAGGATTAATGTGAGCGACAGAACAACAACGGATAGGAAACACGGAACGGAGCCCACCGATCGGGTGATCGCATGAGTGTAAGCATAATGCTTGACGCGGCTCGGCTCGCGGCGGCGGTCAACATCGTGCTGTTGATCGCGCTGTTGTTGCTCTGGGGGCGGACGTACCGCGAGGTCCGAGCCCCGTTGACGCTCGGATCGATGGTCTTCGCTGCGCTTCTCTTGGCGGAAAACGCCGTCGCGCTCTGGTTCTATCTGACTGCCCCCGCCATGCCGGGGATCGCCGTCGAGGTGATGATGCTCCTTCAGATACTGGAGACGGCCGGCATCGGCGTCCTCGTGTACGTGACGTGGCAGTGATCGCGCGCCCGAGCGGTCCGCTCGGATACTCGGCGCAAACGGAGTTCCCGATGGACGAGCGGCTGGGCGGATGCTCTATCATCAAACCCGAGACCCGGTGACCCGTCCGCGCCCCCGAGAGAGGCCCCCGGACGGTGTCGACGCGGACCGCCGCCGTTTTAGGCTGGCCAAAAATCCGGAACGCTTATGAATATTTAGGTTAGCCTAAAAATAAGGCGATGCGACCAAACAGAGACGACCCGCTGGCGACCCTCGCGGCGGTCGGAGCCGCCGGTTTCGCCGGCTGTAACGCGTTCGGCAGCGCTGCTGAAACCGACGCTCCGATCGATACGGAGGGATGAGTATGGCTGTCGATACGCACATCAAAGAGGCGCGAGCGCGCGTTCGGGCCGAACGGGAGGCGGTCGACGCGAAGCGCGACGCCTTCGAGGCGTTCGTCCAACGGGTCGAGGAGGTCCCGATAGACCGGACCGCCGCCTCTTCGGTCGGGGTGACGACCATCGCGGGGACACAGCAACGCTCGACCCGGACGACTGATAGCGGCTGTGGGGCGGTCCTGACGGCTTTCGCCGAGACGATCCGCCCACACTGCGTCGAGGACGTCGATACGGGCGAGTCCCTTCTGGAGACGGTCCGGGCGGAGTTCACGGAGTCGATCGCGGTGGCGCTCGCACCGACGACCGGGGCGTCGTTCACGTCCGAACTCAAACGGACGGTCGTCGCCGAGGCGGAAACTCGTCGGGCCGAGGCGACGGCGTTCGACCGGGCGCTCGACCGGGAGATGTCGCAATTAGACGACGCAAACGAGGTCGTCAACGGGATCACCGACTGGCTCCGCAGAGCCGAGGAGCCACCGGCGTCAGCTATCGAGTTCGACGCACTCAAGCTCCGCCACGAGACGCTCGAGGATCATCGGAGCCGTTGTGACGCGCTCGCCCGACGCCGACAGGCGTTCCTCGAAGAAGCGACGAACAACGGTGTCAAAGCCGGGATCCGTCACCGACAGCTCATGCCGCATCTATACGATGCGCTCCCGGTCGATCACCCGGTGTTGGCGACGGCTGCACAGCTCGATTCGGCCTGCAAAGCGTACCAACGGGCCGTGCGCGACCAATTGATCCGGAGGGATTGATCGATGACGGAGGGCCCTCGTCGCCGACGGGCGAACGGCTGGGCATGGGCGTACCTCGCGCTCTTCGGATCCGACGAGAGTGAAGAACTCCCGGACAGTTCCACGTCGGACACGGGAAACGACGACACGAACGAACGACCCCGGAGGAGTGATCCGTGAGTCAACGCCGCTCGGTGGGTGGAACGGCACGGCGTCGAACCGCTGTTCGTGTTCTCACGGTCCGACGTCACTCCCCGGATCGAACCCGCGAGCCCTGAACCGATGAGCGAGACCGCACAGTACCTCCTCGTCATCCATATCGCCGAACGGCGGGGCTCCGAACCGGTCCCCACGGGAGAGATCGCCGACGCCCTCGATCGGTCCCCCGCGGCGACGACGGAGATGCTCCAGCGACTCGAAGACAGGGGCCTCGTGACCCAAGAGCCATACGAGGGAGCGACGCTGACAGGCGAGGGGCGAGAAACCGCCGCGGAACTGCACGAAGCGTATACGGCCCTCAGTCGGTTTTTCGACGGGGTACTCGGACTGGAGCACTACGAGCGAGAAGCGATGCAGTTGGCCGGCACTGTCAGCCCCGACGTGGCTGAACGGCTCGATTCGGTGCTCCTCACCGACCGGGACGCCGATACTGTGTCTGCGGACGATACAGCCGACGGTGGCGGCTCCGAATGAGCCGCCCCACCGAACAGCTCATCGGTGCACTGTTCAACGTACTCGATGCACAGGGGCATACGGAAGCCCAGCAACTCCTGTTGGAGACCTACCGTTCCCACGCTGCGACCGACCGTGAGGCGCTGTTAGATCAGCTCGTCGCCGACCTCGTCACGCTCCTTCACGATCACCTGACGCCACAGCAGGAAGTCGAGGTACTCACGACGACAGTCGAGTATCTCGTCAATCAGTTCGTCTCCGTGATCGAAGTCGCGCCCGTCGCGATCGTCGTCGTCGACGAAGACGAGTCCGTGCAGTTGTGGAACGACGGCGCGGAACGGATATTCGGCTGGCAAGAATCGGAGGTGCTGGGTGAATCGCTCTCGCGGCTGTTCCGCGAGCCGTCCGACCGACCCATTCCTTCGGTCCCGCGACAGGAGAGCGGAGACCAACTGACCGGTCTCGAGGCCCGCCTTCCACACAAGGACGGGTCGCTTCTCGACGTTCGAGTGTGGGCCGCGCCGTTACACAATCGCGACGAAGCCTTCACCGGCGCGACCTTCGTCATCAGCGATATCAGCGAACAAAAACAACGCGAACAACGCCTCTCAGTTCTCAACCGGGTGTTGCGGCACAACATCCGGAACGACGTCACCGTCATTCGCGGCCACCTCGACATGCTGGCCGAAACCGTGCCGGACGACAACGAACACGTCGCGGCAATGGAAGAACGCCTCGACAACGTCGTCAATTTGAGCGAGACCGCACGTCACATCGAACAACTCCAAAACACCGAAAACGAAGAGGATCTCACGACGTTCGAGTTGGCGTCGGTTGTCGGGGACCAACTGGAGCGTTTGCGTCTGGATTGGCCCGAGGCCGAGATCAGTGCGGTACTTCCGGATTCCGTTACGGTCGTCGCTCACGAACTCCTGCCGTACGCGCTCGATAACCTCCTCGAGAACGCCGTCGAACACAACGATTCAGACGCACCTCGCGTTCAGGTCGCGGTTTCCCGAGAGACGGAAGCCCCGTCCGGGCACGCCCGTCTAACCATCGAAGATAACGGGCCGGGCCTTCCACGGACGGAAAAGCGCGTGTTGACGGCGGAGACGGAGACGCCACTGACCCATAGCACAGGTATGGGTCTGTGGTTGAGCCGCTGGATCGTCCATAGTTCCGACGGCAGGCTTCGCGTCGAATCCAGTGGGTGCGACGGAACGCGGATCGACATGGAACTGCGATACTCCGAGCGCGCCGACTGACCGTCGGAGTGATCAGTTCTGGTATACAACACTCACGTCGCCACGTTCGATGCGAACCGATCGTTTTTTGTTTTAGGTTTGCCTAAACAGCGTCAATGGCCGCTGGCACCCAGTCCCGTCCCGAACCGATATCGGAACCGGAACCCGATCGAGAGCCCGACATCCGCGTCTGTGAGAGCTGTCCCGGAACCTTCGTCTTTCTCGAATCGGAGAACACCGACGGCTGGATCGCGAGCGACGTGACGGTCGACGTGCTCCGCTGAAATCCCATGACCGATTCCGAACCCACCTCCGACGAAGAAGACGAGCGCACAGTCATCAGAGCGGGCCGCGACTTCGAGCAGAGCTACCGGCTCGACGCGGACGAAGCCGGCAAGTTCCTGATCGAATTGGGCGAACAGCTACGCGACAGGGACGAACTGTCGATCGTCGCCGACGAATGGGAACTCCCGTTCGCGTTCGGCGAGCCCGTAGAACTGGAGATCGATTTCGAGGGCGTCGACGAGCCCGAACTCGAGATCGAACTGGAGCTGCCGGGCCGGACCGACGAAAGAGCGCCGGACGTCGAGTAAACTGACCCGGGGCTTGACCCCGAGGCACTCGGCCTGTTCCGCCTGTAGACTACCGGTCCGGATCGTCTCAGTTCGTTGCGGACTCAAGGACGAGCGTGTCGTCTTCGAGGTAGTGTTCGATGTGGTGGGCGTGCTCTTCGATGGTTTCGAGCTGTTCGCGGAGCATCTCCTCGGTCGCGTAGTCGCCGAGTCCCGAGGCGAGTTCGATGTGCTCGCGGTAGCTCTCGATGATGTCGCCCATCATTTCGAGATCGTTCGACAGCGACGTTCGGACGTCGTAAACGTCCTCGTCTTCGGCCTCGACGGTCGCGTTTTCGGCGAGCGCCGTCATGCTCGCGTGCGGGACGCCGCCGAGCGCCTGAAGCCGCTCTGCGAGTTCGTCAGCGGCGGCTTCGACGTCCTCGTAGACTTCCTGGAGGAAGACGTGAACCTCGAGGAACTCCGCCCCCTCGACGTTCCAGTGGTGCTTGTGGAGTTGATGATAGAGGACGTACGCGTCCGCGAGGTCCGCGTTGAGCGCCTCGATTATCTGTTCGGCTTTCTCCGTGTCGAGTCGGAGCGCGTTCTCCTCGACGGTGCCCGCTTCCTGCTGTACGGTCTTCTGTGTGCTCATAACAACTCTAGTTTCGAGCCGGATCCACTTATAATTTTTCAAAATAAATACAATTTTTCGTACGGCCTAAAAATATCAGTTGAACTCCTGATAGAGAGATACATACGGTAGATATCTTACATCCACGGATCGACATACCAGTGCGCTCGTTCCCGTTCATGTCGAAACTATATCAAACAATCCCCGGCGACGAGCGCATCGATGCTTTCGGGGGACAACGCCTCCGTCCCGCTCGGGGTCAGCGTCATTCGGAGCCCCCGCTCGGTACCGTATCGGACGAGTTCGACGAGGTCGCCGCGTTTCATCGGATCCCCGCCCGAAAGGACGACGAGTTGTCCGTCGCCGAAGCGCGACGCGGCATCGAGCAGTTCTTTCCCTTCCGCCGTCGTCAATTCCTCCGGGTGGCGACGCGGATCCGCGCTCGCCCGACAGTGATCGCAGGCCAGTTCACACGCCTGCGTTACCTCCCAGATGAGGACGAACGGCCGTTCGTCGGTGTCGATCGCCCGCGGGTCCGGCGGGGCGTGTCGGGCGGTCATTTCAATCGTCGTCGCTCGGGGCGACCGTCTCCGCGTCGGCCCGTGAGTAGCCCGGCGGGATCTCCGCGCCCCCTGCGCGTTCGTCCCGCGTGACGGCGCTTGCGGTGTAGTACGTTACGATAGCCACCACAGCGGCAGGAACCAAAACGAGCGCCATCTGGATGACAGTGACCACCGGGTCGCCGGGATACGGTGCATAGACGTCGAACAGGAGGACGAAAAACGCGAGTATTCCGATCGGGACGATATTGACCAACACGTCGAGCAGTATCCTGCGATCGAGGCGTCCGTCAGTTGTCGGCATACCGGATCGATCGTCGGCTCCGGCGCTATCGGTTGTGCCGAATATGTTCCTCGGTCACCGTCATGATAACGGCGAACCGACGGAATCGAGGCGGTTCACGTATCGACGTCGATCCGATGAAACGAGCGTCGGAGGTGTCCGGACGTGGTGGGGCTACCGAACACGGATAACGCATCGCGCCGTCCGCTACCGGGTCGGTGTTGGGAGGTCGATCTCCTCGCCGTCGACGAACACCGTCGGCTCGGTGAGAATGCCGTCCATGTGGATCGGGGCGTCGGTGTCGCCGCCGATGCCGGCGTCGTCACCGACCGCGATATGAACCGTCCCGCCGGCTTTCTCGTCCAGCAAGACGCTGCCGACGAGTTCGGTCACGCCGATGTTTGTTCCGATCCCCAACTCGGCGAGGTTGTAGGCGTCCCGGCCGGCCGATTCGGCGGCGGCTTCCAGATCCGAACGCACGGCGTCGTCCGAAACGTCGGTCACGAAGCCGTCCTCGACCTCGAAGGCGACCGTGTGGCCCTCTTCGAGCCGCCCGTGGGGACGGATCGTCCCGTCGACGACGTAGGTCCCGTCGGCCGATTCGGGGCTGATGAACACCTCGCCGGCCGGCAGGTTCGAGAAGTCGCCGGAGCCGTGGACGATGCCGGTGTCCTCCTGCCAGGGCCGATCGCCGAACTCGAAGGTAATATCGGTCCCCTGCGGCGAGGTGACCCGGATCTCCGCCGCGTCTTCGACCCGTTCGAGCATTGCCGCGCACTCGGCCTCGATCGTCCCGTAATCGGCGTCCAGCCCGACAGTGAACACCTCTTCGGTGATCCCGGGCAGCGTCGCTCCGCGGCTTCCGGCCGCCGTTGCGTCCGACCGGGCGCGGGTGTGGGTGATGCTCTTCGTCGTCGGCGCGAGGAAGGCGTCGGCCTCCCCGAGCGCCGCCGCGACGGGCGCGGGCGGCTCCGCGCCGTGCTGTGGCCCCGGCGGATAGCGGACGATGGTGGCGTCCTCGGTCGCTTCGAGGGCCGCCCGATAGATCGCCTCGCCGATTGGTTCGCGTTTGTCGTCGGTCACGACGACGCAGGTCTCGCCGTCCGCGACCGCAAGACACTGTTCGATGGCCGTCTCGGCGGCCGTCTCGACCGCTTCGGGATCCGTGATCGTGAGCCTCTCGGAATCGTCCATGCCAGTTGGTTGGAATGGCAATCAAAAAGACGTTCCTGTCCGTTAGGATCGAACACCTCCCCCGTTCCCGCTCTCAGTACGCGCCGGAGAGAAACGGTTATTCCGGTGGATGGCGATCTCTCCGATATGAGTATTCAGGTCGCGGTCAACGGCTACGGAACCATCGGAAAACGAGTCGCCGACGCCGTGACGCTTCAGCCGGACATGGAACTGATCGGGGTCGCGAAGACGCGCCCGAACCACGAGGCGGAACTGGCGATCGACAAAGGGTATCCGCTCTATGCGGCCATCGAAGAGCGGATCGAACTGTTCGACGACGCCGGACTCGAACTCGCGGGCACCGTCGACGAACTGGTCGCCGCCGCCGACGTCGTCGTCGACGCCTGTCCGTCGGGGATCGGCGCGGAGAACAAATCGCTCTACGAGGAACACGACACCCCGGCGCTGTATCAGGGTGGCGAGGACGCCGACCTCGTCGACACGTCGTTCAACGCCCGCGGGAACTTCGCCGACGCGATCGGTGCCGATCACGTCCGCGTCGTCTCCTGTAACACGACCGGGCTCTCGCGGCTGCTCGCACCCCTCGAAGAGGAGTACGGCGTCGAGAAGGCCCGTGTCACGCTGGTCCGCCGGGGCGGCGACCCCGCACAGAGCGGCCGGGGCCCGATCAACGACATCCTGCCGAACCCCGTGAGCCTCCCTTCACACCACGGGCCGGACGTGAACACGATCTTCCCCGAACTGGCAATCGACACGCTCGGGCTGAAAGTCCCCGCGACCCTCATGCACACCCACTCGGTGAACGTCACGCTCGAGGCCTCACCCGATGCCGACGCCGTCGCCGATCTGCTCGACGAACAGGCCCGGACGTTCCTCATCCCCGAGTCCTCCGACATCGACGGCGCAGGGGCGCTCAAGGAGTTCTCGATGGACCGCGGCCGGCCGCGCGGCGACATCTGGGAGAACTGCATCTGGCGGGAGTCGGTTTCGATGGAAGGTTCGGATCTGTACCTCTTTCAGGCGATTCACCAGGAATCCGATGTCGTCCCCGAGAACGTGGATGCGATCCGTGCCGTCTCCGGGGCCGCCGACTCCGAGACGTCGATCGAACGGACGAACGAGACGATGGCCATCGGTTTCTGACACCGACAGAAGGCTTTTGACAGCGACTCCCCTATCGATAGATATGCGACGTGACGACCGCGACGACCCATTCGACGACATCTTCAGCGAGATCGAGCGCATGATGGAGGGGATGGCTGGCGGTTTCGAAGCCGGCGACGCCGGTTTCGGTGGTGACGCCCACGTCTCCGTCTACGAGACCGACGAAGAGATCCGCGTCGTGGCGGATCTTCCCGGGGTCGACAAGGACTCCATCCGGATCAAATGCGACGGCCGACACGTCACCATTTCGGCCTCGACCGAGACCAGCGAGTACGAAGAGCGCATCGAACTGCCCGCCCGCGTCGACGAACACTCGGCGTCCGCGTCGTTCAACAACGGCGTCCTCGAGATCACGCTCGATCGGACCAGCAGTTCGGCCGATATCGATCTGTCCTGAGCGCGGTTCGGTCGCGGTTCGCCGTCCGGTTGCTTCACTTTCGCTGTTCGGGAACTAACGCGACCGATACCCATTCATCCGTTTCTCTGGGTACCGCGGACGGCCCGGCTGATCAGGATCCGTTTCGAGCCGGATAACGACGCTACTCTGCTCGCCACACCGCTGTGACGAGTACCAGACTCGCGAGGAGACAGCCACCCAATCCGACGTATGCGAGCGTGTAGCTTCGCCAGTCGGCTATCAGACCGACGTAGGAGGGACCGAGACTCCCGACGAGCCCCCACATCCCTTTCACCGCACCCAGGTCGCCCCCCATCGTCCCATCGGCGAAGCTATCCATGAGATACGCCTGCGCGACGGGAAAGAACGCCCAGAACCCGACCGCCATCGTCACGATCGTGACAGCGAGCACCGGGAGCGACGTCCCCGATATCAGGCTGAACAACCCAAGTATGCCGAGCATGAGCGCCCCGATCGAGGTCGGAAGTTTCCCGAACCGGTCCCCGAGCACGCCCGCCATCGGTCCAGTGACGGCACCGACGAGAAACACGAGCCCGAACCCGGCGCTCGCGATCGGGACCGAGAGCCCCTTTTCGACCTGAAGATACGTCGGGAGGAAGTTGATCATCCCCAGCCAGGCGAAGATCCCGAGCACGTACGCCGCGACCGTTTTCCTGACGCTCGGCGCACTGAACACCCGACGAAGCGTCCCGAACGGATCGAATTCGACCCGCTGGATGACGTAGGGGTCACGGTTCCACCGATGGAGCGCCACGGCAAGCAGCACGAACAGCGCGACGATCGGCAAAAACGCGCTTCGCCAGGTCCCGACCGCGAGGACGACGACGGCTCCGCCCGCCGAGGCGACGCCCGCGACGTTGGTAAAGGCGTTCTGCAGCCCGAACGCTTGCCCTCGCTTTTCGATGTAGAGGTCCGCTGCCGTCGAGCGTGCGGTGATCACGTACGCCCCGGCACCGGTGCCGATCACCATCACCGCGAACACGAAGAGCGGATAGACAGTCGAGACGGACAACAAGACGAAGCCGGCACTGACCGTCGCGAGCGCCCCCACGAGCACCGTCTTCCTGGAGAGTTCATCGGACAGTCGGCCGCCCGGATAGTGGCTGAGTCCGCGCAATGCGAGCAGCCCGGTCAGTGCCACGCCCGCCCGAAAGGAACTGATCCCGAGATCCGAGATAATCGAGGGCAAAAGCGGGGGCAGCAGCTGACGACCGAACGCCAGCACGAACCACGCAATAGAGACCCCGAGAAACAGCCGTCCGGTGTAGCCCCGGGTTAGATACTCGGCTTCGGGTCGATCAGCCATCCGATCGGCAGTTCTTTTCGGACTACTAATAGTGTGCCGGAAGCCCGTTACCGAATCAGACGGACGTGGCGACTATCACGGCTCACTGTCGGCCGTCCGTCGTATTAGCTCCGCCAGTCGATCGTAGAATCCCGGTTCGTACTTCGTCGCCTCGTCGACCGTCGGCCGGGCGTTCGTCTCGTTGACGACGGCTCGCCCGTCCGAGACGAGAATGTCCACCCCGAGCCAGTCGATTTCCAGTTCCTGGGCTGTCGCCTCCGCGAGCTTTCGGAGTTCGTCCGAGAGGTCAACGCCTTCGGCTATCGCGCCCCGATGGACGTTGTGTTTCCATTGTCCGGCTTCCCGATCCGTGTCCGGAAGGCGCCGTTCGACCGCGCCGGCGAACGTGCCGTCGATGACCATCGCCCGGAAGTCGCGGGCGTCGGGGAGGAATTCTTGGACGAGAAACGAGCGGTCGTCGGCCGCCCGGTAGTCGTGGACCAAGGCCAGATAATCACAGATCCCGAGAAAGGAATCGAGGTCGTGTGCCTTCGCGATCCCGATTCCGCGGGTCGTCGAGTTGGGCTTCACGACGACCGGCGGATCGAGCCGCTCGAAGGCCGCCTTGAGTTCTGCCTGGCCGACCGGATTCGAGAGATAGACGCTTTCCGGCGTCGGCACGCCGGCCCGACCGAGCCGTGCGAGCGCCCCGGCCTTGTTTCGGCTGCGGAGGATCGCCTCTCGACCGTTGACCCACGGCACCTCCAACAGCGCGTCGGCGACGCCGCCCTCCATCAGTCGGGATGGGTAGACGAACCCCGCGTCGAACTCGTCGTCGACGAGTGGCTCAGAGAGCGGCTGGGCCCGCTCACTCGTCGGGACGTGTGCCGCCTCGATCTCCCGATCGGCGAGCGGGTCGCGGATCCGTTCGAGCGTTTCGGCGTCCGTCGCGACCGCGAGCCGGAGCATACCCGACACTGGGCTCGTGGCGTCTTGAACGCCCCGATCAGCTTTTGGGGAAGACGCCCTCGCCGTAGGGGTAATCCATCTGCTCTGCGATCGCCGCTCGGGTCTCCGCGTCCGAGAGGACCTCGACGACGTAGAGACCGAGATCGATCGACGAGGAGACGCCCCGTCCCGTGATGACGGTGCCGTCCTCGACGACGCGGTCGTCGACGACCTCGGCGTATTCCGCGAGGTCGTCGAAGGCGGTCGGGTGGGTCGTCGCGCGCTTCCCATCGAGGAATCCGGCGGCACCCAAAAGGAGACTGCCCGTACAGACCGATGTCAGATACTTGCTGGATTCGGCTGTCTCGACCCACTCGACGAACTCCGGATCGTTCGCAAGCTCCCGGGTCGCGTATCCACCGGGGAGAAAGACGAGGTCGTACGCGCCGAGATCCGGCGTGACCCGATCTACACCGAGATCGAGGCGGTTCGCCGAAACCGTCTCCGTCGGGGCACAGACATCCCATTCCAGCGGCATGAAGTCCATTCGGTCGAGCCGCGTGATCGGGTCGTACGCGCCGACGAAGTCCAGCACGGTCATTCCGTCATAGATACAGAAGGCTGCGTTCATGCCCGTCCTACGCTGATCGGCCACTTGTCGATTGTGGTCGCTTCACTCACTCGGTCGCGGGTGGGTCGATCGACTCCCGGAACGAGCCGTAGATCCCGAAGATCTCCTCGTAGCCGTGCTCGCTCGCGAGGATCGGCACGACGCCCTCTTCGTCGACTCGGTGGGTGTGGGTGTCGTCGCGGGCGAAAACCTCTCCCTTTGGGATCTCCTCGAAGTTGGAGTAGTACACGTGCGGTTCCCCGCCGCCTTTCGGTACCTCCTCGTGTCCTTTTGCGACTTTCACCTCGGTAAACGTCGGCTCCTCGTCGGTTTTGACGCCGTGGGCGCAGAGAAAGGAACGCGCCGCTTCGTAGCCGAACTCGGCGGCCTCGTCGCTGCCCTGACGTCCAGCCTCCAGCGAGACCGTATGGGGGACAACTGAGTCGAGCGTCGCGCCCCGAAGATCGCTCGAATCGACGGCGTATTCGACGGGCAGTCCGGTCACGGTTCGCCGAACAGAGTCGGTGAGTTGGCTGTATATCGCGAACGGCGGCGGTGCGCTGTGGGAGGTGTGCAACGCGAGAACCGCGTCCGCCCCCGCGAGTACTTCGACCAGCCGTGCAGCAAGCGCCGATTCGTACGTATCGCTCGTCACGTCGCCGGGAAACGTCCGGTTCAGGTCCGTTTCGGTGTACCGTTCGTCCGCCTCGACG
>Ga0102935_1000237_pt1 | contig 19131 bp, 19 predicted proteins | sample SalPonR2_A_D2_MG_FD_78508 | JGI IMG/M metagenome (GOLD analysis project Ga0102935, IMG submission 78508) | Salt pond soil microbial communities from South San Francisco under conditions of wetland restoration - Salt Pond MetaG R2_A_D2_MG | ecosystem: Environmental > Aquatic > Marine > Intertidal... | reverse complement strand
TGAGGAAGGAGGCGACGATCATCCGCACGCGGTTGTGCATGAACGCCTCCTCGCGGAGCTGGCGCATCCCGGCGTCGACGATGGGGTAGCCGGTCTCGCCGCGCTTCCACGCCGCGATCTCGTCGGGGTCGTCGCGCCACTCGATCCCCTCCTCGTACTCCTTGTAGTCGGCAGCCACCACCTCGGGGTTGTGGTACAACACCTGCGTGTAGAACTCCCGCCACGCCAGCTGCTGCTGGTACTCCTCGACCGCGGCGACGGGCCCCTCGTCGTCGTCGCCCCCGTCGTCCGCGGCCCGCTCCTCCGCCGCGGCCATCGCCTCCTTCGTCGCCTCGTACGTCTCTCGTACGCCGATCTCGCCGTATTTCAAAAACGCCGACAGGCGCGACGTCGCCTCGCGGGCCGGGTAGTCGCGCTCCGCGTCGTACGAGAACACGGCCTCCGAGAGGAAGTCGTCGAGGCGCTCTCGGGCGGCCTCCGTGCCGGACGGGCCGACGTCGGCGTCCGGCTCCGCGAACCCGAGGTCGGCGGGCGCGGGGAGGTCGCCGACGGCGATCCGGTCGGTCGCGACGCCGCCGTCGGCGAGGGCGCCGCCGTCGCCGTCCACGGCCGCGGTCAGCGCGTCGGCGTCGACGAGGTCGCTCGCTCCGGGCGTCGGCGCCGGCGAGTCGGTGTCGCGGTCGGTCCACTTCCGCCAGTAGTAGGTGTACACGGAGTAGGGGTCGCCCGCGTTCGTCCGGATCGAGTCGGGCGTGTGCAACACCGCGTCGTGGTGCGCCTCGCGAGCGACGCCGGCCTCGTTGAGCGCTCGCCTGACCGCGGCGTCGCGCTCGCGGGCGAGCCCCGAGTAGTCCCGGTTCCAGACGACGCGCTCGGCGTCGAGCGCGCCGGCGAGTTCGGGGACGACGGTCTCGGGGTCGCCGCGGGCGAGGAGGAGGTCGCTGCCGCGGTCGCGGTACTCGGCCCGTAGCGCCGCCAGTCCGTCGAGCAGGCGGCGCACTCGCACGTCGCTCGCGTGCGCGAGCACGGCGTCGTCGAAGACGAACACGGCGGCGACGTCGTCGCGGTCGGCGGCGGCGGCCAGCCCGACGTTGTCGGCGAGTCTGAGGTCCCGTCGGTGCCAGAACAACTCCATGGGATCCCCACGGGTGCGAACACCGTGAAACCACCGGCGCTCCTCGGTGGAGCGGTTCACGGTGTTTGTCATCCCAGACCGACTAGGAAGCTAATCAGCAACGTACCGATCAAAAGGAGCACGAGCACTCGGAGTACGTTTCGCTTGTTTAGGAACCGTATCCATCCGTCTTCGGCGCGAGAAACACTTATTTCGGAGGTCTCCGAGTTCTCTGCCGGACCGTTTGAAGCCATTGTCATTTCTGATCTATTATTCAGTACTTCACGCTATGACGACCCAGTGATCTGACGAGAGCGCTCGTTTGGGAGCGGTGCCTCGGGCGATGGTCGGTTCCTCGATCGGCTTACAACCGATCCGTGATCGTTTATTTTGCCCCGATCATATGCGGCGCGTTCCTCCCAGAAGAGTGTGTAACGCGTGTTCATATCTGTAGGTTAACTGGCTGAAAAATTGACCGGATCAACGGGGCTTTTGTTCGCCAACGAGGTCAACCGAGGCGCTGATACTCGCGTTGTCGGGAACGTCGGACAGCTTGCTGTAATCCATCTTGGTCTTGATGACGAGCGTGGTACACTCAGGACCACCATCATCGGTCCCGTTGAGCGTGCCTTGACTCGTTAAGTCTGTGAGACTCTGACCATCGGGTTGCAACCACGCATTGAGATCGTGGAGGTCAGATATCTCGTTGCCATTGTCATCACTGATTTGGGACGGGTTTGCCACGATGTTGCCACCGTATCTCACCTCACGGACTTTGATGGCCTCCGCGACCTCGGTATCGCCCTCGATCGTAATCCCGTCAAGAATGACGTTCCTGATCGGGAGCGAGCCGTCGTTGCATACGTTTATCGTCGACGTGTTCTCTTCGCCCTCTTCCAGACTCTCGAACGTCAATGCTCCGTCGCTGGGAGTGGTCTCTAGGTCCAGACTCCCGACTTCGAACACGGAGTCAACGCTATCCGAGTCCGTGAGGTACGCGAACGTCCCTGCTCCGCCTCCGGCTGCCGCTACCCCCGTCAGCGCGATACCTCCGAGTGCCTTCCGTCTGCTTATCCCATCGTCATTTGTCATTGTTGTAGTACGGTAGTCCGCTACCCAGCACCATACTGGTGCGAAGCCCCCCCAAGGAGTCGAACCTTGGTGCTCCGAGAGGGTGAACTCAGACCCAGGGATTGGTTGGCTCAACGTTGTGCCTCCGCTGTTCTGCGTACACATGAAAACTAATCGTCACTTCATCTCCCTGTATCTCGTTTCCAACCTCTTTCGGGATGTTCCACGAGATGGAGAAGTACTGTGTCCCATCGACATACCACTCCGGCATTATCCCCCCAGTAGACTTTCCGATGTTACTAGCCAGACCCCTGAGCGTGATGTCTCTGAACAGCACGGTCTCATCTGGGTCTATCTCACAGTCTTCATCATCATCCCAGAACGCATCGAGGAATATCTTGTCGGCGAGACTGTGATCCGTGGACGGTTGAGTCGTCTCAGTATCCGTCTCATCAGGCGGGCAGCAGTCGATAATGTGATCTATCGCTAACGCCCAGTTCCCACCTTGACCCGGATTCACTTCCGTCGCACCAGCCCAACAGGTGTCTTCCCCATCGAGTTCCGCAGCGTGAACGGCGATAACAGGATTGTCACCGCATGAGAGACCGTAGTTCGAGTTGTCGAACGGGATCTCGTATGTGTCAGTGGTGACATCTATGTTCTCGTGACTGTAATCGAACTGTCCCGGAGACGGACCACCGGGTATGTTATCGATGGAGTCCGTTATGTGGAGATGTGTCTCACCGAGCGACTGACCAGAAGCAGCGTTAATCTCTACGAGGAGGTTACTCCCGTCGTTAGTGATGGTAACATTACCGTCAGTTTCGTCCCGTCCACACAACCAGGGATACTCTACCGGTGGACACTCGCTTTCTTGTGGATCATCTTGAGGCTGGTCTCCGCCGTCGGTCTCGTCTCGGATATCCATCGCGAGCCACACGTACGCGGGATTCGTCTCGTTATGGATACTGAGGCTGAAGCAGCCGGCGTCTCCGGGTTTAAGGTCTGCGAAGCGAGCTGCTACCTGACCGCTGGTATCAGTCGGAGCCTGCATAGCGATCTGGTTTCCGTTGTGGAACGCCTTCCAGTCCAACTGAATATCTAACTCTCCAGCAGTTGCTATCACTGCGACTTCTTCCTCGTCGCTGAGGAGCGCTCTGGTCCCGATACCTCCTACCACGCTCCCGACTCCGATGAGTCCGAGACCGCCGAGCACGCTACGTCTGGGTATTTCGTCCATGTGTGACGCCCACCTGAGGAATCGAACCTCAGTTATGCCAATATGGATATTGTCCGTTCGACTACTCTCCGTCCTCCTCGGGTTCAATCGCGAGGTAGACCTGCCAGAGGCCGTCCATGAACAGCAGCGTCATCGGAAGGATAACCAGCACGGCTAACCCGGTATTCGTCCCAGCAAACCGAGCGACGTATCCCATCAGCGGAACGGCGAACATCACCTTCCCGACAATCTCACCTCGGAGGACAGGTTCTCCGTCTCGGTTCTCGTTCGCGTCGCCCTTTGTGACGAAGGACACGCTATCGGTGATCTCACCGGATCTCTTCTCGACCACTCTGTGAGTCGTCGTCCGGGTAATGCTCCCAGACTTACTGAAGGTGATTACGTCGCCTTCCTCAATACGCTCGTCTGCTTGTCCTGGAGGTATCCCCTCCACGAACACCACCGAGCCGGTTGAGATTGCTGGTTCCATGCTGCCTGATTGGACGATGAACGAGTAGTCTGCCCCCACCAAGGCCGGAAAGGCGTTGATGGCGGACAGAGCTACGACGATCACCAGTGCGGTGAACCCGAGAATCTTGATGATTCTCAGGTGGTTCACGGTTTATTCGGGCGTGTTGCTACCGGGGGCGAACTCGTTGAAGTTCGGCGCCTCAGTGTGTCTGCTCTGGAGGAATGCGAAGTCCAGAACGATAGACGCCCTATCTCCCTGAATCTCGTTCCCAGTGCCGAAGGGGATGTGGAAGTCGTAGCCGAAGTTCAGGGTTTCAGTGGGTTGGAGCGGGGAGACGCCTTGAGTGTTGTTCCCCGTCGTCCCGTCAGTAGCAGCAGAGCCGTCAAGCATCACACTGCCAGTTGCGACAGATGCGCTTCCGCCCGAAGCGGTTTGGTAGCCGAGACTGCCGTCGCCCGACGTCCAGTGAGCGGTATCCACGGCATTGACATTCTGGGAGATGTCCACGAGGTCGCGCGGAGCCAGGTAATACTCTGTACCGTCGTCAGAGTCAATGAAGGGATCTCCGTTGACGAGTTCATAACCCTTCTGCGAGTTCGACCAGAATGCACTCGGCCCAGCGCCGTCGTAATTGGTGGCGTCGAACTGGTTCGAGCCGGCATCGAAGAACGTGCACGAGCCGTCACCATCGTAGTACGGCAGCGCGTAGATGTTCTGTGCAAGCTCGCCCTGCGTGAGCTGTTCCCCTTCGAGGTCATCGTAGCTGGTCGCAGTAAACTCTGAATCTGCTTCGGGACCTGCGTTCGCAGACGTGACCTGATCGTCTGCGCCGACTTCAGGCTCGTAGTTCTTGTAGTCGATGTTCTCCACAACGTTGAGACCTGACGCAACCCACGCAGCGTTGCTCTGCACCTCGATGCCGAAGTTGACGCAGCCGTAGTCTCCCGGCTTCACGTCGTCGAACGAAATGTCGATGGGGATAGAAGTGTTTCCGTATATTCCACCGTCGTCAGCAGTCATACCGGACGGGTCCATATCAACGTGCGGAGAGTCACTAACAGGCTCCCCATTGTAGGAGCCTGACCAGGTAATCTCTCCGTCGAGTCCACCAGCGGTAAACGTGACCGCGTTCGATTCCGTGTCGCTCAGCTGTGCAACAGTACCGATACCTCCGAGACCCACCGCAGCACCGGCTGCGCCGATTCCTGCGAGGGCCTTCCGCCGTGACAAGTTGAACTTGCCGTTGTTGTCGTCTGACATTGTTGACCTCTACGGTAGTCCGTGAGCCGGCCTCCCCGGTCCCGCGACCTCCGGGCGGCGAGGCGGACGGCCTGTCGAGGAGTCGAACCCCGGAATACCGATCAGGCTATCGTTCGTTTGGAAAATGCCACTCGGACCGACGACGATCGTCGGGCTCGCGTACGAGACGTCGTCTCGGTGATCGTCGGGGAATGCGATCGGCTCTCCGCGATCGAGCGAGGTCGTCACCTCGCCGTCGTCGGACAGAGCGGCTCCGGTCTCGCCGCCCGCTTCTCCTCGGTCGACGGCCGGAACGTAATAGACGTAGAGGTCCGGCTCACCCGCGGTGAGCGTGTTGTCCTCTGTCGACTCCGTGTCGCTGAAGCACGCGCCCGTACCGGCTCCCGCGGACGCGACACTGACGGTACTGAGACCGCGTAGCGCGTGCCGCCGTGACGGGTCGAATTTCTCGTCTGGCATTGTGATCAGTCCCGACGTGTGTTCCGGTCGGGCGTATCAAACGCCACAACACCCACCCGCTTAGCCAATCACTCCATTGCTGACAAAACAGCCGAATTGACGCTCTAAACCGTCGATTTGAGAATATAATACGCCGTTTCGGAGGCTACAATCGGCGCGTAATCCTCGGCTTCGCATTGGGCCGTCCGACGGCCGAACGATGCAACCGTCACGAGCCAGATCCACAGACAGAACCGGTGTTAGCGACGGACTTGTGTCTCTTCAGGCACATCATACTCCGGCAAGAACTGCTATTGACCCGTTGCGCTCATTGAACGAGAACCCGAGCAGAGAGAATCGCCTCCGCTCTGAGATCCTAGCGATCCGACAACACTGCTCGTTCCAGCTTCTGGCATCACCTGAAACGAGACCGAAATCGACCAGGATACAATTAACTTACTGACTTTATTCCATGTGTTTCAGCGTCCCACTGGGGAACCGGTAGCAGAACACAATATATGGCAATAACAGACCGATACAGCGGAATTCCCGAAACGGAAATCCACGATCTGCTCCGCAACGAGCGCAGGCGTCAAGTGATCAAGCAACTACAGGACACGGTCGGCAAGACGACCCTCCGGGACCTCGCGGAGAACATCGCCGAACGTGAGACTGGCGAGTCGCCGCCGCCGAAGAACATCCGCAACAGCGTCTATAACTCGCTCCACCAGACGCACCTTCCGAAACTCGACGACCGCGGGATCGTAGAGTACAAGTCCGACAGGAAGACGATCCGACTCACCGAGGACGCCCGCTCCGTCGACGTTTATATGGAAGTCGTCACTCCATACGGGATCACGTGGAGCGAATATTACAGCATGCTCGGCACGCTCTCGCTGCTCGTCGTCCTCGCAGCGCTCGTTGAGGTTCCCGGAATCTCCGCGGTCGATCCGGTCCTCTTGGTGAGCGTCTTTCTCGTCGTGTTCGGCGCCTCGATCGGATACCAACTGTGGACTGACCGCTGGGTGTACCTCAACGCGATGTTCGACTGACGGAGCGCGCGATCAGATCCCGACGTATCGGTTTTCATTGGTAGACGCGAAGGCTGACCGCGGTACATTCGAGAGCTTCAATCCCCCTGTGCGCTTGGGGTCGACTCACAGCTCCGGGCGGTCTGGAACGTCAACCCGGTCGAGCATGAAGTAGCCAAGCGTGAGCGCGAGCACCAGCACCGCGATCGCGATCGCCGCGAGGACCGTCTCCTGCCCCGTGTCGTAGTCCTCCAACCGGAAGCTGATCGCGCGGCGGGCGATGGCGATGATCGCCGCGCTGACGACGATCCGGAGGACGGGTTCGCCCTTGGCGTACGCCAGCAGCGTCCGGTGGACCTCGACGATGATCAGGAGGAGGAGCACGCTGTCGAGGAGTCCGACCACCTCGTTCGGGTCGGTGAAGTTCCCGGCAATGAGGAGCTGATACAGCGATAGGAACAGGTCGAAGACGCCGATGAGGAACAGCAGGAGGAGGAAGTACGCGGCCCCGAGCACCAGCCACTCCATCGACACCGCGGCCGGCTTCGTCGCGTCTTCGAGGTCGAAGGCCATACCTCGTTTGTAGGCGGGGACGGCAAGTCGTTTGCGCCTACCCGTCGGGCGTCAGCGACTCCAGCAGGTGGACCGCCGGCGCCTTCGCGAGCGGGTCGTTGGCGTTGCCGCAGTGAGGCGACTGGACGCACGACGGACAGCCGCCCTCGCAGTCGCAGCCGTCGATGAGCCGCGCGGTGCGCGCCATCAGCTCCTCGATCCGCTGGTGCCCGCGTCGCGTGAGCCCGACCCCGCCGGGGTAGCCGTCGTAGACGAACACCGCCGGCGCGTCCGTGTGCGGGTGGTACGGCGTCGAGATGCCGCCGATGTCGGCGCGGTCGCAGAGCAGGTGGAACGGGAACAGCGAGATGATCCCGTGTTCGGCCGCGTGGATCCCGCCGTTGAACGCGTACTCGCCGTCCGGCGCGGAGGAACCCCCGTCCGTCGCCGCGTCCGCATCTGCGTCGTTCGAGTCGCCCGTGGCCTCGGCGTCTCCGCCGTCACCGCCCTGCGCGCCGATGGCGCGCATCTCCGACTCCAGGTCCGTCGGGACCGGGAAGTAGAGCGCCTTCGTCCGCAGCGTCGTCTCCGGCAGATCGAGCGTCGACTCGCCGAGCGACTCGCCGGTCTTGGCGTCCTTCCGGACGAACCCCGTCATCCGTTCCGTGACGGTCACGTCCGCGAACCGGACCGGGACGTCGGCGCGGGCGGCGAGCTCCCGCTCCGCGAGGTCCTCGTTCACGACGATGTCCTTCTCGGTGAGCGGCTGGGTGTAGTAGTCGGCCCACGAGGACTGGAGCTCGGCGACGTCCCGGTCGAGGTCCAGGGTCGTCACCTCGTAGGTGCGCCCCTGCTGGTGGTAGATGGCGCCGGGGTGGGCGTCGCGGAGCGCGTCCGCGAACCCGAGCGAGGCGACCGTCTCGTTCCGCGACGAGTCGATCAGGTCGACCTCGCGGTCCCCGACCGTCCGGAGGCTCACGGACTGCTGGGGGCTCGACGACCCGGCGTGCGTCCACCGGATTCCGTCGGCGACCTCCCGCCGGTCGAGGACGCCCTCGTCGGTGAGGTCGGCGACGACGCTCGGGAACGTCTCGCCGAAGAAGCGCTCGTCGTCGGGCGAGAGCCAGCTCTCGTCGGCCGCGCAGGCGACGTGGCCCGGGAGCAACTGGTCGTTCGCGGGGTCGCAGATGGCGTCCTCCGGCGGCGCCTCGAAGAAGTCCGCCGGGTTGTTCATCAGGTACTGGTCGAGCTGGTCCTCGCCGCCGACCATCACCACGAGCGCGGGGTCGTCACCCCGGCCGGCCCGGCCCGCGCGCTGGTACGCCGACATCCGCGTGCCGGGGTAGCCGTCGAGGATGACGGCGTCGAGCCCGCCGACGTCGACGCCGAGCTCTAGTGCGCTCGTCGACCACACCCCGCGGAGGTCGCCGGCGTGGAGGTCGGTCTCTATCTCGCGGCGACGCTCGTTCGTCAGGGCGGCCTGGTACGCGCCGACCTTCGCCGCGAGGTCGCGCTCGCCCCGCTCCCGGAGGTCGCTCGCGCTGTCGGTCGCGTACTGCTCCGCGGTCTGTCGCGCCCGCGTGAACGCCAGCGTCTGCGCGCCGGCGGTCACGAGGTCGCAGAAGAGCCGCTTGCTCTCCGTGTGGCTCGACTTCCGGCGACCGCTCCCGCGCTCCTGCCAGTCGTCGTCGTACTCCGGCGGGTTCCACAGCACCCAGTCCCGCGGCCCCCGGCCCGACGCGTCCTCGTCGACGAGCGCGATGCCGTCGGGGTCGCGGCCCGTCACCGACGCGACGTGCTCCACCGGATTGTTGATCGTCGCCGAACAACAGACGAACTGCGGGTCCGATCCGAACCGCTCGCAGGTCCGCGCGAGCCGGCGCATCGTCATGGCGACCTGCGAGCCGAACACGCCGCGGTAGCTGTGGACCTCGTCGATCACGACGTACTCCAGCGACGAGAAGAACCAGTCCCAGAGGCGCCCGGCGTACGGCAGCAGCGCGTAGTGGAGCATGTCCGGGTTCGAGAGGAGGACCGTCGGCTCGCGGTCGCGCACGGCTCGCTTCTCCGACCGCGAGAGCCGGCCCGTGTACGAGTCCACCGAGACGCCGCTCCCGAAGCCGAGCCCGTGCGCGAGGTCGCTCAGGCTCTCCTCCTGGTCCGCGATCAGCGCGTTCTGCGGGCCGATGTAGAGGGTCCGCCCCCCGCGGTCCATCGCGGCCTCGAAGGCGGGGACGGCGTACGCGAGCGACTTCCCGCTCGCCGTCTCGGTGGCGAGCACAACGTCGTCGCCGTCGCGGACCGCGCCGATCGCGTCGGCCTGATGGCGGTAGAGACGGTCGATGCCGTCCTTCGAGAGCGCGTCGGCCATCCGGGGGGCGAGGTCGACGTCGCCGAAGGCGGGCTCTCGGGCGGGCAGGCGGCGGTGCTCCGCGATCTGTCCCTCGTAGAACGGTCGGCTCCGCAGCCACTCGATGGCGTCCTCCACGGCTACGTATCACTGGGGAACGGGCGGGCCTAACGGTTGTGGTGGCGGGGGTCGAAGCGGCGGTCGAGCGCCCGCCAACGAGGCGGTCGGCGCCGCCGCACGCGCATCTGAGTCAGTCGTCCGCCGGCGCGTGCCCCCCGGCGGCGGGCGGTTCCTCGGGGGCCGGCGACGCGGGACCCTCGCGCACGAGGGGCGGCCAGCGCACCTCGGTCGCGACCGGCTCGTCGAGGTCGACCTCCATCCGGAGCTCGCCGCGGCGCTCGGCGAGCTCGAACCCGACCGTCCGGTAGACGCGGCGCGCGACGTGGTTCCCGCTCTCGACGTGGAGTTCGAGCCCCTCGCGCCCCGCGGCCGCGGCGTTCGCGATCACGTGTCGACAGAGCTCGGTCCCCACGCCGCGACCCTGCATCGACGGGTAGACGAACACCGCGAGTTCGGGGCGGTCCGCGTCGGTCGGCGTGTACATCGCGTGGCCGAACGGCTCGCCGTCCCGCTCGGCGACGACGTTGTTCCCCTCGGCCAGCATGGACTCGATCCACTCGACCCGGCGCCGGCGCGTCACCGGCGGAAGCCCCTGCGCGCGGTTCGCGCTCCCGAACCGCTCGTACATCTCGGCGAGCGCCGCGGCGTCCGCCGGAACGGCGGGGCGGACCGTCCACCGAGCGCCCTCCTCGTCGACGAACCGCGGACAGCGCGGCGGGCAGTGGACCGTGCCCTCGCACTCGCTCCCGTCCCACCCGTCGCAGGCGACGGTGTCTGCGTCGTCGTGACTCATAGGCGAGTGTCGGTGTGCCACGTTGTTATATCGTGACAGCTGATCCCACGGAATGGGAACGGCCGCCTCAGTCTCGGATCAGGATGATCCCGTCGCGGAACACCGAGTGGTTCGGGATCACGTGGTCCTCGCCGTCGGCCTCGATGTGCGTGACGAACACGTCGACCTCCTGGACGATGCCGCGCTCTCCGGCCACCTTGACCTCGTCGCCCACGCTGTAGGGCTCCCGGAGCAGGAGGAACACCCCGGCGGCCGCGCTCGCCACGAGGTCCTTCGTCGCCAGCGCGGCGAACAGGACGACGGCGAACGCGTACGCGGCGAGCAGCACGACCAGCGCGAGCGTCTGCACCCCCACCTGTCCGAGCGCGATCAGCGCGGCGACGTACACGACGCTGTACTTGACGACCGGCGGCAACACGTTGGCCTCCGGGAGCTTGACCCCGCGGAGCCGCTCCGTGACGATCAGGTCGGCCTTGTCGCCGACGACGACGCCGACGATCATGACCACCGCGGCGACGAACAGGCGCGGGAGGAAGGAGGCGACGGACGACCAGAACCGGTCGAGGTAGTTGACCTCCGCGACGCTCAGGGCGACGATCACCACGACGGCGGCGACGAAGTAGCTCGACAGCCGCGCGAGGATCTGCACCGTCGACGTGTTGAACTCCTGGACGGTGCGCTCGAACGCCGTCCCCTCTATCGCCTCCGGGACGCCGACTCGGGTGAGTAGCCGCCGGTTCAGAATCCCGACGAGGTACGCCGCGACGAGGCCGAAGACGAGGACGAGCAAGGCGAGCCACGTCCGGTCGGGGACCGTTCCCGCGAACTCCGTGAGCAGCGTGGGTGCCGCGGACATGAGCGGTCAGTACTCCTCCGGATCGATCTCCAAGACGAGTTCGCCGGCCTTGAACGCCCGGACGAGCCCGTCGGACTCGGAGAGGACGATCGCGGTCGCGTTCGTGTCTCGGGTGATCGCGCCGCCGGCCATGTGCCGCGCGCCGAGCCCCTTCGGGATGTCGACGCCCTCCGCGCCGGGTTCGAGGTAGCGGTACGCGGAGACGATCTTCCCGGAGTCGGAGACCACGAACGCGCCGTCGAGCCGGGAGAACTCCTTGAGCATCACGTTGACGATCCGGTCGCCGACGTGGACGTGAGACTTCTCGAAGGGGTTGTACGACAGCGGCCGCGACTTGTTCATCACCTTCCCCGCGTCGCCGACGACGAACAGCGCGCCCACGGGCTTCCCCTTCTGCCCCTTCTGTCCGAGTTCGATCGCGACCTCGAACACGTCGCGGATGACGCTGGGCTCCGCCCGCGAGTTGACGAACAGGTCGTAGATACCGGTGTGAACCGTCTCGTCGACGGTGACGCGGACCACCGCGTCGGAGACGCCGTCGAAGATGTCGGTGATGCAGACGACTTCGTCGCCCTCGTCGACCAGCTCGGCGTCCATCGCTCCCTCGATCCCGAACCGGATCCGGTCCTTGACGTTGTCGAACGGGAGGGGGAGCTCGACGAACGGGTCGGCGTCGACGTCGTTGTCGGGGGCGACGACAACGACGTCGGCGTCGTCCTCTTCGAACCGGGCGTGAAACGAACTCGTCGGCGAGAACAGGAGCACCGCGTCCGCGTCCTCGACGAGATCGGACAGGTGGTCGGTGAGCGAGGCCATTGTCCGAAGAACTCTCGGACGACGTATAGTCGTTGTGTCGGTGTCGTCCGGGTGTCCGACACGTTACACGCGCTCGAAACGAACTCGCGGACGGACCGACCGCCCGCTCGGCCGCCGTCGTGGTTCGGTCGGTGCCGCGCCTCGGCTGGTGCCGCGCTTCGGTCGGTGCCGTGACACGGTCGGTGCCGCGCCTCGGCCGACGCCGCGCGACTTTTCCGCGCGCGACGCCACCGGTCGAACGAACATGGCGACTCGCGACGCGCTCTGGGCCTACCGCGATCGGTTCGGGGACGCCTTCGGGCGGACGTACTTCCGGCGCTTCGGCCCGGGCGTGGCCTCAAGCGTCGGGATCGGCACCTACCTCGGCGAGCCCACGCCCGCGGTCGACGACGCCTCCCGCGAGGCGATCGGACTCGCGCTCCGATCGGGGGTGAACCACGTCGACACCGCGGTCAACTACCGCTGCGGGCGGGCCGAGCGCGTCGTCGGCGAGGCGGTCCGCGAGTCACCGGTCGACCGCGACGCCGTCGTCGTCGCGACGAAGGGCGGCTTCCTCCCCTTCGACGGCGAGCGCCCGGACGACCCCGCGGCGTACGTCCGCGACCGCTTCCTCGCGACCGGAATCGTCGACGCCGCGGACCTCGCCAACGGGGCGCACGCCCTCGCGCCCGACTACCTGGAGTGGTCGCTCGACCGGTCGCTCGACCGACTCGGCCTCGACGCCGTCGACTGCTTTTATATCCACAACCCGGAGACGCAGCTCGCGACCCGGTCCCGCGAGGCGGTGTACGACCAACTCGGGGCCGCCTTCGAGGCGTTAGAGCGTCGGCGCCTCGCGGGCGACGTCGGCGCCTACGGCGTCGCCACCTGGGACGCCTTCCGCGTCCCCGAGGGCCACGAGCGGTACCTCTCGCTCGCGGAGGCCCTCGCGCGGGCCGAGGCCGCCGGCGAGGCGGTCGGCCCCGACGACGACCACGGGTTCGAGACGGTTCAGCTCCCGTTCAACGTCGCGATGGCGGACGCGTTCACGCGCCGGAATCAGCGACCGCCCGGCGGCGACGCCGACGGCGAGCGGGTCTCCGCTCTGGAGTTCGCCCACGAGGCCGGGCTCTCCGTGGTGACGAGCGCGAGCATCGGACAGGGAGACCTCGCCGACGCCGGCGCGATCCCGGCCGACGTCGACGCGACGCTCGCGGGCGACACCCCCGCGCAGCGCGCGCTCAACTTCGCGCGGAGCGCGCCGGGCGTCACCGCCTCGCTCGTCGGCGCGAGCGACCCGGCGCACGTCCGCGAGAACGTCGCCGCCGGGACGTTCGACCCGCTGGGCGCCTCGGCGTTCGACGCCGTCTTCGAGTGATCGGCCGGCGAGCGCCGCCCCACAAGACGTTTACCGGGATCGATCCAACCCGCCGTCATGTCTCCGACGCGACGAGCCCTCCTGAGTAGCCTTCCAGTCGGCGCGCCCGCCGGCTGTCTCGGCGGGGCCGGCGAACCGGAGTCGGAGTCGGTCCGGCGACGGGCCTCCGGCACCGACACGGATCCGACCGTGCTGAAGGTCCGGAACCCGAAGGGCGACGCCGTCGTGTTCGACGGCACCGAGACCAACCCGTGGCGTCGCGGATCGAGGCGGGCGAGACCGTGTTCCCGGCGAGCGAGAGCCTGCTGGGTCGGTGGCTCGCGGCGCAGTTCCGCCCGGCGTTCGCGGAGCCGGACCGCGCCCTCGGGAGCGGCGACCGCGACGCTCGCGGCGTGGTCGACGCGTACGCCACGTACCGCTGGATAGAGACCGTCACGACGGCGGCGCGGACGACGACGGAATCGGCCGCGGCGGCGGTCCGATCGTGAGCGGTCGCGACCGCTCGGCGGGCGCGAGGCGAAGAGAGTGGGACGGCGAAGGGAGCAGAGACGGGGACCGCGGCGCTGCGGCCGTCAGCGCAGTTCCTTGAACGTCGCGCTGCACTCAGGGCACACCCGGACCGAGAACACCTCGTCCGGGTCGTTCTTCTTCTTCAGCACCTTCTCGCAGTCGGCGCAGTTCAGTCGCTCGTACGTGTCCTTGAACAGGTCGCCGTCGCGGAGTCCCTTTCGCGTCGATTTCATGTATCCCGGTTGATCGCGTGGGGGTATAAAAACCCCGTACGACGCGAGTCCGACTCCAACGGGCGGTTCGTCTCCCGAATCGCGGCTCTTGCGGCCGCGGAGCGGGGCGAGACGACCCGGCGGGCGCCGCGGGACGACCGCGGGACGAGGGGCGGCGGGCGCCGCGGGACGAGGGGCGACGAGCGTCGCGCCGCCGCGCTTTCGCAACGCTTGTCTCGGGGCGGGGCGAAATCCGCCCGTGTCACGGACCCGGCTGTTCGGCTCGCTGTGCGCGATGGTCTTCCTCGTCAACTTCGCGCGCGTCGTGTTCGCACCCCTCGTGGGGCAGTTCATCGGCGAGTTCGCGATCGGCGAGGGGACCGCCGGCCTCATCGTCACGCTCGCGTGGCTCGGGTCGGCCGCCCCGCGGCTCCCGGCCGGCTGGGCGCTCACGCGGTTCTCCCGTCGACTGGTGATCTTGGTCTCCGGAGCGATGCTGACGCTCGGCTCGCTCGGCGTCGCGCTGGCGCCCGGCGTGCCGACGCTGATGACAGCCGCGTTCGCGATCGGGCTGGCGTCGGGCGTCTACTTCGTCGCCGCGAACCCGTTCATCGCCGAGCTGTTCCCCCAGCGCGTCGGTCGCGTGATGGGCGTCCACGGGATGGCGAGCCAGCTCTCCGCGGTCGCCGCCGCGCCGATCGTCACGCTCGCCCTCCTGTACGACTGGCGGTTCGCGTTCTACGGGCTCGCCCTCGTGGCCGCCGCGACGACGGTCCTCTTCGTGGTCCTCGCCGCCCGGACGGACCTCCCCGACGCCGGCGAGAGCGACACCGACTTCTTCGCCGGCGCGCGCTCCCAGTGGAAGCTGATCCTCGCCGGCGTCGTCCTGATGGGGCTCACCAGCTTCGTCTGGCAGGGCCTCTTCAACTTCTACGAGCTGTACATGATCGACAAGGGGCTTCCGCCCACCACCGCGCGGAACCTCCTCACGGTGATCTTCGCCGCCGGGGTGCCCGCCTTCCTCGTCTCCGGCGACCTCGCCGACCGGCTGCCGCACGTGCCCTACCTCCTCGGGATCGCCACGGCCTTCCTCGCCAGCGTCCTCCTCGTGGTGGTCGCCTCGGGGATCGCGGTCATCGTCCTCGCCAGCGTCGCCGTGGGGTTCGCCATCCACATGCTGTACCCCGCCAGCGACACCTACCTGCTCGCGTCGCTGCCGGACGAGTCCCGGGCCTCGGCGTACGCGGTCTACTCCGCCGGCATGATGTCGACGCAGGCGGCGGGCTCGTGGGTCGTCGGCGAGGCGATCGAGGCCGGCGCGGCCTACGACGCCGTCTTCCTCTCGCTCTGCGGGGGGCTCGGCGTCGTCATCGCCGCGTACGCCGTCTTGGAGCACTTGGGCCGCGTCCCGGGCGGCGCGGCCGGGACGGAATCGGTCGCGTGACCGCCCCGGGCCGACCGCCCGCCGCGCCCGGTTCGGAATCGGTCGCGGACCCCCCGGATCGCGCGTCCGGTGTGTCGGCACGTCCCACGGGTATCGCACCTGTTTAGGGCGTCCCGCCCCTGTACGATGATAATGGAGTACGTTCAAGAGCGCGTGACCACGCTGCACGCGTTGACCGACCACCGGCCGGACGCGCCGACCGGCCGGGCGGCGGTCGTGGTGCCGATGACCGAGCGCGAGTACGGGACGCTCGCGGCCGAGCGCGTCCTCTCGGCGCTGGAGGCGGTCGACCCCGCGAAGGTGATCGTCCCGCTTCGCGCGCCCTCCGACCGCGTCGGCCCCTTCGCCCGGTGGCTCGACGGCTTCGACCTCGACGTCGAGACCCTCTGGTGCGGCGGCCCCCGACTGACCGACCTCCTCGCCGACCGCGGGCTCGACGGCGACCGCGGGAAGGGCCGAGACGTGTGGCTCGCGCTCGGCCGGGCCCTGGAGGAGGAGTACGTCGTCGTCCACGACGCCGACACGAAGACGTACTCGCCGGCGTTCGTCAATCGACTGCTGTTCCCGGTCGCCAACGGCCACTCGTTCTCGAAAGGGTACTACGCCCGCGTCGAGGACGGCGCGCTGTACGGCCGCCTCTTCCGGCTGTTCTTCCGACCGCTCGTCCGCGCGCTCGCCGACGCGACCGAGACCCGCGAGGCGGGCGTGATCGAGTACCTCGACGCCTTCCGGTACGCGCTCGCCGGGGAGTTCGCGGCGACGACCGACCTCGTCTCGAAGCTCCGCGTCCAGCGCGGCTGGGGCCTCGAAGTCGGGACGCTCGGCGAGGCGTACGCCCACGCCGGCTTCGCGGGGAGCGCGCAGGTCGACCTGGGCCGCTACGAGCACGACCACCGGTCCGTCGACGGCCCGACCGGCCTCGCTGACATGAGCCGAGCCGTTGGAGCGGCCACCCTCCGGGCGGTCGAGGACGGGGGCGTCGCCGTCGACTACGGCGGCCTCGCGGACCGCTATCGCGAGGCGGCCGAGGCCATGATCGGCGGCTACGAGACCGACGCCGCGTTCAACGGGCTCGACTACGACCGCGACGGCGAGCGCTCGCAGGCGGCGACGTACGCCGACGCCCTCGGCGAGCCGGGACCGGACACCCGCCTTCCGGCGTGGCGCGACGCCCCGATCACGCCCGCCGAAGTCGCCGAGGCGGCGCGGGCCGACCTCGCCGCGGCGACCGGCGACGGCGGGTCGACGGCGGCCCCGGCCGGCGACGGCGACGCGCGGAAGAACGGCCACCGGCCCCCGACGGAGGAGCCGCCGGAACCGTCGGAGCCGTCGCCGGGTGAGGACTGACGGATGACCGGGAAGAACGAGGCCGGTCGGAACGGGCCGAACGACGCCGCGACCGACGCGCCGAGCGTGGCCGCTCGCGACGACCTCGCTGGGGTCGTGGACCTGTTCGGCTGGCTCACCCGCGCGGAGCTGTCGCACGCGCTCTCCGAGCTCGCTTATAAACAGCGGGCCGAGGTCGACGACGACGCCATCGCCGCCGCCATCGACGTCGCCGTCGCGGAGTACGCGCTGGTGCCGGCGCCGCCGGAGGCGCTGACGGAGGGCGGCGACGAGGCGACGGCGGTCGCCGATCCGGACGACGGCCTCGACGCCGAGCACATCGCCCTCGCGGTCGGGCCGGCCGCGTTCCCGTCGCTGCCCGACGGCGCCGGGGACCTCCCGCACATCCTCGACGTGCCCGACCGCGACGTGGACCGCGAGGCGCTCTCGGAGGCGGTCCTCGCGCGGCTCTCGACGGACGCGGTCGCCGCGATCAACGAGAGCGACGCCGACCGGCTGGAGGTCCTCGCGGACGTGACCTACGACATCGAAGCGTGGGCGCCCGTGGACGCGACGGCGATCCGCGACCGGATCGTCGCGGAGCTGGACGAGTAAGCGCTATTTAAAAGACCGCCGGTGCCGTCGGTTCCGTGCTCGGAATGAGGCGTCGCATCGGCTCAGGTGTCACTTCGAGCGCTCACTTCGAGCGCTCGCCCCGCCTCAAGCGCTCGCCTCCGTCTCGGCGAGTTCGCGCGCGAGGAACTCGGCGATGGAGACGTCGGCGTCCTCGACGAAGCGGGCGACCTCCTCGCCGTCGCCGTCCTCGACCACGACGGTCGGGATCAGCTCGATCCCGTACTCGTCGACGCCCTCGCCCTCCTTCCCGTCCGGCCCCTTCGTGACCGGGAAGTCCTCGATCCGGTCGTCGGAGACGCCCGCCGCGTCGAGCGCCGCCGCGAACGCCGGGAGCTGTCGCCGACAGTCGCCGCACCAGTCGCCGCCCCACACCTTGAACCGGTAGCCGTCGGCGCCGAGCGCGGCCAGTACGTCCCCGTCGAGCGAGTCGGCGTCCGCGCCGTCGGGCGCGAGCGTTTCGAGCGTCATGCCCCCCGCTACGCCGGGCGTGCTTGTAAACGGCGCGTCGGTGGCAACCGCGCGGGCCCCGGACGCGTCTTGCCGCGGTCCGTCGGGCATTTGAGTGCCCGGCCCGTTCGTCGGGGCAATGGAAGACGACGTGTTGGAGGGCCTCGGCTCGCCCCTCGTCCGAGTCGACTCGCCCGCGGGAACGACCGTAGCGGCGAAGGTCGAGTCGCGCAATCCGGGCGGCTCCGCCAAGGACCGGCCGGCGCTGTACATGGTCGAGGCGGCCGAGGAGTCGGGCGACCTAGCGCCGGGCGACCGGATCGTCGAACCCACCTCCGGCAACACGGGGATCGGGCTCGCGATGGTCGGCGCCGTCAAGGGGTACGACGTGACGCTGGTGATGCCGGCGGGCAAGTCGGTGGAGCGCCGCCGGCTCATGCGCGCGTACGGCGCCGACCTCGAACTGGTCGACGGCGACATCTCCGCGGCCAAGGACCGGGCCGACGAACTGGAGCGGGAACCGGGAACGGTCCAGTTGCGCCAGTTCGAGAACCCCGCCAACCCGCGGGCCCACTACGAGACCACCGGCCCGGAGGTCCTCGAACAGGTCGGCGACCGAACGGTCGACGCGCTCGTCGCCGGCGTCGGGACGGGCGGTACGATCACCGGCTTAGGTCGTCGGCTCCGCGAGGCGTTCCCGGACGTGCGGATCGACGCGGTCGAGCCGAGCGACAACGCCGTCCTCTCCGGCGGCGAACCCGGGAACGACGCGTTCCAGGGGATGGGGCCGGGGTTCGTCTCGCCGAACCTCGACGTCGACCTCATCGACGAGGTCCACGCGGTCGACATCGAGGACGCCGAGGCGGAGTGCCGTCGGCTCGCGCGCGAGGAGGGCCTCCTCGTCGGGCAGTCCTCCGGCGCCTCGAACCTCGCGGCGAAGGACGTGGCCGCGGCGCTTCGCGAGTCGGGCGAGTATGCGGGGGACGAGCCGCTCGTCGTCACCGTCTACTGGGACAGCGGCGAGCGGTACCTCTCCGCGGGCACGTTCGACGAGTGAGCGGGGCCGGAGGCAGACGTCGCGACGTACTGTCAATTAGTTTGTGCAAC
>Ga0102935_1000235_pt1 | contig 19187 bp, 22 predicted proteins | sample SalPonR2_A_D2_MG_FD_78508 | JGI IMG/M metagenome (GOLD analysis project Ga0102935, IMG submission 78508) | Salt pond soil microbial communities from South San Francisco under conditions of wetland restoration - Salt Pond MetaG R2_A_D2_MG | ecosystem: Environmental > Aquatic > Marine > Intertidal... | reverse complement strand
GCCAGTTGAAGGGAATGGGGGTGGTGGAGCGTGTGACCCCCGTGTGTGATACGCTCCCGACACAGATGAGTTTCGTGGCGAGAAAATTACCTTGGTGCATTCGAAAAGACTTTAGTATAACCGGAGAATATCCGATAGCGAGAATGACACCCGCAGGGCCCCGGGCGGACGTAGCGGTGCACGGACGGACGAGGTGGGGGAGGGCGGTGGGGCGATGACGGCGACCAAGTCCGGTCTCGCCGGGCAGTTGGCGGTAGTTGCCGGCTTCGAGAACCCGCAGGCCGCCCTCGAACAGTATCCGACGCCGCCGGAACTGGCGGCCCACGTCGTCCACATCGCCGACCTCAACGGCGACATCGAGGGGCGTACGGTCGTCGACCTGGGCGCGGGGACGGGGATGTTCACGCTCGGCGCCGCCCTCCGTGGGCCGAAGCGGGCGATCGGCGTCGAGATCGACCGCGACGCGCTGGAGACTGCCCGTGAGAACCAGCGACGGGTCGGCACCCGGACGGCGATCCACTGGGTGCAGGCCGACGCGACGCGCGCGCCGCTGTGCCCCGACGGCCCCACGACGGTCGTGATGAACCCGCCCTTCGGCGCCCAGGACGGCAACGAACACGCCGACCGCGCCTTCCTCGTCACCGCCGCCGACATCGCGGACGTATCGTACTCCGTCCACAACGCCGGGAGCCGGGAGTTCGTCGAGGCTTTCGCCGCCGACAACGGGGGCGAGGTGACCCACGCCTTCGCCGCGGAGTTCGACCTCCGCCGGCAGTTCGACCACCACGCCGCCGACCGCACGGAACTCGACACCGAAGTGTTCCGGATCGAGTGGGCCTAATTGTACGTCTCCGCGCGGGCGACGCGGACCCGCGTCGCGCCGTTGATCGCGTAGACCTGTCCCTCCGCGTTGGCGAACTCTAGGCCGCCGATGGAGGTGGTCTCGTTGACTGCGGGGATCGGCCCCGTCGCCGTCCGGTTGCCGAGCGAGACGTTGAGCAGGAAGCCCTGGGGTGCGGGTTCGACGGAGACGTTTCGCCCGGCGACCACGAGGTCGGCCTGTACGGGATCGGACGCGTACGCCGTCACGTTCCGCTCGCCGTAGACGAGGTTGACCTTGTAGACGGTGCCGCCGCCGATGGCGTTCCAGCCGCGTCGCTCGACCCGGACCGTCTCCCGCCAGCCGACGCCGCCGAGACGCACCGTCGTCGTTCCGGCGAAGTCGAGTCGTCCCTTCGAGACGGCGGTCATCCAGATGCCACGCTCGCGGTTCCGGACGATCACCCCCGACGTGTTGACCTGCGTCGTTTCGCCGAACGCCTCCACGTCGACGACCGACACCATCCCGTTGGGCACCTCCTCGGCGTACGTCACCTCGTACCCGCGCACCTCGATCGGATCGCTATCGCCGGGCAGGTCGCCGCTCGCCGTCGTGGTCAGGTTGATGGGGACGGCGGGACCGGCGAGGGCCGCGGTACAGAGCAGGAGAACCGTCGCGCCGACCTGCCAGCGGGGGACGGCGCGGACGGCGTCGGGGTCGCCGGGGGTCGGGATCAGCGGCCGATCCGACGCGACCACCGTCGCGGCCACCAGCGTCGCGAGCGACACCACGAGCGTGACCCCGACGGCGCGATAGAGTACGTACGTCTCGCCGCCGCGGTACCAGTACACCGCCCAGAGGGACTGCGCGATACTGAACAGGACGACGCCGACCGCCAGCCGCGCCGCCGAGGGGCGCTCGTCACCGCGAGCGCGGATCAGCCACGTCCCGAGGAGGACGCCCGCGAGGAGGCCGATAGCGTGACCCTGAATCGCGATGTCGGCCCACCACGGCGAGGAGTACGACGGCCCGGCGCTCGCCGAGACGGTCGGTTGTCGGAGCGCACCGTAGAGCGTTCGGAGGGCGTTGCCGGCGGTGACGGCGACGACCGTTGCGATGGGATACCGCACCAGCGCGAAGCCGGCGAACGCGAAGACGACGCCCGAGAACCCGATGACGGGGCCGAGGGCAAAGAGGGCGGTAAAGAGGCCGACGCCGACGACGGCGGCCGGGAAGACGACCAGCGCCCGCACGTACGGGTTCGTCAGCGGCGAGGTGAACGTCTGGACGCCACGTCTCCGCGGGTAGTGCCCCCACGCGTACTCGGCGATGGGGGCGAGAACGACCGTCCCGACGAGGTTGCCGATCAGGTGACCGGCGCCGGAGTGGGAAAAGGCCGCCGTCGCCATCCCCAGCGGATAGAAGTACGACCACGCGCGGAAGGGAATCGTGACCGGGGCGTACCAGTTCGACCACCCTCCTTGGACGAACAGGTAGACGGCGAGGACGCCGGCGGCGGAGACGAGCGTCCCCCACGGGACGCCGCCGACGAACCGCGAGCGGAGCCGGCGCCCCCAGCGACCCCGGGGTCTGTCGAGGACGACGACCGCCACGAGCGCGACGAGAACAGACGAGAGGACCGCCAGCCGAAAGAGCGTCGCCGCGTCCGGGAGGCCGAGCATACCACCCGTTCACGGGGCACCGGTAATGAATCCGACGGGCCGGGACGGCACGGCCGCTATCGGGTCCGTTCGGGTTGGTGCGTCGAGTCGCCGCTTAGAGCTTGTTCTCGGCGTCTTCGGCGAGTTCGGCCATCCGCTTGCCGACCCGGCCGGCGTCGGAGAACTCGTCTTCACTCATCGCCGTCGCGAGCGCGTTGCCGAGGACGAACACCGCGTGTTTGTGCTCGCTTTTCGACTTGTGGACGTGCGAGGGGTCGACGCTCAGGGATTCGTAGGGGTCGAAAATGGTCTCGTCGACCGACTCCTGACTCCGGAAGTAGTTCATGATCGTCACCATCTGCTCGTGTAGTTCGAGGAGTTCCTCCTTGTGCATACGTTCACCTACGGACGTAGCCCGGTTAAGGATTATTGCGTCGGTCTGGCATGGTGACGACCGGGTGACGTGTTCGAACGACCCCGCTCAGAAGACGTACTCGTCTTCGTGTCCCATCATGCCCTCGTCCTCGAAGCCCGGTTCCTCCTCCTCGATCGGGCCGCTCGTCTTGTACGCGCGAAGCCCGGTCGAGAGCAGTTCCTGAATCGCTTCCTCCCGATTCACGAACTCACCCTGCTCGATCAACTGGGCGATCTGCATCTCCAGGTGTTCCGGGACGGTTATTTCCACGTTCGGCATTTGAACGCTCGACGGTTTGGAAGGGGCGTATTTAAATTCTGCGGGCCGGTTTCGGAATTCGATAACCTGCAGTTCGATCGAACGAGCAAATTCCGTCCGAGTACAAACTGGAATTGGGGAATCGTGTAGCCGACCGACAGCCATACTTCGATCGAACGTTCACGACAGGTATGGACAGGGACGTCACGGACGTCTACCGGGAGTTCGGTGACGAACGATTACCGCCGGGACAACACCGCACGGAGTCGTTTCCGGTGCTCTCGAAGGGTACTGTTCCGCGCGTCGAGCGCGAGACGTGGACGCTCTCGGTCGGCGGTGCGGTCGAGACTCCGGTCACGCTCGATTGGGACGCGTTCACCGACCTCGGCGTCGAGACGCAGCGACAGGATTTCCACTGTGTCACCGGGTGGAGCAAGTTCGACTGCGCGTTCACCGGCGTGCCCTTCACCGCCATCGCGGACCACGTCGGCGTCGATTCGGACGCGGTCCACGTGATGTTCTCGGCCGCGGACGACTACACCACCGACCTCCCCCTCGACGCCTGCCTCCGGCCGGAGACGCTTCTCGCGTTCGAGTTCGACGGCGACGCTCTCCCGCGGGACCACGGCGGCCCCGTCCGCGTCGTCACGCCCCACAAGTACGCCTACAAGGGCGCGAAGTGGGTGACGGGTATCGAGTTCCTGACCGAACGGGAACGCGGGTTCTGGGAGCGCCGCGGCTACTCCGTCACCGCGAACCCGTGGCGAGAGGAGCGGTACGATAGTTAGGTAAAAGAGTGCGGCGCCCCGAAGAGGGGTAATGGGTGTACCGCGAAGTGACGAGACGGGAACGCGTCTCGTCAGTCGGTCGGTCCGGGTGTCGGTCCCCACGCTCCGGGCCGTTCTCGACGCCATGCCCGCCCCACGAACGTTCTGGACCGCACCCGACGAGGCGACGGTCGTCGCCGGGGGTGCCGCCGCCACGCTCACCGCCGACGGCCGTGATCGATTCGGGGCGATCAAGGAGGGTATCGACCGCGTGTTGCGCTCCGGCGACGTTCACGCCGGCACCGAGGCCGCTTGTCCCCGCCTGTTCGGCGGCTTCGCCTTCCACGACGAGGGGACCGAGGACGCCACTTGGGCGGGGTTCCCCGGCGCGCAGTTCGTCCTCCCGCGGGTGCAGGTCACCGACACCGACCGCGGGACGTGGCTGACCGTCAACGCCGTCGGCCCGGACGCGACTGCCGAGGCGGTCGAGGACCGTCTGGACGCCGAACGGGAGCGTTTCGAGACGCTCGACGACCCCACTCCCACGCCGGCCCCAGAAATCGTCTCGCGGACGCGCACGACCCCGCGGGAGTCGTGGCGTCGCTCCGTCGAGGCCGCCGTCTCCCGCATCCACGCCGGCGACCTACGGAAAGTCGTCCTCGCGCAGGCGCTGGCGGTGACGCTCGACCACCCGCTCTCGGTTCCCGACGTGCTCGCCCGACTCGGCGAGACCTACCCCGACTGCTATCGCTTCCTCGTCGAACCGGCGACGGTGGATTCCGACCGCCCGGCTTTCTTCGGCGCGACGCCGGAGCGACTGGTCACTCGCCACGGCCGTACGGTGACGACGGACGCGCTGGCGGGCACTACCGGCCGCGGCGACACGCCCGCCGAAGACGACTGGCTCGCGGAGGAACTGCTCGGCGACGAGAAGAACCGTCACGAACACGAACTCGTCGCGGAAACGATCCGCGAACAACTGGCCCCGTTCGCGTCGTCGATTTCCGCCGGGCAGCGCCGGGTCCGACGGCTGGCGACGGTCCAACACCTGTTCACTCCCATCACCGCCACCCTCGACAGCGACACGCACGTCCTCGACTTGGTGGAGGCGCTCCACCCGACGCCCGCCGTCGGCGGCCTCCCGCCGGAGCGCGCGCTCGCGACCATCCGCGAGACGGAGCCGTTCGACCGGGGCTGGTACGCCGCCCCGGTCGGCTGGATCGACGCCGCCGGCAACGGCACCTTCGCCGTCGCCATCCGCTCGGCGCTCGCCCGCGGGGCCGAGACGACCCTCTTCGCCGGCGTCGGCGTCGTCGCCGACTCCGATCCCGACCGCGAGTGGGACGAGGTACAGCTCAAATACCGCCCGATCCTCGACGAACTCGAACGCCGATGAGCGCGCCGAACCGCAACGTCCTCTGGGGGCGGGCGCTGGTCGACGAACTCGCCCGTGGCGGCGTCGAGGGCGTCGTCGTCTCGCCCGGGAGTCGGTCGACGCCGCTGGTCACCGCCGTCGAGGAGCACGACGACCTGCACGTCTTCTCGGTCCTCGACGAGCGGTCGGCCGCCTACTTCGCGCTCGGGCGCGCCCGCCGGACCGGCGAGGTCACGCCCCTGATCTGCACCTCCGGCACCGCGGCCGCGAACTACCACCCCGCCGTGATCGAAGCGGACCGCGGCCGGGTTCCCCTCCTCCTCCTCACCGCCGACCGCCCGCCCGAACTCCGCGACAGCGGCGCGAACCAGACCGTCGACCAGGAGAAGCTGTACGGCGACGCCGTCCGGTGGTACGCCGACCTCCCGGAGCCCGAGGCCGAGGAGCGGAAACTCCGCTCGCTCCGGACGACCGTCGGCCGCGCGCTCGCGGAAGCGACGGGGACGCCCTCGGGCCCGGTCCATCTCAACTGCCCGTTCCGCAAGCCGCTCGAACCGACGCCCGTCCCCGGCGACGTGCCCGCGGACCTCGACCCCCTCGCCGTCGCCGGCCGCGACGGCGGCCGACCGTTCGTGACGACGACGGCGGGCGTCCCACAACTCGACCGGGCCGACCTCGGGCGGATGGCCGAGGCGCTCTCCGTCGAGCGTGGGCTCATCGTCGCCGGCCCCGCCGACCCGCCGGGCGTCGACGCGCAGGCCGTCGCCGCCCTCGCTCACGCCACCGGCTTCCCAATCGTCGCGGACCCGCTCTCCGGCCTGCGCTTCGGCGGCCACACCCGCGTGACGACCACCGTCGGCGGCTACGACGGCTACCTCGATCCGCGCGTGACCGACGACTGGCCCGATCCCGAAGTCGTCCTCCGAATCGGGGCTTCCCCTACCTCCAAACGCCTCCGGAACTACCTCGCGCGAGTCGACGCCCGAGGGTTCGTCGTCGACCCCGCGGGCGAGTGGCGCGAGGCGTCGTTCCGGGCGACCGATCTGGTCGTCGCCGACCCCTCACGACTGGCGGCCCGCCTCGCCGAAGTCGTGAGCGGTGCCGGCGACCCGGACTGGCGCGAGCGCTGGGCGGCCGCCGACCGGACCCACCGCGATGTCGTCGCCGAGGCGGCCGACGACGGCGTGGAGCAACGCTCCACGAGCAGTCGGCTGCAAGCCGACGACGGCGCAGGCGGCTACTTCGAGGGGGCAATCCTCGCCGACGTGGCCGACCTCGCGCCCGAACCCGCGACGCTCGTCGTCTCGAACTCGAACCCCGTCCGCGACGCCGACCGCTACATGGCGCCCACCGACGCCGGCTACACCGTCCTCGGCAACCGCGGCGCGTCGGGCATCGACGGCGTCGTCTCCACCGCCCTCGGCGCCGGGAGCGCCACGACCGACCACCTGTCGCTCGTGATCGGTGACCTCGCCTACTACCACGACGGCAACGGCCTCCTCTCTACGCTCCGGTGCGGCGTCGACGCCACTATCGTCCTGATCGACAACGACGGCGGCGGCATCTTCCATCGCCTCCCCATCGAGTCGTTCGACCCGCCCTTCACCGAGGCGTTCCGGACGCCCCACGGGCTCGATTTCGAACCCACGACCGAGCTCTACGACCTCGGTTACACCGCCGTCGAGGACCGCGTGGGATTCCGGGAGGCGTACGCCGAGTCGGTCGCGAGCGACGGAACGGACGTGATCGCCGTACGGACGGACGGCGAGGCGAGCCAGCGGACGCGGGAGCGACTGGTCGAAGCGACCGTCGCGGAGCTCGTCGAGTGAGGGGATTTTAGGTGTGCGGGCACCCCAGCAGTGGTCGATGCCCTCCCCGAACCCACCGGCGGTTCTCGCGGGTCTCGCGGCCGCCGTCGTTCTCGTCGTCGCCATCGCCACACAACGGGTCCTGCTTGGCGTCTTCGTCGCCGGCGTCGTCTACCTCGTCGGCTGGCTGATCGCCCGCATCTCCGCGGGCACGCCGTTCGACCACATGACACGCGAGCGCAAGCTAGCGACCGGCGGCCTCGTCGCTCTCGTTCTCGGCTACGCCGTCGTAATCGCCACGAGCCTCCTGCTCGGCGTCGTCGTCGCGGGGACGGTGGTCGTCGTCTCGTGGCTCACCGACCCCCGTGGCCCCGTCGCGGCGTGGCTGGACGACGCGCGCTGACCTGTACCTTTTTGCGCGCGCCGCCCCCGAAGCCGGTATGGTTTCGGACATCTTCGACCCCGACCGGTGGACGGCCGTCACCGACGCCTTCGACGACGTAACGTACCACCGCGCGGACGACGTGCCTGCCGTTCGGGTCGCCATCGACCGCCCCGAGGTACGTAACGCCTTCCGTCCCAAGACTGTCGACGAACTCTACGCGGCGCTGGATCACGCCCGCCAGCAACCGGACGTTGGCTGTGTCCTCCTGACCGGCAACGGCCCGTCGCCGAAAGACGGCGGGTGGGCCTTCTCCGCCGGCGGCGATCAGGCCATCCGCGGCGAGTCGGGGTACGAGTACCGCGACGACGGGGACGTAGACGCCGAGGGCGCCGAGACGGGGGATACCGAACTCGATACCGACACCCCGACCGTCGGCCGCCTCCACATCCTCGAAGTCCAGCGGCTCATCCGATTCATGCCGAAACCCGTCGTCGCCGTCGTTCCCGGCTGGGCCGTCGGCGGCGGCCACTCCCTCCACGTCATCTGTGATCTGACGCTCGCGAGCGAGGAGCACGCGCAGTTCCTCCAGACCGACCCCGACGTGGCTTCCTTCGACGGCGGCTTCGGCTCCGCCTACCTCGCCCGACAGGTCGGACAAAAGAAAGCCCGGGAAATCTTCTTCCTCGGCAAGACGTACGACGCCGCCGAGGCAGTCGACATGGGGATGGCGAACGAGGCGGTGCCCCACGCGGAACTAGAGGACGTGGCGCTGGACTGGGCCGAGACGATGACGGGTAAGAGTCCCACGGCGATGCGGATGCTCAAGTACGCGTTCAACCTCGCCGACGACGGGATGGTGGGTCAGCAGGTGTTCTCGGGCGAGGCGACTCGGCTGGCGTACATGACCGACGAGGCGAGCGAGGGGCGGGACGCCTTCCTCGACGGACGGAAACCGGACTTCTCGGACGTGCCGTGGCACTACTGATGTCGAGGCGGAACGCGGAGTCAGGAGGCCGAACGGTCGCTCGCCGGAGGACGGAAAGGCAGGGCGTATATGTCCGGACGACCAACTCAGCACACGTGGTAACCGATGAATCCTAATCGTGTCGATTTTCTGGTAGATCTTGCGTACGGCCTCGTTATTCTGTTGTCCGTCGCGCTCATCCTCCTCGTCGGCACCGGCGTCGGCGTCGCGTTCGGGATCGGAACGCTGGTCTCGTACGCGATTCACGTCGTGTGGAAGATGGCGCGGTTCGACCCCGAGTGGATGACCCAAGAGGTGACCGAGAAAGTCGAGGAGACGATCACCGAGGAGGTCACCGAGGAAGTGACCGAGAGCGTCGAGCAGACGGTCGCCGAGGAAGTGACCGAAGAGGTCACCGAGAAGGTCGAGCAGACGGTCACCGAAGAGGTCACCGAGAACGTCGAGCGGACCATCAGCGACGAGATGAACGACATCATCCAGCAGTTGGAGCAGGTGAACCAGCGCGTCGACCGGCGCCCGCGGGCCGACGAACTCGACGAGATGGGGCGCCAGCGGGACGTGGAGTCGGACGACGAACGTGCGGACGAGGCGGAGCGATGAAGGCCGTAGCGATCACCGACCGACAGCGGGCCTCCGATAGTCGCCCATGATCGGCGGACTGCTTCTGGTCGGCTTCGGCGTCGCGCTGTTCGTCGGGTTCAACATCGGTGGCTCGAACACCGGCCCGGCGTTCGGCCCCGCCGTCGGCGCCGGCGTCATCTCGAAGCTCTTCGCGGGGGCGCTCATGTCCGTCTTCTTCTTCATCGGCGCGTGGACCATCGGCCGCCGGGTCGTCAACACCCTCGGTCGTGAACTGGTGACCGACCCCGGCGTGTTCACCATCGAGACGAGCATCGTCGTCCTCTTTTTCATCGGCGGCGCGCTCTTCGTCGGCAACTACGCGGGCGTCCCGGCGTCCACGTCGATGACGGCCGTCGGGGCCATCGCCGGCCTCGGCGTCGCCGCCGGCGAACTCAACTGGGCGGTCATGGGCGAAATCGCCATCTGGTGGATCGTCGCCCCCCTCGTCGGGTTCTGGGTTTCCGGCGTCGTCGGCCGCTACTTCTACCCGGCGATCAACCGCTGGATCGCCATCGAACGCAGCGACGGCGCGCTCCTGACGCTCGATCGGTCGGGATCGGTCCCGCGGCCCACTCCCGGCCCGAACTCCACCCGTCGCGAAATCGCCGGGACGGTCGTCGTCATCAGTATCGGCTGTCTGATGGCTTTCTCCTCCGGTACCTCGAACATCGCCAACGCCATCGCGCCGCTGTACGGCGCCGGCGTCGATCTGAACCTCCTGATCCTGCTCGGCTGTGGCGCCGTCACGGTCGGCGCCCTCACCATCGCCCGGCGGACGCTCGACACCCTCGGCAACGACATCACGGATCTTCCCCTCACCGCCGCCATCGTCGTCGCCATCATCTCCTCGGGCATCGTCATCGGGCTCTCCGCCATCGGCATCCCCGCCTCCTTCGTCATCATCGCCACCATGTCCATCGTCGGGCTCGGCTGGGGCCGGGCGACCCGCTCTACCACCGTCTCCGAGGGCGTGCGCGGCGAGAAGACCCCGAACGTCTCCGTCGGCGCACTGACCACCGAGGAGCCCGGCGAGGAGGCACCCGACATCGGCGAGGAGGACCCCGAAGACACGCCCAGCGCCACCGACCTATTCAACCCCGAGACGACGGGACGGGTCGTCCTCATGCAGAACGTCGTGCCCCTGCTCTCGACCATCGGGGCGTACGCCACCTTCCGCCTCCTGTTCGCGTTCGTGTGGTGACGACGGACCGGGGGGCTTTACGCCCTGGAACCCCGACCCGTACGCAATGAGTACGGAGGTCAGTCGCTCGAAGGCGTGGCTGATGGCCGCCCGACCCCAGACGCTCCCGGCCGCGGCAGCGCCGGTCGCCGTCGGCACCGGTCTCGCCGTCGGCCACGGCGTCGACCACCCGCTCGCCGCGCTCGCGGCCTTCGTCGGCGCCGCCCTCATTCAGATCGGCACCAACTTCGCCAACGACTACTACGACGCCGTCAAAGGCGCCGACACCGACGACCGGGAAGGGTTCACCCGCGTCACGCAGTCGGGGCTCATCGCCCCCGAGTCGGTGAAACGCGCCACCTACCTCACCTTCGCCGCCGCCATCGTCGTCGGTACGACGCTCGTCTACGTCGGCGGCCTCCCCATCCTCGTGATCGGACTCCTGTCCGTCGCGGCCGGCCTCGCCTACACCGGCGGCCCCTATCCGCTCGGCTACCACGGCCTCGGCGACCTCTTCGTCTTCGTCTTCTTCGGCGTCGTCGCCGTCGCCGGTACCTACTACGTTCAGGCGGCGGCCGTCCTCGCCGGACCGTTCCCCCTCACGATACCGCCGGGGACGCTCCCGCCGGTCGCCCTCGTCGCCAGCCTCCCCGTCGCCGCCCTCTCGACGAACATCCTAGTCGTGAACAACGTCCGTGATCTGGAGACCGACGCGGAGACGGGCAAGCGAACCCTCGCCGTCCGCATCGGCTACCGCTGGAGTCGCGTCCAGTACGTCGCGCTGATCGCACTCGCTTATCTCGTGCCTGTCGGCCTGTGGCTCGTCGGCCCCGCGTCGCTCGCCGTGCTCCTGCCGCTGCTGACGCTCCCGCTCGCCGTCGCCGTTTCCCGTACCGTCTGCACCCAATCCACGGGCGAGGCACTCAACCCCGCACTCGAACGCACCGGCAAACTGCTCGCGGCCCACGCGCTCTGTTTCGCCGTGGGCCTCGCGGTCGGCGTCTGATGGACCGTCGCTCGTTCGTCCTCGACCTCGCCCGACCGCTCGGCACCGCGAAGGGGACGATCAGCCGGCGTGAGGGCGTCCTCGTCCGCATCGACGCCGACGCCGAGGAGCACGGAATCGGCGAGGCGACGCCGCTGCCCGGCTGGACCGAATCGCTCGCCGACTGTCGGACGGCGCTCGACGCGGTGAGCGACCGTGACGCCACCCTCCGCACCGCCGTCGACGCCGACCCCCGCGCCCCGTTCGACGACGCACCATCGGCGCTGACCGACCCGCTCACCGACGCCCCCGCGGCCCGCCACGCGGTCGAATCGGCGGTGCTCGACGCGCGCGGCCGCCGCGACGGCCGCCCGCTCGCGGCGCTTCTCGCCGCCGACCCGTCGACCAGCGTCCCCGTCAACGCCACCGTCGGCGACGGCGCCGTCGCGGAGACGGTCGCCGCCGCCCGCGCCGCCGTCGACGACGGCTTCGACTGTCTGAAAGTGAAAGTCGGCGCCGGCGACCCCGACCGCGACGTGGCGCGCCTGCGGGCGGTTCGGGAGGCGGTCGGCCCCGGCGTGACCCTCCGCGCCGACGCCAACGCCGCGTGGGACCGTGAGACGGCCGGCGAAGTTGTCGACGCGTTCGCGGACCTCGATCTCTCGTATCTCGAACAGCCGCTCGCGGCCGACGACCTCGACGGGCACGCTGCGCTCCGGGGACGGGGAGTGGATATCGGCCTCGACGAGACGCTGGCGACGACGGACCTCGCGGCCGTCCTCGCCGCGGACGCCGCGGACGTACTGATCTTGAAGCCGATGGCGCTCGGCGGGCCGGCGCGGGCCTACGCCGTCGCCCGACGGGCGCAGGCGGCGGGCGTCGCCCCCGTCGTCACCACTACGATCGACGCCGCACCGGCGCGGACGGCGGCCGTCCACGTCGCCGCCGCAATTCCCGACGTGCGCCCCTGTGGGTTGGCGACCGGCGACGCCCTCGACGCGGATCTGGCCCCCGATCCGGCGCCCGTCGAGGACGGGTTCGTGGTCGTTCCCGCCGGTCCCGGCGTCGCCGGCGACGCCTTCGACGGGTTGTTTTGACCCCCGGCGGGCAATATATACGACTCCCCGTCCTACCCCGGCTATGTCGACTGGGCGAATGCTCTACGTGCTCGCGCTGTTTGCCGTCCTCGTGTTTTCGGCCGGCTTCGTCGTCATCTGGGCGCTCTCGTACGGGCCGCTCTAACCCTCGCTGTCGCCGTGGGTGACGCCCTCCTGCCGGTCGGCCTGCAGTCGTCGGATCGTCGCCGCGGCGTTGCTCGCGTCGTAGCCGAAGTAGACGCCGTCGGCGTACGCCTCCGCCACCTCCGTCGCGTGCGCGAGGGCGTCGATGTCCACCTCGACGGCGTAGAGTTCGATCCCGAGGCGGGTGTCGAGGTCGGCTAGCCGGCTCTCGAACCCCTTCGCAAGGGTCTCGAGCCAGTAGGTCGTCCCGTACGCGGTGTCGTAGATGGGGACGACGAACTCCTCGACCATCGGGGCGAGCGCCTCGATATCGACGCCGCTGCGAGCGCGGAGGTGCCCGGGGTAGGGGTCGGGATACAGGGTGAGATACAGGTCGCCGGGGACGCGCTCCCGGATGGTCGAGACGAAGTCGGTGACGACCGACGCGCGCCAGTCCACGCGGTCGTCGAACTCGCTCTCGGCGAAGCGACGGTCACACCGCTCACACCGACAGTAGCCGTCGCGGGGGAAGCCCACGTCGTCGAGGCGGAGGTCGGCCCGTTCGGCGACGCAGTCGTCGACGATTTCGAGTAACCCCTCGCGGTAGCGGTCGTGGGTCGGACAGACTGACGACCAGTCGAAGTAGGGTCGGTCCCGCGTCGCGGGGCGGCCCTCGGCGTCGACGGCGGCGAGGCTCTGATCGTCGCCGACGGCGGCGTTGTCGCCGAACAGCGAGACCATGTTGACGCCCGTCGAGAGCGGTGCCGCAGCGCGGCCGGTCACGTCTTTCACCTCGTAGAAGCCGGCGTCGAACGCCGACCACTCCAGTTCCTCGGCGTTTCGCGTGACGACGCCGTACATACCCGTCGGTAGGCGGGCGGGCGCCTAAGAATGACGGTTGGAGGGCGCGGCTACTCCTCGACGTCGACTTCCACCGGCTCCTTGTCGCCGGACATGAGAACGTAGCCGATTGCGATCAGTGCGAGCACCAGGATGAACTTCGTCTTCCCTGACATACCCTCCCGTTGGACCACCGGTCACAAAGCGGTTTCGCCCGCCCCGCGGGTGTCGATGTGTTCGGCCACGTCGCCCTCGCGGATGATGGTGTCGCAGTACGTACACCTGACGCCGTTTTCGAGCACCTCGAACGCCGTCCGGACGGGCTCGTCGGCGTTCGTGATGCAGTTGTGGTTGGGACAGACGAGAATGCCCGTCACCGACTCGGTTCGCTCCACGCGGTTCTTATCGACCACCTCGAAATCCCGGATGATGTTGATGGTCGCCTCCGGGGCGATCAGGGAGAGCACGTCCACCTCGGACTGGCTGAGTTCGCGTCCCTCCACTTTCACCACGTCCTTTCGCCCCAGTTTGTCGCTGGGGACGTTCATCCCGATGCTGACGCTCTCGCCCCCGCTGCCGTCGATGCCGAGGATGGCGAGGACGTTGAGCGCCTGACCGCCGGTGACGTGGTCGATGACGGTGCCGTCGCGAATCTTGCTGACGCGGAGTTCCTTGTCGGTCATGCGTGTCCTCCAAGCAGGATATCGAGCAGCGCCATCCGAACGGGCACGCCGTTGTGGGCCTGCTCGAAGTATTTCGCGCGCGCCGTCTCGTCCACCTCGGGCGCGATTTCGTCGACGCGCGGGAGCGGGTGCATCACGGTCAGGTCGTCGGACGCGACCGCAAGCACCTCGTTGTCGATGCGGTACTCGCCGGCGACTTCGCGGTACTCCCGTTCTTCGGGGAAACGCTCGCGCTGGATGCGGGTGACGTAGAGCACGTCGAGTTCGGGGAGCACCTCCGCGAGGTCGGTGTGCTCGCGCACCTGTGCGCCCGCTTCGTGCAGGTCGTAGCGCACGTTCCGCGGCAGGCGCAGGCTCTCGGGGCTGATGAACTGCTGGCGCACGTCGAAGTTTGTGAGCGCGTGGGCCAGCGAGTGCACCGTTCGGCCGTATTTCAGGTCGCCCATGATCCCGACCGTGATGTCGTCCAGTCCCGCGTTCTCGCGGATGGTGTAGAGGTCGAGCAACGTCTGACTCGGATGTTGCCCGGCGCCGTCACCCGCGTTGACCAGCGGCACGTCGACGAACTCCGAGGCGAGTTTCGCCGACCCCTCGCTCGGATGCCGGAGGACGATGGCGTCGGCGTAGCCCTCGATCACCCGCACCGTATCCGCGAGGCTCTCGCCTTTCTTGACCGACGAGGATTCGACCGAGCCCATATCGATCGTTTCGCCGCCGAGGCGTTTCATCGCCGACTCGAAGCTCATCTTCGTCCGCGTGCTCGGCTCGAAAAAACAGAGCGCGAGGACGCGGCCGTCGTGGCGACCACGGACGAGGTCGGGGTCGGTATCGACCGCCGCCGCGTGGTCGAGCACCGCCTCGATGTCGTCCCGTGAGAGGTGGGCCGCACTGATGAGGTGGTCCTGCAACATTACGTGTGTGAGCCACCCGTGGCGTCTTGAATCCCTCGGGACCGAGGCGTCGCGTGTCGCGACGACCGGGGCTGTCAGCCGGTGCGTTCGCACGCACCACCGCCGACCGCCCTACGGCCAGTTCCCACTGTCGCCGAACGCCCTCGCCACCCGCTCGATGGCGACGACGTAGGCCGCCGTCCGGAAGTTCGGCACGTCGTACTCGTCGAACGTCCGGACGAGGCGGTCGAACGCCTCCGTGATGATCCGTTCGAGTTCGTCGTTGACGCGTTCCTCGGTCCACGAGAACCGCTGGCGGTTCTGCACCCACTCGAAGTAGGAGACGGTGACGCCGCCCGCGTTCGCCAACACGTCGGGGAAGACGTAGACGTCGCGCTCGGTGAGCACGTCGTCGGCGTTCGGCGTCAGCGGGCCGTTGGCCGCCTCGACGATCACGTCGGCCCGCACGTCGCGGGCGATGTCCGCCGTAACCGCGTTTTCGAGTGCGGCCGGCACCAGCAGGTCCACGTCCGCCGTCAACAGTTCCTCGTTCGTCAGTTCCTCGTCCGCGCCCTCGTAGCCGACGACCGATCCCGTCTCGCGTTTGTGCGTCTTGACCGCCGCGGTGTCGAGGCCGTCGCCGCAGTAGACGCCGCCCTGCGAGTCGCTGACGGCGACGACCGTCGCGCCGATACCTTCCAGCAACTTCGCCGCGACCGATCCGGCGTTGCCGAAGCCCTGCACTGCGACCGTCGCACCCTCGATGCTGCGGTCGAGGTAGGAGAAAGCCTCGCGCGCGGTGAGCATCACGGATCGGCCGGTCGCCTCGACGCGGCCGGCGCTCCCCCCCGAGGACGGTGCCTTCCCCGTGACCACGCCGGGTTCGGTCGTCCGCTCCAGCGTCTCGTAGGTGTCCTTGATCCAGTTCATCTCCCGTTGCCCCGTGTTCACGTCGGGTGCCGGGATGTCGCGGTCCGCGCCGATGATCGGGCGGAGTTCGACCGCGAATGCGCGCGTGATCCGTTCGAGCTCGTTCGCCGAGTAGCCGCGGGGATCGAACGCAATGCCCCCCTTCGCACCGCCGTAGGGGATGTCGACGACGGCGCACTTGTACACCATCCAGCCCGAGAGCGCCTTCACCTCGTCGCGAGTGACGTTCGGGTGATAGCGGATACCCCCCTTGTACGGCCCCCGGTCGCCGTTGAACTGCGAGCGGTAGGCCCGAAACTGTTCGATCGAGCCGTCGTCCATATCGACCGAGAGCGTCGTCGACAGCACCCGCTCCGGCCGTTTGAGCCGCTCGATCACGTCGTCGTCGACCTCGGAGTAGGCGGCCGCATCGTCGATCTGTTCCTGAAGACTCTCGAACGGGTTGATGTCCGCCATTCCTCTTCCGGTTCACCCTCCGGGAATACAGACTTTTCGACACCGATCACCCGCCGTCGGGCACCCGATCAAGGATGCGTTCGGCGCGCGCGATCAGCGGCGCGTCGATCATCTCGCCGTCGACTTCGAAGACGCCGCGGGCCTCGCGGTCCGCCTCCTCCCGCGCCGCCAACACTCGCTCCGCCCACGCCACCTCGTCGGGGGCGGGCGCGAGGGCGTCGTGAACCACCGCTACCTGCTCGGGGTGGACGACCATCTTCCCGTCGTAGCCGAGCGTCGCCGCGAACCGGGTTTCCACGCGCAACCCCTCGTGGTCGTCGAGGTCGGTATAGACCGTGTCTACCGCCTCGATGCCCGCCGCCCGCGCCGCCACCACGACGCGTTCGCGGGCGTAGAGCACCTCGGTCCCCTCCTCGGTTCGGGTGGCGCCGAGGTCGGCCGCGAGGTCCTCCGCGCCGAAACAGAGCGCGTCGACGGCGGACGTCGCCGCCACGTCGCGGGCGTCGAGGACGCCCATCGCCGTCTCGATCAGGGCGAGGATCGGCGCCGACAGACCGCGGGCGTCGAGGGCGTCGGCCACCCGTGGCACCGTCTCGGCGTCGGCTTTCGGGACCACCACCGCGTCGAGGCGGCCGGCGTCGGCGAGGGCGTCGAGATCCACCCCCGCCACGTCGGGGTCGGCGGCGACCCGGACCGCCACCTCGACCCCGGGATCGAACGGTTCGTCGGCGAGGAGGTCGGCGACGGCCGCCCGGGCCTCGGCTTTCCGGGACGGCGCTACGGCGTCTTCGAGGTCGAAGACGACCGTGTCGGCGCCGGACGCCGGCGCCTTCCGGCACATGTCGGGGCGGTCGCCGGGCGAGAATAGGACGGTTCGGCGGGCCATAGGAGGTCGAGGGCTGCCGGGGAGATGAACGTTCGGAGCGGTTCCCCTCCCCGAGCGGTCGGGTGGGCGCCGTTCAAACGGACAGGGCGAGGCCGACCGCCACGACGTTCACGACCGACGCGAACGCCCACGGGAGCGCGAGGCCGGCGGGGACCAGCCCACGGTAGTCCGCGGGCATGACCACCCAGCCGACGACGGCGACGGCGACGGCCCCGGCTTTCAGGAGCGCAAGCGCGCCGACGACGCCCACGTCGGCGATGAGGCCGGCGGCGACGGGGTTGACCTCGGTCAGGCCGAGGCGGAGGCCGTAGACGGTGAGGGCGCTGTCGGCGACGAGGGTCGCCATCGCGGCGACCCAGAGCCACGTGGCGTACGTCGTGGTCAGGGTGGCAATGGCGTCGAGGCCGTCACCGCCGACGGCGGGCCAGGTCGTCTCTTGTGTTCGAGACTGCGCCGTGTCGGTCGACATACACGACGTATAGACGAACGTCCCCGTGAGTATGAGGCGCATACGGGGAGTAAATGACCGATTATCGTGCGCCCACCGCCCGATCAGTCGAGCGCGGCGTCCAGTCGGTCGATCAGGTCGGCGTTGCCGAGGTAGACCGGCGTGCGCTCGTGGAGCCCGTCCGGTTCGATGTCGAGGACCGACCCCGACCCGTCCGAACTCCGGCCGCCGGCACACTCGACGACGTAGCCGACGGGATTACACTCGAACTGGAGGCGGAGTTTCCCCTCGGGCGCCGACCGGAGCGCCGGGTAGGCGAACACGCCACCGTAGGTGAGCACCTGGTTCACGTCGCCGATCATCGCCCCGCCGTATCGGAGTTTCAGCTCCGACTCGATTTCGTCGACGTAGGCGGCGAAGTCGTCGGGCCAGTCGGGGACACGCCCGCCGAAGCCGTACACCGTCGGGTCGTCGGGGAGGCGTACGTCCTCGTTCAGCACGGCCGTCTCGCCGTCCTCGATCAGATACTCGGTCACCGAGCCATCGCGGGCGAAGGCCATCGTGGTGATCGGGCCATAGAGGACGTAGCCCGCGGCGACCAACTCACGCCCGCTCGCCGGGAGCGGGGCGTCGTAGACGCCGACGATAGTGCCCATGACGTTGTTGGGTTCGAGGTTCGAGGAGCCGTCGAGGGGGTCGACGGCGACCGAGTAGCCCTCGCCCGTATCCACGACGCCCTCGCGCTCCTCGCTGGCGTAGGCGCCGACGCCGTCGACGCCGCCCAGCCGTGCTTCGAGCAGTTCGTCGGCGTACTCGTCGGCCGCCAGGCGGCGCTCGCCGGAGGGGTTCTCCGCGTCCGCCTTCTCGCGGCGGCCGGGGAGCCCCGCCCGAATCTCGGGGGCCGCACCCGCGACGGCCGCACGGATCGCCGCGACGGTGTCGGTCATCAGTCGCTCGCTTCGAGGCCCGCGGTGGCCGACAGCGCCTCGTCGACCGTGGCGTCGTCGAAGATGACCGCCTCGAGGCCGTCGAGGATCGCCTCGGGGTTCTCACGCTGGAAGACGTTTCGCCCGACCGCCAGACCGGAGGCACCGGCGTCCATCGCTTCGCGCACCGTCGAGAGGAACGCCTCGTCGCTCGTCTTCGACCCGCCGCTCATGACCACGTTCATGTCGCCCGCGCTCCGGACGGCCCATTCCATCGCGTCCGCCGAGCCCGGATATTTCACCTTCGCGATGTCGGCGCCGAGTTCGAGGCCGAGGCGGGTGGCGTAGGCGATGGTGTCCGGGCTCGTGTCGTCTTTCAGTCCCTGCCCGCGCGGGTAGGACCACATCACGACGCCCATGTCGTGTTCGCGGGCTTTCTCCTGGGCCTTGCGGAACTCCTCGGCCATCTCGACTTCGTTGTTCGAGCCACCGTAGAGCGTGAAGCCGATGGCGTCGGCGCCGACTTCGGCCGCGTAGTCGACCGACCAGTTGACCGCGGAGTCGGGTTCGCCCATCCAGAGGTTGCTCGTCCCGTTGAGCTTCGCCAGGAGGGTCACGTCGTCCTCGTAGGACGGGTAGTACGCCTCG
>Ga0102935_1000231_pt1 | contig 19363 bp, 9 predicted proteins | sample SalPonR2_A_D2_MG_FD_78508 | JGI IMG/M metagenome (GOLD analysis project Ga0102935, IMG submission 78508) | Salt pond soil microbial communities from South San Francisco under conditions of wetland restoration - Salt Pond MetaG R2_A_D2_MG | ecosystem: Environmental > Aquatic > Marine > Intertidal... | reverse complement strand
GTCGCTATTGGTCTTGGCGGCGACAGTCACAGCGTCGGTGACGGTCGCTGCGGCGTCGTTCGTATTCCCGAGCCCGTCCGTGGTGTCGATGACCACGTCGTAGTCGGCCGCTGACGCACCCGAGGGGACAGTGAGCGAGGCTTCGGTCTGGCTTCCATCGGGGAGCGACGAGACGGTCCGTGAGACCAGTGTGCTCCCGTCGGATGCGACAAGTGCCACCGTCGCGGAGGTGACGCCGTTGTCCTGCCCGTCGTCGGGCGTGAACGTGACCGTCACGCTGTCGCCGGGGTTGACCGTCGTCGACTGCGGCGAACTGACCGCAGCGGTCGGTCCGTCGTCGTCAACCTGGACGGGTCCCGCCACCTCACCCACGACGTTGTCTGCCTCGTCTTTCACTTTGAGGGCGACAGCGTGAGTCCCGGCGGCGGCTGCTGGCACGTCGATAGTCGTCGTCGCCGTCGTGTTATCAGTAGCGGGCACCAAAGAGGAAGTCAGGACTGTCCGGTTGGAAGCGTTGACGAACCCGACGGCCGCAGCGTCGATACCGTGGCCCTCGGTGTCGTTAGCGGTGAACGAGACACCGATCGTATCGCCCGGCGCGACCGTCGTCCGGTTCAGTCCGAAATTGGTCACGTTCGGGTCGGTCGTATCGATACTGCCGTTCAGCGACGCCTCGCTGGTGAACGAATCGCCACTTGGCTGCTGGACTGCGATCTCGTAGTCACCCTGAGGGAGATCGATACCGAGTGACGTGAGGTCGACGGCCGCACTGTAGTTCGTCGATTCGATATCGACCGTCGTCGTCGCGGTGTGGCCGGTGTCGTTGGTGACCTGCACGTCAACTTCGGTCGCTGCGTCGGCCATCCCGGTGAGTGTGACCCGCTCGGTGCCGTTGAGGACGGTCCCGTTTGCGAGGCTGACCGACGAGACCGCGTTATCGACGGCCAGCGCGTCGGGTTGCGTGATCGTCTTCTCGTTGCCTCCGTCGTCAGTGGTATTCAGAACCACGTCGTAGCTCCCCTCGACAGCCGCTTCGGGCACGGTCACCGTGGCCGTCGTCTGGCTGTCGTCCGTGGCGTTCACGACCTGTCTAGCCACCGTCGTCCCGCCGCTGTCGACGATGTCGACGCCGGCCGCATCGATCCCCCGGTCGTCGGTGTCGTTCGGGGTGAACGTCATATCGACCGAGTCACCGGCAGAGACGGTCGTCGGCGAAAGGTGCCCGACGGTGAGGAGTGGCGCCGTCGTGTCGAGGTAGTGGCTGCTGTCGTTCACCTCGGCCGACGAGAACGACGGTTCGAGCTCGGCCTCGATTGTCACCGACCCACCATCGCCGGAGGGAAACGCGCTGTCACGGTTCGGGAGATCGATGGAAATCGACCCGGTCTCGGAGTCGATACTCGTCGTGAACGTCTCCGTCGTCCCCGACTGGGAGAGACGGACTGCAGCGGTCCCGGTCCCGGTCGCCGTCACGTCGTAGGTGAGCGTCCCGTCAGGGCCGACGGTCGTCGCCCCACTCGGAGTAATCGATTTGAACACGTTGTCGACCGTGATCGCTGCCGATTGGGTCGTCGACCCCGTGTTGCCGGCGGCATCGGTCACAGTTATTCGCGCGTCGTAGTCACCCTCCGCGATGCTGTCGGGCAGCGCGAGCGTGGTCGTCTCGTTTTTCTTGTCGTCCACGCTGGAGACGAACTTTGCGACGGCGGTGTTCCCGTCGCTGTCAACGAGTGCGACGGTCGCCCGACTGATACCCTCGTCGTTGGTGTCGTTCGGGGTGTATGTCAGCTTGACTGTATCGCCGCCCTGCACTGCCGAGAGAGGCGATACCGACCTGATGCTGACCGTCGGGTCGGTGTCGTCGTAGGTCACCGAGGTACTGGCCTCAGTGTTCCCATCGCCCTGCACGGCGTCGATAGTGAGCGTCCCGTCGCTGGTCCCGTTACGGAGTGATGACAGGCTGATGTTCGTGCTGAAGTCGGTACTCGACGGCGTGTGGGTGTACTCCGTGGACGTACCGCTGGAGCCGGTGACGGTTATGGTGACCTGTTCGGTCGAATCGACAGTGCCGGTCAACCGGAGCGTGTCCGCGCTGTTCCCCAGCGAGCGGTTCGCCGATAGGTCGGTGACCTGGTCGTCGATCTGGATGCGGTCGGCCGCCGTCTGCGTCTGCGTGTTCCCGGCTTCGTCGGTCCCGGTAACGACCACGTTGTAGCTGCCGTCGTCGGTCGCCGACGGTATCGTGAGTGTCGTATTCGCCTGCTGACCGCTCGCGACAGTAACCGTTTGCTCGTCGAGCGTGCTGCCCGAACCGATGCTGACCGTCGCCGTGTCGGTCCCGTGAGCGTCGGTTACGGTGACTGCCACCTCCTGTGAGTCGCCACTGGCGAGCGTCTGCTGGCTGGACGGGGAGTCGAGTGTAACCGTCGGGCCCGTACCGTCGATATCGAGGCTCGCATTCTGCTCCGGACCGGTCGATGAGCCGTCGCCGATGGCATCGCCCTGTTCGAGCCCGACCGTCACCGACCCGTCATCGAGCGTTCCATCGCCACCGGAGTAGTTACCGGCGCTTGGCGTGACAGAGAGAGTGAAGTCAGTCGAGCTAATGTGCTCTGTGAACGTCGCGTTGTCGCCGTCACTGTCGGTCAGCCGAATCTGGATCGGACCGGTACTATCGGCTGTGCCGCTCAGTGTGACCGACTCGTTGGGCCGGACTGGCTGGTCCGTGTCGACCGAGGCGGCAGTGACTCTATTGTCGACAGTTATCAGATCGGTCTGTACACTCCCGTTCGTGTTCCCGGCCGCGTCGGTAACCGACACGTTGAGGTCGTAGCTGTTGTCGTCGGTGGCCGACGGCAAGGTCAGCGAGACGGTCGTGCTTTCCTCGTCAGTGACCGCAGTCGTCGACTGTACGATGTCGCCACCCTCGTCCGAAAGCGCCACCGTCGCCGACTGGATGCCGTTGTCGTTGGTGTCGTCCGGCGTGAACGTCACGTTGACCGTATCGCCGCTCGTGTTCGTACTGGGACTCGTCGGTGAACTGACCGAGATAGTCGGGTCGGCGCGGTCAGCGACGAACGACGCACTCTCCTCGGCGCTACTGAACGAGTCGGCTTGCGCGGCGTTCAGCGTCACCGTCCCGCTGTCTAGCTTCCCGTTGCCACCCGAGTACGAGAGCGTATCGAGGTCGATACTGACGCTGAACTCCGTCGCACTTATGCCACGGGTCGTGGTGGCGGTATCGCCGTCACTGCCGTCCTGTAGTTGAAACGCGACGGTGTCAGTCGTATCCGCGGTGCCGGTGACGGTGAGCCTGTCATTGGCGGGGTTCAGAAGCGCATCGCTCACCGAAAGCGACCCGATCACAGGGGCTGCCGTGACGGAACTATCACTGGCTGTGGCTTCGTTGCCCGCCTGGTCCGTGGCCGTCACCGTCGCACCGGACACGTTTGTTGCAACGTTACTGCCGACCGTCACCGTCGCTGTGTACGTCCCGGTGCCGTCGTCAGTCAGTGTCACCGTGCCGGCGTCGTAGGTCGACGCATCGACCTCGACGCTGCTGACGCTCCACTCGTCGGAGACAGCCGCGCTGAACTGGATCTGATCGCCCTGATGCACGACGCCGTCGGAATCGGTCGCGTCGGTGATCGAATAGCTGCTAATTGTCGGAGCGTCTTCGTCGACACGGCGGAGAACGCCCGATGCGTTGATGAGGCCGGACCCGACCTGGTTGTTCGGTTCGGAGCCCTGGACCGAGGTGGCCGTCTCGGTGGCGACGGCCGCGAACGCCGCGGGCGTCAGCGAACTGTTCGCGCTCATCGCGAGCGCCGCGATACCGGCGACGTGGGGCGCAGCATACGACGTTCCGTAGTGTAGCCCCTCGATGTCAGACGAACTCGTCTCCGTCCCATCGGGCGCGACCAGTGTCGGTGCTATCCGACCGTCGACGGTCGGACCTCGCGAAGAGAACGACTCAAGCGAGTTCGACTCGGACTCGCGGGCCGCGGGACCGTAGGCGCCGACAGATATGGCCTTCTCCTCGGTCGCCGGGATAACGACGCTCTCGGCATCGGTGTACGGACTGAATCTCGCGGTGGACGACTGAAGGGTGAAGTGCGTGTCCGTATCCCCGCTCTGGTGGACGATGCGGAGATGCGGATCACTATCACCCCCCCGAATCTCGACATGCTCTATCGGTGGGGCCGTCGACCCGTCTTGCGTGTTCGTCGACTCGCGGATGACGGTCCCGTCACCGTCGACGACCTGCAGGTCGTAGTCCTCGTCGGGAGTGGCGTGGTCGTCCCACTGGAGATAGACCTCGTATGGATCCCCTTCGGCCGGCGGCTGTGTCACGTCGAATGTCTCACTAGATCCGGAAACGTTGACGATGTCGTCGTTGTCGCCGTCTCGGAAATCGCCGTCCCAGTGAAAGCCGCCGGCTTGGTTGCCCGCCGCTGTCGCGAACACGCCGCCAGCGTCGACGAATTCCTCGATATGTGTGTCGATCGGTGCCGTTCCGTCAAGGGGGCCGACGTTGAAGTAGCCGATCGAGATGGAGATAACGTCCGTGCTCGTCTCGGTCCGTAGATAGTCGATTTCGCTCTGTAACTCGGTGTAGCTGTCGACGGAGACCAAAATCAGGTTCGCGTCCGGCGCAATTTGTGCGACGGTCTCGGCCGTCTCCGTCCCGTGGCTGGTATCGAGGTTGTCCTCGTCATTGGTTCCCCGTCGCTCGATGACTTGATCGCCGTAGACAGGATCGTCAACGTTGAACCCACTGCGATCGATGACCGCGACAGTCGTTCCTGACCCGGTGTAGCCGCCGTTCGAAAGCGTCTGGACAGTAGTCACGTTGGTCTCGTCCTCGCCACCCGTATCGAGTTGGTAGCCGCGGGAGGGCTGTTTGACGAATCGAACCGACGAGGCGTTGGCTACGTCCGTCACAGCGTTCGTTGAGACGCTTCCAGTCACGCGCCCATCGGCCTGTTCCGAGACCGACCCATACGACGACAGCACGGTAGCTGCGTCGTCGGTGTGTCCCTCGGTTGCGAGAAGGGTGACATCGATTGTCGATAGGCTGCTGTCTGTCGCCATCGTGGCGCTGAGAGTCGATCCACCGTCGACCTGCGACGCCAAGAACGAGCTAACGCCCGGGTGCGTGTCAGGTTCGCCGGTCGCTTCCGAGTCGGACCCATCCGTCGTGGTCTCGTTAGACGCTGTCGTCGATTGATTAGCGAGTGTCTGACTGTCGCTACCTTTTATAAGCGCCGTCTGGGCGGGAGCCTCGCTACCCCCCTGCGTGGTCGCTGCGGAACCAGCGAACACCGGTCCCACGACCAACAGAACGACGCACAGTATCACGGCCAAGAATTCACTATATCCGACCAGTGAACGGAATTTGGCAGCTATCATTCGAGGATACGTAGTGAAATAAAGAAGATATTTTATAAAATTATTCCGAAATTATCGATCAGTGCACAGAATAACCACCACAGCGCTATCGACTGGGTTAGCGGTCGGTATCCGCGTTTATACTGGTGGCTATAACAAACATCGAATTCGCCACCCCGGGGTGGCGAATATCTGTCCGAACATACAACCACCAGTATCAGTTCCACGCTATCACCGAGGCGGTGCCCTATGCGTGCTCCGTTGTCAGATCCGCCATCGCTGCTGCACCGCTCGGACGCCCCGACCGGAGTGGTACCAGTCGGCTTGGCCATTTTTAGGGTGTCCTAAAAATCGACGAGTTTTTGTGTTTTTAGGCAAACCTAAATTTGATGCGACCAACGAGACGAAAACTACTGACGGCGGCCGGGGTAGCGCTCAGCGGCGCTGTCGCGGGATGCAGTAGCGGAGACGAAGAACAGAGTACGGGCACGGCGACAGGCACATCATCGACAGATCCCAACGGCGGGCAGGCATCGACGAGTGTGTCCGTCGAGACGGCCGTCGCGGCGGAGTGGAACGCGATGCGAGCCCGTGTCTGGGACGCCCAGGCGGCGGGGCTGGCGGGAGCCACCGACGCCGGTGCCGCGGTGGCCCAGTCGACGTTCGCACGGTTCGAGAACGCCGCCGGCGAACACGGCGCCCACGAAATGCTGGAATCGACCAGCGAATCCAACTACGAGGGCTTCGAAGAAGCCCTGGGCGCGTTGCGGACAGAGGGACTCGAAGCCGGTGACACGAGCCGGACCACCGAAGCGGCCGAGACGGCGAGCACACAGCTGGCCGAGGCCCAGGGACGCCTCGTGAGCGAGTCGACGGCGGAGCTGTTGGAACTCCAGTTGCTCGGTGTGACGGCCCAGAACGCCGGGTTCCTGGCTGCGTCGGGTAACCTCGAAGCTGCGGGGACTGTCGCGTCGGACGTCAAGAGCCGCTTCGAGTCGGCCGCCGTCCACGACAGCCTGGACTCGACCGACAGCGACGCCTACGAACGGTTCGAGAGCGCCCTCGATTCGGCGAGCGCGGCTGCCGACAACGGGGACGCCGAGGGGGTCCAGACGGCCGCCGCTGACGCGTACAGTGCGGCCATCGACGGCAGCTACGCGGTCGCCGGCGACGAGACCGCCGCCGGGACGGGCCACATGGCCACGTTGCAGGCCCAGGGCTGGGACGCCCACGCGCTCTCGGCTATGGGGGGCCCCTCGACCGAGTACGCGCACGCGGCCTCCCTGACGATATACCGAGCGCGGGCCTACGACTGCCACTGGCTCGCCGCCAGCGGCGAGACCGACCGCGCCGCGACCATGGCTGCCGACATCTTCGCTCACTTCGAGGGGGCGAAGGCCCACGAAGCGCTCGAAGAAGCTGACGGGGACGCCTACGAGGGATTCGAGACTGGCCTCTCGAACCTCAGTTCGGCCATCGAAGAGGGGGACAGCGACGGTATAGACAGCGCTGTCGAGACCATCGACTCGAACCTCGTCACCGGGATCGAGGCGCTAGCCGGGAGCGCCGCGCCGCTGCTGGAGGCGGCCTTTTTCAAGGCCCGCTTTGGCGACGCCTCCGAGCTGTATCAGCTCGGCCAGAACAGCGTCGCCGCCGGGGTCGTAGAGTCGCTGTTCGGGCGGTTCGAGGAGAACGAGCTGGACGTCCACGAAACGGTCGAGGACACGAGCGAGGAGATATACACAACCTTCGAGGAGGAACACCTCAACGGCCTCATCGACGCCTTCGAGAACGGGAACGACAGCCAGGTCGAGACCCACTACGCCGGTGTCACCGACAGCCTGCTGGAGTTCGAGACGATGGCCGGCTCGACCGCGACAGTCAGCGGCGCCGAGGGCGCCTCCATGGCCGCTCGCGGCTTCGACGCCGCGGCGATCGACGCCCTCGGGAACGACAGTCGTGCACAGGCAATCTCGCAGGCCGCCTTCCAGCACTTCGAAGCCGGCGCCGGTGGTTTCCACGAAGCGCTCGAAGACGCCGACGAGTCAGTTTACGAGTCCTTCGAGGCGGAACTCGGCGCGATCAGCACCGCGGCCGACAACGGTGATGACGTCTACCCTGCCGCGAAGGCGTTCAACGCAGAGGCCCTGGCGGCGATCTACGCCGTCGTCGAGAACGGCGGTGGCGCCGGCGACGGCGCCGCGACGGGTGTGATGCAGGACGTCTTCGCCCACTTCGAAGACGCGCGCGTCCACGAGCTCATCGAAGAGGCCGACCACAACGCCTACGAGACGTTCGAGGCCGGGCTCGACGCCTACATCACGACGCTGGAGGAAGGCGGTGACGTGGCCGGGGCCGCCGGGACGTTCGCCGCCGGCGCGCAGTACGGGCAGTTCGCGCTCGTCGACAGCGTCGAGGAGGTACCCCTCGACCTCGACATCGCTGGCGGTGCCGGCAGTTCGGGTGATGGGGGCGAGAGTGGCGGCGACGCCGAGCTCTCGGGTGGCCCGAACGTCTATGACGGCTCCCCGAGCGACGCCGACCACATCGTCGATATGCAGGCGGTCGCGTTCGAACCCGCCGAGCTAACAATCTCGCAGGGCGACACCGTCGCCTGGGTCCACAAAGGCGGCGAGGCCCACTCCGTCTCCGCCTACGGCGGCGATATCCCGGAGGAGGCCACCTACTGGGCCTCCGGTGGCTTCGAATCCGAGGAGACGGCCCGCACCGGTTGGGACAACGGCGATGGCGCGGTCCAGTCCGGGCAGTACTACACCCATACGTTCGAGACGGCCGGCACCCACGGCTACTTCTGTATCCCCCACGAGGGCGCGGGAATGGAAGGCAGCGTCACGGTCGAGTAGGAACCCGGTCGAGAGGCGGTCCTTATCCGGTAAACTCGGCAGGCACTCCGAGCGGCGCTCATTTCGCGGGCGGATTTCATCAGCTGTCGGGTTCGCTCGACCGTTGTGGCTGCCTGCTGTGTAGTGGGGTCGAGTTCCCGGCGACGGCCGGCTGTACGTTCGTAACAATAGTCGCCGCCCCGGGGTGGCGAATGCCGTCAGTTTGTTACAGCCGGCAGTACGAGAATCGGCATAGCTCTTAATTTGTCAGCCGTGCCAACGTTCTCCGGTGTCACCGCAGCAATCTGTATCTGGCGCGTGCTGGCGACGGGTCCTGACTGTCGGGGTCGTCCTGCTTGTCGGGTCGCTGGCCCCCTCGCCGTTTGACCGTCACGAGGCCTTCGACACCTACGGCCCGGAAAAGTGGCTTCACTTTCTCGGTCACGGCGCCTTCGCGGTAACACTGGCTGAGGCGTTCACTGCCGACGGGAGGGTCAGTCCCGGCCACACTCACGGCCGCTTTCCGCTGGACCGTCGTCTTCGGCCAGGTCGGGCTGTGGGCGACTATCACGGCCGTCCACACGTGGCTGGGCGAACCCGCGATTCCGACTGCGGAAACAGAGTTCCAGGCCACGGCTGACTGATACTGCTGCCTGTACGTACGTGGAGATGTTCGGCACCTCGAGGTGGCGAACTCTCTCGTAATGGTAGAGCCGACAGTGGTGAACTACCGCCTGACTACATCGCTGTCGGCGTCTTCTGCTATAGTAGCCATTGAAAACCGATGCACACCCGACCACACGACAGCGTTCACGAGAGCTAGAGGACAGAAGAGCGTGGGCGAATCGGATTCGCCCAGTAAAAAGAATAGCTCGGTGTAGAGGCGTAATCGTCAGCGCCTGATTATCGACGCCGACAACACGGAACGTTTCGTCTTCATACGGTCAGTTGTAAGCCATTGCCGGGATTTGACAGACCCGACCTGGCAAATCACCGGAATATCGTTACAACCGACCGTATCAGCCTGCGTACGGTCTACTCCGAAAACGAGGCTGTGAACGTTCCTCTCATGATTTTACTCCAATCGTAGTGGCGGCCCTGTAGAATCACACGAACTGTGTCACCTTTGCTCACCGAAATTCGAGTCTTGCCGGACGCGGAGAACGAACCATGCGTTTCTTTGTCAGTCAATTTCGTCCGATCACCGTTCACTTCGATATACGCATCTGCGGCTGCGTAATACCACGAGTGGTGGCCCTCGTAGTTCCAGTCTACTTCGAGATCTGTGTCACTTTGTGCAGTCGTTTCATACTCCCACTGCGACGAATAGTCGTTGGAATCATAGGTAAACTTGATACCCGTGTCTCCGGTAGACACATCATGCGTACCAGGTCCTGACGAGCCCCAACTGTCCGTAGCGTGCTCGGTGATAGCGTGCTCGATAGGCTCTGGCTCTACCCGAGAAACATCGGTGATCGAGAAGGTCCCTCGCATGGTTCGACTCCAATCGTAGTGGAAGCCCTCTAAGACCACGCGAACGGTGTCACCTTTGTTCACCGAAATTTCGGTCGTACCGGACGCGGAGAAGGCACCGCTCCCGCCTGTGTCAGTCAATTTCGTCCGATCACCGTTCACTTCGATATACGCATCTGCGTCTGCCCAAAACCACGAGTGGTGGCCCTCGTAGTTCCAGTCTACTTCGAGATATGCGTCACTCTGTGCAGTCGTTTCATACTCCCACGTATGCCTCAGATAGTCGTTAGAATCATAGGTAAACTTGATACCCGTGTCTCCGGTGGACACATCATGCGTACCGGGTCCTGACGAACTCCAACTATCCGCATCAGTAAGTCCAACCGATGGCCCAACAGATGCCTCATTGATATTTACCCCTATTCTTTTAACTGAGCTCTGATCTCCTTCTTTCATAACGCCGAACTCCTTGGTACCGGCCGTGGTATAGGTATCCGGCATGTGATCGCTCACATCTCCGTACTCCCAGTTGAAGGTAACAGTCTCAGATTCACCCTTGTTGAGCGATACAGTCTGGGTAAGTGAGTCGTCGTTCTTGTCGAGCGGTACATGCCCATCTTCCTCGTCCAGATACGTCAAATGGAATTTTTGTTCGCCAGAGCCGCCGTCGTTTGTGACCTCAGCAGAGACTGACAGTTCCTCGTCAGTGGTAATCGGTCCATTTGATTCGATGGACGTAGTGGTGAAATCAGGCTCGGGTTCTTTGACCTCTACCTCGGTTTCTTTAGATTCCCCCCCTACGGTGGTAATGCCGAATTCCACAGTTCCGGCGGTGGTATATCTATCCGGCATGTAATCGTTCACATCTCCATGATCCCAGTTGAACTTAATAGTCTCAGTTTCACCGGTGTTGAGCGATACAGTCTCGGCAAGATCAAACTCGTCGATGGCTATATGACGCCCACGTTCATCGCTCATAGCCGTCAAGTAGAATGTTTCTTCACCTGAGCCGCCGTCGTTTGTGACCTTGGCAGAGACTGACAGCTCCTCGTCAGTGGTAATCGGTCCATTTGATTCGATGGACTCAATCTTGTAATTGGGATCGCTACCGGGATCCGGCTCGGGATCAGGATTTGCTTCCCGAATTTCCACTTGCTCTGTATCTAAGTTGCTGGCTCTTTCCTTGGTGGTATCGAGTGGCGCGGCACCAAGTGTAATACTATGGGAACCTGCATCACCAGAATCAGTATCCCACCTGAACGTTCTATCCTGATCGTAGATGCTTGGATAACCCACGGTCATAGTGACTCCCCTTGTATTATCAAATGTTTCACCATTGGGTTTTTTTACAAGAGGATTAATTTGAATGGTGCCAAGGCCGCTGTAGCTGTAACGTACCTCAACTTCGAGGGTGTCGCCAGCAGTAATCGGTGCGTTTGTATCAACAATCTCTCCACTGAGACCTTCGGTCGAATAAGATGCAATGGAAGAGCTGGTGTTACTTGCCTCCGCCGCCGATACCATTCCGGCAACACCTGCTGTAGCAAGCGATGCAATTATAAGAAGTACAAATAGCTTACCGATGCTTCGTGAGATTGTTTCTTTTGGTGTTTTCATTGGTTACAACCATCATGGAGAGTTTCCATATGGTGTGCCTTGATATTCAAGGCACTTTGGCTTAACTTTTGCCTTTTTCATATTGGAAATTATCTGTTTGATGAGGAATCTCTCTGCTCATACCCAACATAATGAAAAGAAATTATACTATCTTGCCTGATACTATGACCAAAGACCTGCTTTCGACAAAATGCTTCAGTAACTTGTGTCGCTTGGTACTTTGGAATTTTGGACTGTGCCGCCCGACATCAAAATATCATGAATAGTATTGGATGAGTGCTGCCCGTAACGCAGCGGTAGCGACTTCCTCTCGATTGAGCCGAAACACCAGTTTCGCAAGACCTTTTCCATATCACTAACGGGAGTTGTTCTCGGACTCGCGGGCCGCGGGACCGTAGGCAGCGGCCGATATCACCTTCTCCTCGGTCGCCGGGGCAGTGACCCTCTCGGCATCGGTATACCGACTGAATCTCGCAATGGCCGATTGGAGAGTCAACTGCGTATCCGCATCCCCGCTCTGGTTGACGGTACGGAGGTGCGGATCACTCTCTCTCCTCCCAGAATGCCGATCTTCGCCACCGGTGGGGCCGCCTAAACGTCGGACCTCACACAAGATTCCAAGCGCAGCGCTATTGACGGGGCAGCGGCTGCTGTCAGTGTTTAGGTGATATCTGGCCGGCAGGTTGGCCTCCAGCTGATACTGCCGGCTGTAACAAACTCAAATAATTCGCCATGGGTGGCGAATATTTTTACGAACCTACAGCCGGCAGTACGAGAATCGGCATAGCTCTTAATTTGTCAGCCGTGCCAACGTTCTCCGGTGTCACCGCAGCAATCTGTATCTGGCGCGCGCTGGCGACGGGCCCTGACCGTCGGGGTCGTCCTGCTTGTCGGGTCGCTGGTCCCCGCACCGTTCGACCGTCACGAAGCCTTCGACACCTACGGCCCGGACAAGTGGCTCCACTTTCTCGGTCACGGCGCCTTCGCGGTAACACTGGCTGAGGCGTTCACTGCCGACGGGAGGGCCAGTCCCATTTCCGGTGGCGGCGCCGTCTGTGGCTCGGTCCTGCTGGGCCTTGCCGTCGGGTATCTCCAGCAGTACGTGCCCGGGCGGGTCCCAGAGCTTGCCGACCTGATCGCCGGCGTCCTCGGATCGGTGGTCGGTGTGGGGTGGTGGTATCGAAACGCCGAGTAGGTCACCGCAGCCGTGCTTCGAACCAGTCAGCCGCGACCGTGGCAACTGCGCCAGTTCGTCCGCTTCCTCGAAGAGGTGACCGGCACCCGCGACGACGTGCAGCGCCCGCTCGCAGTCGAGCCGTTCGTAGGCCTGGCGGTTGCGCTGGAGAACTTCCGTATCGGCGCCGCCGACGATGAACAGCGTCGACGCCTCGACATCGCCGAGCGAGTCAACCGCCATGTCGACGCGCCCACCCCGCGAGACCACTGCACCGACGTCGTCGTAGCGTGCCGCTGCGCGCAGCGCCGCACCCGCGCCCGTGCTTGACCCGAAGTAGCCGACAGCCAGCTCGGGATCCTGGGCCCACACCCACTGCGTGACAGACACCAGCCGGTCGGTCAACAGCGAGATATCGAAGCGGTTCTGTCGGTTCTGGTCCTCGGCTTCCGTGAGGAGGTCGAACAGGAGCGTTCCCAGCCCCCGCTCGCGAATGACCTCGGCGACGTAATTGTTGCGCGGGCTCTTCCGGCTGGAACCGCTACCGTGGGCGAAGACGACCACGCCCGGCGCATCCTGCGGGAGGTCAAAAGTGCCTTCCAGTTCCACGCCGTCGACCGGAATCCGGACCGCTTCTTCTGAGTGCTGGAGCATTCCCTAAATTCAGCACCGGTGAGATATTACTGTGGCTGACCCCGTCGAGTTACAGCAACGTCGAGGAACTGCCATCATCGGGCCAATCCCGACCACGCTCGCAGCAGCCTCTTGATGGCCCGTCGTCTTCGGCCAAGTGAGTCTGTGGACGAGTAATCGTTACCGTCCGCGCGTGGCTAGACGAGTCCGTCCGGCGATGGCAGATCGAGTCAAACCAACACACTGCTGTACCTCACGAGTGCGCAGGAATGGACAGCAGCGTCACGGTCGAGTGAGACTGGTGGCTGTCCCAAACTGACGGCATTCGCCACCCCAGGTGGCGAATAGCTGTCCGAACGTACAGCCGCCAGTATGAATCGTCTCCGGGCGGACAGTCAGCGGCTACCGACCGAGAGCAGCAAGCGGACGAGGACTACTGCTCCTATTTGTTCGCATCAGAGACGCGAACGGTGTCGGCAGTCACCGTGACCAGACAGTCGTAGTACTTGAACGAGAAATCCGTGGACCCGTCGGTGTCGGGAGAGAACATCTCGTCGAGAAAGTCTACCTCGATGGTATCGACCAACGGTGGGAGGTCCAGAATCGGGGTGTCGGTGAACTCCGAGACGGCCCGTAGAACGGTGTGGCTCGTCAGTCCCTGCTCCTTGAGCGGGAAGACGATGACCGACTGGTCCGGACGGGAATCCTCGAAGCCACCGTCGGTGAGCGGGGTTTCCGCCATCGTTAGAAGGGAAGTTGACTCCGGAAGTCGGCACTCTGGTAATCCAGGTGGTCGAGACGGGGGCCCATCAGTTCTCGCACGAGGACGACCATTGGGTTGTCCTCGCCCTCGCCGAGTATTCCGAATTCAGTCGGGGTATCAGAATCACCAGATTCGTCTCGGAGAGACAGCAGCACCTCGTTGCGGTCGGAAATAATGAGTCTGGCGATCCGCGGGTTCCTCGATGGCCGGTTCATCCAGTCGAGCTGTGGGTCCCAGATGGTGACATCCTCGAAACGTTGTCGGACGGTATCCCGTAGCTCGGCGCGCCTCGTGCCACACGTTACGTCGACGTCCCGCTCGGTCGCAGCATGGACGCTATCGAAGCACTTGTTGAACACCTCGGTATCGTCTATAATGATGAATAACTCTTCGTCTGTCTTCGTCACCAGCTTCTGGGCAGACTGGGCGACATCTTGTCGGCCCTCAACCACGCCGACGATATCCGTATCATCAGTCGCCTGGAACCGCGACAGCAACTCCCCGAAAAACTCCATATCGAGCCACTCCGGCTCGACCGAACCGAAATGATCGAGCGTGGCGACGTTTTCTTCTCTGTTATACTTCACCAGTCCGGCCCGGTCCAGTTTTGGAAGGTCTCGATGGTGGAGGGAGATGCGAACCTCCTCTGTGGTCTGGGTCTGCCGCGTCTCCGGCAGCTGTGAGACTATCTGTGCCGCCAGCTTCGAGATGTGGATAGCACGAGCCTCCTCGTTCAGTAGCTTGAGTATCGCTCGATTCCGGGGATAGCTCAACACCCGTAACATCTCGTCTTCTTCGACCATAGATTAAATGTATATTTCTTCCAATTTAAATTTTTATTTGAATTGCAATTATGAATGAAACTGAGTTACAGTCCACGAAGCGAGTCTATCTGTCCGGCTATCTCCTCGGCCATCGAATCGGGGCGACGCTCTAAATGCAGGAGAGCGTCCCGATATGAATCGCGGCTATCGGCCGAATACGAGAACTGATTTGCGATGCCGGTGATGAACTGCTCTACGACTGCTGGGTCCCTCGTCGACTTAACGCGCGCCAGAACCGGCGTCACATCGTCGTCACGGTAATCTCGCTCGATATCGTAGACATCTTTGAAGAGGAGACATCTGGCCCGGTATGTGACCAGGTCTTCGTGCAATGCCGCCCGGACCGACTGATCCAGAGCCGAGTTCGCCGAGTCGGTGTATATTTGCAACGCGATCTCGACGAACGCTTCCATATCCAATGCCCTGTACTCGTATATTTCTGTGGCGGTGGCGACCCGTTCGGCCGGGCTGGTTTTCCCCTGCATTCTAGCGAGCAGGGAGGATTCCACTTTTGGTATCTGAAACAGCTTCGTGAAGTACTCGAAGAGAGTTTTACTCGCGTGTTTCTGTACTGAGTCCGACAAATTACTGTAAAGTGACGTGGTCGCGAAGGCCGCGTTTACCGTGTAACCGATCTTGGCGGGCTTCGATGGGGATGCATCGTCGATAATATCGTCGAGGACGTTTATCAGTGCATCGAGGCTCACGAGCACATCAACGCACGCGTCCGGGAGATCACCATCGACAGCATGGTCGATAGCGTTCAGGACTGCGACCGTTCGGAGCGACTTGCGCTTGTCTTTCCAGTTGGTGATACACCCACGAACGATGTCGTCGAGCCCCTGGGGTTCCGCCAGCGGAAGCTGGGGCAGTATTCTCGCCTCCTCGGTCGCTACTCGCTCGGCCAGCACCTCGTATCTGTCATAGATACGCTGTGGCTCTATTTTGAGGTTTGTTTCATTTACTGTCTCCATTGCTCTTCACCCATGTGTAATAAACTTTGAATCATAGTTTTATAGTTATATTTTCCCCAACCCTAATTAAACGTTCCCTAGAACGGGGAACAAGGGGGTCGAATCTGTGAGCGCCCCGAACCAAAATCGTACGGGGCCCTTCGCTGATCTGGTGAAACAACCATTCGATATATGATATGGGAGAGGTCGGAGTGCTGATACTGGTGGCTGTACGTTCGTAAAGATAGTCGCCACCCCGGAGGTGGCGAATGACGTCAGTGTGGTACAGCCCCCAGTATGAATACAGAGCTTACGCGATTCACTCCCGCCGTGAACAGCGTGGCGTCAAGACGCCACGAGCAGTCGGCCGCAGGCCGACGACGCCGGGATTCTCTCGCTGAATCAAGATAGAGTGGGCGTGTTCAGAGGACTGGATAAAGTATTCAGTCATGTCTACGTAAACGATGAGTAGTAGTTGATAGTAAGGTGGACTGCGGTATACGTCGCAATTAACCCATATTACTATTATTTCATTGTCTGTTACTATCGAAAGACTTGTTATACATACCATCAAGAGATTTAAGATGACGCATTACCGACGGAAATTCCTCCGGCTCTGTGGCCTGACTGGCATCGGTGCACTTGCTGGCTGTTCCGGGATCAATACTGATGAATCAACCCAAAAGAGTCGCTCAACCAGTAATCTCGGCGGCGCAAATTTTGATTTTGAGTATGTCCAAGATCAAGATCAAGTCATAATCCAATATAACGGAGGTGCAGAAATTGTTGCGGGTGATCTCCAAGTTCGCTCCTCTAACGGTTTACAGATCCAGTGGTCACAACTTGGTTCGACTGTCGCGGGGTCTAATGATCGCATTAGTCCAGATGCGACCGCTGTGCTCGGTGAAAATGTTCTTAACTGGGAAGAACCAGTCAGTGGGGACGAAACAATTCGACTCGTGCATACTGGAAGAGATGCCCCTGCCACACTCGGTCGGTTTACCCCACCAGAACAGTCCACACTTACTTCGACTGTCCCTCAAGTTGACACGCCGACGCCAACCGAAGAACCGACTGCCACGCCGACGCCAGAACTAGATACAACCGCTCCGTCAATCAGTGCGTTCAGCATCTCAAACCCGTCGGGACAAAACCTGCGAACCTCGTTTGAGTCGGACGAACAGCTGGCAGATATTGAAGTTACTATTACTGGTGCGGCCTCAACCGTGCTTACGGAAAGTGCGTTCAGCGAAACGACTAACGGTGGAATCTACAGTTACGAAGCCACCTACGGAGCTAACTCTGACGGAGACTATACTGCTGGACTTACTGAAGCCGCGGATATGAGTGGCAACGACGGAGCAAACGCTGAATCAGTCACTCTGTCAGTTGACACGACCACCTCCACGACGCTAGCACTCAGGCATGAATTGAATGGCGATTTTTCCGACTCTGTCAATAATATCACTGGTGAACCCGCGTCCGACGGATATGCTTTTGTTGAGGATCGCGGTGGTACCGTACTTGAACTCTCGGGTAGTGGTATGAGTACGTCGGGCGGTTATTATTCGATTCCGCAAGATGAACTAGCCGACTATCTCGCTACTGGTGGCCCGTTTACCATCGCACAGTGGGTTAAACCAGAAAATAATGAAGGATGGGAGATGATTCACTCGGCGCCGTCAGCATCAATTAACATACGGTACGGGAACATACGACTCAACGACTTTGCGGATGGGACGAATCAATTTGTAGCCGAAGCTGACGCTGACGAATACGTTCCAAATAATGAATGGTCACATGTAGTTGGCACAGTGGAACCTGGGGAGGCGGCTGAATTATATGTTGACGGCGAATTGGTTGCATCTGATTCAGCTGGCGAAGACCGTGGTTTTTCCACCAGCGACACTCTCACGCAAGCAGTCGGGTATCATGGTGATGATAATGACGGCAGCTTCGACGCTCATTTCACCGGCCGCATCGACGACGTGCGATTCTACAGTGGTGCGATGCAGCCTGATCAGATTAAGACACTCTATCAAAACACTAGCGAGACTATCCAGACGGATGAATCTGATGCCCCCCAAACCATCAGTGAGAGTTTCGAAGATGGCGTTCCAGACGCCTTCGTGCAGCACAGTGACCATCTCAGTATTGTTGATTCGGGCTACAACGGTGGGCAGGCGCTCCATGGCTCGAACTACTGTGGAACTCCGTGTCACGAAGACCCGATGGCCACCTACACACCGTCGCTTCTTGAAGACGGCGTGCAACTCACTCGATTGGAATTCTACTGGCAGGAGACTTCCGGCTCCTTCGGGGCCGCAATTTCTCTCCACGATGGATCCGGCACTACCGCTGCCGGCGCCGCAACAGATAATCCCGAATGGGTCGTTGTCGACCCGACTGTCTCTGGCGATGAGAAGTGGGAGCAGATGCACGAGGGGGAGGGGTACGACCGATGGGTCCGCACAGAGATTGTCCTTGACTGGGACGCTCGGACCGTCGAGTATAGATTCAACGATCAACAGAGCGGTACTACCGCCACAGAGACGGTCGATATGCACACGGACGTAGAGACAATTACTGAGGTTCAGTTTCGGTCATACACTACCGGAAACGGTATTGAAGGAATCACCAACGGCTCTATCGAACACTGGTGGGACGAATTCACGCTCGAAGTGTGAAACATCCTGCTCGCCGTTCGTAGGAGTATAATCAGGTAATTGCAGTTGGTCACCAGCTAGCTAGTTGCGAACCTGCACCGACCGCTCCGAATCTACTGAACGAGATACGCGCCTTGCATCTCGCGCTGGCCTACTCATTAAATACCCGATAGAAACAGCTGTTTCGCTGTCTTCGGTAAGAGCCTCGTACGGAATAATCGGCAGACCGCCATTTCGACTGATAGCTCCAATCAAAGAGAGACATACGCCTCCGCAGCGACGCACCACCGCAGGACACGTCAGAACGGACCACATTGTCTAGAGCGGGTCCCGGACGGTCACCGTTCTGACCGGCTCATATGGTCAGTTGTGAGCCATTGCTAGGATTTGCCGGACCCGACCCGGCAACTCACCGGGAACTCGTTACAACAGACCGTCTCACTCCTCGACCGGGAACGCCTCGTGGAGCAGGTCGTGGGCCTCACCGAGCCCGTCGAGAACATCCTCACCCTGTGCCGTGATTCGGCTCACAGCGCGTTCGGCGTCCCGGACGGCGACGAGGCGGCCGCGCATGTAGTCGTATTCGGGACTGTCCGCGTCGGTGCGGGCAATCTCCGCCTCCAGGTCAACGAGGGCGGCGTCGAGGTGGCGTTCGATAGCCGCCATCGTCGTCGCGTTCGCGAGCGCCTCGATGGGGCCCTCCATGTGGCCCTCCAGCTCCGATTTCGCGTGCTGGCGCGCGTGGTCGTCTTCGGTACCGAGAACGTTCATGAGGCCGAGTCGAAGGGCCTCGATTTCGTAGCAGCTCATAGATTCGAATGTTCCTGCAATCACTTACAGCGTCTGGTCGACCAGTTCGCTCACGATGCGGCCTCGGTCCAGATGGTCGGCGACGATGCCCTCGGCGTCGTCCTCGCCCACGCCGCCGTACCAGACCCCGTCGGGATAGACCGCGACCATCGGGCCCTCGCCACAGCGGCCCAGACAGGACGACCGCGTGATGCGGGCGTCGCAGTGGTCGCTGTC
>Ga0102935_1000230_pt1 | contig 19402 bp, 17 predicted proteins | sample SalPonR2_A_D2_MG_FD_78508 | JGI IMG/M metagenome (GOLD analysis project Ga0102935, IMG submission 78508) | Salt pond soil microbial communities from South San Francisco under conditions of wetland restoration - Salt Pond MetaG R2_A_D2_MG | ecosystem: Environmental > Aquatic > Marine > Intertidal... | reverse complement strand
CACGGCGTGACGGACGGTCGCTCCGGAGCCGAAGGACGTCCCGGGATCGAGCCCGAGCACGACCGCGACGATCGTCGCGAACACGCCCATCGACCCGAGATAGAAGTGGAACTCGTCGTTTTTCAACAGACGCATCGGCTCGCCGTTGATCGCGAAGTACAGGAGCACGAAGCTCGTCGACCCGACGATCATAAAGGGGATCACGGCCCACTGGATCGCCGGGTGAAAGGCTCCGATCGAGAGCGGCTCCGGCGAGAACCCCGCGGTCGACACGGATGTGAACGCGTGTGCGACCGCGTTGTACAGGTCCATCTGCGGGTCGACGGCGAGCCCGAGCCCGAAGTACGTCGCGGCCGCCACTATCGTCAGCCCGACGTAGAGGCTCCAAATGAGCCGTGCGGTCTGGCTTATCTTCGGCGTGAGCTTGCTCACGTCCCGGGTCTGTGTTTCCGACTCCATCAGCTGTGCGCCACCGACCCCGATCTCGGAGAGCACGGCGGTCGCCAAGATCAGGATGCCGAGTCCACCGAGCCACTGGAGCACCTGCCGCCACATCATCACGCCGCGGGAGTGCACGCCGAAGTCGACGAGCACCGTCGCGCCCGTCGTCGTCAGCCCGCTCATCGACTCGAACATGGCGTTTACGGGATTCGAGAGGACACCTGTGCCGGCGACGAAAAAGGGGATCGCGCCGACCGCGGCGACCAGAAACCAGATCGACGCGACCGCGAGGAACGCCTCGCGCGGGCCGAGGTCGGCGTCGGGGTCGCGAAGCGATCGGAATCCGGCTCCGAGCGCGAGAGCGGCGGCGATGGCGGCGAGAAACGGGACCGGCGACTCCCGGTAGTAGAGCGCGACCAGCAACGGAAACGCGAGCGGCACGGTCAGGTACGCGAGCACGTCGCCGGTGAGCTCCGCGCTCGCCCGCCATCGAACTCTGATCCGCGCGTGTCGCGTCATCGGTCAGGCCATCGAGGCGAGTTCCGTGGTAAACGCGGTCTCGACGAGCACGATCACGTGGTCGCCCGGCCGGAGGACGGTGTCACCGCGGGGAGTGACGTGTTCGCCGTTCCGGACGATAGCGCCGATGACGAACTTGGCGTCGATCTCCTCGACGAGTTCGCGGATCGGACGGCCGACCAAGGCACATCCCTCGTCGAGTTCCAATTCGAGGACCTCGGCCCGGTCGTTTTCGAGGACTGCGATGTTCTCCGCGACGCTCTCGAAGGTGAACCGGATGATCTCCTCGGCGGTCACCGTCCGCGGGTTGATCGCCACGTCGATGCCGATCTCCTCGAAGACGGTGACGTAGTCGGCGCTGTCGACGACGCTCACGACGCGGTCGACGCCGAGCCGCTTGGCCAACACCGCGGCAAGCAGGTTCCGCTCGTCGGAGTCGAGCGCGGTGACGACGATGTCGGCCTCGTCGACGTGCTCGCGCGACAGGAACTCCGTGTCCGTCGCGTCGTGTTCCATCACGACGGTGTCCGGGAGCTGTTCTGCGAGCCACCGCGCGCGCTCGCCGTCCTGCTCGATGAGCCGCGAACGGAGCCCGCGCTCTTCGAGGATACGTGCGGTCTGGTAGCCGATCTCGCTGCCGCCAACGATCACGATCTCGTCGGCGTCGTTCGGCGTGGTGTCCGGCGCGATGTCGTTTGCGAACGCTTGGACGCTTTCGGGGCTTCCCACGACGACGGCCCGATCACCCGGACAGATGCGCGTGTCGCCGCGGGGGATCTCCATCTCCCCGTCGCGGAAGATTCCGACGAACGTGAGCGATTCGAACCGGTCGGCCTCCGCGACCGTCTGGTCGGCCACCGGGCTCTCCGCGCCGATCTCGAACTCGGCCATCTGTATCAGTTCGCCGGCGAACGGATCGACGTCGACCGCGGCCGGCAGGCCGATGACGCGGACGATGTTCTCCGCGGTGAGGAGATCCGTACAGACGAGGAAGTCGACGCCGAAGGCGGTCTCGTCGCGCTCCCACGTCTTCAGGTACGACGTGCTTTTCACCCGAGCGATCGTGAACGGGTCGCCGAACGTCTTCGCGGTCCCGCAGGCGACGAGGTTCGTCCGGTCGTCGTCCGTGCAGGCGATGAGCATGTCGGCGTCGGCGACATCGGCCTGCTTTTGGACCGATGAGTCCGTCCCGTCTCCGGTGATCGTGAGCACGTCGTACTGGTACTTGAGGTCCTCAGTGCGGTCCGCGTCGCAGTCGATGACGACGACGTCGTGGTCCGACGCCAGGCTAGCCGCGGTGCTCGTCCCGACCTCGCCGGCCCCGATGATGACCACGTGCATGCAGGAGACGAGTTACCCGAGACTCAAGTTCGTTACTATCGGGCCACCCGTATCGAGACGGGTCGGGACGGATCAAATCGGTCAGTCCCCGCCGAACGCGCTCGGCTCCGCCCACGAGTTCCGTCCCGAAACGGTGCGCTGCGGGAACGGGATCGAGATGTCCTCCTCGTCGAACCGCTCTTTGACCGCCTTCACGTAGTCGGCGCGGGCCTTCACGAAGTCCGCGCGCGAGGGGTCGTCGATCCAGATCCGCGACTGTAGCCCGACGTACGAGTCCGCAAGCTCCGTCAGCCGCACCGACGGGGCTGGGTCGTCGAGGATCGCGTCGCTCCGTTCTGCCTCCTCCACGATGATCTCCGTCGCCTTGTCGATGTCGTCCTCGTAGTCGATCCCGAAGACGAACTTTAGTCGGAGCGTCTTCTTCGCGACGGGGTTTTTGATCACGTCGCCCGTGAGCACGTTGTTCGGAACCGTGAGAAGCTCGTTGTCGAACGTCCGGACGCGAGTGACTCGCAGCGAGATGTCCTCGACGACGCCGGAGTTCCCCTGCCACTCGATCCAGTCGCCGATCCGGAACGGCTTGTCGGTGAAGATGAACACGCCCGCGACGAAGTTCTTGAGCACGTCTTGGAGCGCGAAGCCGATGGCGAGCGTCGCTGCGGCTCCGATCGTCGCCAGCGACTGCAGGAAGTCGCCGTAGCCGGCCGCGCCGAACGCGACCGTGATCCCGGCGAAGAGGACGACGAACGCCAGCAGCTTCTGCAGCGGCTTCCGCGCGTGGTCGTCAAGCCCGCGGCGGTTGAACACCCGCTCGAAAAGCGGCGCGATGACAACTTTGAACCCCACGTACACCACCGCGAGCACGGCGAGGAACGTCGCTGCGTCGACGACCGTGCCGGTGAAGGGTCCGAGATACGGGTCCAGCGCGCCGCCGATCGCGACGACGGCTCGCGTCGGGGGCGCGGCGGCCATCAGTGGAGCACCGCCGTGTTCCCGCGCGTCTCTATCAGCTCCGCGTCGACCGCGTCCGCGAGTTCATCGGCGAGTTCGTCGGTCGTCGTCCCGCCGCGAGCGGCGCGGAGGAACTTCACCTTGACGAGCCTGCGGTCGTCGAGCTGGTCTCCGAGCTCGTCAACGACCGCGTCGATACCGTGTTTCCCGACCCAGACGGTGACGTCGAGGTCGTGTGCCTCCTTGCGAAGCTGTTGGTCGCTCATACGGACGCAACACGCCCGCGACCATTGAAGCTTGAGGTTCGGCGGCCGGAGCTGAGGCGGCCGGAGCTGAGGCGGCCGGAGCTGAGGCGACCTGAGTGTGATTCTCGTGTCGGCTCGTCTCAGCGGTCGGTGACGCCGTCGGCATCCATCCGCGACACCTCCTCTTCGAGCCACTCGCGCAGCCACTTCACGCGTTTTATCCGCTGGTGAGCGATGCTCTCCGCACTGTCGGAAACGACGCGCTCGGTGTGGTCGTGTGCGCGCTGCAGGACGCGGTCGACCATCTTCGCGGCGTCCATGTGCGTCCGGGACTCATACCCCATCCGAAGCAGCATCAAGACGGCACCGTTCGCGCCGACCTTGTCGAGCACGTCGGCCTCGATCAGACACCGACTCTCTAGGGGCACGTCGTCGAGGTCGCCGGTGTACGAGTGCTCGACGACTGCATTGCACACCTCCTCGACGAACCATTCCGGGTAGTCGCCGCGGCTCGTGAGGTACTCGCGGGCGACGCGCGCACCGGCCTCGGCGTGGACGTCCTGTTCGGCCTCCAGCTTCGCCACGTCGTGGAACACCGCCGCGACGCGCACTACGTCGAGGTCTGCGCCCTCGGCGTCCGCGATCTCGGTCGCGAGGTCGACGACGTTGAGGATGTGGTTGAACCGGTAGTTGGCCGAGTGCCACGGGTACCACCGCATTCGACCGCCGTCTTCCTCGCTCTCGACGCTGGCCGCGAGGTAATCTCTCACAAACCCTTTCATTTCCTCGAACTCCTCGTCACTCACCTCCGTTTCCTTAATCTCGACGCCCACAGAGACCACCTCGGACGAAAAACTCATGATTCATTACCGTGACCGAGGAGCGTTTCGTTCTTAGGCGTTACGACGGTGCCACGACAGCGGCCGAGCGGTGCCATATCGATGTCACGATAGTGTCGCGTCGACCGCCCGGTGCGGTCGGCGTCGGGGATCGCGGAGTCGAAGGGCGCTAGTCGAAGTCGACCTCGACGACGTTCTCGCTCACGTGGAGGTAGGTGATCGAGTTCCGGCCGCTGCCGCCCGCGATACGGATCTCGATGTCGTCGAGCGTGTCGTCGTGGTCGACGGTGAACGCGTTGCTCCGCGTGGTCAGGGTGTCGAAGACGAAGCCGCCGCGGAGGGTGACGCTCCCGGCGAGGTTCGTGTCCGAGTTCGGGGCGTACACGACGGCGTCGATGTCGACGTTCCCCTGTCCCGGGCCGTCTTCGAGGAACCCCTCTCGCACGTAGAACTGGTTCCGCTGCGCCTCGACGGCGGCGCTCGTCGTCCCCACCGTCGCGTCGCCGTTCGCGAACACGGAGCCGTTGACGTAGTACCGGACGACGCCGTCGCCCTCGTTCGTGATCTCGAGGTCGTTGCCGCCGAGGTCGAGGTCGCCGTCGACCGCGATCGTGACGTCGCCGTCGCTCGTGTCGAACTCCACCCGCTGATCGACGGTAACATCCTCGGACGCATAGTACGTGCCGCTCGTACAGGCACTCCCCGAGTCGAAGCAGTTTGAGAGCGAATTGTTGGTGTCTTCGCCCTCCTGTAGTGCGGAGTCGATCATCGGACCGGCCGATGGATACACTTCGTCCTCGGAGTAGAGCGACTCGTCGAGACCGTTGTTTCCGCTTTCGTGCGTGTACTCGCCCTCAAGCGAGATCGCCCGATTGAAAGTAACCTCGTCCGGCACGACCAAGCGTGCGACCGTCGTCTGGTTGGCGTCGTACTTGGTCACCGAGCCGTCGGCGCGCTCGGTGAAGAACTCGTACCACCCCTCGTAGTAGTCGCTCTGTACCTCGACGACGACGGTCCCGTTTTCGAGGGGGTTCGCCGTCTCGGTGACGTTGTCCGAGCCGCCCGCGAACCGGCGGACGACGCCGGTCCCCGACTGCGGCGTCTGCTCCGTCCCGGTCAGTCGCACGATCGGGAACGTGAGCGTGGTCTGACGGTAGTGGTACTCCGGCGGCGATACCATCCGCCCGTAACCGTTCGAGGCGGTCCAGACGCCGCCGCCCTGAAGCGCGACGGTACGATCCGATCCGACGTACTCCAGCGTACCCATCGATCCGTCGTACACCGTCGTCTCCCCGTCGGTCCCGTTTTCGACTCGCACCGTGACGTACCCGGCGTCCTCGTCGAGGCGAAGCTGTCCGCCGTCGACGCTCCCGAGGTCGAACCGGCGCGCGTCCGTCTCGCCGAGCGCGACGAGGCTGGACTGCGAGGAGAGCTGAGACATCCCGTTTTCGACGCTCGCGGACTGGGCCTCGTCGGTGACCAGTCCGAGCGCGACGCTCCCCGTCGCCACCGTGGCCGTCACGGCCGCGATGGTGATCCCTAACAGGAGCACGACGCCGATCACCTCGCTCTGGCCGCGCTCGCTGACTCTCATGCAGACGGGTACGTCGCCACCGTATTTAACATCCGACCGTCAACCATCAGAACTGATACGCGGCCGAGTGGCGTTTGACTGTCGACGACCGCCCACGCAGACGGCCGTCGCCGTCCCGTGTCACCGTTCCGTGTCAGCCTTCCGTGGCAGGGCACCGTGTCGGCGCACATTGGCTGTGGGGCGTGTTATTATCTTCCGTGCGACCGTCTCACCGCCGGTTTCGAACGGCACTCGTCGGCGTCGGGACGCGCCAGCCACGAAGTTCTTAAACGCGGCCGTCGACGGTTCGGACGAATGTGGATTCCCGGCTCTCGGAGCGAAAAAGGACGATTCCAGCGGGCCGCGGCGGTGAACGTCCTCGGGAACCTGGCCAAGATACTCGTCGAGGGCTCGGCCGGGATCGCGTTCGGGAGCGTCGCGCTCGTCGCCGACGCGGCCCACTCCGTCGCGGATCTGGTCGCGAGCGCAGTCGTCCTGATCTGGGGCGGCGCGCGGTACGACGACCCCGACTCGACGCACCCGCACGGCCACCAGCGGATCGAGCCGCTGACGGCGCTCTTCGTCGGTGCGACGATCGTGATCCTCGGGCTCCTCCTGTTGCGCGAGTCGATCGCGGGGCTGGTCGGTCCGACGGAGGTCGCGGCGAGCCCGATCTTGGTCGCCGCGCTGCTCTTCGCGGTGGCCGACATGTACCTCCTCTACTGGTACACGGAGCGGGTGAACGAGTCCCTCGGGTCCACGGCGCTCACCGCGCTGTCGGCCGACTGTCTCAACGACATCTACACGACTATCGCGGCGCTGGTCGGCGTCTTCGGTGTCTTCCTCGACTTCCCGGTCCTCGATCCGTTGGCCGGGGCGCTCGTCAGCGTCCTCGTCGTGTATCAGGGGATCGAGATCGGCCGCGAGAACGTGACGTACCTGGTCGGTGCCGCGCCGCCCGACGCCGACCGCGACCGAATCGTCGCGGCGCTGCGCGACCACCCCGCCGTCGAAGGCGTCCACGACCTCACCGTGTACTACGACGGGACCGACCTGGAGGTCGAAGTCCACGTCGAGGTCGACGGCAGCATGACGCTGCACGACGCCCACGACGTCGAGACGGAACTCATCACGGGTCTGCGCGCCCTCAATGACGTGGGCGACGTCCACGTGCACCTCGACCCGTCCGGACTCGGTGAATGGAAAGACGCCGAGGAGTCGACAGCCGGGTCGGCGCGCGGACCGTCCGGCGGCGGTCCGTTCTGAGCCTCGGCGGTCGCCTCGATTCTCACGGAGCGTTTCGTCCCCGCACCGCCTTTGTTCATCGAGCCCCGAGGATCGGTATGGCCGCTCCCCGATGGCTGGAGATGACGTGGCGCGACGGGCTGTTCTGCCACTGGACGGTCGACCCCGCGATCGTCGCCGAGACGCTCCCGTCCGGCCTTTCGGTCGCGACGCACGAGGGTGACGCCTACCTCGGCGTCGTCGCGTTCGTGATGGACGACATCCGTCCGCGCGGATCGCCGATCGGGCTCTCGTTCCCGGAGTTGAACCTCCGCACGTACGTCGAGGGGCCGAACGGACCGGGCGTCTACTTCTACAACCTCGACGCCGACGATCGGCTCGGCGTCGCGGTCGCGCGCCGGCTGTTCGCCCTGCCGTACTACCGTGCCGAGATGACGGCGCGTCGCGACGGCGACGCGGTTCGGTTCACCAGCCGCCGGGCGCACCGCGACGCCGCACACGCCCGATTCGACGCGACCTACGAGCCGGACGGTGAGGCGTTCGTCCCCGAGCCGGGGTCACGGGACGCCTTCCTCGTCGAGAACTACCGGTTTTACACGTCCGGACGGGGGCTCTACGTCGGGGAGATCGCACACGAGCCGTGGACGCTTCGCGAGGCTCGGGTCGACATCCGGGCGAACACGCTGTTCGAGGCGAACGGATTCGGGCGACCGGACGGCGAGCCGACCACGCACGTCGCCGACCCGATCGACGTGACGGCGGACCGGATCCGCCGGGTGTGATAGTCGCACACCCGCGCGGAACGGCCGCGGCCGCGCCGCCGCCCACCGACGGCCGGGAATTATAATGCGTCGCGGACAACCGCCGCGTATGACTCTCGGACGCGCGACGGGGGCGGGCCGATGACCGCTCAGTCGCTTCATCCCCGCGTACGGGTCGTGTGGATCCTCCGTGCGGCGCTCGTCGCCGTGCTGGCCTCCCTCCCATTCGCCGCCGTGGCCTACCTGGGGTACGTGCCACGGTGGTCGGCGGCCGCGGCCGGCGGCATCGTGCTCGTCGTCGGCGTCGCACACGCCGTGTTGAAGTACCGACGCTGGAGCTACGAGATACGCGAGGACGCGCTGTACCTCGACCGCGGCGTGATCACGCAGGTCCGGACGACCGTCCCGCTGGTGCGGATTCAGCACGTCGACTCGCGTCGCGGGCCGGTCGAGCGCGCCGTCGGCCTCGCGTCCTGCGTGGTGTACACGGCCGGATCACGGGGAGCAGACGTACAGATTCCGGGGCTGACACCGAGCGGAGCGAGCGACCTCCGCGAAGAACTGAAACGGCTGGCGATCCGCGCTGACGGGGAGGACGCGGTGTGAGGCTCGCGCCCCAGTCGATCCCGTACCGCGCGCTCCAGAAGGTCTCGGGGTTCGTCGTCGTCGCCTTCTTCGTCGTGAACAGCAACGACTGGGGGCTTCCGCTCGCGGTCGGCGTCGCCGGCGCGATGCTTCTCGCCGCCTTCGGCTACGAGACGGCGTACTACCGGCGATTCGACTACGAACTCACCGCCGACACCCTCGACATCGCGTCGGGAGTGATATCCCGACGCGAGCGGGAGATACCCTACCGACGGATACAGAACGTCGACGTGAGCCAGAGCGTGATCCAGCGGGCGATCGGGATCGCGGCCGTCGACCTGGAGACGGCCGGCGGGTCGAGCACCGAGGGCTCCATCCGGTTCGTCTCGCCGACCGAGGCGACGCGGATCCGACGCGAGGTCCAGCGTCGAAAGAGCGGCGCGGGCGGCGAGAGCGGAACGGGGCCCGGCGTCGACGACCCGGCGACAGCCGGCGTGTCGGGCGGTGCCGCCGCCGAGACGGAACTGTTCGCCATCTCGCCCAAAGAGCTGGCGCTCGTCGGCGCACTCTCGTTCGACGGGCGGTTGATCGGCCTGCTGGCGTTCTTGAGCTCCGGTTCCGTCCCGGTGCTCTCGGGGTTCCTCCCGGAGGCCGACGCCGCCGCGCTCACCGCGACGGCGCTCGTCGCCGTCGGCGGACTGTTCCTGGTGTCGTGGGTGCTCGGCGCGGGCGTCGCGTTCTCGAACTACTACGGATTCCGGCTCTCTCGCGCCGGCGACGAGCTGCGGTACGAGCGCGGCCTCTTCCGTCGGTACAGCGGGTCGATCCCGACCGAGAAGGTCCAGACGCTCACGATCACGGACAACCCGGCGAAGCGCGCGCTCGGCTACGCGAGCCTCGCCATCGAGACCGCCGGCTACGCCCCGGGACAGAACGGCGATCAGGGGAGCCAGTCGGCGGTCCCGATCGCCGCCGTCGACCGCGTCTACGGACTCGCCCGCGAGGTGGAGTCGTTCGGCGACCCGCGCTTCGAGCGGCCGCCGAAACGGATCCGGTGGCGGTACGCGTTCCGATACACACTCGGAATCGGCGTTCTCACCGCGATCGCGTTCATCGCCGACTGGTACCTCGCCGCCGACCTGCCGTGGGTCGGTCCCCTCGCGCTCCTCCTCGCGGTGCCGCCCGCCGCGCACCTCAAGTGGAAACACCGCGGCTACTGGGTCGGTGAGGACCATCTGCTCACGCGAAACGGGTTCTGGAGCCGAACGGTGACTGTCGTTCCGTACTACCGGATACAGAACGTCATCGACAGCCGCACCGTGTTCCAGCGTCGGTGGAAGGTGGCGACGGTCGTCGCCGACACCGCCGGCTCCAGTTCGCTCACCGGCAACGAGGCCGCGGCCGTCGACATTGCGGTCGACGAGGCCGCCGCGCTTCGCGAGGCCCTTCGCGAGCGACTTCACGAGGCCGTGTCGGCGCGGCGACGGCAACGGAGCGGATTCGAGTGGATCGAAGGCGACCGCAGCGACGACGCCGTCACGGACACAGACGCGACGCCCGACGGGGAAACGGCCGAGGCGGACGCCGCAGCCGACGGGGAAACGGCCGAGACGGACGCCGAAGCGCCTCCCGACGACGGCGTGATCCGGCCCGATTTCGCAGGGAGCAACCGGGACTACTCCGAACCCGCAGAGCGCGTTGACACGGGCGACTACGCGGTCGATCGCTTCCCGTCCGACGCCGATGTGGGACATCGAGACGGGGGTGGCGACGACAGCGACATCGGCAGCGACACTGACAACGGCAGCGACACCGGCCGCGACGCTAACGACGCTGACGGTGCCTCCGCCGACAGCAACGACGACAGCGGACGCGCGGAGGGCTCTCGGTAAGCAGCCCCGCCGGGCGAACCGAGGGCGGCTACTCGTCGAGCAGCTGCTGTGCGATGGTGTTTCGGAGCACTTCGCTCGTCCCCTCGTATATTTCGGAGAGCTTCGCGTCTCGGTAGAACCGCTCGGCCGGGAAGTCCTTCGTGTAGCCGTAGCCGCCGTGAATCTGAATCCCCTCGTTGGCGACTTCCCTGGCGATCTCAGAGGCGTACAGTTTCGCCTGTGCGGCCTCCTTCACGAACGACTCATCGCGCATCTTCAGGTCGGCCGCCTCGTGCATCAGGAGTTCCGCGGCCCGAGTCTTGGTGTCCATGTCCGCGAGCTTGTGCTGGATGGCCTGGAAGTCGGCGATGGGACGGTCGAACTGCTCGCGCTCTTGGGCGTACGACGTCGCTTCGTCGAGCGCGGCGCGAGCGATACCGACGGAGCGTGCCGCAATGGTGATCCGGCCCCCGTTCAGCGTCTTCAGCGCCTGCACGAACCCCGCTCCCTCGTCGCCGAGGAGCCGGCTCTCGGGCAGCCGCATGTCGTCGAAGCGCAGTTCCGCCGTGGGACACCCCTTGTCGCCGAGCTTCTCTTCTGTCCCCTCGACGAGGAACCCCTCGTCTTCGTCGGGACGGACGACGAACGCGGATATCCCGTCTCGGCCGGCGTCCGGGTCCGTCTTCGCGAAGAGGACGACCGTGTCGGCGACGGACCCGTTCGATATCCACAGCTTTCCGCCGTTCACGACGTAGCCGTCGCCGTCGCGCTCGGCGGTCGTGGACATGGCCGGGACGTCAGAGCCGGCCTCGGCCTCCGAGAGTGCGAACGCGCCGATGTCGTCGCCGGCGGCGAGCGGCGTGAGATACTCGGACTTCTGGGCTTCATCACCGAACTCGTACACCATGGTTCCGGCCAGAGAGGTGTGGGCGGCGACGATCGTGCCGAGCCCGCCCGACCCGCGGGCGATCTCCGCGAGCCCGAGCACGTAGCTGTGGTAATCGAGCCCGGAACCGCCGTACTCAACGGGGAACGGCATTCCCATGAACCCGAGGTCTGCCATTTCGTCTATCAGGTCCGCGGGGAACTCGTCCGTCTCGTCGATTTCGGCGGCACGCGGGACGACCTCCTCGTCGACGAACGACGCGACGGTGTCACGGATCTGTCGCTGCTCCGTTGAGAGCGTAAGCTCCATAGCGATTGCTTCCCCCGCGACGACTTAGCCGTTGCCACGTGATCGTTCGCGGGGGTTCGTTCCGGACGCTGCGCCGCGTACCGCTTCGATGCGGCCGTTCCACGAGGCTTTTTATGCGTTGTGACGTAAGGGTCGATACCCGAATGAGCGGACGATCACACGGCCCCGTCGAACCCGATCTCTCGTGGTGTCACGAGGCGGTGCAAGGCGTCTCCCGAACCTTTGCGCTGACCGTCGACGTGTTAGAGGAGCCGATGGCCTCGCAGATCTGCGTGGGGTATCTCCTCTGTCGGGTCGCCGACACCGTCGAAGACGCGGGGCATATCCCGCCCGCCGCCCAGAGCGACGTGTTGCGGACGTACCGCCGCGCTATCGACCCCGACAACGATGTTGACATCGCGGCGTTTCGCGAGGCGGTCGACGAGTGGCTACCGGCTCCCGACCAACGCGACGACGACTGGGAGGTCGTCGCCGAGGCACCCACGATCGTGGCGACCTTCGAAGAACTCGACCCCGAGGCCCGCGCCGCGATCGTTCCGCCCGTCGTCGAGATGGTCGACGGGATGGCGATGTTCGTCGACCGCCACGCGACCGAAGGCGGTCTCCGGATAGACGACCGCGAGGAGCTTGAACAGTACTGTTATTACGCCGCCGGGACCGTCGGAAACCTCATCACGAACCTCCTCACCCGCGGCGACGTCACCGAGGACCGCGCGCGGCGGCTCCGCGACACCGCCGAAGAGTTCGGTCTCCTCTTGCAGCTCGTGAACGTCTCGAAGGACGTGTACGACGACTACACCGAAGAGAACAACGTCTACCTCCCGGCGGAGTGGCTCGCCGACGAAGGCGTCGACCAAGAGCGCGTCGTCCATCCCGCGAACCGCGAATCGTCGGCCCGCGTGGTCGACCGTACCGCCGACTTCGCGCGCTCGTTCCTCGACGACGCCCAAGCGTACCTCGAGACGATGCCCCTCTCGAACGGGAACACGATGGAGGCGTGGACGGTCCCGTATCTGCTGGCCGTGGGAACGCTCCGCGAACTCAGTTCGCGTCCGGAAGACGCGCTCACGGAATCCGGCGTGAAGATATCCAGACAAGAGGTGTTCGCCGTGATGTCGGTCGCCGGCGAAGCGGGGCGCGACTCGCTTGCGGACCTCCGGAAGACCATCGCCCGAACGCCGTTCCACAGGGCCGTCGAACCGGCGGACTGACCGCGTTCGACGCCCTCTATTCGAGATCGTCTCGGTTCACACTCACAGCCGAGAGCGCGCCCGCGGAACCGACGGCACGCCGACACCGATCGTGTCTGCAAGCGCTTCAGCCGCACTCAACAGCCACTCGGCGCGTTCGATCCGGGAGTCGAGATCCCCCGGTCCGATCCGGTAGGCCTCGACGAGTTCTTCGACGGTCGCCCCACCGATCCACTCGTCGAGGATCCGAGCCGTCTTCACCGACTCCAGCCACTCCTCGAAGTCGTCCGTCTCGTGCATCTCGGTCGTCAACACGCCGGCGTGTCGCCGCGCAAACCGGTACATCTCGGCGCGTTCCTCGTTGCCGAGGTAGGTGTCCTGCATATCGGGCGTGTCACATATCAGCTCGAAGGCGGTGAGCGTCGTCGCGTTCGGCATGGCCGCAGCGGTCCGAAGGCCGTCGACGATGCGCTCGCCCGTCTCCGGTCGGACGTACTGTCGCGAGGTCGTCTCGCCGACCGGCGTGGCGACGAGCCGGTAGTCGTCGACACCGCCCGCCGTCTCCCTCCGGACCATGTCGGCTGAGACGAGGGCGTCCACGGCGATGCCGACCGCGTCGGCCAGTCCACCGGCACCCGCCTCGCGGGCGTAGAAGGTGCCCTCGAACACGTCGAGGATCTCCGATTCGGTTTCGGCGAAGCCGGTGGCGATCGCCGAGAGGACGTGCGTCCGCAGCGAGGCCGGCTCGGCGAGCGTCGATTCGACGGCTTCCGGCTCGCCGTCGACGTATCGCTCGACGAGTTCGTCTCTGGTGTCTGCCGTGCCGACGAGGACGGCTTCCCCGTGCGGGTCGAGACCGGGCCGGCCGGCTCGTCCGCACATCTGGTGTACTTCGAGGGTCGGGAGCCACTCCATTCTCGACCCGGAGTAGCGCTTCTGATCGCGGACGACGACGCGGCGCGCCGGGACGTTGACGCCCGCCGCGAGCGTCGGCGTCGCACAGATGCAGGCCACGTCGCGGTCGCGAAACGCCGATTCGACCACGGCCCGGTGGCCGGAGCGGAGCCCGGCGTGGTGGAACCCGACGCCCGACCGAAGGCAGTCGGCGAGCTGGCGTCCGGTAATCGTCCCGTCGACCGCGGCGGCCTCGTCGGCGGCCGCGGCCGCGGCGGTCTCGATCCCCATCCGCTCTGCGAGACCGTCGTCGGCGAGCCGCTCCGCCAGCGACACCGCCTCCGCCCGCGACCGCACGAACGCGAGACACTGGCCGCCCTCGGCGACCGTGTCGGCGACGAGCGCGGCCGTGACCTCGGTGTCGTCGGGTCCCGTATCGCCGCTGACGTCACCGCCGCCGCTGGCGTCTCCGGCGTCATCGCATCCGTTGGGCCCAGCCGGCCCGCCGACCGGGACCTCGCGGGTCGTCCCGTCGTCGAACGCGATCGACCCGCCGACGGCGACACCGCTGCGGAGGTCGACCGGTCGCCAATCCGACTCGATGAGCGTCGCGTCCAGCCACCCCGCGATCGCCTCCGGATTGTCGACGGTCGCCGAGAGCGCGACGACCTGCACGTCGGGGTTCTGTCGACGGAGCGTCGCGATCGTCACTTCGAGAGTCGGGCCGCGACGCTCCGCGTCGAGGAGATGTACTTCGTCGACGACGACACACGCCAGCTCGTCGACCCACGACGCGCCGTTTCGGATCGCTGAGTCGACTTTCTCCGACGTGGCGACGATGACATCGTTGCCCGCGAGGTCGTCTCCCGACGCGTCGAAGTCGCCCGTTGATATCCCCACCTCGAGACCGGGAAGCGACGCGAACGACTCGTACTTCTCGCGGGCGAGCGCCCGGAGCGGGCAGACGTACAACCCCGGGCCGTCCGCAGTCAGCAGGCCCAGCTGTGCGATGAACGTTTTGCCGGATGCGGTCGGGATGGCCGCGACGACGTTCGAGCCCTCACAGACCCCCGCGTCGACCGCGGCCGCCTGCGGCGGGTACAGTTCTCGGACCCCGCGCTCGACGAAGTGATCGACGTACGACGCGGAAAGCGGAAGGTCCCGAACGCGCATTCGACCGTCGATTCGTCGTGATGGTATTTAAACAGTCGCCGCGGAAGTCGGGCAGTAGCCGATGTGTCGACGGTGCCGGTCGGTTCCGGTCACTCCTCGGCGTCGAACTCGGAGAACAGCCGTTCGAAGTCGTCGTCTTCGGTCGCGGCTTCCAGCGAATTGTCCGCCTTCGATCGGAGGTTCTCGATACGCTCTGTCAGATCTTGGTACTCCTCGTTGTCCGCCAGCTCCGTGGCGCTCTTTTCCGTTTCTAGTATCGCCTTCTTCGAGGTCAACGAGAACAGTTCCTGTACGTCCGTGTCGTACTCGCCGCGGCGCAACAGGCCGTCTACCGTCTCGCGGAGGGTGTCGCTCGTGACCGGCTTCACGAGGTAGTCGTCGAATCCCATCTTCAGGATGTCGAAGTCCGGCTCGACTGCGGTGACCATCGCCACGCGACAGTCGATCCCGCGCTCTCTGACGGCCGCGAGCACTTCGTCCCCGGAGAGTCCGGGCATCCGCCTGTCGAGGAGAATCGCGTCCACGTCGTCGTCGGCCTCGTCGATCTGATCGAGCGCTTCCTGACCACCGTACGCGGTCAAAACGCTATAATCGTCGCTGAGCCACGCTGCGTACAGGTCGGCCAGGTCGGGCTCGTCCTCGACCACGAGGACGAGCGGCGATTGCTCACTCATGAATGACCGGAGCGACGAGGTGTTCGCTCACACGATTGGTCTCTTCGCGGACTATATTAAAATACCTTTTCTGGCCCGCGTCGCCGGTTTCGCTCCTCGGCGGGCGACGGGATAGACTCCCGATCAGGTCACTCGTTCGGGCTGTAGTTCGGGGCTTCGTCGGTGATCATCACGTCGTGCGGATGACCCTCTGTCTGACCGGCGCTCGAAACGCGGACGAACTCGGCCCGTTCGTGGAGTCCGGGGATCGTCTCTGCGCCCACGTACCCCATCCCGGAGCGCATCCCGCCCGTGAGCTGGTGGAGCTCCGAGGCGAGGCTCCCCTTGTACGGCGTCGCGGCCTCGACGCCCTCCGGGACGAACTCCTCGTCTTCGCTCTCCTCTTTCAGGTACCGGTCGCCGCCGCCGGACTTCATCGCGCCGACGGAGCCCATCCCGCGATACTGCTTGTACTTTTTCCCCTGCATCGTGATGACGCGTCCCGGTGCCTCGTCGGTACCGGCGAAGTACGACCCGAGCATGACCGCGTTCGCTCCGGCGGCGAGCGCCTTGATCGCGTCACCGGAGTAGCGAATCCCGCCGTCGGCGATCACGGGGACGTCGTGTTCGGCCGCCACGTCTGCGACCTCGGAGACCGCGGTCATCTGTGGCATCCCCGCGCCGCTCACCACGCGAGTCGTACAGATCGAGCCGGGGCCGATGCCGACTTTCAGCCCGTCCGCGAAGTCGACGGCGGCCTCGGCGGCCTCGCGCGTTCCGACGTTGCCGACGACGACGTCGGCGTCAACCGTCTCTTTGATCGCCCGGGCCGAGTCGAGCACGTTGAGGTTGTGGGCGTGTGCACAATCGATGAAGATCACGTCGACGTCCGCCTCGTCGGCCGCGACCGCGCGTTCCTCCTCGAACGGACCGACGGCGACGCCGGCTATCAGACGGCCTCGTTCGTCGCGTGCCGCCTCCTCGTGCTCGCGTCGCTGCAAGATACCCTGCATCGTGACGAGCCCGACGAGCCCCTCGTCGTCGTCGACGATCGGGACTCGTTCGATCTTGTGGTCGTACATCAGTTCGAGCGCCTCGCGGGCGTCGACGTCCTCGGGCGCGGTGATCACCTCGTCGGTCATGGCCTCGCTGACGGCGTCGTCCTCACCGACCTCGAGGTACGGCCGGATATCGGTCCCGGAGATGATCCCGAGTACGGTGTCGTCGCCGTCGACGACGGGCGCGCCCGAGACGCCCTCTCGCTCCATCAGCGTGTCGGCGTCGCGAACCGTGTCGTCCGGCGAGACGGTCACGACGTTCTCGCGGCGGATGACGAGCTCGTGCGCGCGCTTGACGCGTTCGACTTCCGTCGCCGTCTCCTCGACGGTCATGTTTCGGTGGAGGACCCCGAGACCGCCCTCGCGGGCCATCGCGATTGCGAGGTCACTCTCGGTGACGGTGTCCATCGCCGCTGAGAGGACCGGTACGGTGAGTTCGACGTTCTTCGAGACGCGTGCGGAGAGGTCGGCGTCGTCGGGTTCGACGCGGCTCTCTTTCGGACGGAGGAGCACGTCATCGAACGTCAACGCCTCTGGAACGTCCAGCTTCGCGGAGAACTGACCAGAATCTGTCGCCATATAAACCGTCGTGAGTCCCGGATAAAAAGCGTTGCGAGTCAGCACGGACGTGCACGTCGTTGTCATCCACAATCACAAATGATCCCCGATCATGGATCAATAAAGGAGCCGGGCCCGTTCGGCGACCTTCGGTCGCGATGTCGCGGTTCTAGGCGTCAGACGAATCAGCTATCCCTCAGTCTAACGCCTTTCCGATATGAAATTGCGGTCACGTCTGGTGAGTTTCTGCCAGATCTTCGTCTGATATATGAACGTCATCGACGGATCTACAGCGGTGTGGGGTCAAATCTCACACAACCTTTAACGCAACCGAAACACGTATAGTACGTATGGACTCCGACAGTCCCGTGACCATGCGCATCGCCGGCCAGCCGATCCGTGACCTCGGCACCGCCTTTACAGCCGGCAATACGCGCAAACGGTTTACAGGGGCTCGTCGGACCGCTTGCGGATTCGACTCCGTTCGCCGGGCCCTCGGCTATCGCGGGTCGTCCGCTTCCCACCGTCTCCCACTCGGTCAGGGATATCGCCCCTGAATGAGCGTCTCACGTCACCCCGTCGCCCTTCGCTTAGAGCGACAGGTCGGCAGCGCGACGAAGTTGCTGGCGACCGTGATGGTGCTCCCGCTGGTCGACGGGATCTTCCCGGCCCTCGTCGTCGCCGGCGTCATGGGGACGGCGACCGGCATCGTCGAAACCGGGATCCTGATCTTCGGCGGGTCGGCGACCGCGGCCGTGATTCTCGCCGAGATGGACGGCGACCGCAAGCAGATGGTCTCGTCTGTCCTCCTGATCGGCGCAGTCATCATTCCGCTCGCCGCGATCGAAGCGGCGTTCGCGCCGACGTTTCGGGGATTCTTGAATCTCCCCGTCTTCGAGCGGTTCGCCGGGCTGGTGATCCTCACGATCGCCGCCAAGACGGCCAGCTCCGAGATCGGCGAACACCTCCCGAGCCCCGGCGTCATCATCGCTCTCGGGCTCGTCGCAAGCTTTGAACCCGCCGGGTTCGCTATCGAAACGTCGCCGGAATACGTGGTCAACGGGGCCGCCGCGGCGGGCGTCGGCGTGGCGTTCGCGCTGGCGATCGCGGTGTTGTCGCCGCACCTCCGCGGCCGCGTCGACATCGATCGGTTCCGGTTCGGCTCCGCGGTCGCGCTCGGTGTGCTCGCGTTGCCGATCCTGCTCGGGCCGTTCGACCTCATGCAGACTGAGGCACCGATCGCGCTCGCGGTGCTCGCCGTGACCACCCTGTTCGCGTACGACCCGAACGCCGGCCCGTCCCCGAACGCTGACGCCGACTCCGACCAGCCGGGCGATGCCCCCTCGGACGGCGCGTCGACCGACGCTGCTGCGTCCGACGACGAGGAACCGGATATCGAGGACGGCGGCGAGTTGGATCCGACGGATCCGCCTCTCGATGCACCACCGGCTGACCCCGGACCCATCGCCGACGACGACGTGTCGGTGCTCGCGAACGGCGGCGAGCCCTCGGGCGGTAGCGAGGAGTCGGACGGAACGGATCCGTTCGCGGAGGACGACTCGCGGGCACCGTGGCTGTAGGTCGGGCGACCGAAGCCGCGAGTCACCACTCGGCGGCGTGGTCTGTGTGTGTCGCCGGTGTTTAGGTGCTCCGTCGTGTACGCCGAGTATGTCAAACCGCGTCGTGCAGGGACGGATGGTGACGCCAGAGAAGCTCGCGGAACTTGTCGAAGGCGAGTCGGTGTTGGAGGCCGAATCCATCACCGACGCCGACCGCGACTGCCCGGAGTGCGGCGGCGACGTCATCGCCGTCGGCTACATGCCGAGCGTGACCGAGTTCGTCACGGGATACAAATGCCAGGAATGCGACTGGAGCGACGACGACAGGGAGTGAGCGGGTCGGCTCCCAACCGGTCGTCGCGTTCGATCGTCGCTCCCGCGTCTCCCGATCACCTGCGATCGAAACCCCTTTACCCGCGTTTCGGCAACTGACTGATGCGAGATCACACGCGGGGCTGTGGCCAAGCCAGGCATGGCGACTGACTCCAGAGGCTCGCGCCCGGGACGACACTCCAGACTGATATACCGAGCGGCCGACTGATCATCGGCCGTGTTGACGACCCTCTGGAGTTCCGAGGCGCACCGGAGATATCAGTCGATCGGGGGTTCAAATCCCTCCGGCCCCACTATCTCGGCTTCTACCGCTTTGAGACGTGTCTGTCTGATCCGGCGGGTTCCGATACTCGATAGAGAGCGTTCTGCACCATCTGCCGGAATCTCTAGAGCGACCGAGACGTATCGAAGAACCACT
>Ga0102935_1000224_pt1 | contig 19621 bp, 17 predicted proteins | sample SalPonR2_A_D2_MG_FD_78508 | JGI IMG/M metagenome (GOLD analysis project Ga0102935, IMG submission 78508) | Salt pond soil microbial communities from South San Francisco under conditions of wetland restoration - Salt Pond MetaG R2_A_D2_MG | ecosystem: Environmental > Aquatic > Marine > Intertidal... | reverse complement strand
GCTTTGATCTTCTTCATCCGGAAGATTTCCTCGCGTTCCTGCTCTTCGAGTTTCTGCTCGATGTACTCTTGGGCCTCGTGGAGTTCGGGAAGCAGTTTGAACTCAAGGGCGTTGACCCGGCGTTTCGTCTTTTCGATCTCGTCGAGCATCTTCTTCATCGCGGTCTCGACCTCGGCCGCGAGGATGACCGTCTCGAGCAGTTCCTCGTAGGCGTCGGCGGCCTCGTCGATCCGAGCGGAGGTCCCGACCAGCCCGTAGCCACGCTCGTCGAGGGACTTTTTCACTTTGGTCGACTCGATCTGGGGAACGACGACGCCCATGATGTTCTTCGACTGGGTGGTGATCTCGGGGTGTTCTTTCAGCGCGGCGGCAGCGCCCCGAACCGCCACGTCGCCCTCCATTGCGCGCGCCATGTTGATGTTCTGTTGGGCGCGCTCGTAGTTCTCGTCGACCTCTGATCTGACGTCTTGGGCCTGATCGAGGATGTCCATGAACTCCATGATGAGGCCGTCGCGTTTCTTTTCGAGCGTGTCGTGGCCCCGCTCGGAGAGTTCGATGCGGTCCTCGATGGCCATGAGGTTCTTCCGAGTCGGTTTGACGTCCTTGCTCATTCTTATCGGGCCCTTCTATCCGGATCGGGTTAATGTTTTCCAACGAGACTCTCGCAGAGTGCGTCCCCGGTATTGTCTGTTACTCCCGCCGTCGGCGGTTGATCTGTCGGTTCCACAAACCGATCGATACGGTTGGCTCTCCGGTCAAGCGGTGGTTCGGGAGTCACCACATCACGCACCGGGTGGGCGGTCGAAACGATTTAGTTGAATGCTCGCGCACCGTCAGTATGCCGACGGAACTTACTGAGTACGACCCCACATTGGGGAACAAATTCGTTTTCGTAACCGGCGGTGTGATGTCCGGACTGGGGAAGGGGATCACAGCCGCGAGCACCGGTCGGTTGCTCGCAAACGCCGGGTTCGACGTGACCGCGGTCAAGATCGATCCGTATCTCAATGTCGACGCGGGTACGATGAATCCCTACCAGCACGGGGAAGTCTACGTCCTGAAGGACGGCGGAGAGGTCGATCTCGATCTCGGGAACTACGAGCGGTTCCTCGATATCGACATGACATTCGATCACAACATCACGACGGGCAAGACCTACCGCCACGTCATCGAGAACGAGCGGGCGGGCGATTACCTCGGGAAGACTGTCCAGATCATCCCCCACATCACCGACGACATCAAGCGTCGGATCAGGGAAGCCGCCGAGGGTCACGACGTCTGTCTCATCGAAGTCGGGGGAACGGTCGGCGACATCGAGGGGATGCCGTATCTCGAAGCGCTCAGACAGTTCGCCCACGAGGAGGACGACGAGGATATTCTCTTTACTCACGTCACCCTCGTCCCGTACTCGAAGAACGGCGAACAGAAGACGAAGCCGACCCAACACTCCGTCAAGGAACTCCGATCGATCGGTCTCCAGCCCGATATTCTCGTCGGGCGCTGTGACGACCGACTCGAAGAGCAGACCAAAGAGAAGATCGCCCTGTTCTGTGATGTCCCCGTCGACGCTGTCTTTTCGAACCCCGACGTTGAGGACATCTATCACGTTCCGCTCATGGTCGAAGACGAGGGACTCGACGAGTACGTCATGTCGGAACTGGGCCTCTCGGATGAAGCCATCCCCAAAGAGAAACGCGAAAACGAATGGCGGGAAATCGTCACTCAGGACACGACCGAGGAGATCGACGTCGCACTCGTCGGCAAATACGCTCTCGAAGACGCCTACCTCTCGATCCACGAGTCGCTGAAACACGCGGGCTTCGAGACGAACACCGACATCAACGTCCTGTGGGTCGACGCCGACGAGATGGACGACGGCCACGAGGAACGGATCGAACGCGCCGACGGGATTATCGTCCCCGGCGGATTCGGGGCTCGGGGGACCGAGGGGAAGATCGATGCCGTCCGGTACGCCCGCGAGAACCACGTCCCCTTCCTGGGGCTCTGTCTCGGGTTCCAGATGGCCGTCGTCGAGTTTGCCCGGAACATCTGCGGACTTGAGGGGGCCCATTCGGCCGAGATGGAGGAGGGAACGCCACATCCGGTCATTGATATCCTCCCGGAACAGTACGAAATCGACGACATGGGCGGGACGATGCGACTCGGCGCTCACGAGACGGAGATCGACCCCGGAACAGTCGCTCACGACGTCTACGACGAAACCAGTTGTACCGAGCGGCACCGGCATCGTTACGAGGTCAATCCCGAGTACATCGACCGACTCGAAGCGGCCGGGATGGTGTTTTCCGGACGAGCGGAAAACCGCATGGAGATCCTTGAGTTACCGGATCACCCGTTCTTTTTCGGGACGCAGTTCCATCCCGAGTTCCGTTCGCGACCGGGGCGGGCGTCGCCGCCGTTCGTCAGGCTCGTCGAGACGATCCTCGAAACCGGATCGACCGACCCCGAGGAGGTGACTGCCTGATGGTGGACGCCGAGTCGTTCATCGACGAGAAGATCGAAGAGATCGGGGACGCGATCGGCGACGCCAACGCCGTCATCGCGCTCTCCGGCGGCGTTGACTCCTCGACGGCGGCGGCGCTGGCTTACGAGGCCGTCGGCGATCAACTCACGCCGGTGTACGTCGACACCGGACTGATGCGGAAGGGCGAGACTGAACAGATTCGCGAAACGTTCGCGTACATGGACAGTCTCCGGATCATCGACGCCCGCGATCGGTTCCTCGATGCGCTCTCGGGGATCACCGATCCCGAGGAGAAACGCCACGCTATCGGCGAGGGTTTCATTCGGGAGTTTGAGACCGTCGCCCGCGAGGTCGACGCGGACTACCTCGTCCAGGGGACGATCTACCCCGACCGCATCGAAAGCGAAGGAACGATCAAATCCCACCACAACGTCGGTGGACTACCGGAGGTTGTCGATTTCGAGGGGATCGTCGAGCCGATGCGAGACCTCTACAAGGACGAGGTCCGGGAAGTCGCACGGGCGCTAGATCTCGAGGAGATCGTCTCGGAACGGATGCCGTTCCCCGGCCCCGGGCTGGCGATCCGCGTGCTCGGCGAGGTCACCGAAGAGAAACTCGCGGTCGCCCGCGAGGCCAATCACGTCGTCGAAGAGGAACTCGAAGAACACGAACCCTGGCAGGCGCTCGCGGCGGTCCTCGGAAAAGCCACCGGTGTCAAGGGCGATAACCGAGTCCACGGATGGGTGGTTTCGGTTCGCTCAGTCGAATCCCGTGACGGGATGACCGCCAGGGCACAGGAAATCGACTGGGAGACGCTTCAGCGGATCCAATCGCGGATCACGGGGGAAAACGAAAACGTCGCCCGCGTCGTCTACGACGTGACACACAAACCGCCGGCAACGATCGAATATGAGTGACGTCGTCATCGCCGGCGGCGATCCCGACGGACTGGGAGAAGCGCTCGAACGACAGGGTGCGACGGTGCGATACGCCGAAGGCACGGCGAATCGCCACGAACTCGAAGCGGCGGGCATCGAGGACGCGGAGATACTCATCGTGACCGACGCGGGGCTTGCGACCGCCGTAACTGTCGCGCTTGATTGTAACCCCGACCTCCGGATCGTTTTCTATACCCACGATTCGGTACCGGAGTTCGTCAGCGGTCAGGCCGGCCACATCGTCGATCCGGCGCTACTCGACGCCGATACTGTTGCCGAAGAACTGCTGCGGTGAACCGGGAACCGGTCTCAGTCAGGGCTTCGGGGCGGCGTTCTGAAGTGCCGTTTCGGCGACGTTGCCGCCGTAGTCCGCGCTCCGGGAGAGCGAATCGACGATCAGTCCGATCGATTGTGCCTGTTGTGGTTCCAGTCCGCGGGTCCGATCGTCGACCGCGCGAGCCAGTTCGTCGATCCGGGTAAGGCGCTGTCTGGCGTCGTTCGCGAGTCGGGTCGCTCGGTCTGATTCTTCCTCTAAGAGCGCGTCCATGCCCATCTCGATCACTTCCGTCGCCTCATCGTGGAGCGCTTCGAGCGCCTCGGCGGCGTCGTCCGGCGGTGCGCCAAGCGTCTGGGCGTGCGTAGCGATCTTGGCGGCGTGGTCGGCGACCCGCTCCAGCTGTCTGGCGCTGGAGTGATAGTCGAAACACGTCTCGCGGTCGAGACCGATCGAGGCCGCGGCCGAGGGATCGCGGAGTACCGACCGGAAGACGCGTGAGACCATCGACCACAGGCGATCGACGTCGTCGTCGCGCTGGACGACGTCGGCCGCGAGTGCGTCGTCGTCTTCTAAGAGTGCAGTCACGGCGTCCGCGAGCATTGTCGTCGAGACGAGTCGCATCCGGGTAATCGCGTTGTGCATCGACAGTTCCGAAGAATCGAGCAGGTCCTGCAGTCTGACTCGCCCGGACGTCTCGCCGATGACTTCGAGGCCGACGAGCCCCTGGGTCGCCTCCCGAATGCTGCGTCGCTGGGCGGCCGTGACCTGCGACGTCTCGAGCGTGATGATATCGAAGCCGCTGACGTACATCGTCACCACGGCGCGCATGAGCTCGTCGTCTTCCAGTCCCGTGATGTCGAGCGTGCCCTCGATTTTTTCGTCGTCGGTCTGTGGCATCAAAAGCAGCGTCTCCTCCTCGGGATGGAATTCGACGAGACTTCCACCGGAGATTCCGTTCTCTGTCGCCCAGTCCTTCGGGAGCGAAACAGTGTACGTAGAGCCGCCGGTCACCTGGACTTTGCGCGTCTCCATACGGATATGTACACCCGTATATCATAAATCAGTGTCGAGATATATAGTCTCGCGTGGATCAGCCCGACTAATCGTCGACTCACGTATTCCCCGATCCCATGGCGGTTTCGAACTGCTGGGTAGGAAATGGTAACTATTGACGAATATAGAGATATATAGAAAACATAGTGAGTTACTTACGGCCCCATCGTCCCGATACGGACGATGACACAAGAGCGGAGCACCGGTCAGTTACCGCGTTCAGGTACGGTGTTCCGACGGACTGTTGCGTCGGTCGGTAGCGTTCCGTTTTCGATACCGCCTTCCGCGAGCGCAAGCCGAGACAACATCAGAAATCTATGAGCTCAGAAAAGACCGCGGATCCGAGGACAGAGGCCGAATCGGTCGCCGACTCGCCGACCGCCGGATTGGAGGGAACGGCCGAGCGGCGCGGAACGGGCCGGACCGTCATTGAGGCCCAGAACATCGACGTCCACTACGGCGAGACACAGGCGCTTTCAGACATCACGATGTCGATTCCGGAGGGAAAAGTGACGGCGCTCATCGGACCGTCCGGATGCGGAAAATCGACGTTTCTGCGCTGTATCAACCGGATGAACGACCTGATTGACTCGGCGCGCGTCGACGGGAATCTCCTTCTTCGGGGCAAGGACGTCTACGATGACGACGTCGATCCGGTTGCGCTCCGCCGCCGCGTAGGGATGGTGTTCCAAAAGCCCAACCCGTTCCCCAAATCCATCCGCGACAACATCGCGTACGGGCTCCGGATCCAGGGCTATGAGGGCGACATCGACGCGCGCATCGAGGAGTCACTCCGGAGCGCCGCGCTGTGGGACGAAGTGAAAGATCAGCTGGACGAGTCGGGGCTGGAACTATCGGGCGGCCAACAACAGCGGCTCTGTATCGCGCGGGCGATCGCACCGGATCCGGAAGTAATCCTTATGGACGAGCCGGCCTCGGCGCTGGATCCCGTCGCGACCTCGAAGATCGAGGATCTGATCGACGAGTTGGCCGAGGAGTACACCGTCGTGATCGTCACCCACAACATGCAGCAGGCCGCCCGTATCTCCGATCAGACTGCTGTCTTCCTTACTGGCGGCGAACTCGTCGAGTTCAACGATACGGACACCGTCTTCGAGAACCCGGAACACCAGCGCGTCGAGGACTACATCACGGGCAAGTTCGGCTGACTAGAGCCGCTCGACACAGCCGGAAAGCCGTCTGACGAGCGTCCGACGACTCCCGAAGAGACATACCGAAGAACGAACAAACCGACACCAATGGCACGCAAGGGATTCCAACAGCAGTTGAGCGAACTCCGCGAGGACGTCCTCTACATGAGCGAGATCGTCCTGGAACGGATGCGGATGGGCCTCGACGCCCTAGAGACGAAAGACGAGGGGCTGGCCAGGGAAGTCATCGAGGGCGATCACGAGATCAACGAGCTGTATCTCGGCCTAGAGCAGGACTGTATCGATCTGTTCGCGCTTCAACAGCCCGTCGCCGGCGATCTCCGGTTCATCGCCGCCTCGTTCAAGATCATCACCGATCTCGAACGCGTCGCGGACCTGGCGACAAACCTCGGCGAGTACACGCTCCAAGCGGGACGGGATCTCTATCCCGACGTCGACATCCAGGGGATCGGTGACGCCGTTATCAGGATGGTCGAACAGGCGATGGAAGCCTACGCCGACCAAGACGCCGAGTCGTGTTTCGAAATCGACGGCCGCGACGACGAGATCGACGAGCTGTGCGAGGACGCCTCAAGCACCGTCGTCCGTGATCTCATCGAGACCGAAATCGACGATACCTCGTCGGATGCCGACATCGAGGATCTCATGTCCGAGGTCTCCCGGCTGTTATTGACGATCCGGGATCTCGAACGGGTCGGGGATCACGCGGTCAACATCGCGGCCCGGACGCTGTACATGATCGAAAACAGCGACGAACTGATCTACTGAACTGACGGTCTCGCGGTGGAGTTTCTGCCGACGACAATCGATATTAGTGATCCCGGTCCGTAACCGGGGTATGGACTCGTCGTTCGAAGGGGCAGTGCTGGACATGGACGGAACCATCTACCGCGGCAAACAGGCGTTGCCGGGCGCGGCCGAGGCGGTGGGGCAGCTCCGGGAGGCCGGGATTCAGCCGCTGTTTTTTTCGAACAATCCGACGAAATCGAGGCAGGCCTACACCGAACGGCTAGATCGGTTCGGGATCGGTGCCGAACCGGACGAAGTACTGTCGGCCGGGACAGTGACGACGGAGTTTCTGGCGGACGAACACGCCGAGGAAGCAGTCTTTTTGATCGGCGCTGATGGTCTCAAAGCGCAGTTCGAAGACGCCGGGGTCAACCTCGTTGCCGATGCGACGGCGGCCGATATTCTGGTCGTTTCCTGGACGAGGGAGTTCGGATATGACGACCTGCTCGCTGGATATCGCGCGATCGATACCGGTGCGACGTTCTATGGGACGGATCCCGACCGCCTGATCCCGGCAGAGGAGGGGATGGTTCCTGGGTCCGGCGCGATCGTCAACGCGGTCGCCGGAACCGCCGATCGGGAGCCGAAGAAGGTGCTCGGAAAGCCCTCTACCGAGGCACAGCGGGCGGCGCTTGATTCGCTTTCCGCCTCGCCGGAGCGGTGTCTCGTCGTCGGCGACCGACTCAACACGGATATCGCTCTGGGCGACCGGGCCGGAATGACCACGGTATTGGTCAGGACCGGTGTCACCGCCGATGCCGATCTCGAAGGGAGCGACGTACAACCGGATCACGTCATCGACTCGCTGGCCGATATTGACGACGTATTGTAGCCTTTCGGGCGAGGAGAGCGTGACACGCTCTTCAATAATTCGCTGCGTAATTCGTGGTATGCCGTACCAAGGATTTATATTTGGGTGGTACTCACTCACTACCATGGTGGAAACCTACACACCCTACGAGTACGGCGATGCGGAGATCGAGGCGGTCGGCGAGGACCCGCCGCACGAACAGCAGCACGGTACCGATATGGTTATTGTCGATGGCTCGGCAATGAGCTACAGAAGCTACACCAGCGCCGAGCACGAGTGACCGGTGTGGGCCGACAGCCCGTCGGCCACCGATCCGGTTGCCACCGACGGCCGGATCGGATCCGCGTCGTTTCGCGTCCGAACGTTTCCGATAGCGTCTCTCGATTCCCCGAGCGAGGTCCTGATCGATCCGCATATTTATATATTCGACCGGGGCCATGTCCGACGTGTTCGAATTGTTTCCCGCGGTCGGCACGGCGGTCGTTCAGATGGGTCCCGAGGTTGCCCCTGAACCGGGGGGCCTGACGTCCGTTCTGGGTAGCGCCGTCGGTGCCTTCCTGACGACGCTCATCGTGGGTGCGATCCTGGTCGCCATCGCACCCAGTTACACGCAAGACGGGATGGCCGACGTACTCGAAAACCCCGTCGGCTCGTTCCTCTACGGCCTGGCCGTTCTGCTTGTGCTGCTTGTGGTGATGTTCGTACTCGTCATCACGGTGATCGGTGTCGTCCTCGCGATCCCACTCGCGGTGCTCGCATACCTGGTCTGGGCAGTCGGCGCAGCGATCGCGTTCCTCGCGATCGGTGATCGACTCGTCGGCCACAGGGACGGCTGGAGCAAGCCGCTTTTTATCGGTGCGGCTATCAACGGCGGATTGACACTGACTGGTATCGGCGGACTCCTCACGTTCGCGATCGGCGCGGCCGGGTTCGGGACGGTTCTGCGCGGATATCTGGGATAGTGTCGTACGGACCGATGTCGTCGTTTATGAATCGTCGCTGAAGCGGTGCAGGGACAGTGATAGATCAGTGTAGTGATCCGATCAGTGGAAGCCGCGACCGACGTCCTCGTCGATGAGGTCGTCCAGTTCCGCCGAAAGGAGCTCTTCGGCTTCTTCGAACGTATCCGAGAGGGTTTCGAGTTCGTCAGGGCGGTCGTACATGTCGTACTCCATCGGCCCGAAGGCAGGGCTGTCGAGGGCATCCATCACGTCCTCGAAGAGCGCATCCCCGGTCGTCGGTGCCTCGGCGTGCGTCTCGATGACGGTTTCGAGTTCCTTCGCGCGCGATTTCGCCTCGTCTTCGTCTTCGATGCCCTGGTTGACGCCGAAGCGACCTTCGCTGTCGTCCGCGGGGAAAAGTGGATCGAGTTCGTCGTCGATCTTCCGTGCCACCTGTGAGCCGACGCCCTGGACCTCGAAGGGGTTCTTGGCGAACGTTTTCAGCTGAAAGACGCCGACCGAGGGGTGGCCGAGAAACATGTCTTCGCCGACGCCACCGCGGCGATCCCCGGCGACGGCCCGCCACCCGCTTGGCTCGGCGCTCGATTCGACCACGTCTTCGAGGATGTCCTGCCAGTCGCGGACGCGCATACATTAACATTCGACGAAGAGAAAAAGAAGCTATCGACTCGATCGATCGGCGCATCCGTTCCGACCGACAGCGTTTTTTCGCCGAGGACGCAGGGACGAACGTGAACGTACGCGGTCCGATCGTCGAGGTACGCGATCCGCGGACGGTCGAGACGAGCCGGGGCACGAGCGACCTCGTGGAGGTTCTCGTCAGACCCGATCGGGGGGCCGACCCACCCACTCAGGTGACGCTTTGGGGCAAGTGGACCGAGACGGCTTCCGTCCTCGAGGCCGGCATGGAACTCCTCGTCACAGATGTCGACGAACGAGAGTTCGACGGCGAGACGCAGTACTCGACGACCGGCGACTCGGCAGTCGTCGTCGAACCCGACTTCCTCGTCGACGTGACCGATATCCGTGGGTGGGTTCAGTGTCCCCGGATCTATTATCTGAACAAACTGACCGGGATGCCGCTGAAGTATCCCGTCATCAAGGGGACTGTCGTCCACGAGGTCTTCGGCGACCTGCTCCGTGGGCGGGATCTCGACGACAGCATCGACGAGCGAGTTGCCGAGGCAGCCATCGACGTCGGCCTGCTCGGCGAAACAGCCGAGAGCGTCGCCGATGACGTCAGACAGAACGCGGCGGCGATACAGGGCTGGCTCCAGCAGGGGCGGTTCGGCGAGGACTCTTGGCGGTCCGAGCAGACGCTCATCTCGGAACGCTTCGGCATCAAGGGGCGGGCCGACGCCGTCCGACGGGGAACCCCGGTCGAACTGAAGACCGGGAAGAACCTCAAGCGCGAGCCGCGGTTCCAGGACAAGGTACAGGCGACCTGCTATGCGCTCCTGTTGGCCGACGGCATCGATGACGCTCCGGACACGGGGACGCTCCTATACACCAAGAACACGGCCCTCAACCGGAGCGAGGCATCTGGCGATCTCTCGCCGGCCAAGGAGTTCTCGATCGGACCAGGATTCCTGAAGTACGTCCTCCGGGTCCGAAACGAGATCGCGGCCGCGGAGTACGACCTGTCGGTTCCGACTGGATTCGAGGCCAACGCGAAATGCGAGTACTGCTTCGAACGAGACACGTGTATGGCCGTCGCCGGGCGGCTCGATCAGGAATCGAAAGCCGGGACGGTCGGCGAGCCGCTACCCGAGGAAGAACAGGCATACTTCCGTCGGTTCTATAGGGCCATCGAGGAGGAACGCCGGGAAGTCCACGCCGAGTACCGGAAGCTATGGGAACAGTCGGCCACGGAGCGCGCCGACGACGATCGGGCGCTGATAGACCTCGAACCACTCGGTAGAGAGCCCGTTTCGGGTGGTCGCTGGGAGCTCCGTGCCCGCAGGACTGACGACGCGGTCTCGAAGATCCGCCAGGGCGATCGGGTGCTCGCGAGCGACGGCCATCCGACGCAAGGGACGGCCGAACTCGCGACCGTCACGGAACTCGGCGAGGAGATCGTCGTCGTCGCCGACGAGCCCATCGAACTTCGGCGGCTCGATCAGTATCCGTCCGAGATCGGCGTCGATCGGCAGCTGACTGCGCTTCACGACGCGATTCTCCGGGGCGATGCCGATCGGAAGGACGTCCTCTTCGGGCGTCGAGAGCCGGCGTTCAGCGAGACGGCAGGGACGTACATCGACAACAACGCATCCCAAGACGCCGCCGTCAAGGCGGCGCTTTCCGCCGAGGATTACGCCCTGATTCAGGGCCCACCGGGGACTGGCAAGACCTACACTCTCGCTCGAACGATTCAGGCACTCGTGGCGCGCGGCGAACGGGTGCTGTTGTCGGCGTTTACGAACCGGGCGGTCGACAACGCGATCGAAGCCCTGGAGGCACAGGGGTTCTCCGACGTAGTCCGGTGGGGCTCGGAAACGGGCGTCCGTGACGACATGGAAAAGTACCGTCTGGACCGGACTGGTGATCCCGAAGAGCGTGCGGCCGAACTCCGGGGCGCGAACGTCGTCGCGGCGACGACCGCCGCCTGTGGCTCGCGAACGCTCAAGGGAGAGCAGTTCGACGTCGCGGTCATCGACGAGGCCGGCCAGCTCACCGAACCAGGAACCTTCCTTGCGACGACGCTTGCCGACCGGTTCGTCCTCATTGGCGACCACCAGCAGCTGCCACCCGTCGTCAGGGCTGAAAACGATCTCCAGCGCTCGCTCTTCGAGCGTCTCATCGAACGCTCTCCCGAGGCGTCGGTCCTGCTCGATCGACAGTACCGGATGAATCAGCGGATCCAGTTCTTTCCGAGCCGGGAGTTCTACGACGGCGAGCTTCGACCCGCGAGCGCTACGATCGCGGGCCGGCGGCTCGGAGAGCTCGACGGTGTCGATCCGGACACGCTCCCAGCGGAACTGCGCGATCCGGTCGCCTTCGTCGATCCGGATGGGACCGCAACGGGGAACACGAACACCGTCGAGGCCGACCGCGTCGCAGGCGTGGTCGAATCGTTCGTCGAGGCCGGCGTCGAACGCGAGGATATCGGCGTTATCGCCCCGTTCCGGGCACAGGTCGCCGAGATTTCTCGACGACTATCGGGCGTCACCGTCGATACCGTCGATCGGTTCCAGGGCTCCGCAAAGGAGGTGATCGTCGTCTCGTTCGTCGCGACTAGCGACCTTTCGAGTCCAATCTTCGAGGACTACCGGCGGGTGAATGTCGCGCTGACGCGGGCCAAACGAGCGCTCGTATTGGTCGGCGATCGGGGAGCGCTGCAGAGTGATCCGTTCTACCGGCGGATGCTCGAATGGGCGAGCTAAAACCGACTCTGAGCGGAAGCTCGGACGGAGTTGACACCCCACTCGTCAACTCGCTAAGACCCGTCGGAAAGGAACGTATTGAAGCGAAAGTAAATTACCCAAATTACTCACTCGTCTATATATATCCTGCAGCCCTATACGTTCGTAATGCAAAAATACGCAAAGCAGATCTGGATCAGTGCGCCTCCCGAGGACGTACTCGACGCGGTCGACACGCCGGACACGTGGAATATCATCGTGCCGAGTATGCGGGACGCCGAAGTAACGGAGCGGGACGGTCGTGGATACCGTCTCGAGTTCGGGTACAGCCTCGCCGGCGTTCGAGTCAAGCGAACGTTAGAGACGAAAGCTACCGAGTCCAACAGCCAGCGAGCATTCGAATTCTCGGGCGCGATGAGCGGTTCGTACCGGTTCGATATCACCGAACAGGGGGTCGGTACGAGAGTCAAACTCGATGTCGAGTACGCGTTTTCGAGCCGCGTTCTCGACCGTCTCAGCCGTCAGTTCGCCAGCCAATACGTCACGAGGCAGTTCGACAGTATGCTCGGGAACCTCAAGCACTACGTCGAGATGGACGAACCGACGAACGCTTCCGACCCGTCCGGAACTGAGGACGACTCCGAGACAGCCTGAGGACGGCCAGCGGACCTGCGCCAGGGATCAGTGCTGATTTCGATAGCCCCTCACGAACGCTTTTGACGGGGGGAGACCAACCCCCGATGATGAGCCTAAACGACGCTGCCGAGGAACTCGCCTCCAGCCTCGGCGTTGACAAAGCGGAGGTCAAAGCGGATCTCGAAAAGCTCGTCTCGTACTCTGTCCCGATGGACGAGGCGAAACAGAGCCTGCGGCGCAAGTACGGTGATTCCGGGGGCGGGGATGGGGGCGGGACGCCGCCGAAGACCGATATCGTCGACATTACGCCCGAGAGCGGTAACGTCACCGTTACGGCCCGGGTGTTGACCGTCGGCAAGCGATCGATACGGTACGAGGGCGAAAACCAGACGATTTTCGAGGGGGAACTGGCCGACGAAACGGGTCGGATCTCCTATACCGCCTGGACCGACTTTTCGCTGTCGCCGGGCGACACGGTCACGGTCGGCAACGCCGGCGTTCGCGAGTGGGACGGCGAGCCGGAGCTGAATCTCGGCCAGTCAACGACAGTAACCCTCGAGAAGGAGGCGCTCTCGGTCCCCTACGAGATCGGCGGCGAGCGCGACCTCATCGATCTCGAGCCGGGAGATCGCGGTCGGACAGTCGAAGTTCAGGTTCTGGAAACCGAAACCCGGACCATCGACGGCCGAGACGGCGAAACGGAGATCAAAAGTGGCGTACTGGGCGACGCGACGACGCGGCTCCCGTTTACCGACTGGGAGCCTCACCGAGAGATCGTCGATGGTGCCTCAGTCAGGCTCGAAGACGTCTACATCGACGAGTTCCGCGGCGTCCCGTCAGTGAACGTGACGGAATTTTCCGCGATCGAACCGACGGCCGAAGTGACGGTAAGCGAATCGGGGACCGAACTCTCGGTTCGGGAGGCGGTCGCCGCCGGCGGTGTCTACGACGCCGTATTGACCGGTAACGTGATCGAGGTCCGTGACGGCTCGGGGCTGATTCAGCGGTGTCCCGAATGCGGTCGCGTTGTCCAGAACGACCAGTGCCGGAGCCACGGTCAGGTGGATCCCGAGGACGACATGCGCGTCAAGGCGATCCTCGACGACGGGACGGACACGGTGACGGTCATACTGGGCCGTGAGCTGACGGAAAGCGTCTACGGTGGCACCCTCGAGGACGCGCTAGATCACGCCCGCGACGCGATGGACCGCGACGTGGTTGCCGACGAGATCGCCGAGAAACTCGAAGGGCGGGAGTACCGGGTTCGCGGCGCGCTCTCGGTCGATGAGTACGGCGCGAACCTCGACGCAACCGACTTCGAGGAGAGCGACGAGGATCCGAAAGCGCGTGCCCAGGCGTTCCTCTCGGAGGTGGAGCCATGAGCCAGTCCGGACCCGGACAGCGGGAGGTCGCCTATCGGCTCTTCGCGGCCGAGTTCGACGATTCGGACCTCTCCTACAGCGAGAGCGACGAGGAACGCGCGCCGAACTACGTCGTGACGCCGACCGGCGCGCGGGTCAACCGGCTGTTTGCGGTCGGCGTCCTCACCGAAGTCGAGGACGTTAACCCCGAGATGGTCCGCGGCCGGGTCGTCGACCCGACAGGAGCGTTCGTCACCTACGCCGGCCAGTATCAGCCCGACGCGCTCGCTTTCCTCGAACGGGCCGAGCCGCCGGCCTTCCTCGCGCTCTCGGGTAAAGCGCGAACCTACGAGCCGGAGGACGGCGATCAGGTCTACACTTCGGTTCGACCCGAAAGCGTCAGTGAGGTCGACGCAGAGACGCGCGATCGGTGGGTCGTGACGGCGGCCGAACGGACCATCGAGCGGATCGGAATCGCCGCTTCAGCAATCGAATCCGACCTCTCGGGCGATCGGCTTCAGGCCGCACTCTCGGAGGCGGGCGTCGACGACCGACTCGCAGAAGGCGTCGCACTCGCGGTTGAGCACTACGGGACGACGCCGGCGTATCTCGAATCGCTCCGAAAGCTCGCGATCGACGCCGTCCAGGTCGTTGCGGACGAACGCGACGAAGTCGGCCGGCTCGAACTCGCACCGGATGAAGGGGGTGGCGACGCGAGCGCGCTCGCGACGCTGGAACTCGCCGGGACAACGGACGAGGTCCCGGACGACGAAGCGAGAGCCATGGCTGAACCGACGTCCGGCGAAGCCGAGACAGAATCCGACGTCGGGACCCCGGGGGCTGAAACGGCCGAGATTGGCAGTTCCGATAGGACAGAGGGAGAAACAGCTGAAAGCGCCGGTACCGATGGACAAATTTCGAGCGGAACGGCCACAGAACCGGAATCAGAAACCGAAAAGACAGTCACAGGATCCGACCTGCCGAGCGAAGGAGAGCCCGACGCCGAACTGTCGCCGGCGGACGGCGTCGATCCGGCGAACGGAACCGGAGGCGCGACTGATCCGGAAGTCGACTCCGAATCCGTGGAGTCGGAACCGGCCAGCCCAACGACGGAGCCGAGTTCCGGGGACGGCGAGGGAACGGCTAGCGGCGGTGAATCGGTCGACACCGAAAACAAATTTTCAAGCGAAGAATCCGATGCCGTCGAGGCGGGATCCGAGGACTTCGACCCCGGTGAGTTCGAGCTCGACGAGGAGGAACGACAGGCGGTCGAAGAGGAGTACGGCACGGAGTTCTCGACGGCCGGCGAGGTCGAAACGGCGGGCATCGAGCCCGAAGAGCCAGATGGATCCGTCGAGGAGCCCGAAGAGCCGGGATCGGCGGACGAACCCGAGACGGCGGATACAGGATCGACTACCGAAACGTCGGCGACGGAGTCCGGAACGACGGCCACAGAGGGGTCCGAAGAACCGTCCGAGGGCAGCGACGAGGTCGACCTCACTGACGCAGTGATGAAGGCCATGGAACGCCTCGACGGCGGCGACGGCGCGGATCAGGCGTCCCTGGTGTCGACTGTCGCGGAGGAACACGGCGTCCCGTCCGATGACGTCGAGGAGGCGATTCAGGACGCACTGATGAGCGGACGGTGCTACGAGCCAGCCGACGGAACGCTGAAGCCGATCTGAATGCTCGAACCGATTCCCGGTGAACCGGCGGGGATAGCCGACTGTGGAACTGAACGCGCCCTCGTCGTCGCGGACTACCACGCCGGGCTGGAGATCGGGCTGCAGCGCGACGGCGTCGAACTCGACAGTCGCTCGGAGATGAGGCGTGAATCCATTCACCGACTGCTCGAAGCGGAGCCGGTCGATCGGGTCGTCTTCCTCGGCGACCTCGGTGACAGCATCGGCAAGCCGAAGCGCGAGGAGCGTGCCGAGACCCGAAAGCTACTCAGATCGATCACGGATCGGGTTTCGGTGACGATAACGAAAGGGAACCACGACGGCCGAATCGAGACCACAACGAAGGGGATCGATGACGTCGACGTAGTTGCCGGTGACGGGATCCGGATCGGAGACGTCGGGTTCTGTCACGGTCACACGTGGCCGAGCGAAGCGGTCGCCGCCGCGCCACTCGTCTGTACGGCGCACGAACATCCCCAGGTCAGACTGACCGACGAGGTCGGCGGACGACGAACCGAACGGGTCTGGCTCCGTGGACAACTCGATCCCACCGGCTTTCCGGAGTACTCGAACGTCGGCGAGAACCTCGTCGTCTGCCCGGCATTCAACGACCTCTCGGGCGGAACGGCGATCAACGAGAGCGAGGGGTTCCTGTCGCCGTTCCTGCCCGACGGTCTCAGAGAGGGGGAGGCGTATCTGCTCGACGGAACGCGTCTGGGTCCGTACCGAACGGTGTAGTGTCCGTCAGGCGTTGCTCTTCAGCCACTCGATCGCCTCGGCGATGTCGTGTTTCGGCGGCGAACAGGTAAACGAGCGACAAGCGTACACTGTGGGCTCGCCGTCGATCGCCGCCCGGCCCTTCCAGATCGGTGGGATCTCCTCCAGACCGAGCGCGTCGGTCCACTCGCCGAGTTGCTCGTCGGTCGGCGGTCGGAGGGTCAGGAACCGCGATGGGAGATACGTATCAGCCAGTTCGGCCCGCCAGTCCTCGGGGAGTTCCTCTGCGGCGACAGTCAGCTCCGAAGCGCCGACCGCGCGATCGTGGCCTCCGACGACGAGCGAGGCATGCGGGAGCGGTCGCGATTCCAGCGTCGAGGCGTGCGTTTCGAGGACGCGTTCGGCGATCTCGTCGAACCCTTCCTCGGGCGCAACGTGTGAAAGCGTCGAGAGCAATTGCACCGCGACACCCGTACTCGACGGCGTAGAGCTATCCGCGAGTTGCTGTGGCCGGGCGACGAGCGATTCGCCGTCCGTAGGGGTGAAATACAGCGTTCCCTCGCCCTCATCGTAAAACGCGTCCCGAATCACGCGGCCGAGATCCAGCGCGAATCCGAGGTATTCGACGTCACCGGTCGCCTGATACGTATCCAATGCCCCGCGGCCGAGGAAGGCGTAGTCCTCGAGATACCCCGTTATTCCGACTGTTCCGTCCTCGAATCGCCGGCTCAGTCGCCCCTCGTCCTCGTCCCAGAGATGCGTCCGGCAGAACGAGAGCGCATCCTCGGCGATCCGAGCGTAGGACGGATCGAGAACGAGCGCGCCCTCCGCCAGTGCCGAGATCATCAGCCCGTTCCATCCCGCGAGGATCTTCTCGTCGCGGGGGGGGCGGCTCCGTTCCGTTCGGGCCTCGAAGAGCTGTCTACGGGCGTCTTCGATCCGCTCTTCGGCCGATTCAGTGTCCATCACGGAATCGGCCGCGAGCTCACCGATTGGGGTGGATTCGTTGAGTACGGTCGTCCCGCCGTCGAAGTTGCCCGACTCCGTGACGCCGTATCGTTCACAGAACAGCTCCGCCGTGGTGCCGTCCTCGATCGCGTCATGGACGGTACCCGGCGTCCAGACGTAGAAGGCCCCCTCTTCTCTGGATCCAGTGCTGTCTTCGCTTTGAGCGTCGAGCGTCGAGTAGAAGCCGCCGTCAGGGTGGGTGAGTTCGCGCTCGACGAACGCGAACGTCTCACGGACGATCTCGGCGTAGCGCTCCTTGTCGGTGACTTGGTATCCGGCGAGGAAGGCCCGGGAGATCTCGGCGTTGTCGTAGAGCATCTTCTCGAAGTGCGGCACTGTCCACTCGCGATCGACACAGTAGCGGTGAAAGCCGCCGCCGATGTGATCGTAGAGCCCGCCGGAAGCCATCGCGTCGAGCGTTTCGATCGCCACGTTCCGATACGTCTCGCGTTCCGTTCGGTCGTAGGCGCGAAGCAGCATATGGCTCCGGCCGGGATGGGGGAACTTCTGACTCCCGCCCCAGCCGCCGTGCTCTCGGTCGGCGTTGCGGACGGCCTCGTTCGCCGCCGCGTCGATGAACGATTCGTCGGGCGCGTCTCCGGGCGTCTCTGGCGTGCTTTCGAGGTCGCCGGTCACCGACTCGGTCCACTGTTGGGCTTGCGATTCGAGTCGGCCGCGCTCCTCGGGATCGGCCCACGACTCCGCGATGTCCGCGAGGACGGTGCCGAAGCCCGGCATGTTCTGTTTCGGTTCCGGCGGAAAGTAGGTCCCGACGTGGAACGGCTTGCAGTCGGGGGTCAGCCACACCGAAAGCGGCCACCCGCCGTTTCCGCGAACCATCTGACAGACGTTCATATAGAGGTTGTCCACGTCGGGCCGCTCCTCGCGATCGACCTTGATCGGGACGAAGTTCTCGTTGAGCTGTTCGGCGATCTCGGGGTCCTCGAAGCTCTCGTCGGCCATCACGTGACACCAGTGACAGGCAGCGTACCCGATCGAGAGGAAGATCGGGACGTCCCGCTCGACGGCGAGTTCTCGCGCCTGTTCGTCCCACGGCTGCCATGCGACCGGATTATCGGCGTGCTGACGGAGATACGGGGAAGCTGCCTCGTCGAGACGGTTTTCCATACACGGATCAGGGAGCCGAGGTTCCTAAACGCAGTGGAAGAGGGAGAGGTTGTCGGGAGGGTGGACGTCTCGGCGCTCGATAGCACGTTATTTGAGTCGGGAACTGCTCAAGACGGACATGAAGCTCTCTCGCAGGGACGCCCTCCGCGCCGGCAGCGGGATACTCGCCGGGCTAAGCGTGGCGGGCTGTGTCGAAGAGCGGGTCACGAACGAGCGAACGCGGGTGGACTCGAACGGCGTCTGGGCGATCGCCCCCGAAACGGTCGACGCCGCCCTGGACCGCCAGGCGTTCGAAAACTACACCGAACAGATGGGCTCGAAGTACGGTGACAGCGGCGTCTGGGGGCTCGATGCGGAGGCTTCGGAGGCCTTCGAGTCCGCGTACGTCCAGCGGACGGCGATCACCCGCGAGACTCCGGGCGATCCCGGCGGGACGGAGACCAGCCTCAACCCCGAAGACGTCGATCCGGAGGCGCCACTACTCGTTGCGAACGCGTGTGTCGCGGTCTATGATTCCGGCGAGGGCCGACGACGCTACTGGCTGTGGGCAGCCGTCGACGCCACCGAGGGACGTTTGGTCCGGGACGTTCGGGCGAGCGAACTGGACGCGACGATCCGGCTACGGGATGGCACCCTCACTGACGCAGCCGAACCGTCAGTCGACGACGAAGCAGTGTCAGTGAGCCTCGGCTCCCCGCCGTCGGGCCGCTTTCCGCTTCATGCCGGAACCATAGGGAGTACACGGATCACCGGCGAAAACGGGGTGTACGGCGTCGAGTGGGACGGCGAACTCGATGGCGTCCAGTCCGTCAACGGCGTCTGTGAGGAGGAGACCGACGGCGATTACCGCTTCTTTTGGGAGATATCGCTGGGCTACAGTTACGAGGAAACCGTCTAGGGGTCAGGGAGAATCCGTCCCGGAGCGAGAAGACACGGTAAGCGGTCGCCACGGTATATCGGTCAAAACTGCTGGTATCACGCGCGGGAGATGAAAACAGGGATATGGGCGGCAATCCACTTTTTTGATGTAGTGTGTACTACCGCTGAAGAGCCACATGTTATCAATGTAAATTAGTTTTAGCATCGACAAATGCGAGAGAGAACACTCACCCTGATACTCGTACTGTTATTGGTCTCCGCCAGCGTCTCTGCCCCCGTCGCAGCCGCTGAAAACACCGTCATCGGAGAACCGGATATAAGCGTCAGCTCGCCGGACAAGAACTTCCGCGCCAGCGACTCG
>Ga0102935_1000221_pt1 | contig 19725 bp, 22 predicted proteins | sample SalPonR2_A_D2_MG_FD_78508 | JGI IMG/M metagenome (GOLD analysis project Ga0102935, IMG submission 78508) | Salt pond soil microbial communities from South San Francisco under conditions of wetland restoration - Salt Pond MetaG R2_A_D2_MG | ecosystem: Environmental > Aquatic > Marine > Intertidal... | reverse complement strand
TCGACGACGTCGTCGTCGACGATCGTGAGGTGGCCAACACCGGCCGCGGCGAGATACTGGATCACGGGCGATCCGAGTCCGCCCGCACCCACGACGAGCGCCCGCGAGTCCAGCAGTCGCTTCTGCCCCTCCGGGCCGACATCGTCCATAATGATGTGTCTGGAATATCGGTCCAGTTGCGTGGAATCGAGGGAGAGTGACATTTTGCGTGTCCAGTGTTGGGGTCCCGAACGACATAACTCCCCGTGGGACGCCGAACCGATAGGTGGTGGTCACGCTGTTCCCGCCGGCGTCACGCACCGGTCACTCGGCGCAGCAGGCTTCCGCCTCGTCGGCGTCGCCCTCGGCCGGGTGGGTCTTCGGGGCGTCGTCGGTGAGCTGATACAGGTTTTGTCGGGCATCGGCGAAATAAACGTCCTCGTCGACGACATCGATTCCCTCGAGCCGTTCGAGCGCGTAGCGGACCGTCCGAGCCGATAACATCGACTCTTGGACGATCCCCTTCTGTGTCAACGGGCCGTCGTACTCGAGCACCTTGAAAACCAACTTCGCACTCGGCGGGAGGTCGCCGAGACTCTCCTGTTCTGCCTCTGCCATCGTAGAAATTCACACTCCGGACAGTCATAAACCTTCGTGAGTCGGATCGGGCGCGTCGAGCCGCACGGACGCTGCGAGCGCGGTCGGCGCCCGACCCCACGCCGGTGTCCACTCGTTATGCGGTTTCGAGCTCGATCGACGGGCGGAACGGAACCGCGCCCTCATCGTCGTCTTCGACCTCGACGACGACCTCGGCGTCGAACTCGGTACCCAGGAAGCCCACAGCGTCGCGGTACGCCGCAGCCTCGTCGAGAGTCGCCAGCGCGTCGAGTTCGTCGCTGTCACGGGCGCGGGCGAACTCACTCAGTTTCGAGACCAAGTCGTTGACCGCATCGCCCCGCTCGCGGAGGTCAGGGTTCTGCATCACCTCGCTCATCACCGCGCCCTGGTCCGCCCCGACGTCGGCGACGGCATCGAACACCTCGTGTTTCCAGTCGGCGGCGACGGTTACGCGGATCCGGTCGGGGTCGGCCTCCGGGACGTCCTCGTCGGCGTTCCGGAGCGACTGCTGGATCCCCTGAATGTCGTCGACCAGCCGCTCGACCTGGGCTTCGGCGGCCTCGACGCCCCGGTCGAGACGGTCGTCGTCGGGCTCGGGCCACGGCGCGTCCTCGGCGGGCACCCCGGTCAGCCGCTCGTGGAGTTCGTTCGCGAGGAACGGGACGAACGGCGCCAACAGCCGGAGCCTGGTTTCGAGGACCTCCCGAAGCGTCCACCGCGCGGCCGGCCGGGAGCGGTCGGTCCGGCGGCGGTACCACCGCAGGTCCTCCTCGAAGTCGTAGAACGCCGCCTGGCTGGCGGTCCGGGTCTCCGACCCGTCGAGCGCCTCGGTCACGTCGGCGACGGTGCGCTGGAGCCGCGACAGCAGCCACCGGTCGGCCGTCGACAGCTCCGGCCGCTCTTCGGGTCCGGGGTCGTCGATGACGTCCGTCGCGCGAGTCCAGAACCGTTCGAGCTGCGTCCGGACGGAGTCGACCTGTTCGGTCCGCCAGTCGTAGTCCTGCCACGGCTCCGCGGAGTTCAGGAGGAAAAACCGGACCGTGTCCGCACCGTACGCCTCGATGACGGCGTCGGGCAACACCACGTGACCCTTCGACGACGACATCTTCTCGCCTTCGAGCAGACCCATCCCCATAATCACGATCCCCGCGGGCCACTCGTCGGGGTCGAACAGCTCCGCGTGGTGCAGCAGGTAGAACGTGAGGTGATTCGAGATGAGGTCGTTGGCGGAGAACCGGTAGGTCACCGGATACCAGTACTGCCACTCCGTGCGGAGAGAAAGCGCGCGCTCGTCTGGGTCGTCGACCGCGTCGGCACCGTAGAACAGCGCGTCGAAAAAGTCCCGATCCAAGTCCGCGACGGGGATCTCCGAGAGCCGGTGGGCGATGGTGTAGTACGCCATGTAGATCGTCGAGTCCGACAGCGGCTCGATCACGAACTCGTCGTCCCACGGCAACCGAGTGCCCAGCCCGTAGTTCCGGATACAGGGCCACTGGTTCAGCCAGTCGATGGTGTGGTCGTACTCCCCGCGGGTGTTCTCGGGGATGGCCTCCATGCGGGAGACGGCATCGTGGGCCTTCGCCTTCCACGCCTCGTCGTTGTACCGCAGAAACCACGTGTCCTGTTCGGCGACGACGACGTCGCCGCCGCACCGGCAGACGACCTCTTCGGAGAACTCCCGCATGGTGTCGAACGCGCCCGACTCCCTGTGAGCATCGCGGAACTGCCCGCGGACGTCCTCGACGACGTCGCCGGCGAACTCGCCGTACTCGTCGTTTAGCCGCCCGGTATGGAACTCGCTGTTGTAGAGCTCGCGAGTGACGTCTTCGAGGTCGGGATCAGTGCTCGATTCGATCCCGGCGTCTTCGACCGCGGTCTTTGCGGGGATCTCCCCGTACCCCTCGACCGAGAGAATTGCCACGGGGTCAATGGCGTCGACCTCGGCTGGGTCGATCCCGTAGGCCGTGAGTCGGTCGTCGGCCGCCTTCGCCTCCCGGAGTGCGAGGTAGTCGTCGGGGGAGTGTGCCGGCACCGACATCACCACACCAGTGGCGTTCTCGGCGTCGACGAACTCCGCCGGCAACACCAACACGTCGTCACCGGTCACGGGATTCGTGACCCGTTGTCCCACCAGGTGCTCGCCGGTGACGGTCCGTTTCGGCGTCACCTCGCGGCCCTGAAGTTGGAGCTTCTCGACGGCGGCCGCGGAGACGAACCACTCCTCGCCGTCGACGTCGGCGAGCACGTAGCTGGCGTCGGGGTCGATGTAGGCATTGGTGACGCCACGCACCGTCTCGGGTCGGAGCGTCGCCATCGGCACGACGGTGTCGCCGTGGCCGAACCGGATCAGGGTGTACTCCTGGAACTCCGCCTCTTCGCCTTCGAGCAGGTCGTGAGTCGTGACGGGCTGTTCCTCGTTGGTGCAGTATTTCACGGGGTGGAGCCCCTTCTCCAGCAGCCCGCGATCCTTCAGGGTCTCGTACTGCCAGGTGATGAACTTCGAGTAGCGGTCGTCGTTGGTGGTGAACTCCCGGCGCCAGTCGATCGACAGCCCCAGGTTCCGCATCCCCTTTTTGTAGTGGTTCTCGATGAAGTGGCGGGCGTACCCCATCGGGGTCTCCAGGTCCGCGAGCGTGTCCTCGGCGACGTTGTAGGTGTCTCGGAGGACCGACAACTGGTCTTCCTCGCCCTTTTTCAGGCGTTCGACCGCGCCGATGATCGGCGTGCCGGTGACGTGCCACGCGATCGGAAAGAGAACGTTGTCGCCCTGCTGGCGTCGGTACCGGGCGTAGACGTCCGGAACGGTGTAGGTCCGGGCGTGGCCGATGTGCATCCCGCCGCTGGGGTACGGATAGGGGACAGTGATGAACGTCGGGTCGTCGTCCGCGTCCGCCGCGTCGGCCGGATCCGCCTCGTAGCGGCCCTCCTCGGCCCACCGTTCTCGCCACCGCGCTTCGAGCGCCTGCGGGTCGTACTCGCTCATATCTGTCCCCTGGCGATGCCGCGGTAAAATAGCTCGTGAATTCCCTCGCCCTACCGCTCGGGCTGACGCCTTCGCGCTCGCTGAGGAAGGGCCATTAGCGCCCACTTTCAGCTAACTCTAGCGCGGGTCGACGTACGGCGAGTCGGCGGCGCAACGGATCGAAGGGACAATCCTAAGTTTCCCGGCCGAACCCTCGCAGGTATGCGCGCAGACGTGGTCGTCCTCGATATCGACGGCGTGCTGGTCGACGTGGCCGACTCCTACCGACGTGCGATCGTGGAGTCGGTCGACCGCCTATACGGCCGGACGATCGACCGCGCCGACGTCCAGTGTTTCAAGAACGCCGGCGGCTTCAACAACGACTGGGACGTGACCGACGCGGTCGCGTTGTACCTTCTCGCCGACGACCGCGACCCCCTCGCGCTCGCGGCGTTCACAGACCGGATCCGCGAGGCGGGCGGCGGGCTCGCCGCCGCGGAGTCGGTGGTCGCAGATCACCTCGCGGCCGACGACCTCGCGGCCGTCCGCGAGGCGTGGGACTCCGAGGCGCTCCGCGAGACGTTTCAAGCGCTGTACCTCGGTGCCGACCTGTACCGCGACCTCGAGGGCGCCGACCCGCCGTTCGAGGCGCGGGGCTACATCCACGACGAGCCCGTACTGGTCGACCCCGATACCCTGGATCGGCTGGAGTCAGGCGCCGCCGTGGGCGTCCTGACGGGGCGGCCGGCCGCGGAGGCCGACATCGCCTTGGACCGCGTCGGGCTCGCGGTCCCCGACGACCACCGGTTTACCATGGACGACTGGGAGGCGGGCAAACCACACCCGTCGGCGCTGGTCGCGCTGGCCGACCGCTTCGACGCCGACGTTGTCGCGTTCGCGGGCGACACCCTCGACGACATGAAAACGGCCGTCAACGCCGCGGCCGCGGACTCAGGTCGGAGCTACCACGGGATCGGCGTGCTCACCGGCGGACTGCGCGGCGACTCCGGGCGGGCGGCGTTCGAATCGGTCGGCGCCGACGCGGTCGTGGCGTCGGTCAACGACCTGCCTGGGGTGGTGTTCGGAGGCGGCGGGGAGTGACCGCCGCAGGTCGCAACGGGTACCCTTATTTTCCAGCTCACGAAACTGGATGTGATGGACCCGATCCGCGTCGAGCGCGTCGCGTGGGCGACCGTCTTCGCCGCCGTGGTGGCACTCGTGGTCGCATTCGCGCTGGTCCCCGGCAGGTTCGGCGTGCCGCGACCGGTCGTCGCGGCGGTCGTCTTCGCCGTCGTCGGGCCGGTGGCCGTACGGTTCGCGCGGACCGCGGCGTCGCCGAGTGCGGAACTCGGCGACCAGACGATCCAGTTCGTCGTCTTCTTTCTCGTCGCCGCCGGCGGGCAGGCGGGGCTGGCGACGCTGGGGTACGAGGGGGTCGGCCCCCGGCTGGCCGCGTTCGCCGCCGGATGGCTGGTCGCGATCCGTGCGAAACGTCTGAACCCCTGGCGACGAGGGGAGCGCCCGGCGTGAGCAGCGAGTCGGACTGGGTGGCCGGATGAGTCGCGTCCGCCGGAATTTCCTCCGGTTCGCGGCGATCGTGGTCGCGGTCGACCTGGTCGGACTGGGCGCGTGGCGCCTCCTCCCGCCCGAGAGCGGGATCCGGACCGGGGTCCTCTTCGGGACGCTCGTGGTCGCGCCGCTCGTGGGGTTCCTGCTCGTGTACGCCCCGGTTGCGTCGCGAGCGGGCAGGTAGCGGAGCCCCGTCGCGGGGTGAGCCCGAAGACACCGGCAGGGGTGCCCGGTCACGCAACCCTTTAGCCCGGCGCATCCCCACGCGTCGGTATGCGAATCGCACTTTTGGGCGGGACCGGCGACATCGGCGAGGGGTTGGCACTCCGGTGGGGCTACCACACCTCCCACGACGTCGTGATCGGCTCTCGCGACCCCGACGACGCCCACGCCGCCGCCGACGAGTACGAGGCGATCCTAAATGCCCACGGTCGGGACGCGAAAGTCACCGGCTTCGAGAACGCGATGGCGGCCGACCGCGCCGAGGTAATCGTGCTCGCGGTGCCGCCGTACCACGTCGCCGACACCGTCGAGTCGGTCGCCGACGTCCTCGGCGCCGGCGACGTCCTCGTAACCCCCGCTGCGGGGCTCACCCGCGACGAGAGCGGCTTCCACTACCATCCGCCGAGCGCGGGCAGCGTCACGGCCCTCGTCGCCGATGCCGCGCCCGACGACGTGCCGGTCGTCGGCGCGTTCCACTCGCTCGCGGCGGGCCGGCTCGCTGATCTCGATGCCGACCTCGACGTCGACACCCTGCTGCTTGCCGACGACGAGGGCGCAAAGGACACCGTCGCCGGGCTGGCAGCGGACATCGACGGGCTCCGCGCGCTCGACGCCGGCGGGCTGGCGAACGCCGCTGAGGTGGAGTCGCTGACGCCGCTTCTCATCAACGTCGCCGAGCGCAACGAGGGGTTGGCGGATCTCGGCGTCCGGTTCCAGTGAGGACGGGGGTCGGGGTCGGGTCAGAACCGGCCGCGGAGCTCCACACGGAGGTCGTCGAGGGTCGCGTCCTCCATCGCGAGCACTACGAGTAGATGGTAAACCAGATCCGCGCTCTCGGCCACCAGCTCCTCTCGGTCGTCGTCTTTCGCGGCCAGGATCGTCTCCGTTGTCTCCTCGCCGAGCTTCTCTAAAACGGCGTTTTCGCCCTTCTCGTGGGTGAAAAGCGACGCGGTGTAGGAGTCCTCCGGGAGGGTCTCCTTTCGGTCTTCGATGGTGTCGAACAGTTCGTCCAGCACCGCCGGCGGGGGCGTATCGGCGTCCATACGTTCTGATACGGTGGTCGGCGGAAGAATCGACCGGTTCGGCCGACGGGCCAACCATCCGTACAGCCCCGTCAAGATTCTTCCCGCTCCGGTGGGGATGGCCCGTATGGTTCTGGTACAAGCGCTGTCGTACACGGCGCTGGCGGTCGTTGCTGCCCTTGTCGGCGGGGTGGTCGCCGTCTATCGCCCTCCTGGCCCGCAGATGGAGAGCAACGTCCAACACTTCGCGGCCGGGGTCGTGACTGCCGCCGTGGCCGCGGAGTTGCTACCGGAAGTGCACGAACGCGCCCCCGTGGTCGTCGTCCTCGGGTTCGCCGTCGGTGTCGTGACGATGCTCGGGATCCACCGACTGAGCAAGGCCATCGAGACGCGCGATATCGGCGGTCAGTTCGCGGGGGCGGCCGGGCTGCTCATCACTGTCGGTATCGACATGACAATCGACGGGGTCCTGATCGGGGTTACCTTCCTGGACAATCCGGACACCGGTATCATCATTGCGGTGGCGCTGGCTATCGAGGTGCTGTTTCTCGGCGTCGCCGGCGTTGTCGCGCTGCCGCAGGACCTGGGCGTGGTCCGGAAACTCGCGGTTCCGGCGGGCTTCGGACTGCTGCTCGTGTCGGGAGTGCTGGGTGGGGTGATCGTCTTGGAGGGCGTGACCGGCGCCCCGATCGCGGTCATCCTCGCGTTCGGCTCCGCGGCTCTGCTGTATCTCGTCACCGAAGAACTGCTCGTGAAGGCCGGGAAAGTACCCGAGACGCCAGTGTCGACGACGCTGTTTTTCCTCGGCTTTCTCGCGATCTTCCTGCTGGATATGCTCCACTGAGGGCGTCGGGTCGGAGAGACGCCTGGGGTGTGGCATCGACCCCGTGCGCTGGGCCGACTACGCCGGGTGAACCGTGATCCGCTGTGTCCGGTCGATCGCAGCCTCGAGCTCGTCGGCGATCGCGCTCCCCCGGGAGACCTGCACCTCCCCGCCGCGCCCCACTGTCGCGGTGAAGAGGTACTCGCTGTCGGCGCGGACCTCAACGGTCTCGCCGACGTGTTCTTCCAGCCGGATCACCACGTGCCGGGAGGTGACCTCCGGGGTAACGGTGATGCCGTCACCGCCCCCGCCGCTCGGGGCAGCCGAGTCGCCGGCGCCGCCGCCCCCGCGACCGGACGGCCGCTCGTCGTGCGTCCGGACGTCGATGTCGATCCCGAGCCGGTCTTCAACGTCTGAGATCCGGCCGCCGCCCTTCCCGATCACGGTCGAGATGTCGTCGTCGTCGACGTAGACGATCGCCGTGTTCTGCCCCTGGAGCTCCACCTCGACGTGGCCGCGGGCGATCGACTTGATCTCGCGTTCGACCTCCTGGCGGGCCAACCGATCCACGCCGCTCTCCTCGGTTTCGGTATCGTCGAGCGGCACCGTGATGACCTGGCGGTTGAAGGTGTAGATCTCGTACTCCGGCCGGCCGGTCTCGAAGTCCGCGACCTGGATCACCGGCCGCGCGAGATCCTCGGCGGTCAGCCCCTCGGGCACCTTCACTTCGGTAGTGACGTCGTAGACGGTGTCGACCCGGCCGTCCTCGATGTAGACCACGGTGTCGACCACCTGGGGGATCATCCCGAGTTCGACCCGCCCCACCAGCCGCTGGAGCGCGTCGATCGCGCGGGTGGCGTGGACGACGCCGACCATCCCGACGCCCGCGAGACGCATATCCGCGAAGACGCCGAAGTCTTTGGTCTTCCGCACCTCGTCGTAGATGGTGTAGTCCGGGCGGACCAACAGCAGTGAGTCTGCGGTCTTCGCCATATCGCCGTCGAGTGCGGTGTACTGCGTGATGTCGGAACCCACCTGGAGGTCCCGCGGCTTCTCCATTGTCTTCACCGCGTAGTCGCTGTCGGTCAGGAACTCGGCGACCGCCTGCGCGAACGTGGACTTTCCCGCCCCGGGCGACCCGGAGATCAAGACGCCGCGCTGGCGCTCCTTCAGCCGGTCTTTCAGTTCGTCGGCGAACTCGTAGTCCTCTAGGTCGGTCTTGACGATCGGCCGGACCGCAGTGATCTCGATCCCGTCTGCGAACGGCGGCCGCGCGACCGCGATCCGGTAGTCGCGGAACTGCACGATCGACATCCCTGGCTCGGACAGTTCCAGAAACCCCTCGGGGCTGGTCCGGGCGGTCTCCTCGATGTCGTCGGCCCACTCCTTCATAGTGGTCTCGTCGGTGACCTGCTCGTCGATGGTCTGGTAGCTCATCTCGCCGATGGCGCCGCGTTTGGCCTTCGGTGTCGTGCCGGTTTTGAGGTGGACCGACATCGTCTGGTCGTCGAAAAACTCCTCGATGATCAGTTCGCCGGACCCCCGAATGCGCGGTTCCACGTAGTCGACGTCGAGTCCCTTCGCTTTCGCGACCTCCGATTGGACCACGTCGCTGGTGAGTAGGGTGGCACCCTCTTCCTCGGCGACGTCGCGGATGAGCGCGTCGATGTCGCCCTCGTGGGCGCCGGTCGACTCACTGGGTTTGGTCCGCCGGCCGACGTATCTGACCTCGACTGCGCCCTCGTCGGCGAGTTCGGCGAGCCGCTGGAGCTCTTCGAGCCCCTCCCACCCGGCGTCGAACCCCTCGTTGGCCTGGGATTCGAGTTCGCCGACGACCGCCTCCGGAACCGACACCGTCGCCACGTCACCCGACTCGACCCGCTCGGACACGCGACCGTCGATGACCGCGCTCGTGTCCGGCACAATATGCATACCTCCGAGTTCGGCCGTCGGACAAATAAGGGTATAGACTCGGCGCGTGGCCCCGGTCGGCTACGACCAAGGCCACCGGATGGGGTGAGCGGAGCATCCGAGGGCCCCCTCCGGCGGCGGGTTCCGCACCGTGCGTCGCTCCCTGTGACGGGTGTTGAGCCTTACTCTCCGACCCACTCTGCGAACTTCGCCAGCGCGCGGCCGCGGTGGGAGATCGCGTTCTTTTCGGCCGGGCTCAGCTCCGCGAGCGTCCGCCCGTCGTGCTCGAAGATCGGGTCGTAGCCGAACCCCCCGTCGCCGCGAGGTTCGACGATCCGGCCGCGGACCGACCCGTAGAACAGTTTCACCGGGAGGGCGTCGTCGGCCGTCGACTCGTCGTCACTGTCCTCGCCGTCGACGCCGTCGGCGCCCGCAGCCGCCGCCGCACTCCGGTCCTCGCGGTCGACTGGGTCGGGCGTGGCCGCGAACGCGTCGCCGTCGCAGTACGCCAGCACGCACCGGAACGCGGCCTTCTGCGGTGCGTCGAGTTCCGCGGCAGCGAGCCGCTGGACGGTCTCGATTCCCAGCGTGTCCTCGACGTAGGCGGTGTAGGGGCCGGGGAACCCGTCGAAACCGTCGACGAACAGCCCGGAGTCGTCGACCAGAACGGGGTCGCCGGCGTGGCGGTACGCCTCCCGGGCGCCGTGGGCCGCGATCGGCCCCAACTCCGAGGCCTGCACCTCGGTGTAGTCGTAGTCCAACTGTTCGACGCCGTCGAGGTACTCTCGAGCCTCCCGGACTTTCCCCGAGTTGGTCGTGACGTAACGGAGCATCTACGGAAGCCTGCGAGGACGCCGGAGAAAGTGTCGTCGGTTCTGCGACGACGCCGAGCGCCGACGGACGTCGGGATTCGCCTCAGTCGACGACGATCTCGGCCGGATCCTCGTCGTCGGCAGTGTCGGGGTCCGCGTCGGCGTCCCCGGCGTTGCTCTCCTGCCACACCAGCGCGCCGACGACCGCGAGCACGACCCACGACCGCCAACTCGCGAGGTTGAGGGTGTAGCCGATGCCGAACGGCTTCTGTACGAGCATCCCGTCGCCGGGCTGCCAGTACGAGGAGAGCAGCCGACCCATCGAGGGGCGCTCGAAGTTGTACGGGATTCCGAGGATCTCACCTTGTTTCGGTTTCTCGACCATACTCGCCGGTACGCTAGGCAGTAGTAAATCATTTGCCATCACTACGCACCAACGACGAGGAACCGCCGTTCACCCGTGTTCACCGCTCGCACGGCCGGCGACCGGCACCGTCCGGCGCGACCCTACTCCTGGTACCGGCCGCGCCCCTCGATCTCCCGGAGGCGACCCAAGACGTCGCCGTGCCCGGCGTCCGCGTAGCCCGCCTCGAACGCCGACAGCAGCGGGTCGGGGTCGGTCGCCGTCCCCGTCACGCTCCCCCGGAAGACGTGGAGATCCATCGCGCGGTCCTCGATGTGATCGGTGTAATACCCGAGGCCGAAGTCGATGAGGAACACGCGGTCGCCCGCCGCACTGATCCGGACGTTCCGGGTGGTGGGGTCGCCGTGGACGAATCCCGCGGCGTGGATCGTCGCGAGGAACCGTCCGACCGCCCGGCAGCGCTCCGGCGTCAGCCCGGTCGCGAGGTCGTCAGTGCCGACCCGCTGGAGCACGAGCGTTCCGGTCTCGGGATCGACGTCGTAGACCACGGGCGTCGGAACGCCGGCCCGGCGTGCAGCACTCGTGAGCCGAGCCTCCGCGCGGGTCCGCGCTCCGCGGAGCCGGTCGTCCAGTTCCGGGTGGCGGTACGCCTTCGGCACGCGGCGCTTCACGACCCTGCCGTCGTCGACCGTCACGGTCGCCTCCGCGCCGCGGATCGTCCCGGTGGCAGTCGGGTGACGGGCCACCGACGCCTCCCCGCTCCGCCAGGTCACCGGCACCTGGTCCGGCCGGAAGTTCGGGTCGACGCCGGACTCTTCGACCGCGATCGTGTCGCCCGCGGCGTACATTTCCGCGCCCAGTACCGCGATCATCCCGGCGTTGTCCCGGAGGAACCGCGGCTCGGGCGCGTAGAAGTCGGCGCCGCGCTGCTCGCACATCGATCCGAGCATCTCCCGAAGGCGGTCGTTCTGGGCGACACCACCACCCAGAACCAGTTCGTCGGTACCCGTCAGCGACAGCGCGCGCTCGGACACCTCAGTCAGCATCGCGAAGACCGTCTCCTGCAGCCCGAAACACACGTCTTCGACCGGCACGCCGTCGTCGATCGCGTCCTTCGCAGCCGACGTAATCCCCGAGAACGAGAAGTCCATCCCCTTGACCACGTACGGGAGGTCGTAGTACGACCCCTCACGCGCCCGTCGTTCGACCTTCGGGCCCCCGGGGTGAGACCACCCGAGGTGGCGGGTGAACTTGTCGATCGCGTTGCCGACGCCGGTGTCCATCGTCTCGCCCAGAACCCGGTACCGGCCGTCGTGGTAGCCCAGCAGGTGGGCGTTCGCCCCCGAGGCGTTCAGACAGACCGGCGACGACAGCCCCGAGCGGTGCCGTCCGATCTCCAGATGGGCGACCATGTGGTTGACGCCGACTAGCGGCACCGACAGCGTCCGGGAGAGCGACCGGGCCGCGGTGCCGACGACACGGAGACAGGGGCCGAGTCCCGGCCCCCGGGAGAACGCGACCGCATCGACGTCGAGGGCGTCGGTGTCGCCGGTCGCGGCGGCCAGCTCCAGAATCTCGGCGACGAGCTCGGGGATCGCGGTTCCCATATGCTCGGCGGCCTCACGCGGGTGGATCCCGCCGCTGTCGGGCTGGTAGGCGTCGGACTCGATGTGAATGGCCCCGGTTCGGGTGTCGTACAGCGCCGCACTCGCTGCCCACGCGGTGCCTTCGAGTCCGACGATTCGCATTAAAACAGGCGGCTCAGGCCTCTTCGGCTTCGGCGTCGGCGTCGTCGGCCTCGATCTTGTTCCGGTCGAGCATGTAGTCCTGCTCGATGTCGCGAGCGAAGTCCGGCGACGCGTAGACCTTCGCGTAGCCGACCGTCTTGCGCATTCCGAACTTGGTGTCGAGGTCGTGGACGACGACCTCGTCGGACTCTTTGTTCAGTTTCGCCGCGAGGCTATCGCGCACGGAGAGCCGAGACGGCGTCGCCTCCTCGTGAGCGATCTCGAAGCGGACGTCGGACCGGTGCAGCATGGGATTGTCGTCCTCGGAGATAATGTCGATTTCCATCGTTCAGTTACTCTACGTTCCACCGGAAAGGAGTAAAAGGATTTCGTTCGAGAGAACGCGGTTCGCGCAGGTTACTCGCCGGAGTCGGTCTCGACAGATCGATCCGCCGCCCGCAACGCAGAGAGAATACTCCCGAGGAGTCCGACGGCCGCGACCCCCAGGCGGTGACGACGATCCGATCTGAACTGCCGCAGCCGCTTGCTTCGATCTGCACCGCCCACAGCAACAGCAGGATGCTGAACGGAAGACCGTCTCTCGGCAGGGACAGACGTCGGTTCGACGACACAGCGGTATTAAATCCGGTGCTCCCGCGGCTCACTCCTCGACGCCGAGCGCCGCCAGCGCGCCCGCGACGTCGCCGTCCATCCGTTCGAGCAGCGACCGCATCTCCGTTTTGGAATCGGCGGTCACCGCTATGCGGACCATCCCATCCCCGGGCTGGCCGTACACGACTGTGGCTCCGATCGGCGCGACGAGTACCGCGGGAAGGGCCGCCAGGTCTTCCTCGCCGTCGACCACGATCGTGATGGGGTCCGCCTCCGGGTCGTGGTCGTCGATGGCGTCAGCGAGTGCGGTCAGAAGCGGTTCCCCCAGCGTCCCGGGGGGGTTTTCGACGTCGTGGCGACGTGCAGGGTCCGACAGGGCCTCGCGAATCTCGTCGGCGACGGCCGCCCGCTCGGTGCGGCCGTCGATCACCGCGACCGCAGGCCGGTGACCCACCGCCTGGAGGTGGTAGGTCACGACGTCGCCGACCGCGATCACGGGGCGGCCGGCGTCCGATAACAGCGCCGCGGCGTCGGTGTAGACCGGGCCGAGCGGCTGCTTGAACGCGTCGCGGAGGTCCAACGGCAGCGAAAGCATCGGCTAGCGGACTTTCAGCGCGTAGCCGCCGGGTTCGGCGACGTTCATCTCCTCGGCGATCTCCGAGCGCTCGGGGTGAGTGATCACGACGTACCCCGCCCAGTCCTCGGTGAGGCTGCTGGAACCGCAGTTCTCACACGTCTGTGCGTCGCCGTGGTTGATGTAGTGACACTCACGGCAGGCGAGGCGGGATTCGGCCATCTACCCACCCTCCGCCTCGGTGGTGGCGGTGGTGGACTGTCGCTCGGCCTCTAGCCACCCGTGTTTCCCGAGGCCGGGCTGTTTCGCCGTCAGCCCGATCTTGGAGTCGCGGGGGTTGCGCTCGTCGATGCTCTTTGTGACCACCCGGACCCGGACCGAATCGCCGACGCTCAGGGTGCGGTTGGATTCCGTCGACGCGAGCTGCTGGTTCTCCTCGTCGTACGCCAGATACTCGTTGGAGATCTGAGAGACGTGGAGCAGCCCGTCGACCGGCCCGATGCCGACGAACGCGCCGAACTCGACCACCTCGACGACCTCCCCGTCGACGACCTCCTGCATCGAGGGGTCGAAGGTGATCGCGTCGAACTCCGCCTCGTAGTAGACCCCGGCGCGGCCGGGGAGCACCGTCCCCTCGCCGACGTCGTTGACGGTGACGACGCTGACGACGCTTCCGACGTCCTCGTCCATCCGTCCCTCGAGTTTGTCCTGCAGGAGCCGCTTGACCCGCTGTGGCGTCACGTCCGCGAGGTGCCGCGGGGGCACCTCAACTGTGTCTTTGAGTCGTACCCGTTTGTACATACGTTATGGTTCTGTTATCTCCAATGTGGTTCGGCCCCTTAAACCGATTACGCGAACGCCGCGTTCGAGCAACCGGTCGCGGAGCGGCCTGTCGTTGGTGACGGCGTAGTCGCCGCCTCGCTCGGCGAGTTCGAGCACCGCGTCGTCGGCGTACGACGCCTCAGTCCCGACCGCGCGGCACCGCGATGCGAGGTCGCGTCCGACCGCGGCGGCCGTCGCCTCCTCGCCGGTGCCCGCATCGCGGAGCTTCTCCAGCTCGGCGACGACCGCCCGCGGGACGACGAGCTCGGCGTCGCCAACGAGCCGGTCGAGTTCGTCGAACACCCGCACGTCGAGTTCGACCGGCATCATCAGCGCGTTGGTGTCGAGGATCACCGTGGTGGCGTCCCCGCGAGCGTCCGCGTCACGATCGGTCACTGAGCTCCGTGGCACGGACGGACTGAGTCACTGCAGCGTCCCGATCCCGATGAGTCGCCACCGCGCGCCGACCCGGCGGTTGATGGCGATCTGTGCGCCCGACTCCGCACAGACCGGGCGTTTCAGTTTGACTTCCGCCTCGTCGCCGCGGGCACTCGTGACCGACCCGACGGTGGTGGCGGTGCCGACGGTGAGCATCAGCGGCTCGCCGGTCGATATCTTCTCGACGGACCCGTCGTCCTCGCCGACGATCCGGTCCAGGAGTTCGACGCTCATCGTGAACTCCTCACGGGTCGGCGGCAGGGTGCCGGGTTCGCCCGCGACCTGGCCGGCCAGGGCGTCACCCTTCGTGAGGCTGGGGTCGAGCCCGGTCCCGATGCCGCAGAGCCCACCGGGACGGACCTCCTCGACGCCCCGTCCGCCGGCCTGCAGCGACCGGATCTCGGTCGTGATCGGCCGCCACTCGGACGAGCCGCCCTCCTCGACTTCGCGGCCCGGGCGGAGTTCGAGCGCCTCGCCGGTGACGAGTTTGCCCTGGACGACCGACCCGCCGACGACGCCGCCGGCGAGGTCCTCCCAGGTCGTGCCCGGGCGGTTGATGTCGAACGACCGGGCGGCGAAGAGCCGCGGATCCTCGGTCTCGTCGCGCTCCGGAGTGGGGATCTCCCGCTCGATGGCGTCGATGAGGAGATCGACGTTCACCTCCTGTTGGGCGCTGACAGGGACGATCGGCGCGCCCTCGGCGACGGTGCCGGAGACGAACTCCTCGATCTGCTCGTAGGACTCGACCGCGCGGTCGCGGTCCACGAGATCGATCTTGTTCTGGGCGATGACGATGTTGTCGATCCCGATGATGTCCAAGGCCATAAGATGCTCTTCGGTCTGTGCCTGTGGGACGTCCTCCGTCGCGGAGACGACGAGGACCGCGCCGTCCATGATCGCGGCCCCGGAGAGCATCGTCGCCATCAGTGTCTCGTGGCCCGGCGCGTCGACGAAAGAGACGGTGCGGAGCCGTTCTGTCTCCTCGCCGTCGGGACCGGTCTCCTCGACCGTGTAGCACTCCGGCGGGTCGACGTCGGGGAGTTTGCGGAACGTGGCGTCGGCGTAGCCCAGTCGGATCGAGATTCCGCGCTTCATTTCCTCTGAGTGTTGATCCGTCCACGACCCCGACAACGCCTGGACGAGCGTCGTCTTGCCGTGGTCGACGTGGCCGACGAGTCCGATGTTCACCTCCGGTTGCTGTGTTTGTTGTGTCACCATTGACCTCCTAGAGAGAATCTTGGGGAATCTTTCGCCGCGAGCGAGTGATAAACTTGCTGTTCTCGCCGCGCGAGACCGGATCGAGACGCGTGTTGCCGGGTGTCAACGCGTCCCGTGAGTTCCTCGCGGGCGGTGCCCGCGGTCGGGCCCGCTCGTGCCGACCGTAGACCGCCGGACGGGTCGGGTCACTCCGACAGCGCGCGTTCGAGGCTCGACGCGACCGACCGGGCCTTCTCGGCGGCGGGTGGAGGGACGTGCCCCGCCTCGACCGCCGCGTCGAGTTCGTCGTCGTCGACCCGCTCGACCGTCCCGTCCGGGTGTCTGATAACGTCGACGTGGAGGTCGACGTACCGGATCGAGTCGGGGAAGCACTCCACCGGCGTGCAGACGTTGACGTAGGTCCCCCTCGAGGCCCCGTCGTCGCCGCGATAGACGGTGGGGTACCACCACCGGCCCTCCCGGAACTTCGTGGTCGCGGTGTCGCCGGCCTGCCGCTGGGTTCCCAACGCGTCGTAGGTCCCGCTGCCGGACATCGTGCGGGTGACCTCGATCGTGCCCTCGGCAGCCCAGTCGGTGACTTCGCCGCGGCCGAGCGAGAACGCCCGGCCGTCGGGCTTCCCGTGACCGATCGCGACGGTGTCGCCCTCGGTCGGGCCGAACTGGCGTGTGACCACGTCGAAGGGGAACTCCGACTCGGCGGATCCGACAGCCCGCTGCGACCCACACAGCGCTTCCGCGAGGTCGACGCCGGCGCTTGCGGCCTCGCTCGCGGCCTTCGTGCGGTGGTGACCCGGCATCGTCGGGGTCACTCGGCGGCGGGTGTCGTCGAGCGCGGCGCGGGACTCGCCGCCGAACCACACCCACCGGCCGGCCTCCGGGGCGGCCACGCGCCGAGGCACGGACTCGGCGTCGACCCCGTCGAGGTCGCCCGTGTCGTCCGCGTCGTCGCCGGGCGCCGCCTCGATCGCAGCCGCAAGCGCCGCCGCCCGGTCGGCCGCGCCGTCGAGGGCGGCCGCCAGCGCATCCATCCCCGCGCGGGTTGCGGCGTGAGACCACTCGATACCCCACCCGTCGGGAAGGTCGACGTCGAGGAGGTCTGTCATCCCCGCGAGTTCCCGTCCGGCGGCGTCGTCGCGGGTGTCGACCGCGACGCCCTCCCGGCCGCGGATCAGGGTTGCGAAGCCGCTGCCGGCCCGGATCCGGGTACCGAGGTCGGCGCGACGGTCCCCCCACGGCGGCGCGCTCTCCCGCACCTGGACGCGGACGGCGTCGCCGGGATCGAGATACGCGTCGGTGGCGTCGTAGGGGAGGAATCCCTCCGCGGGCCCGAGGTCGCAGACCGCGCCGGAGCCGAGGGTGTCGGTCACGCGGGCGTCGAACACCGCGCCGGGCGGCGCGGGATCCGTCCAGACGAACGTGTCGCGGCCGACGTCCGCCAGGGCCGCCTCGACGGTCGTGACCCCGTCGGCGTCGCCAGAGACGCCCACGCCCTGTCTGTCGTCGGTGGTCGCGACCGTCACGTCGTGCGGGTCGTCGTCGAAGCCGGCGTCGAACCGCTCGCGGATCGGCTCGGAGGCCCCGACGACGTCGGCGTCGGCGTCGAGCGCCAGTCGGGTGATGGCGGTGGCGTAGATCCCGCGGATCCGGACGGCCAGGTCCCCGTTCGCGTCGGCGTCGTCTCCCGCCGCCGACTCGTCGCCGCTCATCGAAGGGAGTCCTCGTCGACCGCAAAGCGCACCCGGTCGTGGACGGTCGGCCCGAGCGAGAGTTCGACGGCGTCTTCGGAGAGCACCCGGCCGCCCTCAACGGGGACGCCCCACGTCTCGAATCGGAGGTAGCCGCGGAGGTCGCTACCGTGGGTGAAGAGGTCGAGATACTCGACGGCGTGTTCGTTGCTCCCGCCGGCGCTGTGGGCCATCTCCATATCGGAGTAGATCACGTCGCGGTCGAAGAACGCCCGTAAGCGGTCGGCGTCGCGCTCGACGGTCGCGGCGACGGCGTCGGAGGCCGCTCGGATCTCCGCGTCGTCGAGGCCGACGTTCCGGAGTGCCGATTGGGTTCGCTGATCGAAGTGCATTATACGAGTCGGTACGGGCCGGTGGGTTTTGATACGGACGGTTGCGCTCAGACGTCGGTCGCTGTCGCCGCACTCGGCCACGAGGTCGCGTCGGTCCGACTACTCCGTCCGATCGCGACTCACGATCAACAGTGTGGTGAGACGACACGTTCCGGATCGAATGATCAAAGACCACCCCGGGAGTCTGCCGCGGTACGCGAGATGTGTGACCACTGCAATCAGGAACGTGATGAGGACTACGACGAGGACTCCATCGAGGACAAACGCCGGAAGGCCATAGCTTCGATCGTCACCCGACATCCGGAACTCGGGGTGCGTCCGGAGGACATCACGTATCGGTTCGTCCCGAAGCACAAATCGCAGTGTGTCCGAATCAATTTGACCGCCGAGACGCCTCGATACGAGATTCACATCCGCGAATCGATGGGCCAGGCGATGAAAAGTGGCCCCTCACTGCAGGGTGTCGCCGTGGCTGCGTGTATCGAAACGGGCAAGCCGTTCGAAGAGACCTGTGAGATCCTCGCAACGAGTCCTCACACGCGCCTCGAGGCCCCCGCGTAGTCCCGGCTGATCCCGTGGATGGTCGCCAGGGCTTCGACGTCCGCGCCCGCAATCGCCTCCAAATCGGAGTAGCCTGCCCCAAGAAGTCGGCAAGCACGGACTGTCCCGACGCCGTAGATGTCTGAAATCCACGGAGCGGATCGGGGCGTCGAGTGCGCAGTGACGAGCACCTCGACTGCGCGGGTGGTGTCGATCCCGGCGCGTCGCGTCTTCTCGAGTTCGCGAACGAGTTCCGATCTGGCGAGGGTGAGATCGTACGCATCCGAGAGAACCGATGCGATCTCCGAGGGCGACTCGTCGTCGAATTCGCGGTCGGCATCCTCACGCATCGGATCGCCCTCGACCAGCGGCCCGGGAAGCCCGTGTCACCCGCCGGGGTGAACCGGACGCCCTCGTCGGGTCTCGGGTTTTGCCTGTCGTGCTCATAGGACGTGACCCACTCTCGGAGTCTCCTCGGGGGTGCCTCCTGTTGCCTCTTGCCCTATATATCCGCACCGATCCGAGCGGTCGAAGCGACGGCGTGCGATTCCCGGGTCGTCTCGGCCGCGCCCACCACACAAGCCCACTCCTCCGGGACAGTACGGGTGTCGGCGGCCGAAACCATTTGCACCCAGGGGGGCAAACCGGACACCAATGAGCCAGCCGCGGGATCCGGTCGAGGAGGCGGCGGACGACTCGATGGACCTCTACGACGTCGCCACCTGGGAGGTCCGGAGCCGACTCGATAGGGTCTCAGCGGTTGTCTGGTGGGTGGCGGCCGGCTCCGCGCGGCTCGCAGTCATCGGGGTCGCGTTTCTCCTCCTCGTCGGGATCGGTGGGTTCGCGGCGATCACCGATCCCGAGATCGGGCTGCTCACGGTGTTTTCGGCCGTCCCGGCGGTCGGGCTTGCGGTGTACGTCTACTCCACCGACGTCACCTCCAGTGAACCGCTGTCGCTCCTGGTGGCGACGTTCCTGCTCGGCGTGCTGACTGCGAACTTCGCTGCCGTGCTCAACACCGTCCTCCAGCCGCTCTTCGGCGGACTTGGCGCGGTGGGGATGGTGCTGTTCTTCTTCGTCGTCGTCGGTCCCGTCGAGGAAGGGGTGAAGCTACTCGCGGTCCGGCTGTACGCCTACACCGACGATCGGTTCGACGCCGTGCTCGACGGCGCGGTCTACGGCGCGATGGCTGGATTGGGCTTTGCGGTCATCGAGAACGCGCTGTACATCACCCGCCAACTCCCAGCGACCGAACTCGACTTGGGGTTGGGGCTGATCGGGGCGGGCGGCGGGATCACCGCGATCCGAGCGCTGGCGGGTCCGGGGCACGTCATCTACTCCGCGATTGCGGGATACTACCTCGGGCTCGCGAAGTTCAATCCTGGCCATCGGGGCCCGATCGTGGTGAAGGGGATCCTGATTGCGGCGTTCGTCC
>Ga0102935_1000212_pt1 | contig 20064 bp, 23 predicted proteins | sample SalPonR2_A_D2_MG_FD_78508 | JGI IMG/M metagenome (GOLD analysis project Ga0102935, IMG submission 78508) | Salt pond soil microbial communities from South San Francisco under conditions of wetland restoration - Salt Pond MetaG R2_A_D2_MG | ecosystem: Environmental > Aquatic > Marine > Intertidal... | reverse complement strand
CCGAGACCGTCGACTACATCATCGACTACCTGACCGAGCGCTACGCCGCGGCGGACGGCGAAACCGAACCGATGGACGACCTCTGAGAAAACGGAGGATTCCGGCCGGACACGGCCGCGTTCGGGTTCGGGTTCAGTCCTTTCGAGGTGGAGCCTCCGGCCTCAAGGAGCGAACGTAGTGAGCCAGTAGGCCGGAGAGGAAACCGACATGATGCGGTACAACCGGCATACTATGACCGCCCGACTCCCAATTCTTTAAGAACCGTTAACTACTAATCTGAAATATGGAGGTCCGGCGTACCGCACCTGTCAAACTCGTCGTTCCCGACGAGCGCCGCGACGACCTCCACGAATCCGCCCGGCAGTTTCTTCACTGTGCCAACCGTGCCACTGAGTTCTGTTGGTCCGACCACTCCTACACAGAATGCATCACGGCCAACACAACCGCACGAAACGCCCTGTATAACGAACTTCGTGAGGAAACCGAACTTACCGCGAACCTCGTCCAAGAAGCCATCCGCCGCGCTGTCCAAGCCGTCACCGGATGTGTCGAACGGTGGAAACAGGGGAAGCGAGTGAGTCAACCGGATTTCACATCGTGGAGCATGCTCTACGACAAGCGGAGCGCGACGTTCTACCGGAACAAAGTCTCGCTCTCGACTGTCAACGGGCGTGTCGAGTGCGAATTTGAACTTCCCTCGGATAGTCCTACGCCATTTGAGCAGTACGTGCTGTCCGAAGAGTTTGAGTTCCGAGCGAGTACACTCCAATACGACGCAGTGGACGACGAGTTCTACTTCCACATCACCACTCGGAAGTATGGCTCTGATCGAGACAGCGATTCATCCGAGGTTTCGGAAGATACCGAGCAGCAAACAGTCCTTGGTATCGACCTCGGCGTCAACAGTCTCGCCGTTTCCTCCACAGGGCGGTTCTGGCAGGGAGACGACTACGACCACTGGTGCCGTGAGTTCGAGAAACGACGGGGAGAGATGCAACAGCGTGGGACGCAAGCCGCGCATAATGCTCTCCTTCGCCTCGGGAAGCGCGAAGAAGCGTGGCGCAAACAGTACATCCACACCATCGCAAACGAACTCGTCACGGAAGCTGTCGAACGCGACTGCGACGTTATCGTGTTCGAGGACCTAACGGAGATACGCGAGCGGCTTCCGCAGGCAGAGTGGCACCACATTTGGGCGTTCCGACGTCTCTACGAGTACGTCTCCTACAAGGCACCTAGGCGCGACATTTCCGTGGAACAGGTCGAGCCGAACCACACGTCACAACGCTGTTCTCGAACGGACTGTGGATTCACACACGACGACAACCGCCACGGAGAACGCTTCTGTTGCCAGAAGTGCGGGTACGAAGTGAACGCGGACTACAACGGCGCAAAGAACATCGGGCTACGATATGCTCGAAAGCGACAACATAGACTCCGTTCCTCGCCCAAGTCGGGGAGCGGAGACGCACCAGTAGACGTGCGTTTGAATGGTGGGACGTTGAACGGCGAGAGTCACCAGCCTATTGCTGGCGACTGATTGCCGGGAGTCCACATCAAAGCCCCTCCCTCAAGGACCGAGGCGCGTAGCGCCGAGGGAGTAGGGTGGGGTAGTTTACTCCTTCCGCTTGACCACGTCGCCGAGCGTCATGGTCCCCGAGTCGCCGCTGTCCCAGTCGGCGTCCTCGACCTCCTCGCCCTCGACGAGCGAGATGTCGAGCGCGCGCTCCAGCTTCCGCTGGACCTCGTCCGTCGGGAGCGTGTCGCCGCGTTCCAGCTTGCGAATGAGGCTGGCCTTCTCGTTGAGCTGGTCGGCCAGCTCCTCCTGACTGAGCCCGCGGGACTCGCGGGCGTTGCGGATCTGGTCGTCGTAGTCGGTCGCGATCTCGTCCATGTCGTCGAACATGTCGCGCCGGCGCGTCGAGCCGCCCGAGGACCCGCCGGAGCCGGACGAGCCGGACGACGAGGAGGAAGACTTCCCGGTGCTCGAACTCGTGGAGTACTTGCTGCCGCCGGAGCCGGTCGACTCGTCGCGGACCTCGGTCCCGAAGTCCGTACACGAGCTACACAGCTCCAGTTCCGCGCCTTCGACCTTCGTGGTCGTCAGCGAGGTCTGGTCGGCACCACACATCTCACACTGGGGCATACGCGACGCTAACGCTCCCGATGGTATAAAGGGTGCGCCGGGGCGCTCCCGCCGGACCGGTCGGCCGCGCGTCCGCCGCCGTCCGCCCCGCTCAATCGTGCCGCGTCCGGTACCGACTTGTCGCCGGGGCCGGCAGGGACGGTATGGACGTCCACGTCACCAACTCGACCATCCGGGGTACGACCCGTGCGCCCCCCTCGAAGAGCTACACGCACCGCGCGCTGCTCGCCGCGGGGTACAGCGACGGGGCGACCGTCCGCTCCCCCCTCGTCTCCGCGGACACCCGGGCGACCGCTCGGGCCGTGACCGCCTTCGGGGGCGCGGTCGAGCCGATGTCTGGAGACGGCGTCGCCGACGTCTCCGTTCCCGACGACGCCGACGCGCTCGTCGTCGACGGGTTCGACGGCCGACCCGGCGTCCCCGACGACGTGATCGACTGCGCGAACTCGGGGACCACGATGCGGCTGGTCACGGCCGCGGCCGCGCTCGCCGACGGCACGACGGTGCTGACCGGCGACGGGTCGCTCCGGTCGCGCCCGCAGGGGCCCCTTTTAAATGCACTCGCCGACCTGGGCGTGCGCGCCGAGTCCACCCGCGGCAACGGGCAGGCCCCGCTCGTCGTCTCCGGCCCGCTCGACGGCGGCGACGTCGCCATCCCGGGCGACGTCTCCTCGCAGTACGTCACCGCGCTCCTGATGGCCGGCGCGGTCACCGATCGGGGGATCGAGGTCGAACTGACGACCGACCTCAAGTCGGCGCCGTACGTCGACATCACGCTCGAACTGCTCGCCGACTTCGGGGTCGAGGCGACGCCCGTCGACGACGACGGCGACGCGCTCGACGGCGCCGCCGGCGCGGCGGGGTTCGTCGTCGAGGGCGGCCAGTCGTACGCGCCCGACGGCGGGAGCTACGCCGTCCCCGGCGACTTCTCCTCCATCTCCTACCTCGTCGCGGCCGGCGCGGTCGCCGCCGCGCCGGGCGAGCCGGTCCGGATCGAGGGCGCTCGCCCGAGCGCGCAGGGCGACGCCGCAATCGTCGACATCGCGGAGCGCATGGGGGCGGACATCGAGTGGGACCGCGACGCGGGCGTCATCACCGTCCGGCGCTCCGACCTCGCGGGCGTCGAGGTCGACGTGGGCGACACCCCCGACCTGCTCCCCACGATCGCCGCGCTCGGCGCGGTCGCCGACGGCGACACCCGGATCGTGAACTGCGAGCACGTCCGGTACAAGGAGACGGACCGCGTCGCCGCGATGGCCGAGGAGCTGGAGGCCCTCGGCGCGGAGACGACCGAGGAGCCGGACGTCCTCACGGTCCACGGCTCCGAGAGCGACCTGCGCGGGGCGACCGTCGACGGCCGCGCCGACCACCGGATCGTGATGTCGCTCGCCGTGGCCGCGCTCGCTGCGGAGGGCACCACGACGATCCGCGGCGGCGAGCACGTCGACGTCTCGTTCCCGGACTTCTTCGACGCGATGGCCGACCTCGGGATGGCGGTCGAACGCGACGACGCGGGCGAGTAGACGCGATACGTAAGTCTCGCCGGACGAATCCGGCGATCCCTTATAAACAGCCAACGGTCCGGTGGCGCGTGCCGACGAGCGGCCATGGGCCGCGAGTCGCACGCGCGAGGGAGTCGGTCGCCCGGAGCGAAGCGGAGGGCGGCCGACGAGGCTGGGGAGGTGAGAGGTGCGGTGCCGTGCAGTCGGGGCGGGGTTCGAAGGGGCAGCCGCGAGGCGGGCACAGGCGACGTAAGCACCGCAGCGAAGGAGCGAAGTGACTGAGCGAGGAGCGCAGCGAGCGTGCGCCCGCCTCGCGGCTGGGGCTTCGGAGGTGTCCGCCGCGTCACCGACCGCAACGAGGTATAAGCGAGCGGCTGGGGCTTCGGAGGTGTTCGCCGCGTCACCGACCGCAACGAGATACAAGCGAGCGGCTGGGGCTTCGGAGGTGTCCGCCGTCAGTCCGAACTCAGTCATTTATAAATAAACGACTGAACCCCCGTCGACAGCCACCGCGATAGCGACGATCCCTCCGATCGCTCCCCCTTCTAGACCTGAATCCCACGAGTCCGCTTCGTAATACCGACGGGTACACAAACGCGCCGCCCGCACGACCGGGTATGGACGACATCGACGTCGAACCCGTGGATCGCGTCGAGGAGCCCGAACCCGACGATCACGCGGCGGACTCCGGGTCCGGTTCCGACTCCGATCTCCCGGCCGAGACGGACGCCGCCACGGCCCTCCCGGAGGGCGTCGACGCCCCCGAGTACGTCCTCTACGGCGGGAAGGGCGGCGTCGGGAAGACGACGATGGCGGCCGCGACCGGGCTCTCCTCGGCCGCGGGCGGGATCAGCACGCTCGTCGTCTCGACCGACCCGGCCCACTCGCTCTCCGACACCTACGGGACCGACATCCCCGCCGAGCCGACGCGCATCCGCGAGGACATGCCCCTGCACGCCGTGGAGATCGACCCCGACGACGCGATGGAGGAGGGGATGTTCGGCGCCGACGGCGACCCGCTCGGCGGGATGGGCGAGATGGGCGACGCGATGGGCGGGATGGGCGGGCTCGACGAGGGGGGAGCCGAAGAGGGCCTCGGCTCGCTCCTCGGCGGGACGATGCCCGGCGCGGACGAGGCGGCCGCGATGCGCCAGCTGCTGGAGTACCTCGACGACCCGCGCTTCGACCGAGTGATTGTCGACACCGCGCCGACCGGGCACACCCTCCGACTGCTCCAGCTCCCGGAGATCATGGACTCGATGATCGGGCGCGTGATGAAGCTCCGCAACCGCTTCTCCGGGATGATGGACGGGCTCAAGGGGATGTTCGGCGGCGGCGACGACGCCGACCCCACCGCCGACCTCGACGAGCTGCAGGAGCGGATCGAACGCCTCCGGGCGGTGCTGCGAGACCCCGCCCAGACCGACTTCCGCGTCGTGACCATCCCGGAGGAGATGAGCGTCGTCGAGTCCGAGCGGCTGGTCGCGCGGCTCGACGAGTTCGGCATCCCGGTGAACACGCTCGTCGTCAATCGGGTGATGGAGGGCGTCGGCGACGTGGCGGACGTCGACCCCGCGTGGATCGTCGAGCCGAACCCGGAGACCTGCGAGTTCTGCGCGCGGCGCTGGGAGGTCCAGCAGGCCGCGCTCCGCCGCGCCACGGAGCTGTTCCGGGGGCGCGACGTGAAGCGCGTGCCGCTGCTCGCGAACGAGGTCCGCGGCGAGGACGCGCTGCGGGTCGTGGCGGCCTGCCTGCGCTAGGGCCGCTCCTCTAACGCCCCGTACAGCGCCTCCCGGACCCGCTCCGCGACGCCCGTGAGGTGCGCCTGTCCGAACAGCGCCACGATGAGCGCGCCCACGGAGTTGTACGTCAGGTCGGCCACCGTGTCGTCGAGCCCGAACTGCGCCAGCGGCATCGATATCCCCGTCTCGTCGGCGACGATGTCGAGACCGAACTCGAACAGCTCCCAGACGACGCCGAACGCGAGCACCACCACGAGGATGAAGACGAACGCGAACCGCGACGGGATGTCTATCTCGTCGCTGTGGAGGTCGACGGCGCGTAGCGTCGTGTATCCCGCGCCCGCGACCAACGACGCCGACAGCGCGTGCGTGAGGTGGTCCCACCACGGAACGCGGGCGTAGAACCCGGCGGAACCGATGGTGTGTAACAGCACTGCGGTCGTGATCCACACGCCGAGCCACGGGTCGAGCGGGATGTCGTAGTTGCGTTCGAGCAACGCCGGCACGAACGTGACGAACAGCCCGAGTCCGCCGTTGGTGATCGCCTTCGGCTGGCCGTAGACGACCCCGTAGACGACGATGCCGGCGAGCAGGATCTGCATCGCCCTGGTGAGCCGCCGCTGGGTCCGCAGCGACGGGCGGGCGTAGAGGAGCCGCCGGAGCCTCATCGGCGCACCACCCGCCCTATCGCGCGCCGGAGACGCGCTCCGCGCCGCCGGAAGTACGCGTCGAAGAGGATGCCGGCGACGACCCCGGCCAGCGTGACGTAGAGCCACTCGATCATCAGCGCCTCGTTGGTCGTCAGGTACTCGGTACCAAGCACGCGGTCTGCGTTCCACCGCACCACCGTCCACGCGGCCGCCGACGCCATCGTCGTCAACACGACGAACAGAATCGCGAACCAGTGCGTGACCCGCAACGTGGTGAGCATCTGCAGCTCGACGGTGACGATCAGCGCGAACGCGGCGATCGCGAGGTACGTCGCGAACGTCCCCAGCTCGCCCCCGAAGAGCGTGCGTACGAGCATCGGCAACAGCGCGAGTCCGAGGACCTCCCACGGGGGAATCACCAGCGGGTCCCGTGCCGCGGCCGCCGGCGCGACCACGACGGCGGTGATGGCGGCGGCGAGGACCATCGGAAGGAGGTCGGCCCCGAGCAGACTCTCGACGAAGGCGCCGACGAGCACCGCCACCATCGACCACGCGACGAGGGCGTTCGTCCGCCCGCTCTGAAACAGCCGCGCCAACCGGTCTTCGATGGCGTCCCCATCCGGGACGTCCGGGCCGGGCCGCGCCGGACCGTCGACGCCGGTCTCGGGCCCCCCGTTCGGCTCCGGTTCGGAGCCCTCGTCAGAGGCCTCGGTCGCGGGTCGGTCGGTGTCCATAGCCCCCCTCAGGACGGCGGCCACTAATATGGGTCGCTCTCCGGACCGGGGGTGAACGGACGCGCTTTTACCCGCCACGCGCGTCCGTCCGATATGAACTGTCGGCGGTGTGGCACCCCGCTTCGCAAGCCCGGTGACTACTGTCTCACCTGCAACACCGCCAACGCCGACGCCGTCGTCGTCGAGTTCGACGAGGACCGCGCGCGCCTGACGATGCTCGACGAGGACGAGGTCGTCGGCGAGACGACCGTGACGACCCGCCCCGAGAGCGACGAGCGGTTCACCGAGATCCAGCTCCGCAACTTCGCCGGACGCGTCGCCGACGAGATCCGCCGGAAGCGCCCCGAGACCGTCTACGCCGCCGGCGAGCGGGAACCCCTCCGCGAGACGCGCGCGCAGGTCCACCACGAGTTCTACCGCGTGCCGGACGCCCGGACCGCCGGCGAGAGCGGCCCGAACGCGAACCGCGCGGGCGACGCGGGCGGCCCCCGAGACGCCTCGGCTCAGCACCCCGACGCGACGCCCGTCGTCTCGTGGGTGCTCGACCGCCGCGGCGACCGGGCGCTGGAGGTCGTCGAGACCCCGCCGCGCGAGAAGATCGGCGGCTCCCACTCGACGCTGATCGGCGATCGCAAGGGCCGGAAGGCGGTGAGCACGGTCGCGCAACACCCGCACGTCAAGAAGATCGTCCCGGGCCCCATCGACGCCGGCGGCACCGGCTCGCGGACCGGCCTCCGCGCGAAGGCGACGCGCGCCGGGACCAACGGCAACGTCCGCCTGCTCCTCCGCGACGGCTCCAGCGTGCAGGAGAACCGGATCGTCACCACCGCGATGGACCGCGAGACGGGCGAGCGCGTCCGCGAGGACCTCAACGAGGCGCTGCGCGAGGCGGGCCTCCAAGACGAGTGAGCCGCCCCCGGAAGCGACGGCGGCTCGCGCGCCGGCAACTCCCGGTAGGTATTTGGGCCGGCGTCCGCGACTTCTTATAAATGCTGAGCGATGTCATGGAGGACTACCTGAAAGCGATATACGTCCTTCAGTCGGAGCGGGGCCCCCCCGTCTCGACGTCCGCCATCGCGGAGTACCTCGACAAGACCTCCCCCTCGGTCACGGACATGCTGGGGAAGCTGGAGGACCGCGGGCTCGTCGAGCGCGAGCCGTATCAGGGCGCCGAGCTCACGGCGGAGGGCGAGGCGGTCGCGCTGGAGGTCGTCCGCCACCACCGACTGCTGGAGGCGTTCCTCGCCGACAGGCTCGACTACGACTGGAGCGAGGTCCACGACGAGGCCGACGCGCTGGAACACCACATCTCGGAGGAGTTCGAGCGCCGCGTCGCCGAGGCGCTCGGCAACCCGGCCGTCGACCCCCACGGCGACCCCATTCCGGGGGCCGACCTCCAACCCGTCGACGAGGGGAGCGGGCCGCGGCTCTCGGACCACGCCGAGGGCGACCGCGTCGTCGTCGCGCGGGTTTCAGACCGCGACGAGGCCGAACTCGACTACCTCGCCGACGCCGGGATCACGCCGGGGACCGAACTGGAGGTCGTCGACGTCGCGCCCTTCGGGATGGTCACCGTGACCACGCCGACCGGCGAGCAGAGCCTGCCGGCGGAGGTCGCCCGGTCGATCCGCGTGACCGAGGCGGAGTGACCGCCTCACCGCCCGCTCCGCAACCTTGTCCATCAGTGTCGCTTTTCCGGGCCTGACGCCCGCCCCTCCTTCGCGGACTTTTTCACGAAACCGGCCGTTACGAGCGGTGTGAACCTCCTCGTGACGCTCGGTGCCGGGGTCGTCTTCGGCCTCGCGCTCGCGGCCCCGCCCGGCCCGATGAACGCCGTCATCGCCGAGGAGTCGGTGCTGCGCGGTCGGGTCGCCGGCTTCCGGGCGGGGCTCGGGGCGGCGACCGCCGACGCCATCTTCTTCGTGCTCGCGTACTTCGGCGTCGTCGCCGTCGTCGACGCTCGCCCGCTGCTCCGGGCCGCCATGGTCGCCGCCGGCGGCCTCCTGATGCTGTACTTCGCGGTGGGGGCGGCCCGCGGCGCGCGCGCGTCGTTCCGACCGATCGCGGGCGACGAGCCGTCCATCGAGGCCGGGAAGGGGTTCCGCAAGGCGCTGGTGCTCGCGCTGACGAACCCGTTCCAGGTGCTGTTCTGGCTCACGGTCGGCGTCGGCATGCTGCGTCCCGGCGAACTCGACGTGTTAGCCCGCCTGCCGGTCGTCGGCGCCGACCTCGCCGGGACGTTCGTGGTCTCCACCGGGTCGCCGGCGCTGATCGGCGGCTTCTTCCTCGGCGTGTTGACGTGGATCGTCGGGTTCCCCGCGGGGCTGGTCGCCGCCGAGAACCGGGCCGAGACGTTCGCGCCGGTCGTCGCGGTGGCCTCGGCCGCCGTGCTCGCGGGGTTCGGCGTCTACTTCCTCTACGACGCGGCGACGACGCTCTCGGCGCTCGTCGCGTAGGCGGCCGCGGGCGAGGCCGGGCGTCGGTCTCGGTCGACACGAGGCGTCGGTCTCGGTCGGCATGGACAACGGCTTTGACCCGCGCGTGCGACCGGCCTGTATGTTCGACAAGTCCACGTGGATCAAGCTCCCGCGCAACGTGCTCGTCGGTCACGACGTGATCGACGACCTCGGCGCGGCGGTCGGCGAGCTGTACCTCACGGGGCGGCCGCTCATCGTCACGAGCCCGACGCCGAACGACATCGCCGGCGACCGGGTGCGCGCGCAGTTCGACGACCCCGCCACCGCCGTCGTCGAGGAGGCCTCCTTCGACGCGGTCGAGAAGCTCACCGAGACCGCCGAAGCGATCGATCCCGGCTACCTGATCGCGCTCGGCGGCGGGAAGCCGATCGACATCGCGAAGATGGCCGCCGACCACCTCGACGTCGGCTTCGTCTCCGTCCCCACGGTCGCGTCTCACGACGGGATCGTCTCCGGGCGCTCCTCCATCCCCGAGGGCGACACGCGGCACTCGGTCGCCGCCGACCCGCCGCTGGCGGTCGTCGCGGACACGGGGCTGCTCGCGAACGCCCCGTGGCGGCTCACCACCGCGGGCTGTGCCGACATCATCTCCAACTACACCGCGGTGAAGGACTGGCGGCTCGCCCAGCGGCTCCGGAACGTCGAGTACAGCGAGTACGCCGGCGCGCTCTCGGAGATGACCGCGGAGCTGCTCGTCGAGAACGCCGACATGATCCGGCCCGGCCTGGAGGAGTCGTCGTGGGTGGTGGTGAAGGCGCTCGTCTCCTCCGGCGTCGCGATGTCGATCGCGGGGTCCTCGCGGCCCGCCTCCGGCGCCGAACACCTCATCTCCCATCAGCTCGACCGGATCGCCCCGGGGAAGGCGCTCCACGGCCATCAGGTCGGCGTCGCCTCGATCATGACCGAGTACCTCCACAGCGGCCAGAACGGGCGATGGAGCGCGATCCGCGAGGCGCTCGCGGAGCTCGACGCCCCGACGACCGCGGCCGAGCTCGGCGTCGACGACGAGGAGCTGATCGCCGCGCTGACCACCGCCCACGAGATCCGCGACCGCTACACGATCCTGCAGGGCGGGATCAACGAGGAGGCCGCGATCGAGGTCGCGTCGGCGACCGGCGTCATCGAGCGATAGGTCACGACCGGGGCGGGCGGGTCCCCGCCCGCGACGGCCGGCGCCGGGGCCACCGACTCCGCGCCGGCGACACCCGGCGACCCGTTCCGCCCTCGAAAGGGAATTAACCGTCCCGCGACAACCTCGGGTATGTCCACCGCCAGCGTTCGCGACCGGGCGAAACAGCGCACCGGCGCGATCACCGTGCTCCTCACGATCGTCGGCTACGGGGCCGTCGGCGGCGTCTTCCTCGTCCCCGAGTTCCAGGCGCTCTTCCCGACCCTCTCTCGGGGCACGGTCGACCTGCTCGCGCACGCCATCGCCGCGGTCAACACCGTCACCGTCGTCACGCTCTCGCTCGGCTGGTACTGGATCCGCAACGACGAGGTGAAAAAGCACGCGGCGGCCATGACCACCTCGTTCGCCCTCATCCTCGTCTTCCTCGGCATGTACCTCCCGAAGGTCGCGGGCGGCGGCACGAAGGAGTTCGTCCTCGACTCCGCGTACGCGTGGGTCCCGCTGTGGGACTGGGTGTACCCGGCGTACCTGATCATGCTCGCGATTCACATCATCCTCTCCGTGGTCTCCGTCCCCGTGCTCCTCTACGCCATCGTCCTCGGACTCACGCACACGGAGCACGAACTGCGGACCGAGACGCCCCACCGCCGCGTCGGACGGATCGCCGCGAGCGCGTGGATCCTCTCGCTCGTCCTCGGCGTCGTCACGTACCTCCTCTTGAACCACCTGTACGACTCGACGTTCGCGGCCGCGGAGGCCGCCGAGGCCGCCGCGGTACTGCTCCCGCTCGTCCCCGGCGTCTGAACCCGGGCCACTCGGTCTCCTTCCTTCCTCCTTTCCTTCCTTCCTCCTTTCCTTCCTTCCGCGGCGCACCGCCCGCGCTCCGGCACCGGCCGCCGCCACCGAAACGCTTGACTCGCCGCCGACGCACCGTCACGCATGACCGACTGGATCGGCGACACCTTCACGAGCGACGCCGGCTGGAGCCACCTCGAGGCACTCGTCGACCTCGACCACCGCATGGCCGGCACCGAGGGCGAGCGCGCGGGGCTGGAACTGACGCGCGACGCGCTGGCGGCGGCCGGCGCGCGAAACGCCCGCATCGAGGAGTTCGAGATCCAGGGCTGGGAGCGCGGGGAGAGCGCGATTCACCGCGGCGACGACCTCGTCGCGGGCGGGATGAACGCCTGTATCGCGCTCCCGCGAAGCCCGAGCGGCGAGGCGACGGGAGAGTTCGTCGACCTCGCTCACGGCGTCCCCGAGGACTTCGAGGCCGACCTCGACGGCAAGGTCGTGATGGTCTCCTCCGACACGCCCGACTCCGTCGACCGGTTCGTCCACCGCCGCGAGAAGTACTACCACGCCGTCGAGGCCGGCGCCGCCGCCTTCGTCTTCGCGAACCACGTCGAGGGGACGCTCCCCCCGACCGGCAGCGTCGGCACCGCGGACGCGCCCGTGGGCGAGATCCCCGCGGTGGGCGTCTCGAAGGAGGTCGGCGCGCGGCTCGCCCGCCGGAACGAGGGCGACGACCTGACCGTCGCCATCGACTGCGAGACCCCCGACGCGACGAGCGGGAACGCGGTCGCCGAACTCGGCCCCGACACCGACGACTACGTCGTCGTCTCCTCGCACGTCGACGCCCACGACATCAGCGAGGGCGCCGTGGACAACGGCGCCGGAACCGCCACGATCGTCGAGGTCGCGAACGCGCTCGCCGCCCGCGAGGACGACCTCGACAGGCGGGTCCGCTTCGTCGCTTTCGGCGCTGAGGAGGTCGGACTCGTCGGTTCGTCGGGGTACGCCGACGGGGTCGATCCCGACCGGGTCGCCGCCGTCGTCAACGTCGACAGCAACGTGTTCGGCCGCACGCTGAAGCTCGACCACCACGGCTTCGACGCGCTGGCGGCGGCCGCGGAGCGCGTGAGCGAGCGCTTCGACCACCCGGTCTCGCTCGGCGAGGAGATGGTCCCCCACAGCGACCACTGGCCGTTCGTCCGGCGCGGGATCCCCGGCTACATGGTCTCGGGCGAGACCGAGGGCCGCGGCCGCGGGTGGGGCCACACCGGGGCCGACACGCTCGACAAGCTGGAGTCCCGGAACCTCCGCGAGCAGGCCATCCTGCTGACCGAGCTCGTCGCAGACCTCGCCGACGAGTCGGTCACCACCGAGCGTCGGGACCGCGAGGCCATCGCGGCGGCGCTGGAGCGCGAAGGCAAGGCGACCGGGATGAAGATCACGGGCGACTGGCCGTTCTGAGCGCGGGCCGCGCCGCGAACCGGGAGGTTTTCACGCGCGCCGGCCGCACCCCTCGCGTATGGAACCGTCGGAACGGCGCGTCGCGGTCGCCGGCGACGATCGGGCGGCGGCGCTCCGCGACGCCCTCGCGAGCCTCACGTACCGCGCCGCCGAGCGGTCCGACGCGGACGCGATCGTCGCGGTCGGCGACGACGCCCTCCGCGAGGTCCTCGTCGAGGCCCCGGACGCGCCGGTGATACCGGTCGGATCGCGGCGGCTCGCCGTCGACGCCGACGACGCGGAGCGACGCGTTCGGGCGCTGCTCGACGCGGCCGTCGGCGGCGACGAGCGCGGCGACGACCGGCCCGCAGACGGCGTTCAGCGCACCACACACCCGATCCTCGACGTCGACGCGGGGAGCGGCGAATCGCGGCGAGCCGCCCTCGACGTGGCGCTCGTCACCGCCGAGCCCGCCCGAATCTCCGAGTTCGCGATCGACTTCGTCGGCGGCTCGGACGCGACGTTCCGGGCCGACGGAGTCGTCGTCGCGACGCCGCTCGGGAGCGACGGGTACGCCAACGCCGCCGGCGGCCCGGTCGTGGAGCCGGGCGGTGGGCTCTCCGTCGCGTCGATCGCCCCGTTCAGCACCCGAACTGACGCGTGGGTCGCCGCCGAGGGGCTCTCGATCTCGGTCGAGCGCGAGGCCGAGTCGGTCGCGCTCGTGGTCGACGGCCGGGAGCGCGAGGCCGTCACGCCGCACCGTCCCGTCGTGATCGAGGCGGTCGACTCGGTCACGCTCGTGACGCGTTCCGGGGCGCGCCGAGCGCGGCGATCGGAAACACTCTAATAACTCGTGACCGGATGTGTCGGTATGGACCCACTGCAGTTCCTCATTCCCCTCGGCTGGCTGTCCGCCGTCGGACCGGTGCTGCCGTACGCGATACTCGTGATGGCGGTCGCGAACCTCGCGACGCGGCACGTCGCGTACCGCCGCCACGTCGAACAGGGCAACTCGGGCGACGACGTCGAGCCGTACACGCCGCACGCGTTCACGAACATCGGCGTGCTCCTGTTGAGCCTCCTGTTCGTCCTCGACGCACCGGTGAGCGGCGTGATCCTCTCGGTGCTGGTGATCACGATGGTGGTCGCGGACCTGTTCGAGCTGGAGGCGCGCAACGTCGAGGCGCGCAACGACATGCCGATCGAGGCCCCGAAGAGCTCGATCGCCGCGTCCCTGCTCGTTCTGGTGTTCGCCGCCTACTACGCCCTGTTCTTCCTCGTGGCGGGCATCTGGAACCAGTTCGTCGTCGCGTGACTCTCGGCTCGTAGCACGCGGGTCGAGAGCGTTCCGAAGGGCGTGCGGTTTCCGTCTTCTGTCCTTTTTAACCGTTAGCCGCGCCGCCGCCGCGGAGCGACGCTCGGTCGCTCGGGGCCAGTCGTCGCTCGCGGTCGCTCACCGCTCGCCTGGGACGCCGGCGAGCGCTCGCGGAACTGCGTCGGTCGGTGGTCGCCGGTGCGCCCGCCGTCGCCGGCGCGCGTCGGTCGCCGACTCGGCGCGTGCGCGGCCGTCGTCGCCGACGCGGAGCGGCGCTCACTGCGTCTGTCGAATAAAAAGAGGAGCCTCCAAAGATGAACGCGGCGGCCGGCGTCAGTTCGCCGCTTCGCCGTCGCCGTCGTCGTTGAGAGCGTCGCGCAGTTCGCGGCTCGCCGGGATCAGCACCCAGAACGTGAGCGCGCCGAGGATCATCACCCAGAAGAACGCGTCGCCGGCGACGAGGCCGATCTCCCCGTAGACGCTATCAACGCCTTCGGCGGGATTGACCAGCTGCACGACGTCGTAGTACGTGGGCGTCCGGTACCATCCGCCGAAGGTGAGCCAGCCGAGGCCACCGAGCGCGAACAGGGCGAACCCCTTCATGAACTCGTCTGCCATTAGCTTACGATTCGCCGGAGTCGTCTTGAGACTTTCCCATCCCTTGGCCCCGGAACCGCGTCCCCAGCACGTACACCGCCGTCCCCCCGACGATGAACGCGATGCCCGTGATCGCCAGCGCGGCGACCAGCGTGTCGTCCGAGGGGTAGAGGCCGGCGCTGTTCAGGAGATAGACGACCGTCGTCCGGAAGAAGCTGATCTGGCGCGTCGCAGCGTCGACGAGCGTGAACCCGATCAGGTACGCGATCACGGCCGCGAGCGTCGAGAAGACGGTGACGGCCTTGTACATCCGGAACGGGACCACCACCTCGCGCCCGTCGGGCCCGATACGCGGGCCCGTCGGCTCGTCGCGGGGGTCCTCCTGCTCGTCGGCGGCGATGGGATCGCCCGTCTCGTCGAACGCCTGTGCGTCGTCGCGGTCGGTTGGTGATGACATCGAAATAGTGGAAACAGGCGGAAACGGTCGGGCGGCGGGTGCGGTTCTGTGTCGTTACTTCGGGGGCCGAAGCATGTAGTACCGCCGGTTCAGGTCGTACATGTACCCTTCACGCATCGTCTTCAACACCGCGTAGGTGAGGATCCCCCCGACGAGCGGGAGCATGAACGTCAGCGTGAGCAGCAGGTCGAGCGAGATCGGGAAGAAGTTCTGGATCGCGAGCGCCGCGAGCGTGATCGACAGAACGACGCCGGTCACGCCGACGGCCGCCCAGAACGGCTCCTCGACGGGACGCCGCGCGCCCCCCTTGTTGAGGAACGGCACGAGCGCGATGGTACCGAAGACGATCCCGTGAGCGGTGATCCCGAGGAACTCGTTGGACATCGCGATGTCGCCGCCGAGCACCGCCAGGTTCGGGTTGATGGGGTTGAGCTTCAGCAGCCCGAACGACCAGTAGAGGTACCAGTCCGGCAGGATGATCGCCGGCGTCGCGCCCGGATTCGCCGGCTCGCCGTAGTGGGCCGGCAGGATCGCCGCGATGAGGATGATGATCCCGACGAAGAAGCTCGTGATAGCGAGGTTCCGGATCGTCTCGTGGGGCCAGGTCGGGAAGCCGAGCACGTCGCGCTCGACGTACGTCGACTCCGCGCGGAGGTCCTCGTCCTCGCGCCGCGACCGCTCGAAGTACTGGTAGGTGAGCTGTGCGAGCCCGCTGGTGTGCTCCTTGCGCTCGCTCCAGGTCGGCGTCTCGTCGTCCGGCGGAACCGTCGCCGGCGGCCCGCCGTCCGTGCGGGCCTCCTCATCGGTGCCTCCGTCCGTCATGGGGGTGGTATCGTCGGTCATTGGATTAGTGCGGCTCCGCGATGCCCTGCACCCACACGATGCCGACGTGGAGGGCGATGAGGCCCGTGACCACGAACGGCAGCACGAAGACGTGCAGGATGTACATTCTCACGAGCGTCGCCTGCCCGAGGGTGAACCCCCCGAACATGAGCTGTGCCGCCCACTCGCCCACGAGGGGCGTCGCGAGCGCCATCTCGACGCCGATCTGTGCGGCCCAGAACGACAGCTGCTTCCACGGGAGCACGTACCCGGAGAAGCCGAACAACAGCGTCAGGCCGATGAGGATGACCCCGAGGATCCAGTTGACCTCACGGGGCTCCTTGTACGACCCGGTGAAGTACACGCGGAGCATGTGCAGGAACACCGCGGCGACCATGAACTGGGCCGCCCAGCTGTGGATCGAGCGGAGCATGAACCCGAACTGGACGTCCGTCATGATCATCACGACGGAGTCGTACGCGGCCGTCGGGTCGCCCTGTGCGGCGGCGCCGGCGGTCGACGGGGAGTAGTAGAACCCGAGCAGCGCACCCGAGACCGCCGCGACCAGGTACGCGATAATCGACAGCGACCCGAGCGAGTACAGCGGGTACCAGTACCAGAACTTGTTGTCGAGGTCGTACTGTTCCGTGTGGCTCTTCGGCATCTGCATGTTCGCGCGGTAGTACATCGTCTCCAGCAGCTCGAGGTAGTCGACGATGCGTAGCCGCTTGTCCAGCCAGATGAGCGTGGTGAGGAACGCGGTCTCGATGACCGTCAGATCCTGCTTTTTGAGCCACGCGTTGTGGTCCATGTCGTCTTGTTTCTTTAGACTCATTGTCAGTTACTTCTTGTAGTACGGGTAGATGGCCCGTTTCACCGTCTCCATCGCCCCGTCGGTGTCTATTCCGACGCCGTCCTTCTGATCCTCGCGGACGTAGAGGTCCTCCCACTTGCGGCGGCGCTTCTTCACGATCATCACGTCCGGCAGGAACTCCTTGCGGTACAGCAGGAGGATGAACGCGAGGTCGATGAAGATCATCGCCAGCAGCGCGGCGGTGTACATGTTCCCGAACTCCGTCGACGCCCACGCGGACATGAGCCCGTAGACGAACAGCCCGACGAACACGACCTCGATGACCGTGAGGAGCACGATGGCGATCGCCGCGGCCGTGCTCTCACGGGCCGGCTCGTACCGGTGGATGTCCCCGTACGAGGAGCCGCCGGAGCTCATTGGGACCCTCCGTGACCGGTGTGCGCCGACTCACCGTACTTCAGCATGTAGAACGTGAACACGAACGTGAGCGAGATGCCGAGGACCGCGGCGATCCCGATCCAGTGGGCGTGGAGCGGCACGCCGACGTGCGCGATGTTCTCCGGCCATCCGTTTGACCCGCCACCGCCGGCCTCGACGGTCGGGACGTCCCCGCCGACGGCGAGGCCGGCGTGCATGCCGACCGCGGTGTGTGGGACGCAGTGGTAGTGGGTGATGCCGGCGTCCTCTTCGGTCACCTCGTACTCGTAGGTGTACCCTTCTTCGCCGACCGGGTCGCCGCTGTCGAGGCTCGCCGGACCGCCGCCCTCGACGGTCTGGACGTTGTGTGCCCCGCCGTTACCCGTCCACTCGAACGTGATCGTCGTTCCCGGGTCGACCCACAGCTGGGTCGCGTCGAACGCGAGCCCGCTGTCGCCCGCGCCAACCTGAACGGTCACTTCGCTCTGGCCGCGCGCGTCCTGATAGGACCCGAGGTTCCCACTCGTGACCCCGCTCGGCCAGTCCGGTTGTTGCTCCTGTGCGGCGGCCGTCCCGGTCGCTCCGGCCCCGGCCGCGACCGCGGCGGATGCACCGCCGGCCGTCCGCACGAATTCCCGCCTTTTCATACAGGCTGACTCAGGACGGCGTGCGCTTAAACCCACCGACTGAATCCGTCGACGTGGGTGCGTTTACAGCGGCTCTAACTCCCGAATTCGGCGCTTTACTCGTCGATCTCTTCGTCGGTTACGACCCCTCCTTCGACGGGTACGAAATCGGGTCGCTCCTTCGCCTCGCGGAGGGCCCGCAGGCGCTCGCGGTACTCCTCCGAACGGAACCGACCCGAGAGCCGCGCGTTCGCCACCATCACGAACAGGAAGAGCCCGATGAGCAGGAACACGATCCCCATCACCGGCGCCACGATCGTGTCGAGGTCGGTGAGGAACGTGGCGACTAGCAGCGCCGCCCCGGCGAGCACCTGCGCGATCGCGATCACCTGCACCATCAGGTTCCCGAACTCGCCGGTGCCCTCGGGGACGGTGTCGGGATGCGGCAGCGACCAGTCGTCCGGCGGCTCCGGGACGTCGTACGCCTCCATCGCGGCCAGCGCGACGATCGGTTCGATGTCGCGCAGCACCGTCCCCTGTCCGGCCACGTCCCCCGACGGTCGGACGATCGCGTACCCCTCGTCGGAGTAGACGAGGATCCGCTCCTCGCCGTCGGCTCGCACGCGTTCCAACACGCCGAACACCTCGCGGCGGGCGATCCGCGACTTGAGCTCCGCCTCGGCGCGATCGAGCAGTCGGTCGCCCGTGATCCACGTGTCGGGATCGAAGGCGGCGTCCCACTCGTCCGCGCTCATCCGGGCCATGTCGGACGGCCCGAAGTCCTCGAAGTCGTACTCCTCCTCGACGCGGCGCCTGAGCTCGTCGAGCTCGTCGTCGGCGTCTGCGGCGCTGCCCCCGACGGTCGCACCGCTGTCGTCTCCGGGCGGTTCTCCGTCGCCGGACGCCCCGCCGTCGGACGCGTCCGGTCTCGGTCCCGACTCCGATCCCGTCGAGGTGTCCTCCATCAGGCGACCGTACGGGCTCCGGACGCTAACTGTTTTCGTCCGCGGCCGAGCCGATCGGGCCGACGGACGGATCGGGGAGTTTTACGCGCCGGAGTCCCAACCGTCGATCGATGGTAGACGAGTCGGTCCTCGCGGCGCTCGCTGGCCTGTCGGTGACGGCGAGTTTCCCGTTCCTCCTCTACGGGGCGTGGATCATGATCGACGCCGAGACCGTGAGCTGGAACGTCCTCACCCACCACCTGCGGTACATCGGCGTCGGGCTGACGCTCACGACCGTCCCGATCGTCGGGTGGATGGTCCCTCGCGTCCTCCAACGGCTGACCGGGCTCGCGGTGATCCACGCCTTCCTCGGCCTGCAGGCGTACGCGTTGCTGGCGTTCGCGCTCACCGGCATCGTCCGGATCTTCCAGGCCAAGCGCAACGCCGACGCCTACGACGACCTCGACGTCGACATCGACGAGATCCACGAGGACATGGGCCACTGGCGCTCTCGGCTCCGCGCCGGCGTGGCCGGATTCATGATCCTCTGGCTCTGCGCGTGGATGACCGGGCTCTACCGGTTCTACACGATCCACGTCGCCCCGGCCCTGTAGGCGCCGTCAGCAACCGCACCGACCGACAGCTTCAATCCCGTTTTACTCTAAGGGACGATATCGTGGCAGTCACCTTCGATCTGTTCGGGACGCTCGTCGACGTCGAGTACCCGTCCGACCCCGCGGAAATCGTCGCGCGCGAACTCGAATCCCGCGACGTCGCCGTCCCGGACGACTGGCACGTCGCGTACGGCGAGCGACACGTGGACGCCCCGGCGGGCGCGGAGGTACCCCTCCCGGCGCACGTCGCGCACGCGCTCGAATCCCGCGGCGTCGACGCGGCCGGGAACGTCGTCCGGCACGCGGTCGTCGCGGCGTTCGATCCGGACGTGACCAGACGCGACGGCGCGCGGCGGGCCGTCCGCGACGCGGCCGCGAGCGGCCCCGTCGGCCTGCTCTCGAACTGCGCCGTCCCGGAGCTCGTCCCGAAGACGCTGATCCGCGCCGGGCTCCGCGGCGAGTTCGACGCGGTCACGACCAGCATCGGCTGCGGCTGGCGGAAGCCGCACCCGAAGGCGTTCGAGGCCGCGGCCGGCGCCCTCGACGTGGCCCCCGAGACGCTGATCCACGTCGGCGACGACCCCGCCACCGACGGCGGCGTCGAGGACGTCGGCGGCCGGTTCGTGGACGTGACGGAGACGCCGCTGGAGTCGGTCGCGTCCGAGATCGGCGCCGAGCAGTAGCGCGGCCGGACGGGCCGAGACCGGTCCCGTTACTGCCCGCGATCGAGCCGTTCCGCCTACTGCCCGCGATCGAGCCGTTCCGCCTACTGCCCGCGATCGAGCCGTTCCGCCTACTGCCCGCGATCGAGCCGTTCCGCCTACTGCCCGCGATCGAGCCGTT